>ERZ773035.1872-NODE-1872-length-14390-cov-2.988420_pt1 | contig 14390 bp, 13 predicted proteins | sample MGYA00511487_ERZ773035 | MGnify/ENA primary metagenome ERZ773035 (study PRJEB29015, sample SAMEA2737985) | human oral metagenome | biome: human oral; feature: human-associated habitat; material: dental | place: China | collected 2024 ...
TTATTAAATATTATAATATTATTTATTATCTTTATAAGCTTTATTTGTGTGGTTTTAGTGTCATTTCTAAGTTGCCAGATTAATTTACTGATTACAATATTTGATAAGTTATATCAATTTTATATCTTTGAGTAGCTGGTTTATATGTTCCTTTTTTATAAAAATTCCTTGTCTTCTTACGTTAGCTTGTTCTTAATAAGGTTAATAGGGCGAGCATACTCTGCGTGGCCACAAAACGTTACCGTTTTGGCCCCGCGAGAGGCTCGCAAGGAGAGTTTGCCACTCCCTTGACCCACGCTTTTACCCCGAGTGTATTTATTTAAAACAGCTGAACTGAGTAGGCTGTTTTCAATAAATATTTAAACTTACGGACATATTTCCATAAGAGCTCGGAGTGATTTTTGGTTAATTTTTTATTTTGTTTTTTGTTTAAAAAAACAACGTTATCTGTTGTCGTTATTGTTTGCTCATACCATAAACTAAAAATGTGTTTTTCTATACGTTTTATAACGGAATTCAAGGAAAAACCAAAATTAAGTAAAATTTAACTAAACTCGTAGTGTAAAGCGCTATATAGTGCATAAAATAGGGCTTTAAAAACATTTTTGCAGTGTGTAGCTAAATGCTCGTTTGTTTCTTTTCCGATCCCGTACCTATTTAACATGTATAAATACGTTCGTATACAGTTACTTCCTATGGACTCAAAAAAATATTTAGATTTTTTACTTTGTGATCTACATTTTGGCTTTACTTCTACAAATAAAACATCTATCATGTGTTTTATTGGGACATTCTTATGTAGGAGATATTTATGAATATAGATTTTCATAAAAAGCGCAGCATCACTAAGAACATAATCAAAAAACTAAGACTAACCGATGCCGAATGGTCGGCTATCGAAAAGAAGCTAAAAGAAACAGGGATGACCTTTTCAAAATTTGCCCTAAGTTCAATGCTGTCCAGGCGAATTAGACTTCCTATTGAAAGGGAGCTTTTGACCGAGCTATCCAAACAAGGAAACAACCTAAACCATATAGCCGCCAAGCTAAATAGCGGCAAAAGTTTGGATAGGGTTGCCATTCGAATTCTCACCGAAAATAACGCCCTTTTGCGTCGAATTTACGAGACATTGGGAAAGTAATGGAAGCTATCGTAAGGCTTGCCTTTTTTTGGTTATATTTTCATCGCAAAAAGATAGACGGGGGCTATTTATGCTAGTTAAATTTCTTCCTACGTATATCGGCGGCGGTCTTGGAAGTATAAACTACCTTTTAAACGAAAGAAGAAAAGCGGCCGGAACGGCTAGGGTCATAAAGGGAGATGAAAATTTAACCAGAGCTATAATAAAAGGAATTAGCTTTAGTCAAAAAACGTGTTTCGGTGTTCTATCATTTGAAGAGAAACACGATTTTTTAACCGAAGAGCAAAAGCTAAAAATCATAAAAGACTTCGAGCGTGCGCTGCTTGGGGACTATATGCTAGAGCGGGTAAATGTACTCTGGGTTGAGCATTCGGACAAGAACGGTCGGCTTGAGTTAAATTTCTTGATCCCAAAGATTGATCTTATAACAGGTAAATCATTTAATCCATACCTGGCTAAATTTGACCAACATAGGATTGATTTGATTAAAAGAATGATTAACGACGAATATAACCTTTCTAGCCCCGATGATCCCGCAAGAGAGTAAACGATATCGGCTAGCAAGAAAAACATAGGACACTATCAAAATTTAGAAGAACTCGATAAAAAGCTACACGACCTAGCCAAAGAGGGCTACATCAAAAATAGATACCACATGATAGAGCTTCTTAATCAAAGCGGTATCGAGGTAACTAGATCGACAAAGAAAAGTATAACCGTAGTACTACCTAATCAAAAAACAAAAAATCGTCTCAAAGGAGGAATATACGATGCAAATTTCACAGGCACTCAAGGACTTGGAGAACTCGGCCAAAGCTCAAGCAGAAGAATTAAAGAGTTCCATAATAGAGATACACAAGCAGAGCGCGAAAGAAATAGGCGAAAGCTTGAAGAGCTTATTGAAAAGCGAGATAGATTCAATAAGCGGAAATTTAGAGCCTCGCTTTCAAGAGATAATATCTATTCAGAGAAAGAGCAAAAGATGGATATTAGCGCTCACGGCTACGATAACGCTGATAATAGGAATAGGGGCGGGCTGGACGGCTCAAGGAGCGAGGCAAAATTTGGAAGTGGCTTGGTCGGTGCCCAAAGACTGGAGACACGAACAACCCAGCGAGGACGGGACTCAGACGCACTACTACATAGCAATCCCTCAGAACAAGGAGATCTTCGAGCAAAACGACAAATACTACATACCTATGAGAACGGAATAGAAGATGACGACACTAGAAGAAGCATTGCTCGAAGAAAACGAGAACTTGACGCAGATTATCAAGAGCGAAAGGAGCGAACACGAATCGCAGAAGAGGGCCTTGATCGAAAAATACGAGAAGGAGTTATCGAATTTGCGGCAATCGAATGTAAATTTGATAGAACGCATGCAATATTTGATGGGCGTTTGCGAGAACAAAATATGCGAATCGTCGCGAGTACAAAAAGAAAGATACGAGAGGTCTTTGGGAGCCTTAAGGCGGAGATTAATAGAGTATCAAAGTCAATTCAAAGAACTATCGGAAAAATACGAGTTATCGGAGAAAAAAGATTAAGAGAATTAGATCATACAGAGATAGAGGCGTCTTTGGATATGGATGAGGAAATATTGGAAAGTCCGGAATACGAAAATAATAATACCTGGAGGATGGGTATGTAGTAAGACTGGTTGGATTCACTAGAAATATTGCGGTAGTACAATTTAGTTCGTGTAAATCCTTGATAAATAATCAGAAAGGATAATTTTTGGGGCTGATACGCTTCTTATTTCTAAGCGAATTTCTAGTATATGCTTGCATTAATAATTTACTATATTTTGTATATATTCAAAAAGATTATATATACAAATGGTTATTTCTATATAATACGTGAAAAAAGAGACTTTACGTCTCTAGCTTATTTTTTTCCAAACTATTTAGAAACTCTTCTATGCTTGATTTCTTATAGATAATCCTTCTCCCTAGCTTTATAAACGGTATTCTTAGTTTATTATTACTCTTCATTCTCCACTTAGCTTGGGTCTGAATAGGAATTCCAAATTGCTCAAAAAGTTCTGTTGGCGTTAAAAACGTTTCGTTCATATCGTTATTTCTTTAAAAAATATTTGCTTTAGTGGAAATTATATATTTTAAAATAAGAACATGCAAGCAAAAACAAGGTTCATCATGTAAAAATCAAAAATATTTTTAGCCTTGATATTTTTAGGCTGGCATCAATGCATTAAAATAGGCTTTTACGTCACTATAATCAACTTTATATCTAGCTCAATATGAATACTGTGAGTTTAATTAAAATTAGCTTAAATATAAATTACCATACTATAAATTTGACTCTGGAACTACATAAATAAATTTTAGATATTTTTTAGAAAACATCAGAAAATTTAGCAATAAAGTAGTGATATTTTTATAATATAGAATTTGTCTCTATTTTTCATGGTATCTCTTAGGGTATCTCCAAAGATTATAAAAGTAGGCAAATATAGAATTATTGAGCTTCTTAGTCGCACGATCAGTCCAGCATCCGGAGCCATCTATACCCAAAAATCCCTTTCAAACCCCGATTTTTACAATGTTTCAAGAGCTTTAAGTTTTCTTAGTTTTATAAAATTTGTTCCCTATTTGTTCCCAAAATTTTTTAATATTCCAATTTCTTACCAAGCTTTCTAAGTTAATCTAAGATACCTTATTTTTATTTTTAAAAATACGAAAATAATTTTTTACTCTCAATTACTCTAAAATACCCCAAGTAACCATAGGGTATTAAAAATTTTTCAAAAACTATCCAAAAACCGCTTAAAACGATAAAAGTAAATGAAAAGTACATATAATTAGTTATGTAAGAACTTAGCAGAAGGAGAAAAATAATATGCTTAATGAATTATATAACGACGTAGGGTACAAAACTCTTCTTGAGCACATATCTAGCCAATATAAAGGAAAGGTGGTTTTAGACAGAAAGCAAACCGCAGCGGTTCTTGGTATTGGTATATCCACTCTTGATCTTCGTATATCGCAGGCCAGGGATATCCCACGTTATATCAAAATGGGAGATGCAAAGAATTCTCGCATGACGTTTGCGATAACCGATATTGCAGCTTATATTTTTCAAAAAAGGGTTAAAACATGCTCTTAATTTCTATAGTAGATAATAAAGAAAAGGATCAAAAATGAGTAATGCTCTTCAAATAGGCGGACACAACGTAGTTCTTTGTGTAAGAAGCGAATTCTTGACGCTCAAAAAGGCTATTATAAGGTATGAGCACAATGTTAGAGGGGTCAAACACGCCTCTAAGATCGGATATCTTAGGGGTAACAGCCGAAATAATAGATACATAGTGCTTAGCGAGTATAACGATAACGGCAATATGCGAGAGATGCCTAGTGGTGATAGGGAATTTAACGACAGAAAGTATATAAAAGCACTTTTGAAAAAATACCACGAAAAAATGAAAGCCGACTACGAAACCCAAACTAAAATCTATAAAAACGGCAAGGTGGTAAAGAATCATTGGCGAGAAAACATGGTCGGGTTTTCCGAAATAGTCATAAGTTTCGGTACCGATCGGAATAAAGAACCCAAAGAGGGACTAAATAAAACCGAAGTAAATTTTATCAACGCTCAGGTTTCGCTTGATAGAGTTAGAAGATTCGCAAACTATTATCGCGCCAAATACGGCGTTAAATGCCTACTAATCGCTGAGCATAACGATGAGAAGACTAAGCATTATCAGCTTATTTTTACGAATTACCAATTTGAAAATCACAAAAACCTTAGATTTGACGGCAAGGGCGAAACGCTAAAATTCGGTAGAAGCATGCAAGAAATGGGTGGAGCGGCGTTTGAGGGTATAGCATTGCGCGGCAAGCTCGGCAGTAAGATGAGGCACAAAAATTTAAAACAAATGCACCTAGACGAAAAAGAGTTTAACGACAAGCAAGAGTTTAAAAATAAAATTAGACAATTAATAGTTAATGAAGCAAGGAAGTATATAAAAAAGAAAGAGTCTATGTTCGGCAAAGATTATTTGAGATTAGAAATCGAGGACGATAAGGCTTTTATAACGAGTCTTGCGAATTTGGTTTTAGAGCAGATGCAAAACAGTATAAGCATAATTACGGATAGCGAATTAAAGCAAAAAGTAGAAGAACTAACTAGGCAACTTTTAAACAAAGGCGAAATAATAGCAAAAAATAATAAACTAGAGCAATCTAACGAAGAGCTAATCCAAGAGAATAAAAAGCTAAAAGAGATTAACGCGAACCTAAATAATCAAGATGAAATTATAAAAGATAGAAATTTGCAAATAAGCAATCTCTCGGCCGACCTAATCCAAAAAGAAGATGAAAACAATAAACTACAAAATCAAATAAAAAGCTTTGAAGCAGATAAAGAAAAAATAGACGAATTAAAACAAAAAGCAAGTCAAAGCAACATACTAAAAAGTGAGCTTGAAAAGGTCAATCAAGACCTAGAATATAAAGAAAAAACAAATCAGTCTTTGAAACAAAGAAACGAAAAGCTGGAGAAGTCGCTAAGTAATGAGAATACCTTAAAGGAAGACAACGATAGCAAACGACTACAAATCGTTAAACTACAAACTTCTATAAATGGCAAAGACCAAAGAATATCCGAGCTGGAAGGAAAAGTAAAAAACAAAGACGAAACGATAGAAAATTTACAGGATAAGTTAACTATATTAGAAAACTTTAAAACGAAAGTTATTAATTCTATCTTAAAAATAAGCAATTTAATACCGAATTTTAGTAAGCTATTAGATGATGAGCCTAGAGAAATAAAAAATGAAATAAAAAGCAAAATAGCCGGCAAAGACGGTATGGGGATAGGCTTTTAGTTGGATTGGTTTTTGATTTCGAATATAAAGTTACCAAAATTTTTAGTCAGCATATTTAATAAGCTTCTTTTTTGCCAACATATACCAAGTTATATAATGTGCGAGCTGGTTACACCAAATCTGAGCATATGCCTAGATCTTTTTGTACTTTGGTGATGTGGCCGAATTTTGTCAAAAATTCTTAAAATATAAAAATTTATCCCCCAAACGTCAAAATATTCTTGATAACGCCTATCCATTTAAATATAATCTAGCTAAAAAATTAAAGGATAAATTTGCTTTACAGGTCGCTAACTGTGCTTAGCCTTTGCATCGCGCAGTTTATTTGCATCGGATTTTTCGGCGAGGGACTCGTTAGCATCCTGCGTCAAGACGGTTTTAGTTTAGAGCGCGTCGGCGCGCTTAGAGGGCTTGGACTTTTCGCGGTTTTGGCTTTTTTGTGGTCGCCGTTTATCGACGCTATAGCGCTAAAAATAGGCGGTTACAAAAAGATTATCCTAGTCTTTCAGTGCCTTACTTTGGCGATTTTATATGCGGTTTCGCTTCTAAATCCGCGCGACGATTTACCTGCTGTAATCGCTTTAGCGGTGCTTTTGGCCTTTATCTCGGCCACCTGGACGATGACGTCGAACGCATTTTTTATTAAAATTTCAAACAGCTCGAATTTAAGCTTCACAAACGCCCTCAAGCTTAGCGGCGGATTGATAGGACACGTATCCGGTAACGGCCTAACGCTCGTAATCTACGCAAAATTCGGCTGGAGCGAGGCGAATTTATTCTTGACGTCTTTGATAGCGGTTTCCTTGCTTAGCCTTGCTTTCTTTAAAGAGCCTGAGCGCATAAACGTCGGCGAGGGGCTGGATTTTAGGGCGATGTTTGGCTTTTTTAAGGGCAAAAAGGCTTGGCTTAGCGTGCTTTTCGTACAATCTATCGGTATCTGCGCGGCGTTTGGACTGCTTAGCCCGATGCTCGTAGATATCGGCTGGAAGCTGGAAGATATAGGCGAGGTCTTGCACATATATGGCACGATATTTGGCTTCGCGGGTGCGCTCGCGGCGGGCTTTGCGGTAAAAAAGCTAGGCGCTAAAAGAGCCTTTTTATACGCCGTAGCGATGCAGACACTAGGCATCCTGGCCATCTGGTTACCTATCGGCGGCTGGACGGACCGCGCATCAGTACTTTTTGCTTCGAGCGCGGCGTATGCGGTATATATGGCGCAAGCGACGATAATCTCCACGATGATGATGCAACATGCCTCGGGGCGGCGACCGGCTAGCGAATACGCCGTGCAAAGCAGCCTAAATATGACATTTCAGATATTTTCGTTTTATCTCGGAACGCTTTTGGCGGGGACGTTGGGTTACGGAGCGGTCGTGCTAGGTGCGGCGGCGTTTTGCGTTTTGAGCCTAGTTTATTTTATAAAGATTTATAAATTTATCTAGCGGATTACGATTTTGCGCGATTTAAGTCGCCGTCCAGTACAAAAAAACGGCGTAAATTTTATTCCGCGGAGTTTTGCAAATCGCTTTGCAGATTTAGCCCGCGTCGGCAATGCGGATTAAACGCACGCAATTTAACCTGAACGCAAGGCCGAATTTAAGTCTCTGGCGCAAAAAAGGCGGTAAATTTATCCCGAATCAAGCAAACCTACCCGCAACAGAAAAACCGCAAAACGAGCTTAAATTTACGCTTAAAACGGCGCAAATTTGGCTCGTAAAATTTACGCAAAAGCTAAATTTACAACCGCTCTTTGATGATTTTTAAAAAATCCAAAAGCGCCTTTGCGCTATGATGAGGCGTATCCTGGGCGGCGATTAGTTCGCAGTTCGGTAGCATCCTCGACACTTGCGAAGCGACGGCAAAAGGCACTTCCTCGTCGGCTCTGGAGTGATACATAAGCACGCTTTGCGAGACGTCTTTTAGCTCAAATCCCCACGGTCTGGCTTGAAGCCAAAGGTCAAAACCGATGCCGTTAAGCTGAGCTTTTATCGCTTCTTTTAGCGCACCCTTAGCCTGCGAGCCGTATTTTTCCCACGCCATTTGCGCCGTATTTTCAGGAGTATTACGCAAAGCGAAATCGTAAATTTCCTTTATGTGCGCATAGTCGGAGTAGCTTGTCAAAAGCTCGGGCGGGGCGTTAAATCCGCTTAGTATAAATACCTTTTTCGCCTCTTTGCCGCAAGCTACTGCCGTAGCGTAGGCGTAAGCCGCGCCCACCGACTCGCCCAGCACGCTAAATTCGCCCAAATTTAACGCCGAGAAAAACTCTTTTAGGCGAAGGGCGAATTTTAAAAAACTATCGTCCGCGCTAAAAAGCGAGCTGTTAAAATGCCCGCTTCTATATATCAAAATAAGCCTTATTTGATTTTTATCGCAGAAATTTATCAAGGTATTTTGCGGAAAAATCATCAGCGGATGGTGATAAACCAAAACATCCTTAAAATCGCTACCCAAGTCCTCGTAGCTTAGATTTTCGCCGCTTTTAAATTTAAAATTTTTCATCTTTTTCCTTAAAATTTATACTCGAATTTTACGCCGATCTCACGAGGGTCGGACAGGTAGTGCATCGTGGCGTATTTTACGTCGTGATCTTTGTCGAAAAGATTGTTAGCGTAAATATAAACGTTGATATTTTTGTGATTAAAGCCTACTTTTGCATCGACGGTCGCATAGCCCTCGTTTTCTACGGCATTGGCCTTATCGGTATAAAATTTGCTCTGTCCTCGCAAAAATGCCGCCGCGTAAAATCCGCTTGGAGCCTCATACGAAAGCCCTGTGCCATAAGTTAGCCTTGGCGCGTAATATACGTATTTGCCGCTATAATCGCCCTGTGCGTCTTTGTAGTCTTTAAAGACGCTTTTTGCGTAGCCCAAATTTGCGCTAAGCTTTAATCCGTCCGCCAAAAGCACGGCTCCGTCTAGTTCAAAGCCTTGGGAGCGCGCCTTGCTGGCGTTCTCTGCCACCGTGATATTAGGCGCTACGATGACGCTTACTACTTGCTTGTTTTTGATATCGGCGCGAAAAACGGCGGCGCTTAGCTCAAACCGCTCCCAAGCCCCTTTTACGCCGACTTCATAGCTAGTCATCGTTTCTTTATCGTACCATTTTTTAGACGTAGGCGACGCAGCCCAAAAGCCGCCTGGTTTATAGCCTTTCGATACGCTCGCATACGCCGTAATCTCGTCGTTTATAGCATATTTTAGTCCGATCTTGGGCGATAATGCGCTATACGAATCGCTTAAATTTTCACCACTCATGCGGTTTTGAAATTTAACCCTATCTTTGTCAAATCTAGCTCCCAAAATAACCGAAAAATCAAGCGGCAGATAAATTTCATTATGCGTAAAAACGCCGTAGTTTTTACTTCTGGTTTTGTTATTTTGCAGAGAGCGAATACCGCCGAACATCACGCTGTTTACGCTACTTCGCACGTCTCTTTGCGTGGCTCCCGCCGCAGCGCCTAGGACGAATTTGCCATACGCGTTATCGGCGCTAAATCTTAACTCCTGCGTAAAATCCTTTCTGTCCTCTTTGTAATACACGTCCAACAAGGACGCGGGGCGATGATCGCCGTCGTAGCTGCTGTCGTTTTTGTAATCCCTAAAAGTCGTAAGCGAAGTGAGTGCATAGTCGCCCGATTTATATTCTGCCTTTAGCGATGCTTCGTAGTTTTTGGCGTTTTCCTCGCCCTCTATACCGTTGGCGTAGCGCGTTCTGTTAGCCGCATTGTGTAAATTCGACCTTTGCGCGCCGTTGGCTATCCTATAATAGTTTTGAATAAGATCCACCGTAAGCTCGTCCGTAGGTAAAAATCTAAAGTAAATTTTGCCGTAAAGGGCGTCTTTGTAGTCGTCGCTTTTGTTTAAATTTTCGTTATACATAAAGCCGTTTTTCTTTTCGCTAAAACCGGTAAAACTAGCCAGAAATTTATCCTTTACTATCGCTCCGCCTGCACTAAAACTAATACCACGCAGGCTATCCTCGCCAAGCTTTAGTCCGATCTTTGCTTGCGGTTCGTTGGTAGGAGCTTTGGAGACCGCATTTATCACGCCTGCGTAGGCGTTTTTGCCATAAAGCGCGCTTTGAGGACCTTTTAGGATCTCGATACGCTCGATATCCTCCAAAAATACGTAGTTGCCGTAAGTGCCAAGATAACTCACGCCGTCCAGATAAAGCCCGACGTTTGGGCTATCAAATGCGTAATCGCTCGTAACGCCGCGCATGATAAAAAGCGAAATACCTCCGCCTTGCAAAAATGTTAAATTTGACGATGCGCTTCTAAGCCCGTTTAGATCCTTTGCTTCTCTAAGCCGCAACTCTTTTTCGTCCAGCACGCTCACCGCAGCCGCCACCTCGCTAGCGTTTTCATCGATTTTTTGAGCCGATACGCTGACCTCATCCAGCCTCACGGCGGGAGTTGCTATCGCTAGCGCCGCAACCGCGCTTAAAAGCAAAATCTTTCTCACTTTAGACTCCTTTTATAATTTCTTTACTTTAAGGATAGTATAATATTTTTGAAATTTATTATCAACCCGAAATTTACAAATGACGGATTTATTTTTATATTTAAAGGAAAAATTTGCGCACGGTATCCGCAGACGTTTTTATGGATAAATTTAATAGCAGCGAAGACGGAGTTTTGACTGGTCTTGGCGTCAAAATCCGCGCCAAAAATATCGCACTAAGTGATGAAATAGCCTTCGGCACGATAAAAATGGACGCCAAAGACGACACCAAAATAGTCGGCGATTTTCACGCTTTGCAGGGTTGCTTTATAAATTTTACCCTACAAGGAGGCATCAGACTAAGCTCGGTGAATGGCAAAATCGAATACAAAAGCGGACTATCCACGATCAGCTCGGTCGATCTACCAAGCTCGGATCAAGAGATTTACGGCGGCGCGCATGCGGGAATAAATTTATTCCTAGAAAACTCGTTTATGAGCGCAAATTTCGGCGATCTTATCGAGCTTGGCGCAAACAAACTCGTCTCGCAAAACGACACATGCGCCGTAAACAAAATTTTATTAAACCAAATTTTATCGTTAAACGCCGACGAGCCGCTTGAAAGACTGCTTTTGGAAAGTAAAATTTTAGAGCTTATTTATAACGAATTCAGCCGCCTAAAATACCCAAATAAGCATGTTATACTAGACGAAGCGGACAAAAACGCGCTACAAAAAGCCAGGCAAATTTTAAGCATGGATATCAAAAATCCGCCGTCTATAAAAGAGCTCTCAAAACAGGTGCGGCTGAACGAATTTAAGCTTAAAGTCGGCTTTAAAAGTTTGTTTGGGCAAACTCCTTACGAATTTTTGCGCGAAGAGCGTATGAAGCGAGCGCTGGCGATGCTGCAAGGCTCGGAGCTAAATATCGCCGAAATTTCGGCTGCGACGGGCTTTAAAAATCAAAGCCACTTCAGCAAGCTTTTTTGCGATTATTACGGCACGGCACCAAAAAATTTGATGAAAAATAGAAAATATTATTATTAATTTTACGAGATTTGCCCGTAAATTTGCCGCGAGCGGCGCTCAAAAGCCTGTTAAGATAATATTTCTAGTGATGACCACATATAAAAATATGCTCAAATTAGCAGTGCTTACCAAGGCGTATATTGTACGCCGCCTATGCTTGCAAATCGGAAGCATTTATAATCTTTTAACTCATATCCGTTAAAAGCTTCCTATTAAAAAACTTAGACCTTTTATCTACGAAAATCATTTTTTGGTAGATAAAGTTTCGTCTAAGTTTTTATATTTTTCTTTTGCTCGACCAAAGAAAAATATTGGCCGTCTGCCAAGACCTTACAGCAAACTCATTTGAGTTTGCTAAATAAGTATTAACATATTGCCTATGTAGGGATTGTTTGTTCTTAATATTTTGATAAATGATATTAAGTTCTAAGACTGTACGATGGAATTAGAAACTATTATTTTTTATTAAGTTAAAGTAAATTTTGGTTTATAGGAAAATTTACTTTTGTTTTTTTATTTGGTATTTTAGCACAAATTTTAAAATTTAAGATGTTGTTAGTATTCTTATAGCATAAATAAATATTAAAGTAGAGATTGTTTTTGAGCAAGAAATAAGAATCAAAAAGAAGAGCATTTTGTGCTGGGTTAAGATTGTTTAATAAAACAAGCATCGCTATAATATAGCCGTATTCGTTTTTGTAGTCGTATTAAAACCTTCGATTTAGTTGCGTTTTAAATATGTCCATGTCGTAAGAGCCTTATTTTTCCAAATCCTAACTATCGTATCCGCAAGAACCCCGTCTTGAGAACCGACAAAGCTTGATATTTTTTCTTCTGTATCGGTTTGAGCATTTATTAGATAATTAATCTCGCTCAAACTATCGCTACTCTTTTGCCGCAAGCTTTTATGTAGTTAAAGAATGTTTTATACTTGATATTATATGCTCCGCTTTCTATTCTAGCTACGGCAGACTGGGTTATGCCCATCCTTTTGGCTACCTCGCTTTGAGTTAGACCCGCCTCGTTTCTAGCGTCTATTAAAGCTTCTATGGCTTTATATTCGTCCTCCAGCGCATCGTATTGCGCTTTAAATTCTGGATTTTTTAGCTCCTCTTTTAAAACTTCTCTAAAATTAATGGTTCCCATCTTTAAACTCCTTTAATCTTTGTTCTGCCAAATTTAGTATACTTTTTGGCGTTTTTTGCGTTTTTTTAACAAAAGTTAGCAGGATTATTATCCTTTTACCCATTTCATAACAATATATACTTCTAGCTATACCTTCATCAGACTTTATGCGTATCTCAAACAGTCCGCCTTTTAGGCTTTTGGTATACGGCTCTCCCAAGGTATTGCCTCTAGTCTCTAAAAGCTCGAACATTTTATAGCCTCTTTGTCTAAGTCCTGCGGGCAATCCCAAGAACTCATCTTTTATGGCTTCGTTTGCAAATTCTACGCTCCACATCGTAACCCTTTTATGCAACTAAGTCTTATTATACCATATATGATATAAATTGCGGTTTATTTCACGCGCCGATTTGATTGGTGTCTTAATGTTAAATTACTCATACAACGTCTCCACCGTCTCTCGTCCGCTGTCTGGCATCAACTTGGCGTATCTTAGAGTATGATTGATGTCCGAGTGGTTCATTAGCTTTTTTATCGTTAGTATCGGAGTACCTTTTATAGCAAGATGCGAAGCGAACGTATGTCTAAGGGTATGAATAACTACTCTATTGGTTGCGTCGCCTATATCTAAATTTTGATTAAAAAGCTTATTTAATAACGGCTGCAAGACGTTTTGGATAGTGGCTTTTGGTTTATTTACCAAAAAGCCGTTCGGGGGTAGGGCGGTATAAATTTGATTGATCATTTCTAACGCCCTTTTGCTTAAAAACCCAGTATAAGTGCTCTTTGTTTTAAAATCGCTTATGGTGACTGATTTGGTAGATAGCGCTAAATCCTTTTTCTTGATATTTAAAATTCCTTCTAACCTAGCTCCCGTACATAAAGCAAGCTCAACAAACAGCCCTAGGGCGAAGTCTTTCTTGCCCGCTACTTCTTTGCGTAAAAGTTCTATCTCGATAAGCTCCAAAAACCTTTCTCGCTTGTTGTTTGGTTTTTTTTAGCTCTATTTTGTACGGGCTAATATGATCTATAAGGTCATTTTTTATAGCGTGATTAAAAATCGTCCTAACTATACCCATTATGGCATTTATGCGAGATTGCGATAATTTACGTTTGGTTTTAGGAGAGATGATTTGAGAGATATCCTTATGGTGCTCGCTTATCGTCTCGGGCGTTATCTGCGTCGTGGCTAGACCACCTAACTTATCCTTATGGTAAATTTCATAATCTCGCCTTTGCTCTTTTATATTGACGGCGTTGTCTGGTTCTTTTTCTAGTTTATAGCTGAAAAATGCGTCTGCGATCTCATCAAATTTAAGCGAGTTTTTGTTGTTCTTGGCTATTATTTTCTTGGTTATGCTATCTGGCAATTCGCCGTTTCTTTGTTTGGCGTCGAATTCTTTCTTTTTATTATATGCGTAGGTTATATTTACGCCTTAGGATTTTGATCCGATTTTTACGTTGGCCTTTTTGCCTTCAAGCGTAACTCTCGTATAAAAAACCACGTCGCCGTTGGCTAGATTATTAAAGAAAATTCCCGGATATTTATTGACTCCGAACGATGAGTTGTAATTTTTAAGTTTTCCTGCCATAATACCCCCTAAATTTGTTCCCTATTTGTTCCCGAAATTTGTAAAAATGCATGATATTCTAGTGTAACTTAGAATATGCTTAAGCTATCAAATAGCGTACTATAGGGCTTTTTAGAGTATTTTAGAGCGTTTAAGAATTATATATTTTTGAATCCAGCATCCGGAGCCATTTTGCTATCAAATCTATGCAGAATCCAAAATTAAAATAATTTC
>ERZ773035.1883-NODE-1883-length-14346-cov-8.391575_pt1 | contig 14346 bp, 10 predicted proteins | sample MGYA00511487_ERZ773035 | MGnify/ENA primary metagenome ERZ773035 (study PRJEB29015, sample SAMEA2737985) | human oral metagenome | biome: human oral; feature: human-associated habitat; material: dental | place: China | collected 2024 ...
TGAGTCGCCCCGCGAAGCGCCCCGTTCTGTTTGCACCGTAAAACTGGAACAATCCTCGCGCACGGTGATCCGCTCCCGTGACCGCTTCCATTGCCATATACTTCTTGACGCTTGTCTTGGATAGTTGCTGCCGCAGTTCCAATATCTCCCGCACATCTCCCGTTGCTGCTCGGAGCATTTTGGTCACTTCACTCTTTGCAAGAGATTCCACCGAGAGTCCTTTCCCGTGCAGCCAGTCCATAAGCTGAAGCGGAGAGTTCGGGTTCTCAAGATCCGTGAGATTCTGCGCCCGTTCAAGGCAGACCGCCTTGCTCCGCTCATCGCAGCAGATCGCCTGTGTGACAAATGTGGTGTCTACCAAAATCCCACGGTCATTGATTTCTTGGTCGATGACGTAGTTCTCCCACTCACTCTCCGGCACAGGAAATTTCTTCAGCCGCGCCTGAATTGCCATCTCCGTTTCCACATCCCGCTTGTTGTATTCCGTGAATAGTTTCCATTTTTCGGGAGCATCCGCAGGAAGATTGCGCGTCCTTCCCCCGTTGCTTTTGGTTGCCTTGCAAGGAATACAGAAATACCGTATGAGGTCTTTCCCCTCCTCCATTTTTTGACAATCAAGACGCAGCACCGTTCCTACGTCTTTTAGGGATAATGGCAGCCCAAGCATCGCTGCCCAGATCATGGAGCAACGCCACGAATTCGGATGCAGTCGGATGCCCAGATGTCGTGACAGGCATACGCGCTCAAACATGGTGTTGAATGCCCATTTCGTGACAGTCTCATCTGTCAATGCCGCAAGAATCTCATCCGGAATCTCTTCCCCGCTTGCCAGATTGACAACCTGCACTTCTCCTCCATCCACAGAATATCCGAACAGCAGGATTTCAAAATCCTCCGATTCCGCATACTTATATACGCCCGCCTTGGCAAGCGGTACGCTTGAAAATGTCTCAATATCGATACTGATGGATTTCATCTATCTTCTCCCCAAAAAACAGGCAGCGGCTTGCGCCGCCACCCATTCCTGCAAAATCCGATTGGTCAGCTGAGGAAATCCTCGTCATCGCCGTCAAGGCTCTCAAAATCCGATGCTGCCGATGAACGCCCGCCGAGGGGTTCGCCATCCTCGAGTTTCTGGATGTTCCCGAGTCCGCAGGCGATGCCCTTGTTCCCGTTGGAGTTGAATGCATAGAGCGTAATGCTCACACGCGCATAGCACCCGGAGTACACCTCATCGCGATCCAAAATCGGCTGAACCTTGCGGTTCACAATCTGCGGAGCCGTCCGCGCGTTTGCGTTGATGAAGTATGCATCCTTGTAGTTTTCGTCATCGGGACGCTCAACATCGCCGTCGCGCAGCGGCAGCTTGATTGCGCCCTTGTTCGGCTTCTTGCCGCCGAACTTGCCGAGTCCTGCGTCGATGGCAGCGTCCACCGCCGCTTGGATATCCTTGACCGTCTTGGTATCCGACTTCGGGATAATAAGGCTGACGGAGTATTTCTCCTCGCCGCCGTTGATGGATACCGGCTCCCACACATGTGCATAGGAGAGACGAACCTTGCCCGTGATAACCTTCGTATTCTTGTTCTTCGTTGCCATGTTAATGTACCTCCGTAATCGCTGTGAATTCTGACTGAGCACTGCCTGTATGAATCGCCGGACGCTTGTCCGATACCGGGACGAGTGTCGGCTTTCCGGGCGGCTTTTCGATAAGCCCGCCAAGAATGTCTGTAAATGCTTTCTTTCCCATCAACTTTTCCATCCGAGTCAGTGTAATGAGTTTCTTATCGAAGATGTCCGTATACCCTGCCGATTCTGCCTCCCTTGCAACGGAATCCTCATCCTTATACCTGCGGACGGAACGCCCCTCCACAATCTTGAAGCCCGTCCACGCCTTGCCGTGGTTGACCGCCGCATCCGTCGCATAGGCGAGAATGGCATTTGCCCACTTGATGAGTTCCGGGATTTCTCCGAGAACGTCCTCAATCTCCTCGTCTGTAATGAGCGGAGGATACTTGAACTCCTCTTTGGCAAGCCGCAGTTTTTCCTCCGCACGCGCCCTGCAGCGAACCGATGCACGGCAAAACGTACACCATTCGCCTGCGCAGTATTCTCCCTCACCCGCATAGGCGAGACACGCTTTCTCCACAAGATCGTCCCTCGCCCAACGCAGAATCTCTTCTTTGGGGAGCGACCATGTGCATACATTTTCCCTTCGAGGTTGGAAGATGCTCATGGAGATTTTCTGGATATCATAGATTCCGTCGAGAAGTTCCAATGCACCGAGCGCGTAGAGCATCATCTGGGGATTGTGTTCCGCCTCCACGAGTACACCCATACCGTATTTGAAGTCAACGATATGGAGTCTGTCTCCACCAACGATGATGCAGTCTGCCGTTCCGAACGCCTCCGACACATAACGTGTAATATCGAGCCGCTGCTCGACAAGCACCATCGGCGAAGGAATTTCTCTCATCCGTTCCTGCACGAACAAAATATAGTCATCGGAACAGCGATCCATCTCATCATCTTCAAAATCTGACTGCGGCCGCTTGCTGCGGAGCTTCAGAAATTTACGCAGCTTATGCTCACAGAGCGCGTGCGCTGCTGTTCCTTCGGCGGCTACTTCACTCGATGAAGATGGAAATTCACGTTCAAGGCAAGCGGACGGTGGACAGTTCATCCACCGATGTGCCGCCGAAGGCGACAACAATGCGTGGGTACCCATCAGAGTTCCTCCGCTTCTTTGAGCATGGCAGCGTAGGCATCTTGAGGAATATCACTTAGACGATCCGCGCCATACTTTGTAATGAGTGCCTTGACCGCCTCACGCTTTCCCTCCGTACTCTTACGCACGAGAACAGCGCGTACAGCTTCAAGTGAGACGGCTTTTTCGTCTGTCTGTCCAGACTGTATTGCTTCCAGGGCATCGGCTGCGTCGCGCAGCATTTGGGGGAGATTTTTCAGATCAACCATGTCCATCAGTTCCTTTCATCAAGATTTTCTTTGCGACATTACGGGCAATCAGACTGATTACCATGAGAACGGCTGCGATTTCCTTGCTTCGCATTTCTCTTCCCTCCTTTCACAGGAGAGCGGACAGAAACCGCCGAAACGGTCACCCTGTTTTCAAAAAAATCTCGGAGCACCGCATAAATCCTGTCTTTTCGCTTATGAACCGCAGTCTTTGATTTGCCGAGGATTTCAGCAATTGTGCGCTCAGATTCACCCTCCCCGATCAACTGAAGAAGCCGTCGATCTTCCGGGGCGAGGTCTTCCATCGCCTCAAGGAGTTGCTCTATCATGAGTTTCTGGATGCAGAAATCCTCGAGGCTCATCGAAGAAACCGCCTCCTCGGGCATCATGTCAATAGAGGATTCCCTGAGCACAGGCTGTGTGCAATGATCGCAGTCATGGTTGCATGCATCCTTGCGACTTTGATTCACACAGAGCTTCTTCGCTCGCGTTGCCTCCTTTTGCTCACGCCATATCGGGCGCATATATTCTCGGTATACCTCATCCGTCACCGGAATCTTGATAACTCTTTTTCGTCGATTCCCAATCCACCGCCATTCGACATCTTTGGGATCGATGTCGAAATCACGAATCGTCTCGGAGGTAACTTCCATTGGAATGAAATACTGCTTCATCGTTGTATCCTTTCTGTCTGAACAAGGTCAGCGGGATACAACGAAGGCCGATGCACTTGACGTACACCGGCCGCAATTACCTAAAAATGGACATAGCGGTAAACGGTGGGACATCGAAGTGCCATATGCGCTGCGTATGCGCAGCATGGTCTTCGTATGTTCCCGCCGCCTTTAATGGCCATCTCAAGGCTTTGAGATTTTGAAACGAATCATTCGCTTCATTTCGTTTGAAATAAAATTTTAATTTTTGGATTCTTTAGTTCATGTTGTAATTGTCATTGTGAAAGATGCTGCTTACATTTTTGCACATGCGCTGCCTAGTCTGTTTCTTATTTTCAGCCATTCGAATCACTTCCTCTCAAATCTGTATGTATAAAACAACCTCACAGACGGAGTGTAGCATAGTAATAAATTTTGCCCGTTGAAGAAAGTTCAATAAAAATCTATTCCTATATGTGAATCTGAATTCAGCTGAATGGGGAATCGCCTATCATCTAATATGTTTTTCCATTGAAGAAAGTTCAATAAAAAAATTTTGGTGAATATATCCCTAAAAAGGCATAAAAAAAGACCAGAGATTTGATTAACAAATCTTTGGTCACAAAAACAGTCAAATGGAGGATATATTTTTCCGTTTTCTTGGCTTTGGTTTTTTTATAAGATTACTATATCCATCGGCTTTTAAAGCTTCCAGAATATCATCATAATCTGTTGCCCAACTAACTGTAAGCAGCTGATGATATATACTATTCGACTTTGGCGGGGTGGAAGGATTAACGGATAGATGTGCGCGACTTAACATTTCATTACTGACGGGGAAGGGAATATGGATACCGAGGCAGGCCGATATTACATTCTCTATGGTGAGATTTTTTCCTTTCCACATATTTGCCGTGGTCTTATTGTCTATTCCTGTAGTGCTATATAACATATTAGCACTACAGCTACATATTCTGCGGCTCATTAATTCCCGTAGAGAAGGACCAAATTCCATGCCATAAATTTCTTCCAACATCCGTGTTTTAATTTCACTTACCAGACCAAACTGCTTCAGTAAGTCCTCTATATTCGTTACCTCATCAGAATATCTAAATGTCTTGTCGGCATTTTCTGGCGGCAATTTTATATAATGCAATTTACCATTTTCATCCGTGATAAATTGCAGGAAATATTTGTCGGTATAACATTCGTTATCTCCCTCATCATCCTTGTCATTGCTGGCACGATTATAACTAGGTACCGCCTTTGCTGCTATTCCCTCATTGTTACCATAGCTATCGATTGGGTTATCGTTTCTTTCAATCTCAATCTTACTAGGTTTATTGATTTCCCCTTTGGCATAATCACTTAACCGGATATTTCCATCTGCGTCCCTTACAATATATTTCTCATCAAAGAGACAAACTTTCCCTTCCACATAAATAAAGTTTCCCGATTTCAATAGAGCGGATAAAACGGGACTTTTCTTGCACCATGAATTAAGCCTTTGAGAACTGACTTTAATTACCGTCTTTTTTTCACTCAGGTCATCATCATAATTATCATCACTGTTCCCATCCCCATCATCGCCGCCAGATTCATCCTCCACTTTTGCCGTCGGCACGAAGTCTGATACGTCCTCAAAAACATCATGACCTTCAGTTAAGAGAAAATCGCGCAAATAATCGTCCACACGAATTTTTAACTCAGGGTCTGCAATTTCTACCCTATCCACAATGGAAAAGAAACGTCGAGCTTGTGTCCAATCGACAGTCTTGAGCAAATCTTCAAAGCGACCAAAGGCATCAATATTGGTTTCGGTCACCTTTTTGCGAAGCAGATCTCTGAGTTTTTCTTCATTTACTCCAAGCCTATGCACAATGCGTGTTATTCGCTCATTTTCGGCAGATTCCTTGTAGCTGCTAATATATTCGAGGAAAGATTTTCCGTCCGTAATGACAACATTACCGTTGTGGAGATCGCGAAGGAAAAGATTCGCATATCTCTGCTCCTCTACAGGCAATCTGGCAAAAGATCTATGGAGTTCCTTCAAAGTCTTTTCCTTTAGCTCGGGATCTGCCGCATCCATCATCACCAGCTTCAAATATTTGGAAAAACGAGAATTCATATAGTCAGAATCAATAGCATCCGTATTAATCTCGGTCAAATGCGTATCGATATCAAAGGGGATATCGTCGCTGTGTCCGCCACCACCGCCAGAACAGAGTTCCTTGTAGCGTTGAACCAAAGTCAAATATTCTTCTTCCGTGAAATTTACATCGCATTCCCATACACCTTTATCATTATCCAAATATGATTTTTGTCCCCAGTGGAAGCCTTGAATTGATGCTGCCTCCAAGTATGTATTGAATTCCTGAAACAACTTGGCAAATTTGGCACATTCAGCTTTTTCTTCCGGTAAAGTCGCAAAATCGACAATATTGGCATTGGTAAATAAGTCGCTGATTTCCCCGAACACTCGGTTCATGTTCTCAAGATTCTTGGGAAGTTTATCGACAAAAAGGCCGATGGGCACATCACCAGAATATGCCTTGACCGCTTCCTCAATATTGCGCGCCATCAAATGCGGACGTCTGTAATAGCGAATCACACCAAAGGGCTTGTCTTCGCCGAACAAGCGATTGGTGCGGGAAAATGCCTGTATCAGATTTTCGTACTCCATCAGCTTATCCATGTAGAGGGTGTTAATCCACTTGGAATCATAGCCAGTAAGCATCTGATTGACCACAATCAAAATATCAATCTGTTCTTCCTTTCTTATGTTGTTATAAGGTTTCTTATGGGCGAGGCGAAGTTGTACATCCTCACGGAACTTGTCATAGGAGGGAATCGTAAATTCCATATCGTATCTCTTCCGATAATCCTCTAGAATTTCAACAATTCCGTCTTCCTTGTCCAGCGTCCCGCCGCCTTCATTGTCAATATTAGGGTCAAATACCGCCGTTATGGCGAGTTCTGGCACCATGGTCTTTGCCATGCGATAATACGCTACGGCTTCTGGAATGCTGTGAGTGGTAAAAATGGCATGAAATTTTCCATTGTGGCTGAGGACTTTCCACACTCTTTTTATGTCTGTAAGCACGGCCTTTTTATGCTCGTCGCGAGTATATTGGGAATTGGGAATAAGTTCCTCTATGCCCTTGACATAGCGATTGCCTTGGCAGAATCCAAGCATGGGCACAAGCGTCCGATCCATATAGCGATTATACACTTTTGCTTTGCGTTTATCCGCCAAGGCTTCTTCCACGGTCGAGGCCTTGGACTTATGGAGCGCTACAGCAAGCCTCAAGTCGCTATCTTTATATGTCATGACCATATAAGGGTCAAAGCCCAACACATTTTTGTCCCGAATGCCATCGGCAAGGGTGTAGCGATGAAGCTCATCACCAAAAATAGATGTCGTAGTGTTACTTTTCTTGCTGTTCACCTCATGGATAGGCGTCCCGGTGAAACCGAAAATGATAGCATACTTGAAAGTGGCCTTGATGTTCGTGAGCATTTCCCCGAAGGTGGAGCGATGCGCCTCGTCAATGATGATGACGATTTTCTTGGCTGCGATTTTTTCAAGGTCAGTGGTTTTAATATGTTCGTTGTCCTTAGTGATATTGCTGAGTTTTTGGATAGATGTTACGATAAGGGAGTTTTCCGGGGCATCACTCTTCAGTTTCGATAACAAGACATCGCCGTCCTCCGTCCCCTGTACTGTAGTGCGAGTTCCAGCAAAATCTTTATAATCATCCAACGATTGCTTGCCCAACGCCTTTCTGTCCACCAAGAAGATGACTTTGTCTGCATCCTCGGAGCTGCTGATAAGCTGCGCTGATTTAAAACTAGTGAGGGTCTTTCCTGAGCCGGTGGTATGCCAAACGTACCCTCCTAACGGATTGAGATCACGCCAGTCCTTTTTGGTCACCTTGTCCGCAATTTTCGTAGCAGCATAATATTGGTAGCTCCGCATGACCTTAAGCGTGTTGTCTTTTTCATCGGCAATCGTGTAAAATCCGATAAGGGTGTGCGCCATTGGGATGTTCAAGAGATGAGTGACCACATCTTTCCAATCGTTGAGAGGATTATTATATTTGTCTGCCCAATGGAAATAATAGGCTTTGTTGAAAGTTCCGTCTGGACCTGGGTTGGCAAAATACACGGATTCCTTCGGCTGCATGGCAACAAAAACCTGCACCAAAGAGAAAAGCCCCGTGAATACGCCCTCATGGGCATATTTCTCGATTTGGTTATAAGCTTGGCTGACGGGAATACCGCTCCGCTTTAGTTCCATATGGATGACGGGCATTCCGTTGATGAGAAGCATGAGGTCGCCGCGACGGTCAGGCAAAACATCTGATTTCGTCTTAAATTTCGGCTGGCGGGCAATCTGATAGCGGCTGCGCCCAAGGGCAATTTCGTTTTGGTCATAGATATGGAGGCTGACTTCCTTGCCGTAGTGTAGTGTGTCCTCTGGATTATCCCGACGCACGGATACACTTTTCCCGTTGATAAAATCATTCAGGCGCCACGGTGTACGCAGGTTATAGATTTGCTCTATAAGTTGCTGCATCTCACCGTCTGTCAGAGGACAGTCATTAAGCGTGTCTTGTTCACGGTTGTTTTGAAAGAGAATATCCGCCCAGTTGCGGACGAGTTCCTCCTCCGTGGGATAGTTGATGGTCTCAGACTCCCAGCCACGGTCAATGAGGAGCGCTATGACCGCCTCCTCGAAGTCTTTTTCCTTGCTAAATTCCACGTCACTCTCTCCCTATATAAACATCTTCTGCATCAGGGCAGACTTCATCTGCTTCAGTTTCTCGATTTTCCGCCCTTGAGAGGTTATTGCTTTCTCTAAAGTATCAAAGTATGTGCCGATTTTCTGTTGCTCCTCCATTTGAGGAAACGGAATTGGCATATCGAAAAACACATCGTCTGTTATCGAGAAACGGTCATACCGCGCACCGTTATCCCCATTATAGAACATATAGGTGTGCCAATATTTGCTCTTAAAGAACCACTCCAAATAGGCATAATCTACATCATGTGGTCTAAAAACCGTATAGAGAGGCGACATAATTCCTTTACGTTCCAACTTATTTCTGTTAATAGGTCCAACGGGGGCATTGCTTGAGATTCGTGGATTATACACAAAGTCGTTCTCCCCCACAATATAGTAACCATTAATATTATTAGCATTGGAAATATCATGGTCAAAATAGTCACGTTGACTGATTATGCCATGCTCTGCAGAATTGGTAAAAGTCTCGGTATACTCCCGATGGTCGTTTCTCTCTATGACTTTTCCCGCAATTTGCCTGAGTGGTGTATATCCCCACTCACCCTCAAACGCCCCAAACCGAATCCGAGGGACGTTCTCCCCCTCCTGAGGAAACATCTTCTGCAACATGGCTTTTTTTAGGGCAAGGAGTTTTTCGTAGCGAACTTCTTGTACAGCTATTGTATCTTCTACCGATATTATGAAGCAGCTGATTCTCTTTTGTTCCTCATATTTTGGATGTATAAATTCGACTTGCCCCAAATCGTTATTATGCAGATGAACAACGGTCTTTCCTTGTGCCATTTTCGCCATTTCATCATGAGCTTTCCCGTGAGAAATAACCATTGCTAAAAATGCAGGGTCAAGATTCTCATTAGGTGAGATAATATTCAAATCACCGCCCAAAATCACATTGGGATTTCGCACGACCGAGGCGACTGATATATCCTCTGCCGATTCACCAGAAGCGGGGACTATGACTTCACCACCTCGACTGTATACCGACTTTTTTTGAGGCATGACGAAAGAATCAACATTTGAAATGATTGTTTCATAGTTTGTGTACATGCGTCCATAGAGGATAATGGGGACTCCTTCGGGAACAAGGTCAGACTTTGAATACCCCGTCCCCCTAGAGAACGTAGCGACATATTTTAAGTCACAACGCTCCCATTCACTCTCAAATTCCTCAAACCGAATATCCGGCACTTTTTTTCGAGTCTCCACAGTCACCCCTCCAAAAGCCGCCGGAACTCCCGTAATCCGTCCATGTCAAAATCATTTCCCTTCATGCCGTCCATCATACCAGATAGTTTCTTCTCAGCAGAAGTGCGCCGCTCCTCCACCTCGGAGAAAGTCACCTTATATTTCTGAGTCAAGGCATTGATTTTCTTTACTAGCTCACGAATAATCACAACAGGAATGGCGTAAATATCGGTCACCAACGGCTGAATCCATTTCAAATCCAAAAGATGCTTTGCCGTGTCATCGTCCAAATTCTCAATGGTCTCCTTGGTCTTAGCGTGAAGTTCAGCCGCCATTGTCTTGATTTCACGTCTTAATTTGGCTTCTTTTCCCATCGTTTTAAAGACACGAAGTATTTTTTCCTCGTAGGAACTTTCCGGAAATTCAAAAGCCAGCTTGAGCGAAAGAATACGGCTTTCCACAGCCCTCTTGCCGTATAATCCGCTGGCTCCCTTCTCCATAGACGACCAATCAACAGCCGAGGCGTTTTCGATATAAGCAAGCTTGTCCTTCTTTTTGCTTAATTCCAGATATTTGACGAGAGCTGTGGTTTCCTCTGTTTCCACATCCTTCAAAATGTCATTGCAAACAGCCTCAACTGTTTTTGAGTTGAACGCAGTATTACTGTCGTTTAGAATCTCTCCGCATTTTTCCTCCTCGCTGAGGGAGTCGATAATCTCACTATAAACTGCGGTAATGTCTTCCAGTTCATCCTCTTTTTTCCGCAGATTTGCCAGTTCCAGTGGCATGAGTTCCTCCTGTACCAAAAGAAACGGCAAAATATGTCCCTTCCACCCCTTCTGCACTTCCACCTTGTCCCCATTCTCTTTCTTCTTCAGCACCATATTGGGGTCTACCTGCATTACGGCAGAGAAGCCCTCCGTCTGGATCATTTCAAGGTCGGGGGAGATAATCTGCCAAGCCTCGTCCAAAATCTGATACACACGATAGCGATCTATCGCCTTGACGTCTGCCAGCCGTCCGAAAATATCACCGCAGATTTTTTCTTCTTCTCTCACAAGGCTTATACGCCGCATTTTAGTGATGAGATCATCCTTAAGCATTTCCTCGAAGCCGTCAAATCTACGGGCATAATCGGTTTTGTAACGGACAGCTGCTTCATGGCTTGCCGTGAAGTCCAGCACATTTTCACAAATTGGCTCCACATAGTCCGAGGAAATATCCTGGAAAAGGCTCTCCCTAAGTCCCGGCAAGGCCTCCCAATAGGTCGACAGGGCATTAAGCTCCACTTTAGGAATGCCTCCAAACATAATGGCGTGTACGTCCCAGTTCTCTGCCGGCTCCGCCGAGGATACATAACGAGGAATGTTCAGATTGTAGCCGTTCTCCCGAATTTCTTCCTTGGACACTCGGCGGGAAAAGCGGGAAGTTTCGGCTCTATCCCGCACTGTATCGGCAATGCGTTTGATATCTGATGCCCGCAGTCGGTTGTTTTTATCTGCCTTCTCATATCCTTTGGAAGCATCGATGAACAACACATCTGTTGACGCTCGCTTACGCTTCAATATCATAACAATGGTAGCGATACTGGTGCCAAAAAATATATTGGCAGGGAGTCCGATGATGGCATCAATGTTATTTTTCTCGATGAGGTTTTTGCGAATCTCCTCCTCCTCATTACCCCGGAATAGTACACCATGCGGCAAGACGATGGCCATGATTCCGTCATCTTCCAAGTGATAGAGATCATGAAGCAGGAATGCATAGTCCGCCTTACCTGCTGGCGCTACACCATAACCAGAAAAACGGGGATTGCTCTTTTTGTTTTTATTGTCCCACTTCTGGGAGTATGGTGGATTTGACACCACGGCATTCACATGCACCAAGCAGTAGGTGTCTGGGTCATCGTCCTCGAAGAAAGGCCAGTCCTCCTCCAAAGTATCACCGTTGCGGACATTGAGGCTTGCCGGCTCAATGCCACGCATCACCAAATTCATGCGAGTCAAGTTATAGGTGTTTTCCTTCAGTTCCTGCGCATAGTATTCAACCCTGCTCGATTCCATGTGTTTGGAGACAGAGCGACCAATGTTGATTAACAGTGATCCAGAACCGGATGTGGGATCATATATGCGAATCTCCGTTTTTTCCCTGAGATGCTCCGCCACAATCTCAGACATGAGGAGAGAAACCTCATGGGGTGTGTAGAACTCACCGGCTTTTTTCCCGGCATTGGCGGCAAACATGCTAATGAGATACTCATAGATAAAGCCCAAGACATCGTAGTCCTGCTTACCGTCCATCGGGATTTTATCGATAAGACCAATGAGATTACTGATAGCCTTGGTCTGTTCACTGGCAGTTGCGCCTAATTTGGAAAGCCCTGTCTGAAGTGTTTTAAATATGTTGGTGAATAGCTTTTTATGGGATTTTCCAATCAGACGGTCAAAAGCGGAGAGTGCCTTTCGGACATTAGACACATCGAACTTCGATTTTTTCTCAATCCATGTGGAGAACAAATTGTCGTAGGCTATGAAATATCCCAACTTCCTTTGGGCATGGTTCACATACTTCTTCTGCGACTCGTTCAGCTTTTTGATGGTCTCCTCCGTCATGCCAATTCCCTCAAAGAACTGTACTTCCTTGTCTGACAGATATTTGTAGAAGATGAAGCCCAAAATAAAATCCTTATACTCATTTGCTTCAATCTTGGAGCGCATCTGATTTGCCGACTCCCAGATAGTCGATGCCAATTGCTGCTTGTTCATAAATTTATTCTCCTCGTGTGTTCTTATTCAGCCAGACTTGTCGTCTTATTTACCGCTAATCATACGAACCTATATTTATTCCATAGCACTTTTTCCGCTGGCTATCCATTCATCTAATTCTGATCGTTTGAATTTCCACAGTTTTCCCACACGATACGCCGGTAGCCCTGGCTTCTTGCTCTTTATCCAATTTCTAAGTGTTACAGTCTTTATGCCAATGTATTCAGCCGCCTCATCTATGCTTATATAGTTATCCTCGGCAGGAATACGTGTCATAACCATCACCTCCATTGCAATTCTATCTTATACACATTTCTAATTTTTACCATTATATAATGCGTCATCCCGATCAGCAAGAAGTTTCCTGCAAATTCACTTCTTTTTTTGATATTTAATCATATTTTATGGTATAATTTTGGGGGATTAGTAGGAAATCGACAATTTTCTGTAGAATTAGTAAAAGTTACCTCAAGAAAATTTGGTTAATTTCTATGCAACAGCCAAATTTGAGATCCCAATTTGGCACCTCAAGAAGAAAGGGTCTTTTATGAGCGAGAAATCTCCTGAGCAGACAGCCATAGTTCCAGTAGACACAAGTCATATAAGAAACTTGGTGTACACCGTTCGTGGCGTTCAAGTTATGCTGGACTCAGATTTGGCGCAGCTTTATCAAGTAGAGACAAGAATACTGAATCGCAATGTTGCCCGAAATGCCAGCCGCTTCCCGGATGATTTTCGCTTTCAACTCACAGAAGATGAGTTTAAAATCTTGAAATCCCAAATTGGGATTTCAAGTGATACTGAACATGGCGGCAGACGCTATCTCCCCTACGTCTACACGGAGCAGGGGATTTCCATGCTGTCCGGAGTACTGAGAAGCGATGTCGCCATAGCGGTCAGTATCGGAATTATGCGGGCTTTTGTCGAAATGCGGCGATTCATCGCGGGGAATGCCCAACTTTTCGAACGCATAGAACGAATAGAGCTAAAGCAACTCATCTCTCAAAAAGAAACCGATGAAAAATTCGAGCAAGTCTTTGGTTTTATCCATGCCCATACGGAGTCCAGCCAAAAGATATTCTTCAACGGACAAATTTACGATGCCTTCAGCTTGTTGGCGGGTCTAATTCAAAAAGCAACGAAGGACATCATTCTTATTGACGGTTATGTGGATATAGGAACACTCAATCTGCTGGCAAAAAAGCAAGTCAATGTCGATGTGGAAATCCACACATTCAGCAATACGAGATTGACGGCAGCAGATGTTACGACCTTCAACAGACAATATCCAACACTTACCATCAATCATACCAATGCCTTTCACGATCGGTTCCTTATTCTTGACCACCAAGAGGCATATCACATCGGCGCATCGCTCAAAGATGCCGGAAAGAAATGTTTTGCCATCACGCTTTTGCAAGATGAGGCTCTCCTACAGGAACTTCTGGCACATTTGTGAAAAGACATTCACAGCTCTGCGAGGCCTGCAAGGAGTTGGGGGCAGACCTTCCGTTTTATGAATTACGAGGAAATGGACTTCGAGTACATTTCAAGGCACTCCAAAGTGCACTTATTGCTCATCCAAAATCTCCAAACCGACATGATGGCGGTTTAAATGTCGGTTTGGATGTCGGTATAGCGTATAAAATTCTGGAACTGGTCGTAGCTAATCCTAAAATAACAATGGTTGAAATGGCAGAAAGGCTAGGTGTCACAAAAAGAACAATTGAGCACGAGGTAAAACTGCTTCGTGAAACAGGCAGCATCGAGCGCATCGGCAACAAGCGATTCGGACACTGGAAAATCAACAATTGAAACTATAGGGTCGAGGCATAAGAAACTCCCATGCACTCGACCCTATATTTTATGGAATTGATTTGTGTGATTCAATAAAGCATTAAGCCACCTCTCGTTCATCATTACATTGTATCGTTATCGACGTTACTTCGTTCATTGCCGC
>ERZ773035.1884-NODE-1884-length-14335-cov-4.026611_pt1 | contig 14335 bp, 14 predicted proteins | sample MGYA00511487_ERZ773035 | MGnify/ENA primary metagenome ERZ773035 (study PRJEB29015, sample SAMEA2737985) | human oral metagenome | biome: human oral; feature: human-associated habitat; material: dental | place: China | collected 2024 ...
GCTGTTTCCTTCTTAGGTTTTGAGGATTTTGTGATAAACATGCGTGCCTCCAAACTGAAAAATCAGAGGTAGATTGCGTATATGGAGATATTTGAGCTTTTTGAGAAGAAATTTTATATCAGGCTTGACTTTAACCAAAATGTAAAAAATCATGAGCTTGAAAATACTAAAATTTTAGCCCTAAAATCCCTAAATAGCGAGGTTTTAAGAGAGCCTTTGAAACCAAATATTAACAAAGATGAGATAAACTTCGAGCTAAATCACTCAAAAGATTACGCCAAACTTAGCATCAACGCAAAAGATCAGCGCGGGCTAATGGCTTATGTGATGAGTGTTTTTGACAGGCTTCATTTTCAAGTCACGAGTGCTAGAATTCAGACGGTTAAAAATAGAACGAGAAATCTCTTTTTGATCGAGAAAAACGAGCGACTTGAGAGTAAAGACGAAGAGATATTAAATTTATTAATAAGCGAGTAAAACATGTGTGGAATTGTAGGATACATCGGAGATAAAGAGAAAAAAGAGGTCATTTTAAGCGGGCTAAAAGAGCTTGAGTATCGTGGATACGACAGCGCTGGCATGGCTGTGATGAGTGATGGCAAGATCGACTTTTTCAAAGCGGTCGGCAAACTTGAAAATTTAGCCCTAAAGACAAAGGACTTTACATCAGAGGGCTTTGGCGTGGCGATAGGTCACACACGCTGGGCAACTCACGGCAAACCAACTGAGATAAATGCTCACCCGCACCTTGGCGAGCACTCATTTGTCGTTCATAACGGCATCATCGAAAACTACAAAGAGCTTAAAGATGAGCTTGAGGCAAAGGGCGTGAAATTTATGAGCCAAACCGACACCGAAGTGATCGTGCACCTTTTTGAAGAAATTTTAAAAGAGAAAAAAGACCCATTTAAAGCTTATGAGGCGACTATCGCAAAGCTTAGAGGTGCTTATGCGACGCTACTTATCACCAAAACTGCACCTGATAAGATATTTTTCGCAAAAGATGCCGCTCCTATGGCGATAGGCAAAAGCGACAAAAAAGAGCTATATTTTGCCTCATCAGATGCCCCACTTATCGGCAACGCAACCGAAGTGGCCTACTTAGATGACAATAACTACGGCTATGTGAGCTTAGATGAGATCGCCGTTTTTAAACACGGCAAAAAAGCTAGCATAACATTTAACGCACTGCCAAAAGATAAGAGCTATGCCCAAAAAGAGGGTTATACATTTTTCATGGAGAAAGAAATTTACGAGCAAGGCGCTGTCGTATCTGAAACCATCATGGGCAGGGTCAAAAACCACAAAGTCACCCTTGAAAATTTAGACGATGAATACCTAAAAGGTATCGATGATGTCGTGCTTTGTGCGTGCGGTACGAGCTACCATGCAGCGCTTGTTGCAAGCTATCTTTTTGAAAGGCTTGCCAAAGTTAGAACAAAGGTCGAAGTGGCAAGCGATTTTAGATATAGAAAGCCTTATCTAAACAAAAACTCGCTCTTCATCGTCATCTCGCAAAGTGGCGAGACAGCTGATACTCTTGAGGCGCTTAGGATCGCAAAAGAGGCTGGACTAAAGACGCTTGCGATTTGCAACGTCGATAACTCATCTATCGTTAGGCTAGCTGATAATACGCTTCTAACTCGCGCTGGCATCGAAAAAGGTGTGGCAAGCACAAAGGCCTTTGCAACGCAAATCATCGTGCTTTGGATGCTTGTGCTTCAAATGGCATCTGCAAAGGGATCTATCAGCAAAAAAGAGCTTGATCACGAAATCAAAACACTTCTTCACATCCCACAAATTTTAAATATAGATAACTATTTGCAAGAGAAGCTTCACCGCCTAAGCAAGCACTATTTGCACGGTCATGGCTTCTTCTTCATCGGTAGAGACATCTTCTATCCGCTGGCACTTGAAGGTGCGTTAAAACTTAAAGAAATTTCATATCTTCACGCCGAGGGCTATCCATCAGGTGAGATGAAGCACGGACCTATCGCGCTTGCAGATGAGAAGCTATTTACGATCGCTTTAATGCCTCAAAATTTGTTATATGAAAAAACAAAGAGCAACGTCGAAGAGCTTGCTGCAAGAGATGCTTACATCCTAGCGATAAGCCCGCTTGAGTTTGAACTAAGTGATGACTACGTAAAAACTAGCGTTCAAGATCACTATATGAGCGAATTTTTCGAGATGATGCTTGTGCTTCAGCTACTTGCACTTGAAATTTCTGTTAGACTTGGCAACAACGTCGATATGCCAAGAAACCTCGCAAAAAGTGTAACTGTCGAATAATTTATGTGGCTGGCATCTTGCTGGCCGCTTAAATTTTCATAAAAATAATTTTGCATTATGTTATTAAACATAAATTTTATATTAATATTTTTATAATATTTACTCATATATAATTCTAAACCCAACTTAAATATTAAGGATAAAAATGAAGTTAAGCTCATCTTTACTAAGCGTAGGTCTTGGAGTTTTACTTTTAAGCGGTTGCGCAACTGGCAACAACAATGGTGTAACTGGCAGTGCTGCTGGTAGCAACAACAAAAATGCTAACACAAAAATAGAAAAGTGTAGTAGCACTCTTGGAACACTTGCGTTTTATGAAGACCAGAATTCTGACTGGTATTCATATTTAACACGCAACTACAAGCTCACATCAACTATTCCTGTTTTGCGCCTTCTTGCACAACAAACTGGTTGTTTTGTTATAGTTGAGCGTGGCGCTATGATGGATAATATGATGCAAGAGCGTGCACTTGATAGATCGGGCGAACTACGTAGCGGTTCTGGCTTTGGCAAAGGTAAAATGGTAGCAGCTGATTATACTATTCGCCCTGAAATTTTCTTTAGTAACGAAGATACGGGCGGTGCAGGCGCTCTTGTTGGAGCACTTTTTGGTAGTGTAGCAGGTGCTATAGCTGGTGGTTTTTCAACAAAAGAGACACAAACTACATTGGTTCTTATAGAGAATCGCTCAGGTGTTCAATTAGCAGCAGCCATTGGCTCAGCTTCTAGCACTGATTTCTTTGGTATGGGCGGTGGCGCTGGTGCTTCTCTTGGTGCTGGACTTGGTGCATATTCAAGAACACCTGAGGGAAAAACACTTGTAAATGCTTTTCTTGATTCAATGAATCAATTAGTTATTGCTCTAAAAGACTACAAAGCACAGACCGTAAAAGGTGGTCTTGGCAAAGGTGGAAGCCTAAAAGTAGGAGATTAATATGAAATTTATAGCCATTTTATTTTGTTCATTGACTTTTTTGTTTGCTATGAGTTATGAAAAAAAAGTTGAAGCTAGGCTTTGTGGTCTTATAAATCAAAGAGAAATGGCTAAAATTTATGGCGACATAAGAAGTATTGATAGCTTTGATAAAAAAATAGAAAGCTATAAATTTCGCAACGGAATAGAAAAATTTGACGAGGATAGTTGTCGTGCAAATGGCTACTATCCTGTTGATCCAAACTATGCGCCATATCCTCCTAACTACCGTCCATACTATCAAAATGGATATGATAGATTCCAGCGTGATTACCGCGGAGGCTACTATAATGATGACGACTACGATGATGGTTTTGATCGTGGTTATAGACGTGGTTATAAGGATGCCAGAAGAGATTATAGGCTAGGTAGATAATCTTATCTAGCCTTAACTTTAGCTGGCTCTTTTCTAATAAAAAAAATTTTTTACAAATAACAAATCAAAAGCAATGCATATATAAAATTTTACTGATATAAACAAATTCGAGACATTAAGTAAAAAATATAAAACCTGTGGATATGGCAACATCCTAACTACCAAAATTTTTCTTTCGATAAAAGTGCAATAGGTACCATCATAAATAAACTAGAGCAAAATCACGAAATTTTAAAAGAGATAATAAGCAAGACCGGCAGAAACGATCTTTTAAAAGCGCAAATTAACGCCCTAGAAGATGAGATCTTTTACTCATCTCTCATGGAGGGCGAGAGACTAAAAAGATCAAGCATTCGCTCATCGGTAAAAAAGATGCTAGATGAAAATTTTGACTGGCTAGCCGACACTCATGCGACTAGACACAGTGATAATCTAGTCTCGCTAATGCTTGATGCAAATTTAAACAAAGCTCCTATGAACTTCGAGCGGCTACATGGCTGGCACAATGCCTTGTTTGAATATAGCCATAGCAAAATTTACAAGATAAAAAGAGCTAAATTTAGAGAAGATGAGATGAGCGTCGTCTCAGGCTCACAAGAGAATGTGCAAATCCACTACGAAGCCTTGCCAGCAGAGCGCGTAGAGAATGAGATGAGAAATTTTTTAAATTTTATCAATAAAAATCACGAAAACACCTATATAAAAAGTGCCTTAGCGCACCTTTGGTTTGTAATCATCCATCCTTATGAGGGCGGCAACGGACGCATGGCAAGGGCTTGGCGCACTACTGCTTGGCTAGTGAAAGCATTAAGCCGTTTTCAATATTGAGCATTATTTACGCAAATAAAAAAGATTATTATGAAATTTTAGAGCAGACGACAAAGCTTGAAAATAATTTAAACTTTGACTTTACGGCATGGATAAAGTGGCATTTAGAAGCAGTAAATAGCGCCATAAAACAAGCTATAAGCTCATTAAAAAGATAAAATTTCTATCAAATTTAAGAGCCAAAGCCCTTAAATTTTATCTTTACTTAGGATTTTTGCGAGCTGCTCTTTGATCTCATCATCAAATTCGCTAACGCTTATCACACCCCTGCTCTCGCACATCTTAGCGTCATTTACCTCGCAGTAGCCACTTAACGCATTTTTATATCCGCCCCTTATGCAGGCCTCTCTGTCCTCTAAAAACCCAGCGCCTCCAAGGATGAGCACGCCAAGGTCAAATCCGATCTTAAATTTCGCACTCGCTGAGCTTTTTATCCAGCTTAAAAATATCTCATCATACCTTAGCCCAAGCGCTCCAACGCCATCTGGCACGACCAAGATATCCACGCCGTAAAGGCTCTCAGCGTAAATTTCAGGATGAAGCCTGACGCCAAATTCATCGACTATCTCAGGCTTTAGGGCGTAGGTTTTGATGTTAAAACCTTCAAATTTATGCAAAAAATCATAAATTTTGGCAAAGCTTAACAAATTTATCTTGTCAAACATCAAAATGCCAACTTTCATGCTAGCTCCTTTTAATGAAGTGCCTCATTTAGCTTGATCGCCCTTTTGCTCGCACTTGCAGTGATCTGGCCTGTTTGGCTATTTTGTCTAAAATGAAGCCCGTTTAGCCCGCCAAGCTCAAGCGCTTTGTAAATTTCAGCTTCAAATTTAAACTCTGGATTTAGCTTAGCTAGCTTTTCGCGCTCGCTTGCCGAGATATAGACCTTTGTGCCCTCAAGCACCGCTATGCCAGCATCCACGATGCAGTTATCGCCAAGTGGCACGCCAGTAACTGAGTTTGCGCCAAGCAAGCAGTGTTTGCCTATGCTTACAGGGTTGCCATTCGTACCACTTAGCACGCCAAGTATGCTAGCTCCGCCACCTACGTCACTGCCCTCGCCCACGACGACAGAGCTGCTAACCCTGCCTTCAACCATCACGCCACCAGTCGTGCCTGCGTTAAAGTTGATATAAGCAGCGCCTGGCATGACGACTGTGCCAGGATGCACAGCTGCGCCCATGCGGACTTTGGCAGCGTCCAAGATCCTTGTGTTATCAGCTGGGATGATGTGACTTAGAAATCTTGGGAATTTATCCACGCTCACGATCGCTGGATACTCGCCAAACATCTTTAGTGAAATTTCATTTTCTCTTAGCCACTCAAGCTCGATCGGGATATTTTGGCTAGTCCAAGCGACATTTGGTAGCACTCCAAATGCTCCATCAAGCACGATCGTCCTAGGTGCGACCTTGCCAAGTGAGATCAAGTAGAGCTTGAGATAGACGGCCTCCACGCTAAGTGGCTTTGCGTCATCAAACAAAAATACAAGCTTAAATTTATTCTCATTTAGCTCAAGATCGTCCTCAAATACCATCTTCACAGCGTGTAAATTCTCCACGTTTTTATGCGATTTTATATCTTTTTCAAAGACACTAAAGAGCTTGCTAGCCTTTTTTGCTACCTTTGGCGTGAGATCAGTCACGAACTCGGATGCATTAAAATCAACCTCAACATCACACTTTTGCAAGGCGTAGATAAAAGCAGCTGCGCTTAAAAAGCTCTCTTTATAATTTACAACGGCAAAGCTTGCTTGCAAAATTTTGTCGCTATTTTTTTGTCCGCGATCGACTCTTGCGATGCCAAAAGCAACTGGATCTTTGTAGCCATCTTTTTTTCTAAATTCTTCAAAAAATTCCTTAAATTCGTTTGCGTCTTTAAACTCTTTAGACATCTATTCTCCTTTAAATTTTTTCTTAGTCTAGCCAAAAATGGCTAAAAATTTTATGATTTTAAAGCATTTGAGCTTTGATAAATTTATAAATTATAATAATGATTAACCTTATCATAAAGAAAATAGAAATAAAATGTCGCAAATTTTACAAGGAGACAAAATGTCAAATTTAGCTACCAAACCAAAATTTGCCTTAGCTGCGCTGATCGGCCTCGTCGCTGGCGTAGTTTCAGCTTTTGTCAAATGGGGTGCAGAAGTGCCGCTTCCGCCAAGAAGCCCTATGGATATGTTTAACGCAGCTTGCGGACCAGAAAGTGCCATCAGAGCGGCTGATGCGATCGACTGCTCGAGAAATTTTCTAAATCCCCCTTATGTGTTTTTGAGAGATTATGTCGGTATTGCCGATCCAAACGCCGCTATCTACGAGTTTGCGGGGCATGCATTTAACTACGTGATGCTAACGCACATCATATTTTCAATAGTCTTTGCCGTTGGCTACTGCGTCGTGGCTGAGAAATTTCCAAAGATCACGATGTGGCAAGGCGTGATGGCTGGTATCTTAGCAACTATCGCAGTTCATGGCATCTCACTGCCGCTTCTTGGCCTCACTCCGCCACTTTGGACACTTCCTTGGTATGAGTATGTCTCTGAGTTTGTAGGTCACATGATCTGGTTCTGGTCGATAGAGATCATCCGCCACGACCTAAGAGCTAGGATCACAAAAGAAAAAGATCCAAGCGACTGCTGCAACGCATAGCTTATAAATTTTGCTGTTTTGGGCGCAAAACCTAAAACAGCAAAATTTAATCATTTAAAAACTCTAGCGCCTCTTGATCGCAGCCAATACCTAAAAACAAAATTTCATCATTTTTTGCAAGGCTTGAAAATCTTAACTAGCTTTTAATGCATAAATTTAAAAGCTTAATCGTTTAGCACTCACTGCTAAGCTCTAAATTTTCTAAACAAAGCGGCCTTTCACCCTCAAAGATCACCCCTATACCGTAAGGCTCACAAATATCTAGCTCGCCCTTGGCAAATCTCATCAGCCACTGCTTATCGTGCGCATAAAAGGTGCATTGTGGCGAGCTAAATGGCAGGTCGCAAACTGACACGTCAAGCAATTTAAGCTCGTCCATGCTCAAAAAGCGCTCTCGCCTAAGCTCATCTTTTAAAAAGATAAGCCCCTCTTTTACGTACCGGTCAATATCGCCGGCGATGCGCTCTGCTAGCAAAGTAGTCTCATCATCTACATCTGCCATGTCTGTGCTAACAAGGCAAAACGCTACCTGATCAAAAATTTCGCTTTTTAGCCCAGTCTCCGCATACCAGATAAAGCCATCATCTGTTGCAACTTTTTCAAGTTCGCCAAATTTCAAAGTCATTTTTTATTCTCATTTTTGTGGTTTTGCTACTTTTATAAAAGAGCCAAATTTAAGCAAATTTGTCGTGATTTAAAATAGAAATAGCTTGTAAATTTGCCCTTTTAGCATAAAGCAAAAGCTAAATTTACAAGCAAATTTTCAGTTTTTCTCGCTATTTAAAAGCAAAATTTCTCATCAGTGCCATTTTGCTTGCGCATAGCTTTAAAGTTAGCAAGATTGTCTTTGTCTAAAAAGTAATCTTTCTCTTTTTTATTGCGCGCTTCTAGCTTTTCTATGCCTTTTGCAAGGGCTGCTTTTCTATCTTCGTGAGGCGAGCTAAATTCTGGCGAAAACATCGCTTCATAGGCATTTTTCTTAGTCCATTCAAGCGCTTTATCAGCGATCTCTTGTTGCTTTTTGATATCGCAAAATGCATAAGGATTGACCACGTCGCCAACAAGCTTCATAAACGCCCCTATCGCAGCCACCACGTCAGTAAATTTCTCGCCCTCCATGTCTATAACGCCTCTTAGCAAGATCGCGCGGTTTTTTGCCGCATAAAACCAAAATACCGCATCATCGCGAAGTCCAAGATCATAAGCGCGAGCTGAGATAACAAAAAGAGTTATCGGAGAGACCATTTGTGGGGCGTCTTGCACGATCTTTTCAGCCTTTTTAAAGTCCTCTTCTTTGCCACTTTTTAAAAGCTCATCTATCTTGTCATAGACCTTGACATACTCCACCTTGCCAGCATTTGCTGAGTAGTATGGCGTGACGTAGATGTCGATACTTCTTACTTTACCGTCGTTTGCAAAGCCGCATACCGCACCAAAAAGTAGCACCGTAAGCAGTGATAAAATTTTCATTTTAGCTCCTTGATTTAAAATTTTTGTTATTTTAACTAAAAGCAGTTGAAAAGATTAGGATAAATTTAAGAAAAAGTCCGCAAATTTAAAGCGGACTTTGTAGATTAGTTTTTGAAACTATGAATAGGTGCTGGAATTTGTCCGCCACGAGCGATAAAGTCAGCACTTGAGGCCTTATTTATCTTCATCACAGGCGCTCTTCCTAAAAGTCCGCCAAACTCGATCATATCGCCCTCACGTCCAAGAGGTATGATGCGAACGGCCGTTGTTTTTTGATTTATCACGCCGATAGCCGCCTCATCAGCGATCATCGCAGCTATACTCTCGCTTGGCGTATCCGCAGGTATGGCGATCATATCAAGCCCCACCGAGCATATCGCAGTCATCGCTTCAAGCTTTTCTAAATTTAGCGATCCCGCGCGCACCGCAGCTATCATGCCCTCGTCCTCTGAGACTGGGATAAACGCACCGCTTAAGCCGCCCACTTGATTGCACGCCATGACGCCACCTTTTTTGACCGCGTCATTTAGCAGAGCAAGTGCCGCAGTCGTGCCGTGCGTACCGACAGCCTCAAGCCCCATCTCCTCAAGCACACGAGCTACCGAGTCGCCCACAGCTGGTGTCGGAGCAAGAGAGAGATCAACGATGCCAAATTTCACCCCAAGGCGCTCACTCGCCATTTGACCAACGAGCTGACCGATACGAGTGATCTTAAACGCCGTCTTTTTCACAGTCTCAGCCACCACGTCAAAGCTCTCGCCACGCACCTTTTCAAGCGCTCTTTTTACGACGCCTGGGCCTGAAACGCCGACATTTATCACCACGTCAGCCTCGCCCACGCCGTGAAATGCACCAGCCATGAAAGGATTATCTTCGACTGCGTTTGCAAAGACAACAAGCTTCGCACAGCCCATCTCTGAAGCTGCTGCCGTCTCTTTTATGATGCGCCCCATGTCACGCACTGCGCTCATATTTATGCCACTTTTTGTTGAGCCGACATTGACGCTTGAGCACACTTTTGCGGTTTGTGCTAGTGCTTGCGGGATAGAATTTATCAAAAATTCATCACCCTTTTGATAGCCCTTTTGCACTAGAGCCGAAAAACCACCTATAAAATCAATACCAACTTCAATAGCCGCCCTATCAAGCGTTTTTGCGATCATCACGTAGTCTTTTGCATCTGTTGCGGCGCCGATTATCGAGATAGGCGTCACGCTCACTCTTTTATTGACGATTGGTATGCCTAGTTCAGCGGAAATTTCGTTGCCCACTCTAACTAGGTCTTTGGCTTTAGTGGTGATTTTTGCGTAAATTTTATCGCAGGCTTTACCCATGTCAGGGTCGATGCAGTCGAGCAAACTAATGCCCATCGTGATCGTTCTGATGTCAAAATTTTGCTCCTCGATCATCGAGATAGTTTCGGTTACATTTTTGATATCCATCTTTTGTCCTTAAATTTTGTGCATCGCATCAAAAATGGCTGAGCTTTGGATATTTATCTTTACTTTTAGGCTCTCTCCAAGCTTATCAAGCTCCGCTCTTAAGGCTGTAAAGTCCTTATTTTCATCGCTTGAAACCACCGCCATCATCGTGAAAAAGTCGCTTAAAATGGTCTGTGAGATGTCATCTATGTTTAGCCCTAGCTCGCTAAGCTTTGCTGAAACGCCAGCAACGATGCCAACTCTATCTTTTCCGACTACGGTTACGATCGCTTTCATCTTTTCTCCTGTTAAATTTTCTTTTTAATGATTGCATTTTGGCTCCAAAATTTAAACCCTGCAACAAGCAAAGCCAAATTTTGGTAGCCAAATTTAATTAAAATTTGCTCTAAATTTTATCTTTTGTAAATTTACTTCGAGCAAGCACTCTTGCCGTCATTTACTGGCTGGATCGCTGAGTTATCAGCCCCACCGCCGTTATTTATATTTTCTATTATCTCCCAAAGCCTTGCAGCTGCGCTCTCATAGCGTTTTGCAGTGACTGAGTTTGGCTCATAAAAGCTAACTGGCTTGCCGCTATCGCCACCCACTCTAACAGCTGGCTCGATAGGAATTTCGGCTAAAATTTGAGTGTTATAAGCCTTTGCTACCTCTTCAGTCGTGCCTTTGCCAAAGATATCATACTCTTTGCCGTTATCTGGGCAGATAAAGCCACTCATGTTCTCTATGACACCAGCGATTGGGATGTGAAGCTTCTCAAACATATCAAGCGCACGCTTGCTATCATCAAGTGCTACTACTTGTGGCGTTGTGACGCAGACACCTGCCGTTACTGGCACGCTTTGAGCAAGAGTTAGCTGCGCGTCGCCCGTTCCTGGAGGCATGTCGAGAAACAAGACATCAAGCTCGCTCCAAAGCACGTCTCTTAGCAGCTGCTCGATCGCTTTCATGATCATCGAGCCACGCCAGATAAGGCTCATGCCCTCTTCCATCAAGACGCCCATACTCATCATCTCCACGCCGTGGCTAAGTATCGGCTTTAGCTTGTTGCCAACGACTTGTGGCTGAGTATTTACTTCGCCAAGCATCCTTGGGATGTTTGGTCCGTAGATGTCAGCGTCTAGAATTCCCACTTTTTTGCCTAGTTTTGCCATTGAGATGGCTAAATTTAGTGTCGTAGTTGATTTACCAACGCCGCCTTTTCCAGAGCTTACCATTACGAAATTTTTAACTTGAGGCGCGATATTTTTGCCACTTTGAGTGTTACTTTTCTCCTCAGGTATCTTTGGCTGGATCAAATTTAGCACGTACTCGTTTGAGCCCATGACACGTTTGATGTCCGTTTTTAGCTCGTTTGCCACATCAGGATTTGAGCTAACGATCTCGACTTCGATTAAGATTTTCTCGCCGATTTCTACGTTTTTTACAAAGCCAAAGCTAACTATATCCTTCTCAAATCCCGGATATATGACACCTTTTAGTCTGTTTAAGACCTCTTCTTTATTTAACATTTTTCTCCTTTTTCTAGATCTTTTGAAATTTTATATGCACAAAATTTTGGTCCGCACATCGAACAAAAATGAGCACTCTTAAACGCATCTTCTGGCAGGCTCTCATCGTGAAGCTCTCTAGCCTTTTTTGGATCAAAGCTAAGCTCAAACTGCTTGTTCCAGTCAAACGCATATCTCGCGTCACTCATCGCATGGTCTTTTTCGATGGCTCCAGCCTTACCAAGCGCGACGTCTGCGGCATGAGCTGCTATCTTGTGAGCTACGATCCCCTCTCTTACGTCATTTTCATTTGGCAAGCCAAGGTGCTCTTTTTGCGTCACGTAGCAAAGCATGCTAGCACCGTGATATGCTGCCATCGTACCACCTATCGCTGAAGTGATGTGATCATACCCTGCGCCGATATCGCTAACAAGCGGCCCAAGCACGTAAAATGGGGCGTCATGGCAGAGCTCTTGTTCGATTTTCATATTATACTCAATTTGACTTAATGGCACATGACCAGGGCCCTCTATCATCACCTGCACATCTTTTTGCCACGCACGAAGTGTAAGCTCTCCAAGCACTTTTAGCTCACTAAGCTGTGCCTCATCTGTCGCGTCATAAAGGCAGCCTGGGCGAAGTCCGTCGCCAAGCGAGAGTGAGACGTCATATTTTGCGCAAATTTCTAAAATTTGATCAAAAATCTCATAAAATGGATTTTGCCTATTTAGCTTTGACATGTAGCTAGCGCTCAGGCTGCCGCCACGGCTAACTATACCCATTTTACGCTTTTTCACAAGCGGTAAAAACTCACGCAAAAAGCCAGCGTGTATCGTAAAGTAACTAACTCCTTGCCTTGCTTGCTTTTCTAGCACGCTTAAAATTAGCTCATTTGTGATATTTGTAACCTCTTTTGCCTCTTTTAAAATTTCATACATCGGCACCGTACCAACTGGCACGCTTGAGTGCTCAATGATAGCGCTTCTAATGGCATCCAAATCGCCATCCGTGCTTAGATCCATAACCGTATCAGCGCCAAATTCTAGGCAAATTTCAAGCTTTCTAAGCTCCGCGCAAATGTCACTACTTAGGCTTGAGTTGCCGATATTTGCATTGATTTTTGTCTTTAGCTTTCTGCCTATGCCCATAGGCTTTAAATTTGTGTGATTTACATTTGCTGGGATGATGATGCTGCCTTTTGCCACCTCATCCATCACTAAATTTTCGCTCACTCCCTCGATTTTTGCCACATAGCTCATCTGCTTTGTGAGCTCACCTCGCCTAGCATAGTACATCTGCGTCTTTGTCATGACTAGCCTTTTTTAAAAATTTAAGGGCTCATTTTAGTCCTTTTTTGTTTTGAACTAACTAAATGCTAGACTTAAATTTATTTCTATAAAAAGAAATATTTAGCTTTTAGGTGTATAATTCAGTAACAATCTTCAAAGGAGCTACCTTGCTTGATATCTCACTTATAATGCTAGGAGCGGGAAATTCCAGTCGTTTTGAGCTACCTGTAAAGAAGCAATGGCTTCGCATCGGCAGCGACCCACTTTGGCTATTTGCCACTAAAAATTTGAGTAACTTTTACACATTTAAAGAGATCATCGTCGTTAGTAAAGAGTGCAAATATATGTCTAAATTTGCTCCAAATTATAAATTTGTTGATGGCGGCGAGACAAGACAAGATAGCCTAAAAAACGCACTTGAGCTAGTAAATAGCGAATTTGTCCTAGTTAGCGACATCGCACGTCCTTGCATATCAAGCGAGCTCTTTCACAAGATTATCGAGGCTGCCGCTCAAGCTGACTGCGTGGTCCCTGCGCTAAAGATCGCTGACACTGCCTATCTTGGCGAAAATGCAATAGATAGAGAAAAGGTAAAACTTATCCAAACACCGCAGCTCTCGCGCACAGCACTTCTTAAAAAGGCTCTTAGTAGCGGCGAAATTTACACAGATGATAGCTCGGCCATGAGAGCCATAGGCGCAAGCGTTTGGCACATTTTGGGCGATGAGATGGCTAGAAAGATCACTTTTAAAGAGGATCTTGCCAAAATTTCTGCTTTAAAAGAGCCAGAAAATGAAGTCTTTGTTGGAAACGGCTTTGACGTGCATGAGTTTGAAAAGGGCAGACCGCTTGTGCTTTGTGGCGAAAAGATCGACTATGAGTTTGGGCTAAAGGCTCACAGCGACGGCGACGTGGCACTTCATGCACTAACTGATGCCATTTTAGGAGCTGCTGGGCTTGGCGACATAGGCGAACTCTTTCCTGATACGGACGCTAAATTTAAAGATATTAGCTCCATTTATCTATTGCAAGAAGCCTATAAAAGAGTGCAAAGCGTGGGATTTGTGCTAACAAACGCTGATATCACGATAATGGCGCAAAAGCCAAAAATCTCAAGGCTAAAATCAAAAATGGAAGCAAACATCGCTCAGGCTCTAAATTTAAGCCAGAGCCACATAAATGTAAAGGCGACGACGACTGAGGGGCTTGGCTTTGTGGGCAGATGCGAGGGGATCGCTGTCATGGCAAGCGCTAGCCTTAAATTTTACAACTGGACACAAATATGAAAATTTTAATAGTAGAAAACGAAATTTACCTAGCTGGCTCGATGGCTAGCAAACTAGCTGACTTTGGCTACGACTGCGAGATCGCAAAGAGCGTCAAAGAGGCTTTGAAATTTGAAAATTTTGACGTAGTGTTACTTTCTACCACACTCCCAGGGCAAGACTTCTACCCAGTCATAGAGAAATTTAAAAGCTCTATCATCATCTTACTCATCGCCTACATCAACAGCGATGCATTCAAGTA
>ERZ773035.1885-NODE-1885-length-14332-cov-3.822582_pt1 | contig 14332 bp, 9 predicted proteins | sample MGYA00511487_ERZ773035 | MGnify/ENA primary metagenome ERZ773035 (study PRJEB29015, sample SAMEA2737985) | human oral metagenome | biome: human oral; feature: human-associated habitat; material: dental | place: China | collected 2024 ...
ACGGCTCTCTATATCTCTGAAATTGTATTCCATTACTTTTATGTCTGTTATTATTTTTTCTATACAAGTTCGATTTTTTTACACTGTACAGGGACAGTAGAGGTGAAATATATTTACAATCAGCGTTTTGTTTTTTGTTAAGTACAATAATTTATTTCACATAAAGCGATTGATTTTTCGCAATACTACCACAGGTGTGTAAATAACAGTGTATCAATACATTGTTTTTTCCTTTTCTATTCTTCCGTCTTCATAAACGGTATAGTTCTGTCCATCGGCTTTTTGCAGAGTTGTTTTTCCGTTTCGGAAATAGTTGGTATGCGTAAATTGTGCAGGACAAATGATATTGCCTTTGTAATCCATAATCCCCCACCTCTGAGGCGATTTCATAAACATTATTCTGTTTTTGCCGACCAGACATAAATCACTATATTTGACGGCAACTACCACTTTGCCCTGTTTGTCTATGAAACCCTCTTTGCCATCATTGATTACTCGGACAATATTGTTGTCGATATCCTTTGTATGTTCTATATCTATTATGTCGTATTGGGGAGCGACAACTTCTATGCCCTGCTCATCGACCAAACCGTATTTATCGCCTTTGATAACCCTACACAATCCATTGACAAATCCTACCTGTCTCACATCTCTGCCCGTGCAGCTCGCACTCCCACCACTAACATTAACACTTTTTATTAAATATCTTTCAATAATATCTTCAGTATAGATTGAATATACACTGAATACAGACTGAGTATAGGAAGAGCGAAGAACCATCGTTATCAAATCGATAACAAAATGAGCAAATCATTGCGAATAATGCAATTCTCCCCCTCTAATGTGTAATTTGCATTAATATATAATTATTACTACTTTTGCACCGAAAAACTTATTACCTTTGCCACCATCAGCAATTCACTAAAAAAATGTACACATTATCCATATACCTCGTTAGGGCGCTCCTCCCTATTGTAGCGCTTTTCAGCAAGAAGATACGCCTGTTCGTCAACGGACGCAAATCCGTATGGACGACCCTCAGCACTCACCTCGACCCCCAAGCCCGCTATGTGTGGGTGCATACCGCTTCTTTAGGCGAGTTCGAACAAGGCTTGCCCGTTATCAAAGCCCTCCGCAAGCAGGGCTATAAGGTGCTAGTTACCTTCTTTTCGCCTTCGGGCTATGAGGTGCGCAAAAACACCCCCGATGCCGATATCGTAGTCTATTTACCTTTAGATACCCCTGCTAATGCCCGCCGTTTTGTGAAAATGGTGCGACCTGCTATGGCTGTTTTTGTCAAATACGAGTTTTGGTGGCACTATTTATCACAACTTCATAAGGCGAATGTACCCACTTACCTCCTTTCGGGCATTTTCAGACCTACACAAGCCTTTTTTAAGCCTTATGGCGGATTTATGCGCCGTTGTTTGCGCTGTTTCACTCACTTTTTTGTACAAAACGATTTGTCTAAGCAACTGCTGAACGGCTTAGGCTTTACCAATGTTACGGTCGGGGGCGATACCCGCTTCGATCGTGTAGCCGAGATTGTAGCCCGCGATAACCACCTCGATTTTGTCGAGCAATTCAAAGGCGATGCTCTTTGTGTGGTGTTTGGCAGTTCTTGGCCTGCCGATGAAGAGGTGTATTTGTTGTACCTCAATAGCTGTAAGGGCAAGGTGAAGTTCATTATAGCGCCCCATAACATCCATCCCGATGAGATAGCCGTTTTAAAGCACAACAAACAGAAGTTAGACAGAAAAGTAGCGCTTTTCTCCGAGAAAGACACGCTTAACTTAGCCGATTACGAGGTGCTTATCATCGACACCATTGGCATTCTCACTAAGGTATACAGTTATGCCGATATAGCCTATGTAGGTGGCGGTATGGGCAGTACAGGCTTGCACAATGTTTTAGAGCCTGCCGTCTTTGGTATTCCGGTTCTCATTGGCAAGAATTACAGCAAGTTCAACGAAGCCAAAGAGTTAGTTGCTTTAGGCGGAGTGCTTTCTATTAGCAGCCCCGAGCAGTTTGCCTCAGCTATGGATAGCCTAATAAATTCACCGGACAAACGCGCTGCTATCGGAGCCATCAACAGCCGTTACATAACAGAAAAACAAGGTGCCACTAAAGCCTTTTTATTAGTCTGCCAATAATTATTTTTGCAAATGAAAGCTTTATTACAGACCATAATGCTTTTAGCAGTCGCACCGCTTTGGGGGCAGTTTTCGGGCTATGCGCTTAGGCAAGAGCTCAAAGGCGTGCAGCCCAACACTTGGCAGCGACTGGTCTTGCCTGCTGCCGCTTTCGACCGCTATTTACCCGATATTCACGGCGATTTCTCCACCCCAAGAGGAAAGGACATTCGTATTTTTGGTGTTTCGGAGCGCGATACTATCGAGGTGCCTTTTGTATGGGGCGATAGCACCCTTACCTTGCAGTCCATCAATTTCAACTACCGCTCCGATACCAAACGGCAGACCTCCCACCTCAGTTTTTTATTACCTAATAGCCTAAAAGTAAGCGAATTGCAGATAGAGGTATCGCCTGTATTCAAAGGCGAACGAGAGGTACAACTAACTATGTGCGAGGGGCTTGCATCTCCTAACAACCGCTGCGAGCACCCCAAAAAACTCTATCAAGGCAAACTGATGCCGCAGTTGGTCAATACGTTAGCTTTTGAACCTGTTTATTTGCACAAAGCAGAACTCCTGATTGACGACAGTGGCAAATCGCCCCTTATCATCAGCAAAGTAAGCGTGAAGAGTTATACTTATGCGGTGTATATACGTTTTGCAGGTGCCCAATACACCTATTATCTTGCTTACGGAGGCTTTGGCGAAGACCCTAAAACCTACGATTTGCCCGAACGCGTACCCTCAAAAGTATCTTCAGAGGTCACTTTGGGCGAAAAAGAAGTACTTTTTAAGATACCTTTTGCCCCTCCAACCCCCGATGAGTCGTCTGTGATACGCAAGCGATACGAAAGAAGAGGGCGAGGTTTTGGCGCTCTGCTGATATGGTTAGTTATAATAATGATAGGTTCTCTTATAATTAATGCTTTTAAGGCACTTTTCCGCAAGAAAAAATAGATTTTAATTAGCTTGCTAATTTCCTAATTATGCTTATTTTTGCCCCTCGAAGAACTACAAAAGGCAGGCTATAATACTCCTGCTGAGGTATTTTTAGCTGAGTACGAGAGTGGACAAATGAAGGTCATACCTTACGCAAACTAAAGCATTACAGCTAATCTGCGTATTTTGCTTATTAGCATTGCTTTTAAGTTGCTTTTCCTGAAGAAATAACACATAAGATTTGTAGATTTTCTGATAACAAAAAAAGGCTTTGGCAGATAATACTGTCAAAGCCTTTTTGTTGTTTAATAATGTTGCTACATACGGCTTCTTTCTTCTTCCGAAGCATTTTGCCCTTTATACTTGCTTTGGGTAGCATTGAAATTATAGCTTATCCCTATTTTGATACTGTAGTTGCTGTAGTTGTTAGTAGCACGACTCACTACATAAGGGTTGCGAAACTCGGTGTGGTTGTTTAACTGGTTGAAAGCGTCCATTACACCTCCATATACGGTAAGCGATTGGTTGAAAAACATACGTGCTACAACTAAGTGCACCCCACTGCGCGGTTCGTTCATATAATACTCTCTAACAGTGCCCTTGCTGGCGTAGTTGAATAAGGCTAATACCATCCAGTTGTCGCTTAGTGCTATTTGGTTCATCATTTCTACTGAAAAAGAAGGCTCATTAGTAGGTAGTACCCCGCTTACAAAAGGTTTAAGATACGTAAATGTAAGTTTAGGCATCCACTTGCCTATCTGAGTTTGAGCGTTGAGCACACATCTAAGAGTATTATAATCAGCGTAGTTGCGAAGGGTTTTCTCTATCACATTGGGGTCAGTAGCTGAAAGCCCATAATCATCGTGAATAGCCTTGTGAAAATGACTATATGTTACCGCAGCCGAAAGAGGCCCGTAGGTAGCTAGCGCATTCCACTCATCAGTAAGCTGAGGGACCACAAGGGGGTTCCCTCTATTGTATAAGAAAGGGGCACTATAGGCACTATAATCGCTGAGCTCATAGAACGCAGGACGACGTATCTTGCGGGTATAGCTAAAGGTGAGTTGGGTCTTATCCCAAGGGAAAGCTACTGATACATTAGGCAACCAATCGCGGTAGGTTTGGCTCTTTACATTGCTTTTCTGTCCGTTTTCATAATACCCAAAATCGGCGTACTCGTAGCGTGTGCCGAGCTTTAGACTTACTTTCCCGAAAGGATATGAGAAACTAACAAATCCTGCTGAACGGCTCTCAGTATTCTTGATATCAGAAGTGGTAAGCACATTGTCTTGGTAATATTCGGTACGGTGCAAATTGCCGAGTTCAGCCCCGTAGTTGAGAGTTCCTTTGCCTAACTGTTGTAAGAAAGTTGTCTTAAGTCCCCACCAGTCAGAAGCAGCATCTTGATGAGTACGCACGTGGCGCACTGATGAAGTAAGGAGGTTGTGCTCAGCGATATTAGAAGTGTTGTCTGAGCGTTGCCCTATATAATCTACATCGGTTTGGAGTTTTAGCTTAGAGGTAAGTTTGCCTTCGTAGTAAGCATTGGCATTGAGGTTCTTGTTTTGGTTGATTTGGTCATACTTATTGAGTCCTTTGGCAATAAGGGTGTTATTGCGATAGGTTTCTGTTTGTTGGTCAGTATAGGCGTGCCCTGCATATGGCGATATACCCCCTTGCACACTGGCTCCTATAGCGTGTTTGTCAGAGAAATCGTGGGCAAATCCCACTTTCACTTCAGCATTTTTATCGTTGTTATTACTATCTTCATCAGTAGTAACGCGCCATTGGTTAGGGGTGGTAAAGACTTGTAGGTCTTTGGTGCGGTAGTAGTGATTTCCGAAGTTATGATAAGTATTAATATTGGCGAAAATATCGGTGTTGCCAGTGCGGTAGTTCATACTTACCCAATTGTCATTATTTAGCCCTTTTTTGCGGAAATATTCTTCATTTTCGACAGAACCACTAAGTCCATCGCCTTGTTTTTTCTTCAGTTTAATATATATCACAGCTCCTACGGTATTGTCGTGCTCGGCACCCGGTTGGGTTTCGAGTTCTATGCTTTCGATGTCTTTAGGGGCAAGGTGGTAGACCTCATCGAGGTTGCGCACACGGCGGTTGTTGATATAGAAGATTGGGTTGCCCTTGCCAAAGACCTCAAAGCCTCCGCCGGTATACGAGGTGCTTACCCCAGGTAGGAAGTTGATGAGCATCTCGGCACGGGGCATCTTTTGTAAGGACGATTGTGCTACATTGGTGCTGATGCGCGTGCCTTTCTGCTCGATGATTGGTCGGTGGGCAGTTAGCACTACCTCTCCCAACTGGTTGGTCGCCGGAGTGAGCTCTATAATTCCCAACTGCGACTGTGAGGGGGTAAGTACCTTTGGCTCGTACTCCAAATGGGTGATTTTAATAATGATTTTCTTATTCTCTGCCGTGTTGGGCAATTCAAAAACGCCTTTAGCATCGGAGATAGCCCCTTTGACAAGCGTAGAATCGGGGAGGGTAATAAGAATGATATTGGCAGCACTTATTGGTTTTTGGTCAGTGCTTACAAGGGTGCCTTTGAAAGAAGATTGTGCAAAGACACTGGCGGTTGCTGCTAATAGCAGTGATAGGATAATTTTTTTCATTGGTTTTGTTAATCTTGATTTTCGCTTATATAAACGAAATATTTTTTAAAAGGTTGGAATTTTTTTCTGGGAGGTTTTAGATGTTTATTTTTTGGTGATTGTTCGGTGATCGTATAGTGATCCTTCGGTCTTCCTGTATCCTTCGTATATCTGAAGTAAAGGGATAAAAAAAGAGGCTACCCTTTTTCGTATAGCCTCTTTTAATAAAAACTATAAGGTAAAAGTAAAAGTTCTAATTCTTGAATACTAAATCATTAGCATCTTCGCATTTTATCTGTTTACTGCCATTATGAACGCCTAAAGTACCCTTTACTTCTATTTTTTGTCCTGCTGTTTTAAGTTTATTTTTCGCTTCAGCTGAAAGATTCTTAAATACGCTAGATACTATAAATACTTGTATTTTAGTGTTATCAGAAAGGTGTATATAGGTGTTTTTTCCTTCTGGTGTAAGCGTACCTTTTAGGAGTACTCTTTTGTCTTTGTTAGCATCAAAGTCGGCTGCGGTTGCAGTGGCGGCATCGAGGGTGGTAATCTGAGGGACTGTAGCAGGTGCTTTGATAAACTCTATATCACTCTCTTTGCTATATACAATTTCTTTTACCACAGTGCCGTTTTTGAGTGGGTAATCGGTAAATACTCCGGTTACAGCTATTTCATAGCCTGTCATCAGCAATTTGTCTTTAGCTGCTTGAGAGAGCGTAACTTCGCGAGGAGCATAGACTTGTATTTCAGTACCGTCTTTGAATGTAATGTAAGTACGGTTACTCTTAACGGTTATTACGCCGTGTAGCTTAACGCGTTTGCCCACTACATAGTCGGCTACAGTTGCAGTAGCAGCATCGAGAGCTACTACGGTAGCTGTTTGAGTACTTGTTTGGGTAGAGGTGGTGGTAGCACTACTTACTACTTTGATATCAGCATAATTGCTTACCATAAACTGCCAAGAGGTATTGAATTTAGAAAGTACCCCTGTAATATCAAGAGTTCCTGCAGGAACTTTTTCGTCTTTGAACTTAGCAAAGCTGCTGGTTCTGAAGTCTATAGTCTTGCCATTGGCATCGGTAAGTTTGTAGTTAGTAGCTCCGCCTAAATCTTTGTCTTTGTCGTACATCGTTTTGCCAACTACTTCATTAGGAAAATGTACGCCTTTGAGGGTGATAAGCTGTCCTGCATTAGCATTATTTTTAACTGCGTCTATAGAGGTAACTTCTTTAGCAAGCGAAACAAGGGGTTTACGCTCTCCACCCATATCGTATAGATGGGTTTTGTAAATAGCTTCGGCCATAGAACCTACACTCTCGCGACCTGATTTGGGGTTTTTATAAATGTCATAGCCTACTTCAGTAATGGCATTATTAAGCTGAGTAGTAAGTCCTTTGAGGCGAAGTTGCACCTTAGCACCAATAGGGAATTCGGTGTAGATACCGCTCTTATCGAGTGCTACTGAAAGGGCTTGGTTTTTATCTTCGTTTTGGATGTAGATTTTCTTGTAGAAATTACCTCCTTCGTCACTCGAAATCACATAGCCTTCGATAGCTTCATCGGCACTGTAAGTTTTTATAGTAGGGGTAGTTCTACTGGCAACATCAGAAAAGCTCACTACCTTGCCAGCAAAGGCTGGTAGCACTTTCTTGTTGTCGGGCAATTCGTAATCATCGTCTTTTACGCACGACATTACAGTACATAGCGAAATAAACGCTATAGCTGTGTTTTTTAATACATTTAGTTTCATATTGTTTGATTTTTTATACATTAATTATTTAGAGACTGATAGCTAAGTTTGCCATATAGGTACGGCCGTATCCTACAAAATAGCGGTTGCCGAATGAAGGTACTCCGTGAGCGTTGTCTTGCAACATTTTGCCATAGTTAGCGGTACGCGATTGCTCAAAGCCTCCAGATACGAATTGGGTATCGAATAGGTTGTTAATGCTTAGCATCGCACTAATATACACCTTCTTAACACGCCAAGATTTTCCTCCTACTAAATTCACTAAGAAAACATCGTCTAAACGCTCTTGCTTGAGGAGTTGGCGAGCCTTATCGTAGTCGATATTGGTAAATGACTGACGGGTATTGGGGTCGATGAAGAACTGTGAGGTGCGATTGAGCGCCGAAAGCGACACGTAGTTTTTAGCCAATAGATTGGCTGTCGCACTTACCCACCAATAGTTATTGCTGCGGTACTCTAACCCTACTGAATATGCTTGCTGAGGACCACTTGGTACGTGGTAATTCTTTAATTTCACCTCATCATAAGCAATTCCCTGAGGAATATCATCAGACGAAATATATAATTTTGGATTATTAACATAAGTGTATTGCCCTAAAGCAACAGCTGCTGAAAGTTTGAGCGTAGGAAGTAATTGTGCCTCAGCCCCCCATTCTAAACCAAAATGACGTTTCTTTATGCCATCAATCGTTTGGGCTACAAAACCGTTGCTTATCTCATCAGTAAGAGCTGTTTCGGTGTAGAAGAAGTTGGTTTCTGAGGTATTCTCTATCTCGGTAATATATCCTGTAAGGCGAGATTTGAGGTAAGGCAAGCGCAAAATATAGTTGGCGTCGGCAGTATAGGCTACCTCATTCTTTATATTAGGCAATAGTCGGTTAGAATTACGTACATTTACGAAAATATTGCGTACTGATTGAGGCGTATTGAAGTAAGCGGTATTAAACTGCAATAAGTGTCTGCCGGTAATAGCATACGTAAATCCTGCCTTAGTGCTCATACCTTTTTGCACTTGTAGAGCACCTTTGCCATACGAATCAGGATATACAGGGTAGTAGAAATTGCCTTCGCGCTGTACATCAGTATAATGGTAACGAGCCGCTACAAAGACTTCTGCTTTTTTGAAAGTAAACTCAAGCTGACTAAAGGCTTCTACTACGTTGCTATTAAGCGCATAAGAGTAGTTCCACTTGTCGCCTTGCTGCTTCTTTCTATCAGCCTCGAGACTGTTATACGGCTGACTCTCGAAATAATCGTAGTTCATAAAGTAGTTACCCCCTAATAAATCGTCTACTAAAGCGTAGTTGTCAGAAGCTATTCTGCGGTACACCAAGCCTGAGGTACTCTTAATATTCTCATACACAGGGGTAGAAAAGTTCACATTAGTAGTAAAGGTGCGCTCGCGGTTTACATCATTGCTTACGATGAAAGCACTACGCCCATCGGTAGCATTGCGGTTAGCAGCGTATAGGTCAGCCCAATTCAGTTGAGAATTGTTCAAGAAGTAATTCTTTTGGAGGTCTGCCATTGCCTCATCAGAAGGTTGTTGATTTAGATAATAGCTAGGCATTTTTTTGTAGTAATTAGGCTCTGGGTTCTGTGCATTACCATAGCTAATACGGGTATTGCCTATCTCGCCAAACTGATACCCTAAATCTACATTTAGGCGCGTATCGTCCTTCTGATAGTTATACGAAAGCACAAAAATAGGTTCGGAGATAATACGGTTGCGAGAGTTTCTTTTATCGCCTTGCTGGTCGCCCCAATAAGGATTATAGCGATAGCCCATTAGGTCGATTGCCTCGCGTGTAAGAGGGGAAGTTTTGCCTCTTTTTATAGGAGAAAACAGCCCTACTAAGTTGAAGTTGTGATAGTTATTAAGTTGGTATTCAATCGCTCCGGAGAAAGCATAAGCATTATAAAGAGTACCATCGACCCAGCTACCATTAGCAGCCCAACGGCGAGAAGCCGAAAGGGTGTAAGCTAAGCCATTACGCTGTAGCCCAGAGCTATAAGTAGCCATCAGCCTACCTACATAGCTACGGTTGCTTAGTGAAGAAGAAAAGCGCAACCCAGCTCGGTTGAGAGACGGACGTATATGAATGTAGGTAGACCCTGCAAGTCCGCCAAAGGTATAGTCAGATTTAGCAATGCCATTAGAGAGTTCTTGGTTGCGAGTAACATCATTAAGTCCGCCCCAGTTAGCCCACTGAGCTCGTCCGTTTTCTAAACGGTTCATCGGAATACCATTGATAAGCACACTCACATCTTTAGAATCATAGCCACGTGGTTTGAAGAAAACCGAACTAAAATCAAAAGCTGCACGGCGCATAAAGACATCTTGCGAACTCTGCAAAAGTCCTGACATAGCATCGGCTTGGCTCTCGTCGTCTTCAAGTTCGTTTTCTGAAATAACCGCTAACTGCTCTGCTTCTTGAGCATAGTCAGGCGAAAGGGCGTAGGGGTCGAGAAGCTGACGGCGCTCTTTTTCAATCATTACTACCTCTTCGCGGGTAGTATAGCCATTAAGCGAGAAGAAAAGGAGAAAGTCGCCTTGTGGAAGTTGCAACACATATCTACCTTTGCTATCAGTTTCAGCATAACGGCGAGGGGAGTTCACGCGTACTTTCACACCCTGTAAAGGCTTTTTAGTTATCTCATCAATTACTGTTCCTTCAACTTTCACCTGAGAAAAAGCAGTAATAGAGCACAATAAAAGCACATAAAAAAATAATTTCTTTAACATAACACTATGAGGTTAATTTCTTAATTTATGTAGCAAAGGTATATAAATAATAATAAACCACCAAAATAAAATGTTAAAAAAAACTGATGAAGCTGTGAGCCTCATCAGTTTATAATTTTGTTATGGAGAATTTTATCTTAAATAATTGTCGTACATCAGCTTTACACCTTGCTCTAACTCAATAGTATGTCGCCATCCTAACTGATGCAATTTATTAGGGTTAGTAAGTTTTTTCATAGTGCCATCAGGCTTAGTACTATCAAATATAATCATACCTTTATAGCCTACCGTTTGCTTAATAAGCTCTGAAAGGGCTTTTATAGAAAGGTCTTTACCTGTACCTATATTGATATGTGTATTGCGAACCTCTTTAGCTCCTACGGGATAAGTATCTTTGAAGTCAATACGCTCCATTACAAACACACAGGCATCAGCCATATCTTCACTCCACAAAAACTCACGCAAGGGAGTACCTGTACCCCAGAGGGTTACTGCTTCAGCCGTAATACCATATTTTGATAAGACTGCCTTTATCTCCTCTTGACTATTTTTTCCGCTTACCCCTTCTACCGGACGTCTATTAAGATCTGTCTTTATAGCCTCCCAATCATTCTGAAGTAAAGCATTTGCCAGATGTATTTTTCTAACCATTGCTGGAAGCACGTGTGAATTTTCTAAATGAAAATTATCATTTGGCCCGTATAGGTTAGTAGGCATCACTGCTATAAAATTAGTGCCATACTGTAGATTATAGCTTTCGCACATCTTTATACCTGCAATTTTAGCAATAGCATAAGGCTCATTAGTATACTCTAAAGGCGAAGTTAGCAAGCAATCTTCAGGCATTGGCTGAGGAGCTTCTTTTGGATAAATACAAGTGCTACCTAAGAAAAGCAGTTTCTTTACCTTATTTTTATAGGCTTCGTGAATTACATTATTCTGAATCATCAAGTTCTCATAAATGAAATCAGCACGATAGGTGTTATTTGCCATAATCCCTCCAACCTTAGCCGCTGCTAAGAACACATATTCAGGTTGTTCTTTAGCAAAAAACTCAGCTACCGCTTGTGTATTGCGCAAGTCGAGTTCGGAACTGGTTCTGCCAATAAGGTTTGTATAGCCCTTTTGTGAAAGGTTTTTCCATATAGCTGAACCAACTAACCCATTATGCCCAGCTACATATATTTTAGCATGTTTTTCCATCCTTACTCAAAATAATTCATTACTTTAAATCCTCCTTCTTTAAGGTAAGCATCGCGTTTGAAGAGTTTAAGGTCAGAACGCATCATATCTTCTATAAGTCCTTTTAGGTCATATTCAGGTTTCCAACCTAAAACTGTTTGCGACTTGGTAGGGTCACCAATAAGCAAATCTACCTCTGTAGGACGGAAGTACTGAGGGTCTACTAATACTACTTCAGCTTTGTTAGCAATCTTAGCTTCTATAGCTGCTAAGTACTTTTCGCCTACTCTTTCAGCAAAAATAGCCTTGTCTACTGCAACTATATACCCTTTTTCATCTACCCCTTGACCTTTAAAGTCGATAGTCAGACCGATTTCTTGTCCCGCCATCTTGATAAAATCGCGGATAGCAGTAGTAATACCTGTAGCTATAACATAATCGCTAGGTGTGTCTTGCTGCAAAATGAGGTACATCGCCTTGATATAATCTTTAGCATGCCCCCAATCGCGTTGCGAACTTAAGTTACCCATATAGAATCTTTCCTGCATACCCAAAGCTACTCTACTAAGAGCACGGGTTACTTTTCGAGTTACAAAAGTCTCGCCGCGTATAGGCGATTCGTGGTTGAATAAAATACCATTAGAGGCGTGCATTTTATAAGCTTCGCGATAATTCACCGTAATCCAATAAGCATAAAGTTTAGCTACGGCATAAGGCGAACGCGGATAGAAAGGAGTCTTTTCACTTTGAGGCACTTGCTGTACTAAACCGTAAAGTTCTGAAGTAGAGGCCTGATAAATACGAGTTTTATCAGTAAGCCCCAATAAGCGTACCGCCTCAAGAATACGAAGAGTACCCAATCCATCAGCATTACCTACGTATTCAGGTGTTTGAAAACTCACGTGTACGTGACTCATTGCAGCAAGATTGTAAATCTCATCAGGCTGTACCTCTTGAATAAGGCGGGTGATGTTCATACTATCAGTAAGGTCGCCATAATGCAAAATGAGATTTCTATTCTCTAAATGAGGATCTTGGTAAAGGTGATCAATACGATCGGTATTAAACAATGAAGAACGGCGCTTCATACCGTGTACTTCATAACCTTTTTTTAGCAGGTATTCAGCGAGATATGCGCCATCCTGACCTGTAATTCCTGTGATAAGTGCTTTTTTTGTCATTGCTTGCTTATTTTTATAAAAAATGATCGGAGTATAATTTGTTTTTTAGTGGTAACCAAATGAGTCCTTTCTAAATTATATCTCCTTCTATATTGTTGGAGTTCTGCTATTTTATAATTTGTTCTTATTGAAATAAAGAGTATAGAGAGCAGTATTGAAAAACCTATAACTATTATAAACCAAGCGTATGAAAACCATTTATGGTTTGTAAGCCGTTGATTTTCTATGATCTGTACTATCTGAGTATCCGTAAGAGCTTCTTCTTTAGCCATCTCTATAAGTTTCTTATGCCAAGCTGAAACAAGAGCTTTGTCATTCCAACGTATATACCATAACTCATACCAACGAAAATGATAGCCTTCTACGGTTTTTGCTAAATACCTTTGCATACGCAGATTCATACCTAATCTTACAATTATATAATAGAATGTACAAAATAGGGCTACTGCTGTGGCAAATAAAGGTATACTAACAGTAGTATGAGCCACATAATAGAATACAGAAGAGACCACTGTGATAGGGAGCAACAATACATTATCTATACCTCTTTTCTCTTTTTGTAAGTATTCTTCTCCTTTTAATACATTTTTCTGATAGAATCTTCTGTTTTTTAAAATGTTTTTAGACATTAGTCAACTTGTTTTTGAATATTTATAATTAGGTTTAATGGGTGCAAAGGTAGTGATTAGTTTTTTGAAAATGCATCTACTTTTCAATTTTTTATAAACAAAACGCGTTTAAAGTTTAAACAGCTTCTTTATAAAAAATATTACTTTAGTATCTCTAAATATAGATTTTCAAACTTTTCTACCATTTTGTCTTTTGTGAACTCCTCTTTATATCTTTTTTTAGCACCTTCTGATAAACGTTTATATTTTTTATTATCATTAAGTAAGTTTATAATAGCATCTGCTAGTTCCTTAGTTTTTTTAGGGGGAACTATAACACCCGATACATTATCAAGATTAACCCAATCAACTCCTGAGCCTTGAATACTTGTAGAAATAATGGGTTTTCCAAAAGCCATTGCTTCAATTTGTACTACCCCAAAAGCTTCTGAGCGCTCTGTAGAGGGGAGGCAAAATATATCACAAAGCTCATAATAAGCTCCTAACTCTTCAAAAGAAATCCTTCCTAAAAGTTCAACTTTGTGCTCTAACTTATTGACACATATTTGCTCTTGTAATTTATCTTTTAGTTCTCCTATACCTGCTATTAAGATAATAGTATCATTAGGTAAAGATTTTGAAGCTTCAATTAGGTATTCAAAGCCTTTATAATAAACTAATCTCCCTAAAGCAAATACAATTTTCTTATTTTTATATGTTTCTTTAAGTCTATCTAATACACTTTTTTTTATGATTAATTCTTTACTATCAATCCCAATAGGAATACAAGCTATTTTATCTCTATACTCCTTCAAAATAGAAGATCCTTCTACATAGGTAGGAGAGGTAACTACAATACAAGTAGCTTTTCCTAGTAGCCAAAGTAACAAAGGTTTATAAAGAAGCATCAATTTTTGTTGCTTGATAATATCACTATGCCAATGTAATATAATTTTAGCTTTAGGGCGTGTGAGGAAAACGGCTAAATTAGCCATAGGATTAGGAAGATGAATATGTATAATATCATATTCACCTTGTATTTTCTTTAAAGTAGTAATAAAAGTATAACTAATAGGAGTAGACGCAACAACTTTTAATGTATGAACACGATATATTTTATAGGTATCCTCTGCAAATTCATCTCCTTTATTATGATTAAAACACAACACATCTGTTTGA
>ERZ773035.1894-NODE-1894-length-14282-cov-40.438392_pt1 | contig 14282 bp, 15 predicted proteins | sample MGYA00511487_ERZ773035 | MGnify/ENA primary metagenome ERZ773035 (study PRJEB29015, sample SAMEA2737985) | human oral metagenome | biome: human oral; feature: human-associated habitat; material: dental | place: China | collected 2024 ...
CGTGGCCCCCGCCCCGGGACCGGACGCCGCGCCCCCGACGGGCACCGGACCCGCCGACGCGGCCCCCGCCTCGTGAACCCAGCACCAACATCCGCACCCACCCCACCGCACCACCAGGAGTAGAAATGACCAGCCCAGCCATCCGCGCGGCGGATGTCACCAAGCGCTACGGCAGCCTCACCGCCGTGGACGGCGTGTCACTGGAGGTCTCCCAAGGCGAGATCTTCGGGATCATCGGCCCCAACGGCGCGGGCAAGACGACCTTCATGGAATGCCTTGAGGGCCTGCGCCTGCCCGACAGCGGCGATATCGACGTGCTCGGCGAGGACCCGGCCCACCCGACCAAGCGGTGGCGCGAGCGCATCGGCGTCCAACTGCAGACCGCCGCACTGCCGCCCAAGATCACAGTCGACGAGGCGTTGGCCCTCTTCGCGTCCATGTACTCCGACCCCGCCGACCCCTCCGCGCTGCTCCACGAGCTCGGCATAGCCTCCAAAGGGCGCTCCTACGTGGACAAGCTCTCCGGAGGACAGCGCCAGAGGGTCTTCATCGCGCTCGCCCTGCTGGGCAAGCCCGAACTGGTCTTCCTCGACGAGCTCACCACCGCGCTCGACCCCCAGGCGCGCCTGGCCATGTGGGACGTGGTGCGCTCCATCCGCCAGGGCGGCGCCACAGTGGTCACGACCACCCACTACATGGAGGAGGCCGAGGCCCTGTGCGACCGCGTCGCCGTCATCGACCACGGGCGCCTCATCGCGCTCGACACGGTCCCGGGCCTCATCGGATCCCTCGGGAAGGGGACCAAGGTCCAGCTGCGCACCTCCCGCACGATCCAGCCCAGCGCGCTCGACGGCGTCGCGGGCATCAGCGACGTGGCGGTCGCCGGCACCGCCGTGTCGATGCTGTGGGCGGGCTCGGGGATCCCCCAGGCCGCCGTCTCCGCCATCGAGGCCACCGGCGCCACCGTGTCCAACATCCGCACCAGCTCCCCCGGCCTGGAGGACGTGTTCCTCGCCCTCACCGGCCGCGACATGCGTCAGGAGGCATGAGCCATGCGCACCTTCGTCCAACTGTGCCGCGTCACCGCGATGCGCGCCCTCCGCGAACCCGTCACCGTCATCTTCGCGGTCCTCTTCGCCCCCGCCTTCATCGCGTGCATGGGCCTCATCTTCGGCAACAGCCCGGCGCCCGAGTTCGGCGGCAAGGGGTTCCTCGAGGCGAACTTCACCGCCTTCCCGGGCATCGTCATCGCGATCACGGCGCTCATCATCGTCCCCGTGGACCTGGTGGCCCAGCGCGGCGCGGGCGTGCTGCGGCGCTTCCGCGCCACCCCGCTCAACCCCGCTCTCTACCTGGCCGCCGACGTCGTCTCCCGGATGGTCCTGGGCCTGGTGTCCTTCACGGCCATGTACGCCATCGCTGCCCTCGGCTTCGGGGTGCGGCCCGCGTCGGCCGGGGCCTTCGTGTCCGCCCTGGTGGCGACGATGCTGGGGCTCGCCGCGTTCCTGGCGCCGGGCTACCTGATCGCCGGGCGCTTCCGCAACGTGGGCGCCGCGCAGGGGCTGGGGAACATCCTCATGTACCCGCTGATCTTCACCTCCGGCGCGGCGGTGCCCCTGGCGATACTGCCCCCCGGGGTGCTCTCCGTCGCGAAGTACTCGCCGATGACGCAGCTCACCTACCTCACGCAGGGCCTGTGGGCGGGCGAAGGGTGGGGGCAGCACTGGGTAGCCGCAGTGGTCTTGGTCGTCTTCGGCGCCGTCTGCGGCGTCGCGGCGGCGCGCCTCTTCCGCTGGGAGTGAAGGAGCGGGCGGGGGGCAGTGCCCGCCCCCGCCCGTCCGTCCGCACGGTCCGGCAACCGCGTGGCCGCCCGGCCCTTGAACCGGCGGACACAGCCCCTCTAGCATGAGGGACATGAGTTCTCGGACCGAAGGCGGCCCCACCACGGGGCGCCCTCCCCAGCGCTGGGCGCGCATCGCCTGCTGGACGGCCTTCGCCTCGGCGATGCTGCCCGTGGCGTGGAGGGTCGCGATGCTGTGCGGCGTGGACCTCGGTTTCTCCCAGGCAGACTTCTTCAGGTCCAATGCCTCGGCCACCGCCTACGTCCTGGGCCTCGAGTCTGTCCAGGTCCTCGCGGGAGCCCTGTGCCTCGGCCTCATCTACCCCTGGGGCGAGCGGGTGCCCCACTGGGTGCCCTGCCTCGGCGGGCGCGAGATCCCCCGGATCCTCCCCCTCGTGGTCGGCGGAATCGGCAACGCCCTGCTCTACTACATCAACGCCACCCTGGTGATCAGGTTCGGCGCCGTGTGGCTGGGCCTGGCCGAGGGGCAGACCCCGGCCGACGGAATGAACCACTGGCAACTGGCCGTCCTGGTCGCAGCCTACGCCCCGATGCTGCTCCTGTGGGCCCCCGCCCTCACCGTCGGCCTCGTCGGCTACGGGCGCAGGCGCGCCCCGCATTAGGATTGGAAGCCCACCACCGATCGGAGCCCTATGAAACTCGCCATCGTCGGCGGGGGCGGATTCCGCGTCCCCCAGATCATCGAGGTCCTCGCGCGCGCCCGCGCCGGCGCCGGCCCCCACGCCCAGTTGATCGTCGACCACGTCGCCCTCCACGACACCGCCCCCTCCCGCCTGCGCGCGATGAAGGCGGTCCTCACCGCCCTGGACTACCCCTGCTCCCCCGCGGTCAGCTCCCACACGGACCTGGACGAGGCGCTGGCGGGCGCGGACTTCGTGTTCTCGGCGATGCGGGTCGGCGGCACCCGCGGACGCGTCCTCGACGAGCGCTGCGCCCTGGAAGAGGGGCTGCTCGGCCAGGAGACCGTCGGCGTCGGCGGATACGCCTACGCGCTGCGCACCCTCGGGCCCGCGCTGGACCTCGCCCGCGCCGTCCGCCGCGCGGCGCCCAGGGCGTGGGTCATCAACTTCACGAACCCCGCCGGCATCATCACGCAGGCGATGCGCTCGGTCCTGGGGCGCCGGGTCGTCGGCATCTGCGACACCCCCATCTCCCTGGTGCGCCGCACCTGCGCCGCGCTGGGACTGGACCCCTGCGCCGCCGAGCGGAGCGGCACGGGCACTGACTTCGACTACGTGGGCCTCAACCACCTCGGTTGGCTGCGCTCCCTGAGAGTCGACGGAGTGGACCTGCTGCCCGGTCTGCTGGCCGACGACGCCCGCCTCGACGCCCTCGAGGAGGCGCGGACCATCGGCGCCGACTGGCTGCGGGCCATCGGCGCGGTGCCCAACGAGTACCTCTTCTACTACTACTGCCAACGGGAGGCGCTGGCGGGGGTGGCCCGCTCGCGCACCCGCGGGGAGTTCCTCGACGCCCAGCAGGGGGAGTTCTACGAGGCGGTGGCCGCCGACCCCGCCCGGGCGGGCGCGCTGTGGGAGGCCGCCCACGCCCGCCGGGAGGCGACGTACATGGCGGAGGCGCGCAGTGAGGACGAGCGCGACGGGCGCCGCGAGGAGGACATCGCGGGCGGCGGCTACCAGCGCGTCGCCCTGGACCTCATGACCGCCCTGTCCACCGGGGAGCCCGCGCGCATGATCCTCGATGTCGGCAACGCGGACTCGGGCAGCGCGGCCATCGCGTCCCTGGCCGACGAGGCGGTCGTCGAGGTCCCCTGCGATGTCGACGGGGACGGCATCCACCCGCGCCCCGTCGCCCCCCTCACCGGGGCGCCGCTGGGCCTCGTGCAATCAGTGAAGGCCTGCGAGGACCTGGTCATCGAGGCCGTGCGGCGCCGTGACGAGTCCCTGGCCTGGCGGGCGCTGGCGCTGCACCCCCTGGTCGACTCCGTGCGCGCGGCGCGCCGCGTCCTCGACTCCTACATCGCGCGCAACCCCCTGGTGGCCGCCGTCTTCGACTGACCCGGCGCGCACGGAGGGCCCTGGTCTTCTCCGACGAGGCCGATCCCGCCGGAGACTGACCCGGCGCGCCCGGAGGGCCCCCTCCCAGGCGGGCCCGCGCGCAGGAGCGGGCCTTCCGGCCGCCACGCGGCGGGGCTAGAGTGGGGCCATGGCACTATTCGCACGGACAACGACCCTATCCGCGAACTTCCCCGGCACCTACGAGCAGGTGTACCTGGCAGCCTTCGCCGCCGTTTACGCACTGGGGTACACGCCCGACATGGCGGACCCCAATATGCGCATGATCTGCTACTCCACGCCGACCACCGCTTTCACCTGGGGCGTGAACGTCACCATCGGCCTGGTCCCCCAGCAGGGCCAGGTCGTCGTCGAGATCACGGCGCAGTCGCTGTGGCCCATGCCCACCCTGGGGCAGGAGGGGCGCAACAAGAAGATCATCAACGCCGCGTTCGAGCAGATCAACGCTGCCCTGGCCCAGGGCGCCCCCCAGCCCGGGCAGCAGCCCCAGGCGGGCGCTGACGGCGCGCAGCCCTACGGCGGGGCCGCTTTCCAGCCCGGGCAGCAGCCGAACGCCGGGAGCGCGCAACCCCACAGCGGGGCAGCGCCCCACCCCGGGCCGCAACCGGGCGCGTAGGGGCTCCGGTCCCGCCGGGGCTGGGCTCTGGGGGACGGCAGAGCAGAATCCCGACGGCCGATCGCTGAACACGGAAACCGGTCAGTCCCTGCCCCACTGGGGCCGGGTGCGGGCGGGCCTCCAGCCGCGCCCGAAGAGCCGCTTGCGCGGCAGGAACTCCTTGGGGAACCACCCCCCGCGCCCCGCCTCGCCGTGCGCAACCGGCGAGGGCGAGGTCTCGATGAACACGCCCCCGCCCCCACCGGGCACCACCCGCCACGACGACGGAGCCCCCGAAGAGAGGAACCCACTGGCCGCCTCCGCGTACCCACTGCCCAACCACACCCACCACACCGGCACCACCGGCAAACCCAACACCACACCACTCACCCTGTCCGTGCGAACGATGTCAGTGGCGTCCGCCCCCGGCGCCCACCGCGCCAGCCCGCCGTCGTCGAGGCAGCCATCGACGACCTCACCCGTGGCCAGTTCGGCCCCGAGTGCGCCCGCCATCTCGGTGAAGAACCCCCGGAACTCCTCCACACCCATCTTCTGCCCGACGGTGTCCAGCAGGACCGTGCACGCGACGTCGAAGAAAGCGGGGCCCTGGGACGAGTTGCCCCGGGCACCCGGATCGAGGACCGCCGGATAGGAGAACGAAACCGCGCCGAGGACGCTGTCATTCCACAGGACAGCGCGCGCCTCGTTGAAATCCGGGCCCACCAGGTAATCGCGCACACGCTCGTCCAGTGGGAGCCTGCGGCCATCGCGTTCGAACTCGCGCGGAAGCAAATCGGGATACCGCTGCGCGCACAACTCCAGGAGCCGTTCCACGGGCTCACCGGGCGCCCCGCCCAGGATCCCGTACCACGTCAGCACCAACGCGGGGCCCGCGGGCGGCAGACCCCCGCCCGCGGGGGCACTGAGATCGTAAGTCCGGTCCGCAGCGGGGTCGTAGGCCTGCATGTGCATGTCGAGCATCGCGCACTCCCCACCCATGCGCCCCGCAAGAGCAGAGAACCGCTCAATGAGCACTGCCGACCCGTCGCCCTCCACTTCGAGGCCATCGAAGTCCTCACCATCGACTTCAACGGCGAACACGTGGGTGAACTCCCCCATCCCCTTGTCACGGGCGAACTCCCGCACGAAATCCTCAGTGCTCACAGGCGAGGCGCCCTCACGGATGGAGAACACACGGCCACCGAAACCCACACGGAAACCGCCCTCCAACGGAGTGCCCTCATCCACCCGCGCACCAGGACCGAAAACCGCGCGCACATCCGCAACCGCCAGAGGACGGTACCCGTACATCTCGAAGAAAACAACGTAAGACACTGCTGCCCCCTCACTCGCGTTCGTGCCCATCTGGCGCTGCGGTTGTCCGTCGTCCACCGGGTCCGAGCGTTGAACCGCCGCCCGGGCGACTGCGTTCCCTTCTCGCGGACGCGTGGGGGAACCGCCCTCCGGGCACCTCTATTCGATCATATGGTCCACCGACTCCCAGAAGTCGACGCCGAGTCGGCGCTCCCTGCCCGGGAGCCAGTAGTCGCAGCGCCCGGGGCTCTGCCCGACGATGTCGATGGCGAGCGGCCAAAGAGGGTAGCGGTAGAACATGTAGCACCCCTCAACGCGGGACAGCGTGCCCGGGTCGTCGACGCCGTCGAGGCAGTCATCACCAGCCAGTGCCCGGACCTCGCGCAGGGGGAGGATGCCCTCGTCCTCCAAGGCGAAAGGATGGAACCCGTCGTGGGTGCGCTCGTAGAATGCCCGCACCGACTCGGGCACGTGCTCCCACACGCGCCGCACGTTGTCCGCGTACCCGTCCTCGCCCGCCTCGGGCCACGAGGGCCGCAACGGATTGCCCCCCGTGATGCACTCCTCGCGCCCCTTGCCGTCAATGAACGTGTAGACGACGAAGTACTCGCCGCCGTGGACCGCCAGCTCCGCGTCCACGCACCGCTCCCGCAAACCCCGCAAAGTCCGGGGCAAGTGCTCCCCCACAGTCTCGCCCATCACCGACACCATCAGCTCCACCCGCTCAGCAGGCGACAGCGCGGGCAGGGCCCGCCAGGAGTCGGGGACCACGGCGCCATCGGGCACAGCCCCCTTGATGAACCCCACCGGACCACGCTCATCCGCATACCGCGCCACGCGCTCACGCCCCGTAGGGGGAAGCCGACGACGCTTCAACCACGAGAACACACCCACTTGTCCACATCCTTCCAAAACCCCGAATGCCCCACAATTGCGGCGATCGTGTCAGATTCCGCGTTCGCCCCTTCGAACTCGGTTGCGATGGCGCCCGCATTGGGACCCAGCGTCGCGATCGTGGCGACCTCGACGACCATCGTCTCGCCGCTCAAGCCAATGCCGCCAAACCCAGTGACGACGAAAGAGACCCGCAATGGGCGCGGGCCCTGCCACCAGTCGCGCTCGCGCGGAACCGGCGGCAGGGCCCGACCGCGAAGTCGGAGCCACTCAGCCCCGCGGCGACGGAACTCAGCCCGCCACCACCCACCTGAAGAAGCCCTCGCCCAGTGGCGCGCCCGACAGCGCCTTCCCCGCGCGCGCCGCGGCCGCGCGGATGTGGGCCTCGATGCCGTCCATATCGGGGAACTGGCTGTCGTGGCACCGCACCGCGCGGACTTTCGCCTCCAAGTCGCACTCCTCGACGGGGACGACGTGGTTGACGGCGGGCCCGCCCTGGAACCACACCTCGTCCACGGCGTGGGCCTCGAGCCCGCCGCCCAGCAGGTCGCGGTAGTCGAAGGGGTTGCGGGCAGCGGGGTAGACGGCGTCGACCAGCGCCGCGCCGACGGCGCGGTGGTCGGGGTGGTTGGCGTAGATGGAGTCCCAGTTGTACTCCGGCGACAAGGACAGGACCAGCTGCGGGCGCCACAAGCGGATCTGGCGCACCAGGTCGCGCGTGAGGCGCGGATCCTCCTTGACGTGCCCGTCGGCGTACCCCTCCAGGAACACCACCTCCGCCACGCCCAGCGCCCGTGCCGCCTCGCGCTGCTCGGCCCGGCGCCGGCCCCCCATCGAGGACTGGCCGTCGGCCTCGAACCCGCCCGCTCCCCCGTCGGTGACGACCACCAGGGTGACGCGGGCCCCTTGCCGGGCGAGGCGGGCGATGGTGGCGCCCGCGTCGACGTCGGCGTCATCGGGGTGCGCGTAGACGCCCAGGACCGAGGCGAACGCTTGGGCGCTCACTCGTCGACTGCCTTGTTGGCGGCGTCCTGCGCGGCCTGGACCCCCTCGGGGACGCCGACGCGGCCCAGGAAGACCTCCTTGAGCTCCTTGTTGTAGGCGTCCATGGCGGCACCGAGTTTCGCGCCGAAGGGCGCGGTGATCGTCCCGGTGGGCTTGGTGGCCATGACTGTGACGTCCACGCCCTTGCCGGACCAGTACTGGGACCAGGAGTCCTGCGCCTCGGCGTTCGCGGGGAAACCGACTCCCACGGCGCCCAGGGCGCGCCCGCCCTCGGGGCCCGCCAGCCATTCGAGCAGCTTCTTCTGCGCGTCGGACTTCGAGGCGTCCGCGGCGTTGGCGACGGCGACCACCGAGTTGCCCACGGTCACCGCGCCCTTGGGACCCTTCGGCTGGGGCGCCAGGCCCCACGTGAAGCCCGCGCCCTCCTGGACGTTCGCCAGGTTGTAGGCGCCCGACTGGAAGAGGGCCATCTTGCCCTGGAGGAACTGGTCGCGGCTGAAGTCGCCGTTGTCGTTGGTGTCGGCGGCGGAGGGGGCGACGTGGTCCTTGTTCACCAGGTCCACCAGGTAGCCGATGGCGGCCTCGCCCTCGGGGCTGGCGAAGGTGAAGCGCCCGTCGGCGTCCTGCAGCGACGCGCCGTTGGACCCCAGGTAGGGGAAGAGCATCGCCTGCCCGTCGAGGGCGGCGTTGTACCCGTACTGGACGACCGTGTTCGGGTCGAATCCGGGATCGGCCGCGTTGCGGCCCGACGAGTCGAGCGTGAGGCGCTTGGCGATGTCGCGCAGGGAGTCGGACGGCGCCGCGGGATCCCACGCGAGGCCGTCGAGCTCCTCGACGCCCACCCCCGCGCGGTCCAGCAGTTCCTTGTTGTAGTAGAGGGCCACGGAGGGGTCGGTGATGACCGGGGCGCCGTAGATCTGCCCATCGACCGTGTACTGGCTGACGGCGGTGTCCAGCCACGAGGCGCGCTCGGAGTCGGAGAACACCTCGTTCATGTTCACCAGTTTGCCGCCCTTGGCGTACTCCGAGTAGTTGTTCGTGTTGGACCAGAAGACGTCGGGGCCGGCGCCTGCGGCGATCTCGTTGCGAACGCCGGTGAAGTAGTCGTTCCAGGGCACGACCTCGACGGAGACGTCGATCCCCGTGGCGGCCTCGAACGCGGGCAGGGCGTCCTCGTACGCCTTGGCGGCCTGCTCGTCCCAGAGGCGGAATGTCAGGGATCCGCCCGCGCCCGACTGGCCGGTTGGCTGGCCGCCCGAGCATGCCGCCAGGGCCAGTGCCGCCGCGATCGCGGCGCTCGCGCCTGTGATACGTCGTTTCATGTGGGGTGCCTCCTTCAGGCGGTGGTGTTACTTCAATCCGGTGAGGGCGATGGAGCCCACGATCTGGCGCTGGAACGCGATGAACAGGGCGATGAGGGGGACCAGTGCGATAGTGGTGGCCGCCATGACGTAGGTCCAGTTCGCGTTGTACTGGCTCTGGAGGGCCGCCGTGGCGACGGTGATGACCTTGGGGCGCTGGGCGGCGATGATGCGCGGCCACATGAAGGAGTTCCAGTGGCTGACCACGGTGATGAGGGTGAGGGTGGCCAGGATGGGTTTGGACATGGGCAGGACCAGGGACCACAGGATCCTCCAGGTCCCGGCGCCGTCCAGGGTGGCGGCGTCGATGAGCTCCTGCGGGATCTGCCTGAACGACTGGCGGAGCAGGAACACCGCGTAGGGCGAGGCGAAGACGAAGGGGATCACGATGCCCCAGAAGGTGTTGTTCAACCCCATTCTGGCCAGCATGAGGTACAGGGGGACCACCAGGACGGTGGCGGGGATCATCATGGTGGCCAGGAACAGCCAGAAGACCAGGTCCCTGCCGGGGAAGTCGATGCGGGCGAAGGCATAGGCGGCCATCACGGAGGAGACCAACTGTCCTGCGACCATGACGACCACCACCGCCAGGGTCGTGGCGATGGCTCCGCCGAAGGCGATGCGCCCGCCCAGGACGGCGCCGAAGGACTCCAGCGAGAAGGGGGAGGGCAGGGCGAAGGGCGAGTGGGACGCGAAATCCTTGGGGGACTTGAAGGCCGTCATGAAACTGAAGAGCAGCGGCGCCGCCATGATGAGGGCGGCGGCGGAGAGCCCCAGGTAGATGCCGAGGGCGGCCAGCGGGCCGCGCCGAGTGCTAGACGAACTCATAGGTGGTCCTCGAACGGAAGTAGAGGTTCTGGGCGAGGGTGATCGCCATGAGGATGAGCATCATGACCACGGCCATGACGGCGGCGCGCCCGAGGTTCCCGGTCTCGAACGCCTCTTGGTAGATCTTGTAGGCGAGGACTTCTGTGGCGCCGTCCGGACCGCCTTTCGTGAGCGCGTAGATCTGGTCGAAGAGGTTGAACACCGAGATCACGGACGTGACGGAAACGAAGAAGAAGGTGGGGCGCAGCAGCGGCATTTTGATGCGCCAGAAGATCTGGGAGGAACTGGCGCCGTCGACGGTGGCCGCCTCGACGAGCTCCTTGGGGATCGACAGCAGGCCCGCGATGAAGAAGAGGGCGGTGTATCCGACGTTGCCCCAGATGACGACGAAGGCGGCGGCGGGCAGCGCCCACGTGGGCGACACGAGGATCTCGAGGCGCTGGCCGGCGATGGCGCTGAGCAGGCCGCCCGTGGGGGCGAATATCCACGACCAGACGACGCCCAGGGCAAGCGGCGGGGCGATCCACGGGATGACGACGAGGGCGCGGAAGACGGTCGTGCCCTTGACGCCTTTGGTGAGCAGGTTCGCCAGGAGGAGCCCGAGGACGATCTGGGCCGGCACCACGAGGACGACGAGGAGCGCGGTGATGCCCAGCGACGAGAGGAAGCCCGGGTCCGACAGGACGGAGGCGATCTGGGGGGCGCCCACGTAGGAGGGCTCGCCGATGAGGTCCCATTTGTGGACGCTGAGCCAGACGACGACCAGGATGGGCACCGCCATGAAGGCGAGCACCCCCAGCAGCGAAGGGGCGAGCAGCGCGTATCCCGTCAGGGTGTCGCGCAAGCGCCTGCGCGATCGTATTGCCATGCGTCCCCCCGCCTCGATGTCCAGATACCGCAAGGCTAGCCGGACCAGGGGCGGCGCACCAGGGGGGTTCAGGGGGTGAACCACTGTGAAACCCCGCCTTCGGCACCGCCACCGGAGGTTCAGGGGCTGGGCCGCTGTGGAACCCCGCCCTCAGTACCGCTACCGTCACCGCCACCGGGGGTTCAGGGTGTAGGCCGCTGTGGAACCCCGCGGGGAGGGCCCTGCGCCAGTCGGGGCCGCGGGGGCGGCGCCCGGGGCCCTACCCGGCGCCCTGGCCGGTGGGCCGGCGGAAACCGCTGTGCGCGCAGACGAAGACGAGGACCCCCACGAGCATCGCCGCCCCGATGACGATGGGCAGGGCGGGCGCCACCCCGTAGAGGAAGGTGCCCAGCGTGGGGGCGACGACGTAGGTGAGCCCGTTGGTCGCGCCGATCAGGCCCGCCAACCCGCCCTGCTCGTCGCGGCTCATGCGCAGGGTCGGGCCGGCCGTGTATCCGGGCATCGCCGTGCCGATGCCGACGCCGATGATGGCGACGGAGGCGATCAGGGCGGCCAGGCCGGCGTCGACGAGGAGCAGCCCGAACCCGATGGCGGCCGTCAGGGCGCCGGCGCGCAGCAGTACTGGCGGCGCCCATTTCGACAGGGGGACGATGACGCTCTGGGCCAGGACCATTCCGACGCCCGCCGCCAGCAGGGCGCCCCCGGTGATGAGCCCGGTCGTGTCGGCGTCCAGGCCGAGCCGGTCCTGCACCAGGAAGCCCGTGACGACTTGGACGAGGCCGAGGGCGCTGAACATCCCGAAGCCAGCGACCAGGTAGGGCCACACGCGCGGGTCGCGCGGGCTGACTCTGGCGGGCTTGGCGATCAAGGCGGTGCGGGACTCCTTGCGCAGGGCCACCGCGACGACCAGGAGGCCGATGAGCAGGAACACGGGGACGGCGTCGACGGAGACCAGCAGCGACAGGCCCGATAGCGCTCCGCCGATGAGCGCGCCCGCGATCGAGGCGAGCCCCTGGGCGGCGCCGACACCGGCCATGCCGCGGACGCGGGACTCCTCGGTGGTGGTGGCGTCGGCGATGCAGGCCTGCGCGGTGGGGAGCACCGCGGCCAGCGCTGCGCCGAAGACGACGCCCCGGACGATGACGAAGAGGGCGAACAAGGGGGCTCCGCTCAGGGCACCGGTGACGCCGAGGTGCGAGACGAGGGCGAAGACCCCCATTGAGACGGCTGCCACGGCGAGCGCGATCACGAGCACGGGTTTGCGCCCCATCGACTGGGAGCGCTTGCCCCACGCCTGGCTGGTCAGCACCACCATGAGCGCCGCGACGGAGATGGTGAGGCCGATCTGCCATTCCTTGAGCCCGACCAGCCGCGAGAGGGGCGCGATGACGGGGTTGAGGGTGGATTGCCCGACGTAGGTGATGAACACGGCGGCCAGGACGACTCCGACCTGCGCCTGGCGCCCCGCGCCGTCCGCGCCGCTCCGCGCTCCGTCTGGGGCCGCCGTCCCAGCGGCCGCGCCGGCCCCTGCCCCGGCCGTCTTCCCTGCCCGTGCGTCGGGCGGTGCCCCGTTCTCCTCTGCGGCTTCCATGAGTGTCACTTCCTCGACTGGTCCGGGGCGCCGACTTCCGGCGCCGTGCGTGCGGACCATGTGACCGAAGTCTATTCGAACAGTGTTCTAATTGCAATGGGCGGGCCTCCGGGCCCTGCAGCGCCGTCAGGCAGGTCCGCACCGGGGCAGGCAACACCGCAGTGGGGCAGGCAACGGATCATCGGGGCAGGCAACTCACCTACCCCAATGGGCGGTTTCCTGCCCCGATGAGGTTCAGCGGGATCAGCAGTCTCCTACCCCGGTGAGGTTCAGCGGGATCGGCAGTCTCCTACCCCGATGAGGTTCAGCAGGATCGGCAGTCTCCTACCCCGATGAGGTTCAGCAGGCCCAGTGGGCGGATACGGAACGCCCGGCAAGCGCGTTGGGCGGGCCGTCGCGCCCAAGGGCACCCATGGTGGCGTTGGGCGGCTTGTCGCGCACGGGAATGCGCCGGGAGCCGCGCGGCCCCTACAGCACCTGGGAGTTCGGCGGCCGGTGGACCGTGCCGAGCAGCCGCAGCTCCAGGCCGTCCATCATCGCCTCGACGACGAAGCGGTAGTAGCGGTCGAAGGCGATGTCGCGTTCACGGGGCGTTCCGGCGAACTGGGCGATCATGTCCGCCGACAGCAGCGCGATCCCCGGACTGGCGGCCGCGGCCTCGGACAGACCCTCCATCAGCAGCGCGTGGTCGGCGGGGACCTGGTCCCCGTGGAGGGCGCGGTCGTCCGCCGTGGCGATCGACATCATCGCGGCGTTGATGACGCAGGCGAAGACCAGGGCCGAGTTCCCACCGAATCCCGCCCGCTGGACGCTGGCGATCCCCGAGTCCACGACCGGCCCCAGTTCCGGCAGCGCCGCCGAGTGCATGAGCAGCCAGCGCGCCGTCCCCGGGTAGGCGGACAGGACGGGCCGCGCGGGCAGCAGGGCCCTGCGGAACCACTCGCGCCATTCCATCGCCTCCGTCGGCAGCCCCACCAGGTCGAGGACCCGTCCGACGACGCGAGCCGTCAGCGCCTCCCGGTTCCCCACGTGGTGGTGGACCACGGAGGCCGACACGCCCAGGCGCGCCGCGAGGTCCCGCATCGACCACCCCTGGATCCCCGTCCCGTGGGACATCCCCAGCGCCTCCTCGACGACGGCTTCAGGGGTCAGCCCGGCGTGGTAGGACTCCCTGCCCCGTCCGGCCCCGCTGCCGTGACGCGCCACAGCCGCCGCCTCACGCGCCCGACGAGCGCAGGCCGAGCTCGCGCGCGCGGGCCGATCCCTCTGGGACGGCCCCCGGGTCGCCCCCCGCCTCGACGACGCGGTTGTCCGCGTCCACGAACACCACCGACGGCGCCATCGTGCGCGCCTGCGACTCGGGGACGTGCGCGTAGGCCATGATGATGACCAGGTCGCCGACGGACACCAGGTGGGCCGCCGCGCCGTTGAGCTGGACGACGCCGCTGCCGCGGGGGCCCGCGATCGTGTAGGTCGCCAGGCGCGCCCCGTTGTCGATGTCCGCGATGTCGACCTTCTGACCGGGGACGATGTCCGCGGCGTCCAGCAGGTCCTCGTCCACCGTGATGGAGCCCACGTAGTGGAGGTCCGCGCCGGTCACCGTGGCGCGGTGGATCTTCCCGACCACCATCTCGCGCATCATCTCGCTCACGCGCCCGCCTCCTCGCAGACCAGGGGCAACTCCATATTGTCGATGAGGCGCGTGCCCCCCACGCGCGCCGCCACCAGGACGCGGCACGCGCGCAGTCCGCCCTCGACGACGGTGGCGGGTCCCGGGTTGGCCGCCACCTGGGGGGCGGCGCTCCCCGTGCCCGCCAGCACGTCGAAGGTGCCGTCGTCCACGACGGCGATGTAGTCGATGGCGATCCCGCCCTCCGCCTCGATGCGCTCGCGCGCCGCCTCCACGGCCAGCGCGGCCCCGGCCCCTCC
>ERZ773035.1896-NODE-1896-length-14273-cov-4.560416_pt1 | contig 14273 bp, 12 predicted proteins | sample MGYA00511487_ERZ773035 | MGnify/ENA primary metagenome ERZ773035 (study PRJEB29015, sample SAMEA2737985) | human oral metagenome | biome: human oral; feature: human-associated habitat; material: dental | place: China | collected 2024 ...
AAGTTTGGGGCGCTGCTGGCGGACAAGGCGTTTGATGTTCAATGGCTGATAGAGCTGTTGCAAGCGCAAGGCGTGCCAATCGTGATCTCGCAAAGGCCCGATCGGCGCCAGCTTCAAGGCGGCGATCTATCTGGCTTCGGCTGTAATTCAGTCTCGGTAATTCTCTACAGTCTTTAGTGGAATGAGCGCAGAGCGGCATTTCAGCCTCATGATTTGCGTCTGTTTTTGATGCATCCTGCAGCTTTGTCAAGGCAATGAATGGAACGCTTTGCACGCAGGCCAGTCCTTGCCGCCCTGCTTTTCAAAACCTGTTCAAAGTCTGTCCGTGGGCGCAGAAAGTGCGGATTTGGGCGCGGCCTTGAGGCGCTCTGCGGCGCGCTGCAAATCCTCGCCGGGTTACAAGAGCCGCCTGCGGTTTGCGTCTTGCGGGGTCCTGCGCACTTTCGCCTTCGGGCAGCCAGACTCTGGACAGGTTCTCAGGGTAATCCGCAGCAACGTTTTCCTTGAACAGCTTCTTACAATCTGACGCTGTTGGTGCCTGCGCTGCCGTTCTGGCGGCGCGGTTCAACGGGAAGCAGGAAGGCCCCGGAACTTCGTTTCCAAAGCCCAACCTGCGCTGCCCCCGCAACGGTAAGCGGCATGCGGCGCGGCCAGAACCTGTTCAGGGTTTTGATCGCGCCGCAGCTTCGTTCCCACCCTCGCCACGGCCTAGGCGTGCCTGCTTTGCTTGCAGGCGGCGCGCCTGCCAGCCGGAAGGCCGGGCGCGAAGGCAAGCCGCCAGCCCGGATACCGGCCAACAACAGGTGGCCCGCGCGCGGCGCAACAGCGCTGCCGCGCGCAGGCCGTGATTGCCCTTCATGCTGGCGGGGAAGCCGGCCGGGGCTGTTTCTCAAGCTGTTTTTCCTCATGACTTCTCGCCTTTATCCGTCTGCGCGCGCTTCGGCGCTGGCCGCTGCCTGCCTGCTGGCCGCCGCGCCTGCTGTTGCCGCTGCCGCTGGCGGCCACGATGAACGCTCTTTTTCCTCTTCTTCCACCTTGCCTGACGTGGTGGTGACCACCACCCGCAGCACGCAGCCGCTCACCGACGTGCTGGCCGATTTCACGCTGATTGACGAGCGGCAGATTGCCCAAAGCGGCGCGGCCACCGTGGCCGACATGCTGGCGCGCCAGCCGGGGCTGGAGATGACGCGCAACGGCGGCCCCGGCACGGCCACTTCCGTGATGATGCGCGGCGCCGAGAGCCGCTTTATCGCCGTGTATGTGGATGGCGTGCGCATGGACTTGCAAATTGGCGGCGCGCCGTGGGAGGCGCTGCCGCTGGCGCAGGTAGAGCGCATTGAAATCGTGCGCGGCCCGGCAGCGGCCGTGTACGGCTCTGACGCCATTGCGGGCGCAGTGCAAATCTTCACCCGTCGCGCCACGCGCGAGGGCTTCGCGCCCTACGCCGGCGTGGGCGCAGGCAGCCGCGGGCTGTGGAAGGCCGACGCGGGCTTTACCGCCAAAAGCGGCGCGGCCGATTACGCGCTGGGCGCGTCGCACGAGCAGGCCAAGGGCTACAGCGTGCGCACCGGCGGCAACCCCGACCGCGACGGCTGGCGCAACACCAACGCCAGCGCCAGTGCGGGCTATCAGCTCAATGAGCAGCACCGCCTGCAAGCCAGCGCCTTGTGGGGCCGCATGAAGGCGCAGTACGACGACTTCACTTCCAGCCCCGCCAGCTGGGCCGATGACTGGGGCGACAACCGCGTGCAAACGCTCGCTGGCACCTGGGCCGCCCAATGGAGCCGCGCCTGGCGCACCACCGCCACCCTCAGCCACGCGGGCCAGCGCTATGAAACGCGGCCATCGCCCTACCTGAACAAAACGCGCCAGCGCACCGCCCAGCTGCACAGCGAATGGCGCGAAGGCCCGCACCTGGCCGCCGCCACGCTGGAGCGCCGCCATGACCATCTGGAAAACGACCCCATCGTCCGCAGCCGCCATCAGACCTCGCTCAATTTCATCTACGGCTTCAGCCACGGCCCGCACACCCTGCAAGCCAATTTGCGGCGCGAAGACGACAGCGACTTTGGCGGCCACACCGGCGGCAGCCTGGCCTACGGCTGGCGCTTTGCGCCCGAATGGCGCGTGAGCGCCGCCGCCGGGCGCGCCCTGCGCATGCCCACGCTCTACCAGCGCTTTAGCCAATACGGGCAGGCGGGCCTCAAGCCCGAAACGGGCCGCAATGTGGAGCTGGGCCTGCACTGGGCGCGCCAGGGCAGTCAGATCGACCTGACCGTGTATCGCAACCGCGTGCGCAACCTCATCGTCTTTGGCGCGGCAGGCCCTTGCGCCGCCAGCTTTGGCTGCTACCACAGCATCGGCCGCGCGCAATACGAAGGCGTGGCCTTGAGCGGCACGCACCGCATCGCATCCGTGCGCCTGACGGCCTCCATCGACGTGCAGCGCCCCAAAGACCTGGACAGCGACAAGCTCCTGCCCCGCCGCTCGCGCCGCATTGCCAAACTGGCCGCCGACACGCGCATTGGCCTGTGGGATGTGGGCGCCGAATGGCAGGCCCACTCGCGCCGCTTTGACGACCGCGCCAACCGCGACGCCATGGCGGGCTACGGCCTGCTCAACCTCTACGCCAGCGCCACCTTCGCGCGGCAATGGACGCTGCTGGCGCGCATCGACAACGCCACCAACACCCGCTACGAAACCGCGCGCGGCTACCCGCAGCCCGCCCGCAGCTTCTACGTGGGCCTGCGCTGGGCCATGCCGTGAGCGCCAAAGCCGCCGCCCTGCTCGTGAGCGCCCCCTCATCCGGGCAGGGCAAAACCACCGTCACCGCCGCCTTGGCCCGCCTGCACGCGCGGCAAGGGCGGCGCGTGCGCGTCTTCAAATGCGGGCCGGACTTTCTCGACCCCTTCTGGCACCAGCTCGCCAGCGGCCGGCCTGCGCACAACATCGATTTGTGGATGACCGGCGAAGCCGACGCCCGCCAGCGCCTGCGCCAGGCCGCGCAGCAAGCCGACGTGGTGCTGGTGGAAGGCGTGATGGGCCTGCACGACAGCGACCCCAGCGCCGCCGACCTTGCGCGGCGCTTTTCTCTGCCCGTGCTCGCCGTCATTCAGACAGGCCGCATGGCGCAAACGCTGGGCGCCATCGCCCACGGCCTGCGCCACTGGGGCGAAGACACGCGCGGCCCCTTGCCCTGGGCCGGCGTGCTGGCCAACGGCGCGGCCAGCGACAGCCACGCCCGCCTGCTGCGCCAGGCCCTGCCTGACAGCGAATGGCTGGGCCATCTGCCGCAAAGTGCCGCCATGCACCTGCCCGAGCGCCACCTGGGCCTGATCGCCGCCCACGAAATGCCCCGCGCCGAAGCCCTCGCGCGGCTGGACGCCGCCGCCGACCTGCTCGCCGCCACGCCCCTGGGCCAAATGAGCCTGGCCGAATGGCAAACGCGCTGGCCCGCCGCTTTTGACGTGCCTGATGCGCCAGATGTGCCAGATTCAGGCGACGCGCCCGAATCGGCCGATTCGCCCGCGCCTGAAGACAACGCAAAGCCGCTGGCCGGCCGCGTCATCGCCATCGCCCGCGACGCCGCCTTTGCCTTCATCTACCCCGCCAACGTGCAAACCCTGCACGCACTGGGCGCGCGCACCGTCTTCTTCTCGCCCCTGGCAGGCGATGCCCTGCCCGCGTGCGACGCCCTCTGGCTGCCCGGCGGCTACCCCGAACTGCACGCCGCCCGCCTGGCCGCGCGCAGCGACCTGAAAGCGCAACTGCACGCCCACGCCGCCGCAGGCAAACCCATCTGGGCCGAATGCGGCGGCATGATGGTTCTGTTCGAGCGCCTCACGGACGCCAGCGGCCACACCTGGACCCTCTGGGGTCTGCTGCCCGGCGAAACCGCCATGCAAAAACGCCTCGGCGGCCTGGGCATGCAGCAATGGGCCATGCCGGCAGACAGCGCCAGCCACTTTCTGCCGCCCTTGCCCCCTCTTCGCGGCCACACCTTCCACTACTCCGCCGCCCGCACCCCGCTTTCGCCCATTGCCCACACCCGTCCCGCCCCCGGCAGCGCCCGCACCAGCGGCGAAGCCATCTACCAGCACGGCAGCGTGCGCGCCAGCTACTTTCACGCCTGGCTGCCCAGCAGCCCGCCAATGGCAGCCTGGCTGTTCGGGGCGTGAGGCGGAGATTGGCCTGGCGCGCAGCCGCCAAGATTGGCCGCTCTTATTCCACACTGCAAATTTCCTCCAGCGAGCAAGCTTTGCAGCGTCTGCCGCAGCCGGGCAGCAAGGTTTGTCCGCTGTACAGGCGTTCACGCACGGCAACGATGGCATCGGTGGCTTTTTCTCTTGGGCCTGCTCACAGCCTGGCCGCAAGGAGTAGCGGGCCGAAATAGGCCGCAAAACGCGGGCGGCGCGCTGGCCCGGCGGCAAAATTCCGGCTTCGCTCTGCCGGACGGCGCTCACCATGCAACAGGAAATTCTCATCAACTACACCCCCCAGGAAACGCGTGTGGCCGTGGTGGAAAACGGCGCGGTGCAGGAGCTGCACGTGGAGCGCGCGCTGGAGCGCGGGCAGGTGGGCGATATTTATCTGGGCAAAGTGGTGCGCGTGCTGCCGGGCATGCAATCGGCCTTTATTGACATTGGCGCGCAGCGCACGGCCTTTTTGCACGTGGCCGATGTGTGGCAGCCCCCGGCGGCGGGCGAAGCGCCGGCGGCCCAGCGCAGCGCGCCGCAGCGGCCCATTGAAAAGCTGGTGTTCGAGGGGCAGGCGCTGATGGTGCAGGTGATCAAAGACGCCATTGGCGCCAAGGGGGCGCGCCTTTCCACGCAGATCAGCATTGCCGGGCGCATGCTGGTGTTTTTGCCGCAGGAGGCGCACGTCGGCATCTCGCAAAAAATTGCGCCCGCCCAGCGCGAGAGCCTGCGCCAGCGCGTGCAGGCGCTGACGCAGCAAGCCGCGCTCGAATCGGGCGGCCGCGCGCGCGGCGGCTTCATCGTGCGCACCAACGCCGAAGATGCGGACGACGCCGCGCTGGCCGAAGACATTGCCTACCTGCGCAAAACCTGGGCCTGCATCCGCGAAGCGGCCTCGCGCACGCCGCCCGGCGCACTGCTGCGCCAGGACTTGTGCCTGATGCAGCGCGTGCTGCGCGACATGGCCGGCGAGCACACGCAAAGCATCCGCATCGACTCGCAAGAGCAATTGCAGCGCCTGCTGCGCTTTGGCAACGAATTCATGCCGCAAGCGGCGCGCCTGCTGTCGCACTACAGCGGCGAGCGGCCCATTTTTGACCTCTACGGCATTGACGAAGAAATCACCCGCGCCCTGGGCCGCCGCGTGGAACTCAAATCCGGCGGCTACCTGGTCATTGACCAGACCGAGGCGCTCACCACCATCGACGTGAACACCGGCGCCTTCACCGGCGCGCGCAACTTTGGCGAAACCATCTTCAAAACCAATCTGGAGGCCGCGCAAGCCATTGCCCGCCAGCTGCGCCTGCGCAACCTGGGCGGCATCATCATCGTGGACTTCATCGACATGGCCACGCCCGAACACCAGCAAGCCGTGCTGGCCGAGCTGCGCCGCCAGCTCGCGCGCGACCGCGTGAAAACCACCGCCGCCGACGGTTTTTCGCCCCTGGGCCTGCTGGAGCTGACGCGCAAGCGCACCCGCGAAAGCCTGGCGCAAATGCTCAGCCAGCCCTGCCCCCTGTGCCAGGGCAGCGGCCGCGTGCGCACCGCCCGCACCGTGGCCTACGACATCCTGCGCGAAATCCTGCGTGAAGCCCACCAGTTCAACCCGCGCGAATTCCGCATCGTCGCCCACCCCGCCGTCATCGCCTTGCTGCAAGACGAAGAAAGCCAGCACCTGGCCAGCCTGTCCGACCACATCGGCAAACCCATCTCGCTGCAAGCCGAAAGCAGCCTGGGGCTGGAGAGCTTTGACGTGGCGCTGAGCTGATTGCCTTGCCCTTGCCCTTGCGCAGGCTTTTCAGCTCCTGAATCCATAGCATGATGTCCTAGTGGAAAGTGCGCAAAAGCCACTTTTGACCCCCTTGAATCCGCTCCTGTTTCTGATGCTTCCGGGCGCGGACGGGCAGGGGCCGGGCGCATGGGCGGGGCGGCGCGGCATGGGGCGGCTCATTGGCCTTGCGGCGCTGGCCGGCTCCAGTCGCCGTAGATGCGCTTGACGCTGGCGATGCCGTATTTGGCGATTTCCGCGAACAGCCCGGCTGCGGCGGCTGATGCGTTGTCGGCGTCGATCAGGACGGCCAGCTTGTGGGGTGCGGCGGGCGGGTTCATGCGCCGCTTCGCTCCAGCCGCTCGCTTTTCCAGTACACGTCGTCGCCCGCGCCGCCGTCGGGGCGGTGGCGGTTGAGCACGCGGGCGAGCACGAACATCAGGTCAGAAAGGCGGTTGAGGTACTGGCGCGGGGCGGGGCGCAGGTTTTCGGCTTCGCACACGGCCACGACGGCGCGTTCGGCGCGGCGCGCCACGGTGCGGCACACGTGCGATTGCGCGGCGGCGCGCGTGCCGGCGGGCAGGATGAATTCCTGAAGGCGCGGCAGCGCGGCGTTGTAGCGCTCAAGGGCGGCGTCCAGCTGCGCCAGCGCGTCGTCCTTGAGCAGCTCAAAGCCCGGAATGGAGATTTCGCCGCCCAGGTTGAAGAGCTGGTGCTGGATGTCGATGAGCAGCTCGCGCACGTCGGCGGGCAGGTCTTCGCACAGCAGCAGGCCGATATGGCTGTTGAGTTCGTCCACATCGCCCATGGCGTGCGGGCGCAGGCTGTTTTTGGACACGCGGGTGTTGTTGCCCAGGCCGGTGGTGCCGTCGTCGCCGGTGCGGGTGGCGATCTGGGTGAGGCGTTTGCCCATGGCTTGTCTCCTTTCAGGTTGCGGGATGGTCAGCGTGGATGCCGGGCACAGGGGCCGAAGGCGGCCGCCGCGCGCAGCGCCAGCAGGTACGAATCCGCGCCGAAGCCGCAGATTTGCCCGCGCGCGACGTGGGCAATGTGCGAGTGGTGCCGGAACGGCTCGCGGGCGTGGATGTTGGACAGGTGCACTTCCACCACGGGGCAGCGCAGGATGGCCAGCGCGTCGCTGATGGCTACGCTGGTGTGCGACCACGCGCCGGCGTTGATGAGCACGGCGTCCACGCCTTCGCGGTGCGCCTGGTGGATGCGCTCGCACATCTGGCCTTCGTGGTTGGTTTGAAAGCAGGCCAGCCGCACGCCCAGCTCGTCAGCCAGGCGCTGCATGGCGGCGTCAATATCGGCCAGCGTGGCCGTGCCGTAGTGGGCCGGATCGCGCTGGCCGAGCATGTTCAGATTGATGCCGTGCAGGGCGAGGATGTGCATGGTGCGGTCTCCAAAAAAAAGCAGGGAAGGGCGCCTTTCAGCGCCCGTCAAATTCCACCAGCGTGAACAGCGGCAGGCCGCTTTCGCGCAGGCGCGCGGAGCCGCCCAGCTCCGGCAAATCGACGATGGCCGCGCCTTCGGTGACTTCGGCGCCCAGGCGCTCCAGCAGGCGGCGGCCCGCCATCATGGTGCCGCCGGTGGCAATCAGGTCGTCAATCAGCAGCACGCGGTCGCCGGGCTTGACGGCATCGGCGTGCAGCTCCACCGTGGCGCTGCCGTATTCCAGCTCGTAGGTTTCTTCCACCGTGGTGAAGGGCAGCTTGCCTTTTTTGCGGATGGGCACAAAGCCCACGTTCAGCTCGTAGGCCACCACGCTGCCCAGGATGAAGCCGCGCGCGTCCAGCCCCGCCACCACGTCCGGGCGCAGGGCGGGCGTCATGTAGCGGTGCACGAAGGCGTCAATCAGCACGCGGAAAACGCGCGGGTTTTGCAGCAGCGGCGTGATGTCGCGAAACTGCACGCCCGGCGCGGGCCAGTCGGGCACGGTGCGGATGTGGCTGCGCAGGTATTCCGTGATGGCGGCGGGCGGCGAGGCAGAGGCGGAAAGCATGGCGTCTGTTTCAAAGTGTGTGGAACGCTTTATTTTGCGCTGTGCGAACGCGGTTTTCCGCTCGCGGCCAGTCTTTCGCGGCGGCGCGCCGGCAGGCCTGCCCCCGCAGGCATACTTGCGCGCCTCATGAGCATTCATACAGACGATTTCGCTCCGGCCGCTGGCGCCGCGCGGCGCGTGGTTTCAGCCGCGCCCGCCTCGCCCAACGAAGAAGCGCTGGAGCGCGCCTTGCGCCCGAAGCTGCTGGACGAATACGTGGGCCAGGCCAAGGCGCGCGAGCAGCTTGAAATCTTCATCGGCGCAGCCCGCAAGCGCCAGGAAGCGCTCGATCACGTGCTGCTTTTTGGCCCGCCCGGGCTGGGCAAAACCACGCTCAGCCACATCATCGCGCACGAGCTGGGCGTGCAACTGCGCCAAACCAGCGGGCCGGTGCTGGAAAAGCCCAAAGACCTGGCGGCGCTGCTCACCAACCTGGAGCGCAACGATGTGCTTTTCATCGACGAAATTCACCGCTTAAGCCCCGTGGTGGAAGAAATCCTCTACCCCGCGCTGGAGGACTACCAGATCGACATCATGATTGGCGAAGGGCCGGCCGCGCGCAGCATCAAGCTCGACTTGCAACCCTTCACCCTGGTGGGCGCCACCACGCGCGCGGGCATGCTCACCAACCCTTTGCGCGACCGCTTCGGCATCGTGGCGCGGCTGGAGTTCTACACGCCTGACGAGCTGGCGCGCATCGTCACGCGCTCGGCGGCGCTGCTGAATGTGCCGGCCGACGCCGACGGCGCCATGGAAATCGCCCGCCGCAGCCGGGGCACGCCGCGCATTGCCAACCGCCTGCTGCGCCGCGTGCGCGACTATGCCGACGTGAAAGGGCAGGGCCGCATCACGCAAGAAATGGCCCGCCGGGCGCTGGCCATGCTCGATGTGGACCCGCAAGGCTTTGACCTGATGGACCGCAAGCTGCTGGAAGCCGTGATTCACCGCTTTGACGGCGGCCCCGTGGGCCTGGACAACGTGGCCGCCGCCATTGGCGAAGAGCCGGGCACCATTGAAGATGTGATTGAGCCTTATCTCATCCAGCAGGGCTATTTGCAACGCACTCCGCGCGGGCGCGTGGCCACACAAGCCGCCTGGCGGCATTTGGGGCTGGCCGCGCCGCAGCGCGAAGGCGGCGGGCTGTTTTGAGAGCCTGTTTGCAATGGGGCCTTTGGGGACGAAAGAGCGGGGCGGGATGGGCCGCAAGGCGTGGACGGCCAATGAGCGGGCATGCCAGCAGAGTCTGCGGCGTAGTTTTGCTCTTCTATCAATAGCAAGATGTCCTGGTGCAGACTGCGCGAAACGGTATTTCGACCCTGCTGAATCTGCTCCTGTTTCGATATTGGACGGCGGGCTGGCCCGAATGAAAATACCTCTTTCACTTACGCTCCGATACACAGGGTAACTACTTAAAAGGCGGGCTTCGCATTTTTTCGTTCAGACTCAAAACGCCTGCGGCGCTTGTGCGCGAATCAGAACAAGCCCGCTTTTCGCTTTTCTTGACGGGCGCATTCCGCCCTTTTTTCATGTGAGGAGATGCACACCATGACCTTCAAGACCAAAACCAGCCTGATGGCTGCGGCCGCCCTGACGGCGATGATGCTGGCCGCTTGCGGCGGCGATGACGACGGCGGCGAGGTGCCCGTGCCCACGCCCAACCCCAACAATCCTTCCAACCCTTCTAACCCTTCCAACCCCAGAGCCACAGGCCGCATTGAGCCGTATGACCTGCCCGCCAAGGCCGAAGCCAAGGCAGCGGCCCGCAGCCGCCTGCCCGCGCAGGCGCCCATCGCGCAGGTGGACCTTGGCGCGCTGGCGCAGGCCAAGTCTGATGAGGTGCTGAACCAGAACAGCGGCCCCGGCGTGCCTCTGCAAATCGGCCTGGCCCGCCCTGCGCAGGCCACCGCCGCAGCGGGCGATTTCGCCGGCCTGCTGAACTGGACGCCCACGGCCGATGGCGCGCAAGTGGCGGCTATCCGCTTCACGTCTGACCAGGCCTATGGCGTGCGCCTGGGCCTGAAAGTGGAGCAGCTGCCTGAAGAGGCCGTGTTGCGCTTTTATGGCGACGTGAATGACGCCGCAGGCGGCGAAGTCGTGGAAGTCAGCGCGAAAAAAGTGCTGGAGCTGCTGGCGCTTAACCGGCAGGCGGGCGTGAAGGGCGACGAGGCCGTCACTTACTGGGGGCCTGACTTCGGCGGCGCGGCGACCACGCTGGAAATCGAGCTGCCCGCCACCGTCCGCGCCACGGACGTGCAGCTGTCCGTCCCCTCGGTCATGCACAACGTGATCGACCCCGCCCGCGTGCATGACTTCCAGCTCAAGGGCATTGGCGACGCCGGAAGCTGCAACCTCAATGTCACCTGCAACAGCGCGCTGTTGAACACCGAAAGCCGCGCCGAAGCGCAGATGAGCTTTGCCAGCAACGGCAAGCAGTACGTATGCAGCGGCACGCTGATGAACGACGCCAGAAACAGCGGCACGCCCTATTTCCTCACGGCCAACCACTGCCTGTCCACGCAGGCCGAGGCCTCAACGCTGCAAACGCGCTGGTTCTTCCGCGCCGCCAGCTGCGGCAGCGCCGACAGCATGTACAGCGGCGCGCGGCAGCTGAGCGGCGGCGCGCGCATGCTCTACGCATCGGCCAACACCGACACCGCGTTCATGCAGCTCAATGAGCGGCCGCCTGCGGGCGTGCGCTACGCCGGCTCGTACTTTGGCGGCGTGGTGCCTGTCAAGACCAGCATGACGGGCGTGCACCATCCACATGGCGACTTGCAGAAGTACAGCGAAGGCGTTGTGGCAGGCTACGCCCGCAACACGCGCCCCGGCGGCAGCCAACCCGCTTTCGAGACGGGAACGACTCCGCAGAACTTCCTCTGGGTGCAATGGCAGAAAGGCACAACCGAAGGCGGCAGCAGCGGCTCGGGCGTGTTCGTCACCGTGGTCGAGAACCAGACCCGCTACCTCGTCGGCCAGCTCTACGGCGGCAGCGCCAGCTGCTCCAACCGCGAGGGCGGCGATGCCTATGGCCGCTTCGACCTGGCCTACAGCGCCGCTCTCAGCCGCTGGCTGAATCCGTAAACCGCAGCCTCTCCAAGGCGCATTGAAACGCCGCCACGGCCTGCCGCCGTGGCGGTTTTTTATCGGACAAATCATGTATTGCCCCCGCTGCCAAACCACATTGCTGCGCGCCACCCGGCTGGAGGACGGCCTGGTTGGCGAAAGCTGCCAGAGCTGCCAGGGCGCGCTCGTGGGCCTGGCCCATTACCGTGACTGGGCGGAGCGCGCCCCGCTGCCGCAGGATGCCGAGGCCGGCGCCCCAGCCGCTGACGTGCAGCCCGTGCCCGACGGCCAGCGCGCCCTGCGCTGCCCCAAATGCAGCCGCCTCATGAGCCGCTACCGCATTGGCCACGGCGTGAGCAACGCACTGGATTTGTGCCCCGCCTGCGACGAAGCCTGGCTGGACGGCGGCGAGTGGCGTCTGCTGCGCGCGCTGCAATTGAGCCGCCACGTGCCCCGCATCTTCACGCAAGCCTGGCAGCACCGCATCCGCGCCGAGCAGCAGGCCCAGACCGCCCGCGAGCGCCTGCGCCAGCAACTGGGCGAAGAAGACGCAGCCAAGACGCAGGCGCTGCGCGAATGGCTGCAGGGCCACCCCAAGCGCAACCTCATCCTGCAATGGCTGAACCGGCCTTGAGCGCCTGTTCATGATTGGGCCGTGAGGACGAAGCGCGGCCTTGGGTGGGGCCAATCCTGGCCTGCGCCGCATGGCCGTCAGCGGAAGGCTCAGGCGCGGCCAGTGGATGGCGGGCAGGGTTTTGGAGCCAGTCCCGCCCGCCAAGCCATGTCCAAAACAGGAGCAAATTCAAGGGGCTAAAACGCCCGTCTGCGCAGTTTCTACTAGGACATCATGCTATGGATAAGGGAGCGAAAAAGCGCTGCTGATCCGCTCTCTCCCGCCCGTTCTTCCGCTTGCTCCAGCGTTTGCGGCCGGACGGCGGGCAGGGCCGGGGCCGGTTTTCAGGCCAGCACTTCGTAGCCTTCTTCGCGGATGGCGGCGGCCAGCGCCTCGCGGGGCTGGCCGGATTCCACGCGCACACTCTTTTGCGCGCGGTCGATGCTCACTTGCGCGGCGGCGTCCAGCTGTTTGATGGCGCGGGTGACGGCGGCTTCGCAGTGGCCGCAGGTCATGCCCTCGACGGTGAATTGGTGTGTCATGGCTGTTTCCTTTCTTCTGGAGTTGCGGTGAAGTGTTGAAGATGAGACTGGCCGCGCCGCATTCAAGCGCGGCGGGCCGGGCGCTTTCATGCGCCGCGCCGCCGCACGCCAGCATGCGCTTGCTTGTCATTCATTTGCCGTCCAATCTGAATGACAACACGGTTTGTCCTTCATGGAGCAAGGGCAAGCTGCTTTGTCGCTCATGAAATCAATTTTTTGAGTCACAACACGGTTTGCTCTTGATGGCGCAAGCACAAATCGCGTTGTCGTTAATGTGATTGCGTTTTTTAATGGCAATGCAGGCCGCAGGAGATAAGGCATGCCGCTGGACTTCACTTCCGCCGTTCACTATCACTTGGGGCAGTTTCCGCCTGGTGCGCCAAATTACGCGCGATGGATGCAGGGGCTGCTGGACGCCACGGCGGCGCTGGCGCGCTATGACCAGATGCTGCGCGGCCTGCACAACAGCGGGCTGTTCGTGACGCCGTTGCGCGGGCAGGAAGCGGTGGTGTCTTCACGCATGGAGGGCACGATCAGCACGCTGGATGAAGTTCTGCTGCTGGAAGCCGAGTTCGGCCCTGGCGGTGACGAGCGCGCTTTGCGCGAACTGCGTTCTGACGCGGTGGAAACAGCCCTCTATCGCCGGGCCATGAATACGGCGCAAGCCATGATGCAGGAGGGGCGCCCCTTGTCCGAATCGCTGCTCAAAAGCATGCACCGGCAGCTGCTTTCCTTTGGGCGCGGGGCCGGCAAGTCGCCCGGAGCCTACAAACACGAGCAGAACTACGTGGGCGAACGCGGAAGCGGCAAGGTGAGCTTTGTGCCGGTGGCGCCGGAGCATTTGCCCGGCGGCATGCAAGCGCTGTTTCGCCTGATGGATGACGAGGCCATGCCCGTGCTGCTGCGCACGGCGCTGGCGCATGCCGAATTCGAGGCGCTGCATCCGTTTGAAGACGGCAATGGCCGCCTGGGCCGGATGCTGATTACGCTGATGCTGTGGCGCGGCCGGGCGATTGCCGAGCCGCACTTTTACATCAGCCGCTACCTTGAAGACCACAAGGATGAGTATGTGCAACGCCTGCGCAATGTGTCCGCGCAAGGGGACTGGGACGGCTGGTGCGCCTTCTTCCTGGAAGCCGTGGCGCGGCAGGCCGAGGCGAATCTGGCCGCAGCGCAGGGCATCCGCGACCTTTATGAAGAGATGAAGCCGCGCTTTGCCGACGTGCTTGCGTCCAAACATGCCGTGGCGGCCCTGGACTACTTGTTTGCCAATCCGGTTTTCAGCAACAGCCGCTTTATCCGCAACGCGGGCATCCCGGGGCAGACAGCCGCGCGTTTCAGCCGCGTGCTGCTGCAACAAGGGCTGCTGGAAACCGTGCGCGAGCCTGCCGGGCAGCGCCCAGCGATTTATCGCTTTGAACCCCTGATGCGCAAAGTGCGGGTATAGGAGCTGGTTCAAAGTCTGGCCGCAAACCGGTTTTTTGCCGCAGGCCGCACCCCGTAAGCCCTCTTTTTCGCTACTTTTTCAATAGCGCTAGGTCCCGTCAAACTATGCGACAGGGGCGTTTTTAAGGGTCTGAAATTTGCTCTCATAAAAAGAGCGAAATGCGCGAAGCCTGGGGCTTGGTTTTCAGCGTTTTTTCAGTGCCGCGCGCCACAGCGTGGCCGCCAGGGTCAGGCCCGCCAGGCCCTGGGCCAGAGCGATGGCGCACCAGAAGGCCAGGGGCGAGCGCCAGGCGGGCCAAGGCCCCAGGCCGGTGAAGGCCAGGGCATGGCCCACGGGCAGGCCCAGGCCCCACAGCAGCACGGCGTAGATGACGAAGGGCAGGGTGGTGATGCGGTAGCTGCGCAGCGCGAAGAGGCTGGCGGCCTGAAGGGCGTCGCCCAGGTGGTAGGCGGCCACGGCGGGCAGCAGCGCGGCAGCGGCGGCGGCAATGGCGGCGTCGCCCACATACAGCCGCGCGATGGGGCCGGCAGCCAGGGCGATGAGGCTGGCGGTGCAGGCGGCCAGCACGGCCGTTGCGGCCATGCCCACGGCGGCGGCGTG
>ERZ773035.1899-NODE-1899-length-14268-cov-7.433125_pt1 | contig 14268 bp, 13 predicted proteins | sample MGYA00511487_ERZ773035 | MGnify/ENA primary metagenome ERZ773035 (study PRJEB29015, sample SAMEA2737985) | human oral metagenome | biome: human oral; feature: human-associated habitat; material: dental | place: China | collected 2024 ...
CAACATCGCCGACGGGCAAGGCGACCAAGAACACGGTCAACATCACAAGCGGCACAGTTACCAATGCGGTCGGCGGTTATTCCACCGGCGATGCAAAGGAGAACACCGTCAACGTCAAGTTCAATGTCACGGGCGACGTGACAGGTTCTGTGTCCACGGGCGGTGCAGCTTCGGCGAACGTCGTAAGCCTCGACAATATCACGGTCGGGGGCAATGTCACGGGCGGCAGCGGCGCGACGACGGAGGACAATATCATCCATCTGAACAAGACGACCGTCACGGGCAATATCACGGGCGGCACGGCTGCGTCCGGTACGGGCAACACGCTCGTCATTCATCCCGGCGCATCGAAGGCGCAGAGCCTTGCGGGCATCCAGAACATCAATTTCTTCCTCGATGATACGCATGACAAGACGGCTCCGGTTCTCGAACTCACCACGACGGGGACGCAGAACTTGCAGGGCGTAGGCATCGGCGTCGGCGTTATCGACGGCGCACATCCTGCGTACCGTGTGAACGAGCAGTTCAGCCTCATCAAGGCGCCCGGCGGCACGATCCAGACCGATCCCACGATCCGGAATACGTCGTCGGCGATGCAGGGCGTATCGCTCCGCTATGAGTTCGATGTCGCACAGACGGCGACGAACGAGGTCTCTGCCGTTGTCAAGAAGGCAGAGCTGATCGAGCAGACGAAGTCCTTTGTTGAGACGCGTGCCGGAGCAACGGCGTTCATCAATCAGGGCGTGGACTTCCTCGTTGCCAACAACATTCAGGCAGCGAAGGACGCTGCTTCTGCCGGAAAGGCGGATGAGGCGACTGCACCCAAGGGCTATCAGCTCTGGGCAGGCATCGGCGGTAACCGCATGCACTCTGAGAGCGGTTCCTACGTCGAGACGAACGGCTGGAATGTCGGTGTCGGCTGGGCGCGTGAGAATGCGCTGAAGGATGGCAAGGCGGTCTATGGTCCCTTCCTCTCCTACGGCAACGGCAGCTATGACTCCTACCTCAACGACAATACGCACGGCAGCGGCAAGTTCCGCACCTTTGGTCTTGGCGTCATGGCTCGGTTCGAGAAGAACGATGGCATGTGGTACGAGGGATCGCTGCAGGGTGGTCGCGTGAAGAGTGACTACAGCGGAAGCATCTACGCCGGTGTCAATTCGTCGTATGATGTTTCAAACACCTACTGGTCAGGTCATCTCGGTGCCGGCAAGGATATTCAGCTCAAGGACGATGCGAAGATCACGCCGTACCTGCGTTACTTCTGGTCGCATCAGGGCGGTGTAACGGCGCATCTGAACACGAATGAGGACTATGACTTCTCCGAGGTCACCTCGCACAGAACGCGCCTCGGCTTCCGCTACACGCGTCAGAACGAGGCAGCCGGCGAGTTCTATACGGGACTTGCATGGGAGTACGAGTTCAGCGGCAGCGCACATGCGTCCTATCAGGGCTATGATACGCCCAGCCCGAGCCTCAAGGGGTCGAGCGGAATGCTCGAACTCGGCTACCGCTTTATCCCTGCAGACAGCAGGATGCGCTACGATCTGCGGCTCACGGGATGGCAGGGCAAGCGTCGCGGCCTCAGCGGCGACCTTGGCGTCAAGTGGATGTTCTAAAATTTAATAGGTAGATTTCTATCGACTCTGCACGGGATTTCCTGTGCAGAGTCTTTTTTTGCAATAAAATAGGGGCTGCTGTACGATGTTTTTGCTTCGTGCAACAGCCCCTGTCATAGATATGCGGCTAGGAGGCGTTCGATCTCCGCTGTCAGTTCCGCAATGCTGTGACGGCGGCTGCGCGCACAGTTCTGTGCCTGCTCCGTGCAGAGGAGGCAGCGGCGCGGGACGGAGCGCGAGAGCTTTGTGCCGTCCGCGTTTAGAACGTCCATATCGAAAAGCCGTCCCAGTGGATGCTCCTCCTCAATGCGCGCGGCAATCTCCTTGATTGCTGCCGCATCGCCGTCGATGGCAAGCAGTGCCTCATCGCCCGTCGGTGCATGGATTTCTGTCCGCGCCGTGGGGGACAGCCCTGCCGCTCCCAGTGCGCCCTCCAATGCAAGGAGTCCCGCCTCAAAGGCATGGCGCAGATCGGGCGATGTCTTGACGGGACCCGGGATGTTGAGCGTGAAGGAGAGGAGGGGACAATCGTATTTTTCGAGCCATGCGTCCTGTCGTGCCGCACGCTCCTCGCGTGCGGCGAGCATGGCGGGCAGTTCGACAGGAATACCGCTGAACATAATGCCTCCTTTAGTAGTGGACGACATCTGTCGTCTCTGCAATCTTTCGGCGAATGGCGGCACTCTCCTCGCTTTGGAGGAAGGCGAGCGTTGTGGGCGGCACGAGGGAGGGGAGGATGCTCATGTCGCCGCACTTTATTGCGTGGCGCACGGTGGAGGCGCTGATCGGTGCGCCCGCGTGCTCCTTGCGCGGGATGATCCTGCACGCAATGCCTGTACGCGGGAGTTCCTTCAACATCGTTTCGTTGTAGAGACGTGTGACACGGCTCGCCTCCTCCGCACCGACGTAGCGCCGCGTGATGGAGAGCGCCTGTGCAATGCGCGAGAACACGGCAATGTCGAGCTGTGCGTGACTCAGTATGACGGCGTCTTCGTCCTTTTGGAAGTAGCTGGGGAAGGTTGCCTGACTGATGATGTAGGAGCCCGTCCGATGATAGACGATGTTTTTGAGATGCGCCGTTCCCTCCCGTATCAGGCGCTCGCGCACGGCGAAGGGGAAGAGGCTCACGTCCTCGCTGACGGTAAAGAGATGCACCCATTCATTTTCCGCAGCAGCCTGCTCCACGAGATAGAGATGTCCGAGCGTAAACGGGTTCGCGTTCATCACGACTGCCGCCGTGTTTTTCGCGTCTGCGGGGCTTTCGCGCTGCAGTGCGCTCAGATAGTCGGAGAATCCCCAACGGCGATTTTCGAGAAAGACGATCATGTCCGATACGCGGGCAATCTCATGAAAGCCGAGGTCGCGGAAGAAGCGGACGGAGCTGCCCTTCGTATAGAGAAAGACGGCGGCGTTCCCACGCTCCTGCTGCACTGTCATGAGATGGGAGAGAACTTCGTTCAGCAGTCCCTCACCCTGATGCGCATGGTCGACGGCGAAGCAGCGGAGCGTATTGCCGCAGCAGCTGCCCGTCGCGATGGGATTGTACGCCTCGTCGAGGATTGCGCAGGTATAGTCGAGGTTTGCGTCCATGCGCAGGTTTTCCTTTTCGAGCAGGGCACGCACGCGTTCCATGCCCGTGCGGTCGGATGGATAGATGGTCGTGATCATAGGTTCTGGTTCTCCTTTGTTTCGGCGAGCAGGTCGATAAAGGCGCGAATCTGCGGCAGGGCGGCGGTTTGCTCCGTGTAGAGGAGATAGGTGGAGCGCACGAGCGGACGTCCGTCCGCAAAGTGCATGGGGCGCACGCAGCCATCGAAGTGCGCGAGACAGATTTCGGGGACAATGCCCCACCCAAGTCCCTGCCGTACCATCTCGATGCAGGTAGCGGTGCTGTTCGCAAAGACCTGATTCTTTGCCGTGGGGATCTTGTTCTCTCTGCGCCAGAGCGCTGTGTCGCGCTCCATCTCCGTGTCCGCCTTGCGGATGACCTGCGGCAGCTCGCTCAGCGGACGGTCACGATGCTCGGGGCAGGTGATGACGCAGACGGGTTCACGCCCCAAGAGGAGGCGCGGCCCGTCCCAGTCCGAGTATTCGCCGCGTACGACGGCAAGCTCCATCTGTCCCGCGATGAACATGGAGTAGATCTTCTGGCTGACCTCGATGATTGTCTGCGTATGTACGAGCGGGTAGCGCTCCTGATAGCGTCGGAGCAGCGGCGGCAGGCGGTACATCGCATAGTTGATCGACACGCCGGCGCGCAGTGTGCCGGAGATAATGCCCTGCGTGTCGTTGAGTTCCTGATTCATCGTGCGAAGTTCACGCGCGATCGCACTGACGTGGCGCAGCACGATCTCACCTGCCGGCGTGAACTGGATGCCGAGCCGTGAGCGCAGGACAAGGATGATGCCAAGCTCCTTTTCGAGCTGGCGGATGCGCTTTGACACCGAGGACTGCGTCGTATAGAGTTCCTCGGCTGTGCGCGTGATATTGCTTGTGCGGTGCAGCGTCATGAGCAGCTGGATATCCTGCGTATCCATCGGCTTCCCTCCCATCAGAGAATACGATGCGTTTATTATACCATGACTATCATCGCTTTTACGATTGAAAAACGCAAGACTAACATTCTTTTATGGAATGGTGCGGGCGGAAAAATGGAGGCGTTTACAGGGGATATCGCTCCTGCTATTATGATATCATAATTGAAAGTTAGGAGGAAGCGTTATGCAGATCGAAAAAATGGCGATGGCGGGGACGTTGGAGTCCAGCGATGCGCAAGTCACGGTCGAGCCGGGCACGGGCGGCATCGAGCTTCATCTGGAGAGCAGCGTCATGAACCAGTACGGTCGCGCCATCCAAAAGACCGTGCTCGAAACGCTGGAACGCCTCGGCGTTTCGTCCGCTCGTGTGCAGGTGGTGGACAAGGGCGCACTGGACTGCACGATCCGCGCGCGTGTGGAGTGTGCGGTATTCCGCAGTGCGGGTGTATCGGACAAGAATGTTCCGTGGGGAGGTGTGATTCAGTGATTCCAAGACCCAGACCGGAGCGGTTTCGTCTGCGCCGCACGATGATGTTCATGAATGCGCAGCGGCCGGGACTCATCAAGGACGCGTATATCTACGGCGTCGACAGCATCATGCTCGATCTTGAGGATGCCGTGGCGGAGAATCAGAAGGACGCGGCACGGTTCTCTCTCTATCATGCGCTGAAGAGCATCGACTACGGTGATACCGAGGTCATTGTACGCATCAATGGGCTTGATACGCCGCATTGGCAGGAGGATGTGCGCGTCTGCGTTGCGGGCGGTGCGGACGGCGTACGCATCGCCAAATGCGAGAGTGCGGACGATGTGCGGCTGATCGAGGAGCACGTGCTTGCGGCGGAGAAGGAGTTCGGCGTCGAGGAGGGGCGGACGCTGCTCATGGCGGCGCTCGAAAGCCCGAAGGGGATTCTGAATGCGCGCGAGATCTGTCAGGCGTCGGAGCGCATGCTCGGCGTGGCGATCTCGGGCGGCGACTTCCGCAAGAGCATGCACGTCCGCCCCGAGCGCAGCGGCATCGAGATCAATACGGCGCGCAGCCTCATGCTGCTCGCGGCGCGTGAGGCGGGCATTCAGTGTTTTGACACGGTGTTCACTGCGCTCGACGATGAGGAGGGCTTCCGCGCGGAGGTGGAGCTCGATCACGCGATGGGCTTTGACGGCAAGAGTCTCATCAACCCGCGCCAGATTGCGTACGTGCACAAGACCTTTGCCCCGACGGAGAAGGAGATCGCAACGGCGGAACTCTATGTGCGCAGCTACGAGGAGCAGTCGAAGCTGGGCGTCGGTGTCTACACGGTGAACGGCAAGATGGTCGACATTGCCTTCATCGAGGACGCAAGGCGCATACTCGCCCTTGCGAAGGCGTGCGGCGTCTACCACGGGGATTTGTAAAAGGGGGTGCAGTGATATGAAAAATGCAGTGGGCAGAGAGATTCCCGATGACCTCCTCACAGGGGGCAAGGAGGTCTATCAGGGTAAATTCTATATGGACGGCAAGCCCTATAAAAAGGCGGGAGCGACCGTACGGCGCGCAGAGAAGCCGCAGGCGTCGAAGGTGGTCGGCTCGATCCGTGAGGCGTGCGAGAAATGCGGCGCGCATGACGGCATGACGGTTTCCTTCCATCATGCCTTTCGCAACGGCGACTATGTGACGAGCATGGTTATGAAGGTGCTCGTCGAGGAGATGGGGCTGAAGGATCTGACGGTTGCGACGACCTCCCTCGGCAGTGCACAGGATCTCCTTGCGGACTACATCGAGGAGGGCAAGATCATCGGCGTCCAGTCTTCGGGGGTGCGCGGACGGATCGGCGAGGTCATCTCGGCGGGCAAGCTCAAAACGCCCGCGATCATCCGCAGTCACGGCGGGCGGCCGCGTGCCATCGAGACGGGGGAACTCTCCATCGACATCACGTTTATCGCGGCATCGGCGGCGGACGACTACGGCAATGCGAATGGTACGGGCGGCAAGAACAACTGCGGTACGCTCGGCTATGCCGTCGCGGACGCGCGCTATGCCAACAATGTCGTCGTGGTGACGGACACGCTCGTCCCGTTCCCGAATATGCCCGCCGCCATTCCGTCCATCGACGTGGACTATGTTGTCGTTGTGGATGAGATCGGCGATCCGAAGAAGATCGGCACGAAGGAGGCGCGCGTCACCGAGGATCCGCGCAACCTCATGATGGCGGAGAACTGTGCGAAGATCATGGCGGCGACGCCGTACTTTAAGGACGGCTTCTCGTTCCAGACGGGCGTCGGCGGTCCGTCGCTCGCGGTCAACCGCTACCTTGAGGACTATATGCGCGAGCGGGGGATTGTGATGGGATTCGCGCTCGGCGGTATGGGCGGCAATATCTGCGACCTCATGGACAAGGGACTTGTGCGCAAGCTGCTCGATACACAGGATTTCGACACAAAGGCGATTGCGCATCTTGCGGCGCATCCCGACAAGCATCTTGAGATCTCCACGAGCGAGTACGCAAATCCCGCGAACAAGGGCGCATACGTCAACAAGCTCGACTTCGTCGTGCTTGCGGCGCTGGAGATTGACACGGATTTCAACGTCAACGTGCTGACCGGCTCGGATGGGGTGCTGCGCGGTGCGCCGGGCGGGCATCCGGACACGGCGGCGGGGAGCAAGTGCTGCATCATTGTCACGCCACTCGTGCGCGGGCGCATGGCAACGGTCTGCAAGAAGGTCGTCACCGTGACGACGCCGGGGGACTGTGTGGATGTGCTCGTGACGGACTACGGCATCGCCGTCAATCCCGCGCGCAGGGATCTGATCGCGTGCCTCGACGCGGCGGGAATTGCCCATACGACGATTGAGGCGCTCCAAGAGAAGGCGTACAGCCTTGTCGGTGAGCCGGACGAACTCGAATGGGAGGATCAGGTGATCGCCGTTCTGGAGGCGCGTGACGGTACGATTCTCGATGTCGTACGCAAGATCAAACCGCTCGTGCTTTGAATACGGTCTTGGATGGGAACATGAAGGGTGTGGATCACGTTGCCGCGCTCGCCGTGGAGGCGCTGCTCGCCGAGGTGGCGGCAACGCCGAAGCCGGGGCTTGTCGATCGTGCGAATAATGGGGCGCACGACGATATGGACTTCTTTACCTTTCAGGCATCGGCGGCGGCGCTCGCTCCGTATTTTGCGGAATTCGCGCGTGCGGGTGCGGGGCATGAGCACCTCGACACCCTGCTCGCGCAGCTGCGTCCGATTGGCTGTCGTGCAGAGGCCGCCATGTATGGACGCACGGGGGGCGTGAATACGCACAAGGGAGCGGTGTTCAGCTTTGGCGTTTTGCTCGGTGCGACTGGGTGGGTCATGGCGCATGGCGGGCGGCTGACCGCCGATGCCGTTCTGGATGCGGCGAAAACGATTTGCACGGGACTTTGCCGCGCGGACTATGGAGCGCTCGCAAAGGATGCCGTGCCCGCAACGAAGGGGCAGGCGGCGTATCTCGCGTACGGTCTGACGGGCGTGCGCGGCGAGGCGGAGGCAGGATTCCCGCTCGTACGGGCGTATGCCTTGCCGCTCTACCGCACGCGCAGGGCAGCGCATACCCCGCTGAACGATGCACTCGTCGACGTGCTCCTCGTACTTATGGCGCACAATATGGATACGAATATCCTCGGACGCCGTGATCTCGCCGCGCTCCGTGAGGTTCAGCGGGAAGCCGCCCGCATCCTCACGCTGGGGGGCATGGGGACGGCGGCGGGACGCGCGGCGGCTGCGGCACTCGACACACAGCTGATCGATGCGTGGATCAGTCCCGGCGGCTCGGCGGATCTCGTCGCAGTCACATATTTCCTCTATGAAATGGAACAGTCCGATATGCTCAGGTCAATGTGAAACCACTTTGGGAATGGAGGTTTTTCATGTTACTCGCTGTTACCGGTTTTGTGATGATCTTTTTGATCATCTTTCTGCTCTTGCAGTCCAAGGCGCATCCGACGCCGATCTTTGTCATTGTTCCGATTCTCTGTGCTGTGGTCTGCGGCTTTGACTTCACGCAGATTGCGGAGTTCATGAAAACGGGTGTGACGACGACCATGCCGGTTGCTGTGCTCTTTATCTTCTCTATTGTCTACTTCTCGATCATGTCGGAGGTCGGGCTCTTCGACCCGCTCGTCGACTTCCTCGTGAAACGCGCAGGCTCCAACGTCATCCTCGTTACGGTGGCGACCGCGTGTATTGCGACGATTGCCCACCTCGACGGCGCGCTTGCCGCGACACTCCTTGTGACAATTCCCGCGATGCTGCCGATTTACAAGAAACTGCATATTCGCCCCGTTGTGCTCTGCGTTATCATCGGCGCGGCAATGAGTATCATGAATCTCCTGCCGTGGGGCGGTCCCGTTGCGCGTGTCGGTGTTATCCTGAACACGGATGTCAATGCACTCTGGCACACCCTCATCCCACTGCAGATTGTCGGCATTGTCATGGTGCTTGTCTTTGCCGCATTTATGGGCGTGTTGGAAAAGCGGCGCGGCGCGGGCGTGCACCCGACCGGCAAGGCGGCGGAGCTGGATGAGGATGCGTCCTCGGCACATCAGATCTCCGATGAGGAAGCTGCAGCACTCAAGCGTCCGAAGCTCTTCTGGTTCAATCTTCTCCTCACGGTCGGCGTGGTCGCACTCCTTTGCTTTACGAAGATTCAGCTGTACGCCGCATTTATGATTGGTCTTTCTTTTGCACTCATCGTGAACTTTCCCGATCCGAAGATGCAGGGCAAGCGCATCAAGGCGCATGCGGGCGAGGCGCTCGGCGTGCCGATGATCCTGCTCGCCTCCGGTGTCTTCCTCGGTGTTCTCACGGGCACAAAGATGATGGATGCAATGGCGGAAACGCTTGTCATGCTCATTCCGACCGTGCTTGGCCCTTACTTCCACATCATCATGGGGATCTTTGCCGTACCAATCGGTATGATGCTCGGTACGAGTCCGTACTTCTTCGGGCTTATGCCGCTTGCCATCGGTGTCGGTGAGCAGTACGGCATTACCCCGGAGAATATGTCGAATGCGATGCTTGTCGGCAAGAACTTTGCCGTTCTCGTCACACCGCACGCGGCGACGACATTCCTCTGCTGCGGACTTGCGGGCGTTTCCATCAAGGAGCTGCTGCGCTTCTGTACGCCGTGGCTCTGGGGACTGTCGATCATCTCCCTGTTCTTTGCCATTGTCTTGGGGATTGTGACCATATAATCCAAGTTCAAAAATAAGAAAGACAGACAGCGTAATCTCTGCGCCGTCTGTCTTTCTTATTTTTGCAGGTCGACCGTATCGAGCACCGCTCCGCTCACTGTCTCGCATCGGATATGAAGCCGATGTGCATCCGCCTCCAGATAGAGGTAGTTGGACGGCGTGGGATCGGGGCCGGCGACGATGTCGTATGTCTCTGCGGGGACGTTGAAGTACTCGTTCCCCGCAGGTCCCGCGAGGAGGTAGAGGGTGCCGTTCCTGTCTGTCTGACGCGCGCGCATTTGGCGGCGGCGGTAGGCGTGGACGTGTCCTGAGACGACGAGATCGATGCCAAGTGCATCGAATGTGTCCAAGAAAATCTGTCCCACGTCGCTGATGCCGTGATTTGTATGCTGCTCGACCTGATAGTCACCGTAGGCGAGAATATCTTTGTGCATGAGGACGAGTTTCCACGGTGCTGTGCTTGCCGCAGCATCCTTTTTCAGCCAGTCCATCTGCTCTGCCCGCAGCGCCGCGCCGCGTTCCTCCGCCTCAAGGAACTGGGTATCGAGAACGATGCAGTGCACCGCGCCGAGATCAAGGGAGTAGTAGTGTCCGCGAAAATCACGGCTGCCGTTATCGGGCAGGGCAAAGGTGCGGAGATAGCGGACGGGCGGCACTGCCGTCCACTGCAATCCGTAGTATTCGTGGTTGCCGAGGACGGGGACATGAGGATGCCGTGCGAGCGCTGTCCCTGCCTCCATTGCCTCAAAGAATGCACGCCAATGCCATGCGGACTCCCCGTTGTCCGTGAGGTCGCCGACGATGGCGGCGGCGTCCGCATTCGGGTGACGCTGCCATGCCGCTTGATAGGTCGCGCCCCACACGTCGTAGCTCTCGCCGCATTGACTGTCCGAGAAGAGCAGGGCACATACCCGATCACTTTGATGGATCGGCAGGAGGGGAATCCAATCCGTCGCACCGGCTGTATGCGTGATCCGGTAGGAAGATCCCTCCATGAACGGAATCTCCGCATGATAGATGAACTGCACCTCGTCATCCATCGAGAGATAGGTATAGGCGGGGATACGGCGTTCCACCTGACCCCGCACGTCGCGCAGTTCGACGCACACGTTTTCGAGCACTTGTGGGCTGTCCCACTGGATCATGCGCGTGCGCGCGGGCTGCGCCGTCACGATCTGGCGCAGATGCTGGATACCGTCCGTGGCGGCGTGTGCGCTGCGGGACGAAAAGAGACCGCCGAAGCCCATTGTGAGGATGGTCTTGGCGGCAGTCTGTAAAAATGTACGTCGTGTCATTCGTTCTTCTCCATTTCCTGTGGGACAGCCTCTTCACGCATGAGATGTTTTTCGTAGCGAATGGCGGCATAGATGAGAATGCCGGCGCAGATCACGACGATGACGAGGCGCGTATGATCCTCCTGCTGCATGATGATGTCATGTCCGATGATCGCCTCGATCCCTGTCGAGGGAAATTTGCCGACGAGGGACGCGAGTACGTAGTCGCGGAAACGGATCGACGAGAGTGCACCGACGGCATTCATGACGGCAGAGGGGAGATAGGGCACCATGCGCCCGATGAGCATGATGAAGAAGCCTTTGTTTCCGCTGTACCGGTCGATCTTTGCGAGGAAGGGACTCTTTGCAATCGCCTTTTCCGCTGCCTCGCGGAAGTAGAAGCGCATGAGAAGAAATGCAATGGTTACGCCGACCGTCTCCGCGACACAGGAGAGGATGATGCCGGGCACGATGCCGAAGAGGATGACGTTCGCCGTCGAGAAGATGACGGCGGGCGGGAAGCCGAGCGCATTCGTAAAGAGGGTGAGGAGGAAGGCAAAGACGACTGCCCACTCCCCGAATGAGCGAATGTACTCTACCGTCGCCGAGATGTCGCCGCTGGCGAGCAGGGTGAAGAGTTCGGGCAGAAAATCCGGTGCAATGAGGTGAATGATGACGAAGAGCAGGATGATCGCGAGAGCTGCGCCGATCTTGAGGACGCCCATACCCATTTGCTGCTTCATGTAAATGCCTCCTAGGTGCTGAGTACCATGATGAGTGCGCCGATGACCAGTGCGATGCTGAAGCCCTGCATGGCGTTTGCAATACTCTTGCCGTAAGTCTTGGAAAAATGTGCGGCAATCTTTCGGAGTTCAAAGATCAGGAAGGAGAGGCAGAAGAAGATGAGCGAGAGATCGTCCTCCGTCCAACCGTAGGCAAAGATCAGGGCGGTGAGGACGATGCCGGTCTGTTCACCGCGCGAAAAGAGGCGTTCCGGCTTTTTTTCGCGGGCGCGTGCGTCAATCTGGGCACGCGTTAGGGGGATGCCCATCTCGTCTACTTTCTCCTGATCGCGGTCGAACCATCGATAGTGGAATCCCATCGGTCTTCACTTCCTCTACGTTGCAATGCGCCGCTGCTCGGGTCTTGGCTGCGGGGGCGGCTTTGGGAGATCGGGGCGCTTGTTCGGTCTTAGCTCCGCTTTTTTCGGCGGAGGCTGTACGGGCGGATTGGGTGTGCTCGGTGCCGGGTGCGAGGGACGTGCCATGCCGTTTTTGCGCTGCACGTCCTCGATCTGTGCGCGGAGGCGCTCACGCCGCAGATCCTCTTCCTCGCGCTCATGCTGTGCAATGCGCAGCCGCTCCGCCTGCATTTCCTCTGAGCCGTAGTAAATGCGTGCCTGCTCCACGATGTCAGGCAGGTCGGCGTAGAGATAGCGGCCGGGGCAGGCGGTGGCGTTCAGGTCGCGATGCCCCTTCACCGTGACCTGCCACAGCGGATCGAGCTGATAGACGGTGCAGAGTGCGGCAATGAGATGCGCCGCGGAGATTTCCTGCGCCTCGGTCGGTGTGCCCATCTCGAAATTGCCGGCGAGATTGATGCCGACGGTATGGCGGTTTTCACCATATACATGGGCGCCGACCGTGCCGAGCGGACGCCCCTGCTCGATCGTGCCGTCCTTACGGATGAGGAAGTGATAGCCGATGCCCGACCAGCCGTTGTTCAAATGCCATTGGTGCACCGTTTCTGCCGAGACATCATCATTGTTTGCCATGCCAATATGGTGGACGACGATACAGTCTGTCACGAAGCGATTTTCGAGCGCACCGAAGCTCAGATGGGTCTGTCGCACTGCCACACCCGGAAGTGCCGACGGAATGTACCATGATGCCTCAGCGGCGGCGGGGAAGAAGGGAAAGACGGCGGCGCCGATGCCGACAAGTGCCAGCTGGCGCAGAAATTCTCTACGGTTCATGGGAGATCTCCTGATAGGAATACGATTGGTCTTTGAGGTGGAGCTCCGTATCGTGAAGGGCAAAGAGTGTCGAGCGGTGGCCGACGCTGATGATGCTGGCGTTGGGGAGTTCCTGATGCAGTCGTTCATACAGTGCGCGTTCGCGCGGTTCGTCGAGGGCAGAGGTCGCCTCGTCGAGGAAAATCCAGTCGGGACGGATGAGCAGGATACGCGCAAAGGCAAGGCGCTGCTGCTCGCCGAGTGAGAGGATGCGGCTCCAGTCGTCCACGTCATCGAGGCGTGCAGCGAAGTGCTCCAGTCCGACGAGGCTCAGAATGCGTGCGATCTCTCCATCCGGCGCACCTGCCGTGCGCGGATAGGAGAGTGCGCGGCGCAGCGAGCCGAGGATGAGATAGGGGCGCTGGGGGAGAAAGAGGCGCTTTGCTCCCTGCGGCAGCTTGATGCTTCCGCTGCCGTACGGCCATAGCCCTGCGAGCGCACGCAGCAACGTGCTCTTGCCGGCACCCGAGGCACCCGTCACGAGGGTTCGGCTGCCCTGCGGCAGAGAAAGTGTGCAAGCCGTAAGGAGCGGAGCGCCGTCCGGCAGGGTGACCGTGAGATCGTCGAGCGCAAGTGTGCTGCCGCTTCCCTCGGTGCGTGCAATGCCGCTGGTCACCTGCGCGGCTCCCGCGATATGCTCCGTAAAGCCGGAGAGTCGCTGAATGACGGCGGCGAGCTCTGCAATGGAGCTGTAGGAATCGACGAAGAAGGAGAGTGCGTCCTGTACGCGGCCGAACGCGGACATCGTCTGCATGAGTCCGCCGAGTGCCATTTCGCCCGCATAGTAGCGCGGCGCTGCCATGATGAGCGGGAAGATGATCGCAAGCTGACCGTAGCCGTTGACGTAGAAGTTCAGCAGCTTCGTCCGGCGCATGAGCCCCCAGTAGTTTTTGATGACGTTGGCAAAACGCTCCTTGAAGCCGACCGACTCCGCCATCTCGCCGCGGTAGAATGCGATGCTCTCGCTGTTCTCGCGCACGCGCATCATACTGAAACGAAAGTCCGCCTCGTAGCGCTGCTGATTGAAGTTCAGACCGATGAGTTTTTTGCCGACGATGTGGACGAAGTACGTGCCAAGCCCCGAGTAGAGGAGGGACAGCCAGAACATATAGCCGTAGATCGTAAACTCTGCGGTGCCGATGGGAACGGTGACCGCGCCCGAGAGGTTCCAGAGTACGACGGCAAATGCGCCGAGCGTCGTCAGCTGCTTGAGGATGCCGACGAGCAGCGTCAGCGTGAGCGATACAAACTGATTGATGTCCTCGCTGATGCGCTGGTCGGGGTTGTCCGTGTCGCTGCGCAGGACTTGCAGGCGGTAGTAGACTTGTCCGTGCATCCAGCGCGCCAGATACTGCTCCGTCATCCATGTACGCCAGTTGATTGTCAGCATCTGACGGAGATAGACGGCGTAGACGGCGATGATGATATAGATGAAGGCGAGTACGGTGAATTTGCCGATGAGCGGCCAGAACGAATCCCAATCGTATGCCTGCAGCGCGTCGTAGAACACGCGGTACCAGTCGTTGATCTGAACGAGCAGATACACCATGATGAGATTGAGCGCAATGACCGCAGCAAGCAGTCCGCGCGCCTTCCATTTCTCGGGGGAACTCC
>ERZ773035.1909-NODE-1909-length-14232-cov-3.603654_pt1 | contig 14232 bp, 23 predicted proteins | sample MGYA00511487_ERZ773035 | MGnify/ENA primary metagenome ERZ773035 (study PRJEB29015, sample SAMEA2737985) | human oral metagenome | biome: human oral; feature: human-associated habitat; material: dental | place: China | collected 2024 ...
TATGTATTTACTTTCAAAAAAGGTAACACCCCTGACATAAGAACCGCCATAGAGTTCGTTAGTGAATTGTTCAAATTCTACCGCCCCAATCTTATTTTTATAACCCTGTTTCATGTGAATTTTCCGCCTTTGGTTAAATAATTATATTTGTAAGTTATTATCGCTTACAAAGTTACGTATTTTAAAGCGGAAAAACAAGTGTTTTGCTTGGTATTTTGACATAAAAAACGGGAGAGAAAAGTCCCTCCCGTTGGTTGTTGTTCGGTGTACCTCGGCCTTATCTCGACCGTGGTTCGCGAAACAGGTCGGTAATGTCGCACCCCAACGCCTCCGCTATCTCGTAGAGGCTGTTAAGTGTCGGGTTTGCATTTATTCTCGAACTTAGCGCAAAGCGGCTGATGCCCAACTTCTGCGCTAAGCCTGCTATGTTCATTCCGCGCTCGTGGGCTGCGCGGACTACGTCTAGCCGTTTCATAACAAGCCCTCCTCCTGGATATTCTTGTCCTCCCATTCGCAGTACTGGCAGAACCAATCGGCGGCAGGGTCGAGGACATTGTTGATTATCGCCTCGCGGTCTATCTTGGCATCCATCGTGGCGCATACGTGCAGTATGGCCACCTTATGTTCGATAGCCGCGTATGTGTTTATGTAGTCGAACTCACACGTTAGCACGTGCGGTTCGATATACAGCACTTCGTCCTTGTCGAGGACTTCAATCACGCTCATTGTGCGTGTATGTAGAATTACATTTCGGCCATGAAGTTTGCCGTTTGGCCTGTCGTCGTCGACAAAGGCAAACTCTGGCAATGATAAGTCTTTTAGTTCTTGTTTCATTGTTTTATGTGTTTTATGTGGGGTGAACTTTCCACCCCACATATATTTTTAGTTTTCAACCCAATACCCGTCCGACTGCTCGATGTCCTCGATAACTTCTCCATCCTCAACGCACATAACCTCTAAAAAAGTGCGATGGTGTGAGCATCTGTACTCGCTTGTTTCGTTATCATCATCGAAAAAGTTAGGGTTTTCTTTTTCTATCTCGGCCACGCTCTTGTTGGCCGTTCTTTCGAGTTCTTGCTTGTAGAACACAAGTGCATCCTCTAAATTGTCAAACTCGGCCGTTGGTCTGCCATTGGTTAAATACGGGGTTAAGCTAATTGTTTCGCTCCACTTTACCAAATACTTTTTCATATAAATTGCCCGTCATGCCGATAGCGCAGCTTTTTTAAATATTGCCTATTAATATTCTACTACCTCTATAATGTAGCTGTAATCTTCCCAATCCATACCGCCGTCGGGATAATAGGCGGTTATATTTACTTCTATCTCGCCGTTTTCTCCGTCTATTACAAAGCTTTGGATGAGTTCGCTTTGTATCGGGCTGCTTAATTCCCATTCCTCGCGGTAGAATTTTTCTATATCCTCTTCATTGTTGAAGAGGAAGGAGTAACCACTCTTCTTCATAAGTTGTTCTACTTGCGCCTTAACTTCGTTAGCTACGTTAGCGGTAACCTCTTGTGTTCTTACTAGCTTTTTCATATCTTTTTGTCGTTGTTTCGGTGTGACCCCACCTTTTTAAAATTGTTATTTGTTTATTTCTTACATTGCAAAGGTACGATAATTATTTATTATGTGCAAGTATATTATTACATTTAACACTTATTTAACACTTAGGCGGCTTTTTCATGGCGGAATAAAACAAAAAAAAGCGGGGATACACGGCCTCACGGCCACGCGTCCCCTAAAAGATATGAAATATTTAAAAAGTGATAAGCGTTTATATGTTTCCGAAAAAGTAATCGGCGTATAGGTCTTTGAAATGCGATATTGCGAACACCGCTTGCTCGTGACTGGCGAAGGCCAACGTATCGGGAATGACATGCGTACCGCTGCACTTGTTCGGCTCGATTATCGCGTAACATCTATTATTATAGATGTTATCAACCATCAAGTCTGCCTTGTCTAATGGCGGTTTACTGCGTTCACCCTGCGGATAGATGTACGCCGTAGGATAGTATCGCACATTATTCTCGCCGAAGTCGGCTTGCCAGTCGCCATTGATGGCCGCCGTGATAATTCGCAGCTTGATGTAGGCCAAAACGTCATGCCCCACATTCTCGATAAACTCATCGTACGCCTCTACCTCCTTCAAGTTATGCCCCATCATGTCGATGTAAGCCATCCTATACGGATGGTTGGGGTTGCGCATATAAAGCACTTCCAGCGCATCCTCAAATGTAATTATATCCTGCCATGTAGAATATTCGACCTTAACGAGCTTAAAGTCGAATATGGTAAGGCCATTATCTAATAAGTGATTGAACGCGAGTATATGCGCATCTTTCAGCGTATTGAATATGCCTAAGCATATATTATTGGCCGTATCTATCAGCCTGTATCTTGTTTCCATTTCCATTATTTTTTTTAAAGTCTATCCAGCTACTGCCGCGGCGCGTATCTGCGGCATGAACTCATCCATCATCCGCAATATCTCCGCGTGCCTATCGCTATCACCATTACACACACCGCGCGACTGCACCACCTGCCAAACCTTCGTGTTGACCTCTATCGTCTCGATGCGTTCTCCGCTGTCCGCATCACGCGCGGATAAGATGAGGCTGTTCGGATGGCGTTTGGCATCATAATAGCCCATATCGCACACACAATGGTGCATTGCCTGCCCCTCGTCCATGAACTCGGCCACAGAACGCAGCGGTTCAATGCTAACGCCGCTCTCTGAAAAAGACAGGCCGAAGTACTTGCCCATACGTTTAGCGTAACTCCTTTCAAACGCGTTCAACTCCTTACGTTTCTTTTGCAATTCTTTTTCTTGCCGCACCTTGGCAACGCGCGCCATCAAGCGGTCGTGCATCTTACCCATATCGCTAGGGCATACGTACTTCGGGCTGTGAGTGTCAAGCCCCAGTTCCCTGCACGCATCCAGCATATCGAACCATAAGCCGGCATCTCGCACGATATAACCATTGCGCACGCATATCCGTATGGCATGCTGCCAGCTCGTGCGGTCGGCAATCAAGCCGCCACTATTGAGCCAATACACCAGCACGGCACGCTGACCGCATTTGACCAACTCCTCCACGAATGGGTCGGTAAGCAGCCGCCTTGTCAACACCAAGGGGTCGGCATCCCTAGACCGCATCAGCGCGGCCGACATGCCATTGCGCCGCAGTATCGGTGTGAATGACATGCGCGGATAAAGGTAATTACCAGCCACGGAGTAGACATCCTCAAACAAGTACACACCACTACCGCCGCCGTTATGCTGTCTAATGCTCATAGGCTCGTCGAACTTCCAATGAAAGTAATTGATGCCGCGCGCACAGCCGTGGCCGACGATAACCTCCTTGCCATCCTCGGCTATCCAATTCTGAAAGACCTCCGTAAACCGATATTCCGTACATTTTGATATGTCATTCTCGCGCTCCGCCTGCATCGTGCGGAATACCTGCCAACCCTTGTATGATTGTACTATTGTGCATAGTGCGGCATCTGTTGTCTTGGATAACTTAGTAACCTGCGACAGGTATAGCTCAATGCCACACTTCGGGCATTTTGAGAAGTTCACCTTGCCTAACATTCTCACTCCGCCTTTCAATATATACACATTGCCGCAGCATTGGCAGCGCACAACTCCGTCTTCTGTCGAGTGCGGCGCGCGCCGCATAAGGCCGACATTACGGAAGGGCTTACTTTTCGCCCAACGCTTTGCCGCATCACTTATCGGCGGCAATTCGCTAGACAATGCCAATACCTCGCGCTGTATTCTCGTCTTCGGTTTCATTTTCTTTCTCGTTTAGCGGCCGCCAACGGCCATTACAACCCTCTGGGCTGTACTCGCATTCCATGCCGTAGCCCATATTCACGGCATGCGCGCAACTCTCGCACAGCCCATAATATCTGACATCCATACATCAGCCGAATAAGTCCAATTGCATTGCGTTCTCTTTCTCGCGCTTTTCGCGCAGCTTGGCCAGCCGCCGCTCCTCGCGCTCCTTCTCCTGCTTGGCTTTCTTCACCTCGTCGGCCTTCCGCTTTTCTTCCAATGCCTGCTGCTGACGTCGCACCGCCTCTTCGTGTATCTTGGCCTTATCCTCCTCGGACACGTCCGCAGCAGAGTTGACGACAACCTTGCTGACGTTGTTCGCCCTGCTACCTGGGTCTTTCAAATCCTTCTCGTCTATGAAGTGGCGCGCCATGCCGTATATCTCGGCATCGTCAAAGCCGCACCGACCAGACTTGCTCACCTCCGCCATGATATAGTTACACACGGCCTCTGGCGTTTTTTCGGGCTGTGCCGTCATCTTTGCGGCAAAATGCTTGTCTTTCTCGCATTCGGACTTCAGAAAGTCCGAAATAGTCTTTATAAATAGTTCACTTGCTTTCATTTTGTTTTGGTTTACGAATAACCGAATATCAATATAACCGCGGCTCTCACATTCGCAAAGCAATTGCCAGTCCTGATGCCGCACCATCACTGGCCATGTGCCGTTAACGCTCATGGCCTGCTCAAACCCGAACCGCTCACGTATGGCGCGAATGGCATCCATATCGCGGCTGCGGTAGTATATCGTTACGAAGTACATAGGCCACCATTATTCGGCAGAAGGTTTCCACCCAGCGGCCACCATACGCTCGTACTCCTCGCGCGATACCGAACGCGCCAAACTCTCGCGGTATTCCTCTTCGCGCTGCCGCTGCAATTCGCGGTCTATGATTATCGCCCTGTCCTCGCAGAACTGCCGCAAGGCACGCGCGATATAGGCGAAGTCGATGCTGCCATACACCTTGCCATAGTCGCCGAATTTCATACGCTGAAAGAACAGCATGAACTCGGCCAATTTCAAATGCTTGTACTTGTTGTACAGCATCTCGCTAATCTCGGCCAAAGCATTGATATCAAGCTTATTGTCCTCCTTGATGCCTACGACATTCTGAAAGTCGGTAAGCATGGATATTAACCAATTGACCGACAACCGATTGCCGTAGATATTGCTCACCTGCGTTAGCGTGGGTGTTCCGCCCATACAACACCATGTGGGGTCGGCCGTGATTTCCAGTTGCCTGCTCGCTCCCCATCGCTGTAAGAATGCCATACACTCGTCCCTAGTCTTCGTCAAGCGAAGATATGATGTATTGCGCGGCTTGGATATTTCTCTCGCGCCGCTTGTCAAGCTCTGTATCACCTCCTCCATATTGCGGTTTTGTTTGCGTTAGTTTTCTTTTTCCATTAGTTAACCAGCGGTTAACCATACTGTCTAAATTCTGAATTTTCTGCCCTGCCGACGTATGCCAGCCTTGGGCATCGTAGTAATAAAAGAACTCCTTAGCCTCATCCTCCGTGCGGCCATTCATGGCAAACAGCCGCACAACCTCATCGACAGTCGGAGGCGGCGGCTCTTGCCTTACCACCTTCGGCCGTCTTTCTTCCTTAAACGGAATAAGTATCTGGCCGTCCTGCTCGGTCTTCGGCCTACGCTTAGCCTTTGACTTTGGTTTTGGCTTTGGCTTTGGTTTCTCGTCTTTTGGTTGAGGCTTGGCCCGGTTCTCAACCCCTTTGTTTACGGACTTCTCCGCATTAGGCTTAGGGTCGCGCGGCTGTATCTTGGTCCGGTCGATTATGTACGTCGGCGGCTTTCGCCCTGCGCCCCTTTCACAGCCGATAACGCCCTTGTCCGCCAGACTATCACGCCAACGGCGCACACTGCGCTCGTCCGCGCCAAGCATGCCGCACAACGTAGCATTGTCCACGGGCAGGCGGTCGGGAAAGTCGGCACGGCCAAAAAGGGTCAACAAGGCAAACCAAAAGGCGGTCTGTCCCGTATCAAGCCCCAACGCGTTAGCATTCGCCCAGAAGTCCTCGATATAGTCGCCGTAACTCATAGCCCTAGATATTCGTTAACCTCCCTTTGAAAATCGTCAAACGAGCGGCATACAACATACTTATTACGCATCTTCCGCGCCAGCTCCATAAAGGCCACCTGCGCGTCCGATTGCTTACCCGTGGCCGTCTTCATTTCGATGCACAACGAGGCGTAACCGCCCTTGGGTATCAGCAGTATGAGGTCGGCCACGCCTGCGCGCGCACCCTCCTCACGCATGACACGCCCCGTCCACACGTTGCGCGCACCACCATTGGGAACGCTGAAAAACAGCGGCTCAATGCTCGGAAAACGCAAGCGAAACCACGCCACGCATTGCTTTTGAATTTGGCTCTCGGTTAACTTCATAACTTCTTAATACTGACCTTTGAACATATCCAATGCCGCGTCCATCACCATCTGCTGCATCGATACCTTACGCTCCTCGATGTCCTCGATAGTGCCAGTTACGCCGTTGGCTATGTCCTTTTTTGTTTGGATGATATTATACATATACTCGTCTATCGTATTACTACCAAGCAGGTAAGTACACGTTACCGCGTTCTTCTGGCCATTGCGGTGCGCCCTGTCCTCCGCCTGGCAGCAATCGGAATACGTCCAGGGGAACTCAACAAACAACACGTTAGACGCGGCTGTTAACGTCAACCCAGTACCACCACTTCGATAGTTAAGGATGATTAGCCGCGTATTGTCGTCGTTTTGGAAAGCATCTACACTGCGCTGCTTGGCCTTATCGTCGTCCTCGCCCGTGACTGTCACCGCGTCGGGAAACTCGGCCTTCAAGTCTGCCACAACCTGCTTTAAGAAACAGAAGACAATAAGCTTGTCGCCGCCGTCGATGGTATTGTGGATAATCTCCGCGGCGGCCTTTATCTTACCTTTCGCTGATATTTGTTTTAAAATCCCCATCTTAACCATGACCTCACCGCGTAGCGCACGCTCCACCTTGGCATCGTCCGCATTGCGATACTCGCGAAGATACGTAATCATATCGCGCTGTGCCTCGGCATACTCCTTACGTGTGTCAATGTCTACGTTCAGGTAAGTGCGCGTTTTGTCTGGCAGCCACTTCAATACGTCTTTTTTTTGCCTGCGAAAAAAGCACCATTTGTTGAGCAGGAAGTTCAACTCCTTAACGTGGCTAGCTCCATTATTGCCGCCGCAATAACGCTCGACAAATCGGCTATATCCGCCGAAATCTTCGAGCCGTCCCATGATGGTAAGCGGCATTATCAAGTCGAGGTTGTTGTTTACAACTGGCGTACCAGTCAAGCCCAACACATACTCCTTGCCCTGGCATATCGCCTTAACGAACTTGGCCTGCTGCGTCCTGCTGCTCTTGCACTTGTGAAACTCATCAATAACAACCGAACGGAACATCTTGATACGCTCGTCAAAGTGTACGCCGCGCATCTGAAACCGCGGGCTGTCGCCCATCTTCGTCACAAAGAACTTCTTCAAACTCTCGTAATTGACGATAAACGCCTTAGCCAGCGGCTCGCCCTTCTGGTTAATCGTGTGCCAGAAGTTATGCCAGGTAGCCTTGTTCTTGTCGTCAAGAATGACGGCCTGCACTCCGCCGAACTTCATGAACTCGCGCTGCCAGTTCACCTTCAACGCCGTGGGGCATATCACCAAGGCAGGCCATGCGCCGCTCGCCGTAAGCGTGCCGATGGCCTGCGCCGTCTTGCCAAGGCCAGGCTCGTCGCCCATGATGCACCGCTTGTGTTCCAACGCGTAGGCGATGCCCTGCCGCTGGTACTCGTACGGCTCTAACGTCATGTTATGCGGCACGTCGAGTTCTGGAAGTGGCGGCACCTCATAGCTTTCGATAGGCTCTTCGTCCTTCTCCCAGCACACGCCGCTGACATAACCCTTCCGCTTAGCCCAATCCGCCATAAGGTGCAGATAATTCTCAAAATCGGGATGTACCTCCCAGAATTTCTCACCCTCATTGCATTTGTAATGCACGGCTGGTATGCGCTTTACGCACTCGACAAGCCGCGGATGGTATGAGAACAACACCTTATAGCAGTTCGGAGTGCGCACATAGCGCATCACATTAGCGGTCATATCAATTCATTTTAACTACCTTTGCCTTTCGCCCTTTCTTCGGTTTCTCTTCGACAGGCGGCACATCTGGCGAGAACTCTACACTGACACACGGCACCTCGTCGGCCTGCACGTTGTCAAACGGATATTCGTCCGCATCCGTTTTCTTTTCCTCGGCAAAATCCAACGTAGTTTGTATATACTTCCACTTTTTCTCCTTGACGTACAGCTTAGCCTCGTATTTCAAGCCCTCGACCGCCAAGGACAAAGAGTTATTATACTCGTATATACTGCTATCCAAGTTTACTTTGGGACTGACGAGCTTAATGACCTCGCCGTTATCGGTTACGCGCTGGCCGAACAAGATAACATCTTCCTTACCTATCGTTACGCTCGTAACACCGATACGCTTATACACGTTATCCTTACCCTTGTTTTCTTTCTCTTCCTCCAAGGCGGATAACGTCTTCTCGAACGCCTCGCGCTGTTCGGTCAATAATGCCAGGTGCGGCACTAATGCACGGAAGGCGTTTAGCAAGTCGGGGTGAACGGCATTACACCCCGATAACGTTATCGTATCGCCATCAGCATTTACATACGTGGCGTTAAGCGTGTACTTGTCTGTGAGACTTACCTTATTGAACTCCATGTTATTTATGTTTTATATTTGTTGTAAAAATCATCGAAGTACCTATCTTCGGGGATAGGTAACGTTATGCCCAACTCGGCCGCAGCATCCGCCTGTATCTTCTTCAAGAAGTCGGCCATCTGCGCGGTATTGAGCATTGATGAGGTCTGGTAAATCTTCTCCATGCGCTCGCCTACGCTCACTACCTTACACAAGAATTTTTTGCAATAATACATATACACGTCATTCTTGGCCGTGCCTGTCTCGCTCTCTATGCACGAGAACCACGACCACATGAGGTCGTTCTGCGCAATCGTGCGCTGCTCACTGGCGCGCTTAACGCTGATTATATAGCGGCCATTGCGAAGTGTGGAGAAGAGAAACTCCAAATCGGTATCTAACGATACTTTGCCGTCCCTCTTCTCCATAAGCACACTTTTCATATTCAGAATGGCAATCCGTCTTCATTCACGTTCGGCGGAAACTGCTGCGCGCCCTGCTGATAGCCGCCATATTGCTGCCCCTGCTGTTGATAACCGCCGTATTGCTGCGGCTGCTGGGGTGGGGCGTATTGCTGTGGCTGCTGCTGATAACCGCCTTGCTGATACTGCGCTTGGGGCTGTTGTTGAGGCTGCACCCCTTGCGCTTGGGGCTGGCTCATCAACGTTAGCTCCTCGACCACTATATCCGTGGTAGGGATGTCGACACCCTGCGCATTCTTGTATGTGCCGTATTCGATACGGCCAGTAACGGCGCACTTCATACCTTTTTTGAGGTACTTGCCCATCGTGTCGGCAATATTGTTCCACGCAACGCAATGATGCCATTGCGTACGCTCTGGCACGTCCGTGCCATCCTGTTTTTTGTAACCTCCGTACGAGGTTGACAGCGACACACGGGCGTACTTGACACCGCCCTGTGTCGTCCTTTGTTCGGCGTCACCGCCAGCATAGCCGACAATGAACACCTTGTTCATGGTCTTACCCATAATCGTAAGTTTTAATATTATTCAGTCTCCACCGCCTTAACGACTAGGCTACCCTTGACGTTAACGACTTTTTTGCATGCCTCAAAGGCATCAGGATAAGATGCTTTCAGCTTAGTGCTGTCGACACGCTCCTGCGTGCTGTCCGCCTTGCGCGTCAGGACAAGCGCACTGCCCGTCCATTTCTTAACGCCGTCGGACACCATGCGCTCGTACAGCTTAGCTTTAATCTCGTCCTTACGTTCGCTTAGCGTCTTAATGCTAACTTCGATATTGGCGAGTTCCTGTTCCATATCTGTACAATCATCGGGCAACGGCTCTTCTTTCAGTCCGTCATCCTTCGGGAAGTACTTATCGCGCAATGGCGTAGGGTCTTCACCAGCCAAGTACGCCTTCATGATAGCGGTACATGCAGCCTTTGGAATGCGCTGCAACTCCATAAGCTGCGGCTTGCCATACTGCGCTTTTGGCAGCCATACGACATACATTTTACCCACCTTCTTACCGCGGTTATTCTTCTCGAACAATGCGGCATATATGGACAATTGCAAGGTAACATTCTGCACGTGTATCTTAGACGTGCATTTGATGTCACCTAGCGTATAAAGGCCGTCCGCATCGGGTTCGAACACCTTGTCAATACTTGACGCTATGGCCGCGCCATCGTCGACAAGGTACTCGCTTGCTAGGGTTTTCAACCCTGCATCCGTCAACAGTCGGATGTAACCCTGCACCTCCTCCATGTCGTCGCCTACGCCCATAGCGTCGTATAGCTCACACTTAGCGTGAACAAGGCTGCCATGCTCGGCGGCCGCATTGAGAATGTGCGCTGGTATGTCCTTGTAGGTGTCAGGAAACAGCCATTTTACGATGGCCGTAACACCGCCCAACTTCTTATCCCCTAGCGTGTAGGTGTGCGCGGCAGGGTCGAACACCACCGCGCTTTTTTTCAATTCTGATTTAGCCATATTATTTTTTTTCTTGCATTTCTTTCAATTCCGCCTGCTTAGCCACGCACGCGTCGATAAACTGCTTGCATCCGCCTAACGCTAGATTAGCGTTATAAATAGCAATTAGCTCCTGCCGTGTCTTGACCTTATCGACCTGCGACAGAACCCTCTTCAATACCTCATCATCAGCGTTTGGCTGTGTTGGCTGCGGCCGTGCCTGCTGCGTTGCTTGTGGTTGTGGCTGCGCCGTACCACCACCAAACGTAAAGCGCACTTTTCCGCTGTCATCAACAATGACAAGGCGCGACACATTCCTGTTATCATCGTAGGCAATCTCGCTCACATGGAACTTAACGCGAGGTTGGCTCTTGCCGTAAGCGTTTGACTTCCATTCATTCTGGGCCAGGTTAACCCAGACGAAGGGACAAGAGTACAGCTCGCGCCCTACCCCCCAGTTAAAGCACGCGCGCTTAAACGCATCGGATGCGCGCCCCTTCTCCTTTTCCGTGTTACTTTCCGTGCCGACATCCTGCTTGCCAACCCACTCGCCCTTCTCGTCTCTTATTGAGACAGTACAGAAGAGTTGGCCGTCGATAAGCTCGTGCTTACGCTGCCAATTCTCTGCACCCACGACCTCGTCAAGTAAGCGCATATCGACACGCGCATCCTTGTACATCAGAAGGCTAACGCCCTTATCCGTCACCGCACCGACACGGCATTCTATCTCGTCGGCGCGCAAAGTCCTAAATTCATATACCATAAGCTTTTAATTTTGGTTTAAGTGGACATTATGGAATTGAACCACATCGGCCTATGCGTTCCCGTGCCTTAGACGCTCCGCGCTACCATTCGCGGACAGCTAGATGTCCGTAAAAAAACGCGCATAACCTCACGGCTACGCGCGTCCGATTTCCAAAACTACTAAAACAAAAAATCATTCTATCTATGAAAAACACATGAGCTTAATTGTTGACGCGGCGGAATTGAACCGCCCAGGCAATCACTTGTCCGCACTCCTGCTGCGCCAAAAAAAATAAACTAAATAACTAAATCTACCAACAACTATACATGTTAACCCTTATTCAATCTTTTTACGCTTAAAGCCACGACGGCCACAGCTACGAGCGACACGAGCGGATGATGCTCAACAATGAACCCACCTACCATCATACCTACGACGATGGTGTGGGTTAAGATAACATCACGCCTTGTTATGCGCTCGCCCGATATTTTCGAAAAAAACACGCTGCGGCCGTCCAGCCAGCTACCTATATATTTTTTATTCATTATCTTCGTCCATTTTTTTTTAAATGCAGCTTAACCTTATGGCTGCACACACGTGACATTACTCCCGTGATTTCACTTTTTTATCCGAGAGTGTGTTCTCTCGCCCACAGCTAGGTCGCACGCCCTTTAAATCGCGTTTCTTCTGGGAATGCTGCCCTCACCCTACACAAGTATGCGTGTAGACCTAGGCCGCACCGCGATACCATTTCTGGCTCTCACTCGCTCATACGATGTTTACGCGAGGATGGCTGTATTGCGTTGACCGCTCACCATGCCGCACTAGGCGGTTTAGGTTTCTTTGCAATTACCGCCCCTCCCAACGCCGAGTTGCGAACCACCGCAATGCGGTGGAAGTTACTATGAAGATTACAGGACTGATATACGCGCACATCTGTCAACTGCACGCGCATTTCTCAACACGTCCGCGGCGTTTATCCGCCAACGGCCGTTTTGGGCGGTGTCGTTCGCCTTGATTGCGCGAACCTTACCTGCCCTTATCAGATGTTCAAGCCGCATCTTACCGCCCACTATTCGGGCGGCTTGGTTTTGGCTGAACGTCTCCGCGTTCATAACGCGCATTATCGTGCCGTAACACGACAGCCTTACGTCTATGTTCATGCCGTACGCGTTATCGTAATATCAAACTTCACGCTACGCAGCGCGAAACGAACACCGCTGCGCCTATTCTGCGTCATATAGCGGTTTACTGAATTTCTAACCACTTCTATGCGCTCGATAGGCCATTTCTCAATATCCCCTACTTTCATTTTACGAAGGATGGGGACAACAGGCTTTTTTTTCTCTTCCATGTTACCCTAATTTTGTTTTTAGTGGCAGGCTAACCGATGATGGTTTATTAAGGGTCACTATTATTTGCCCATGATTATGCCGAATGCGAATGCGACGGCGCCTGCCTATTTGCTTAGAAATATAAAGCATTGTTTCTTCTTAGCTTATCACTTTCTTCCTCGCTGCTTGCCTCGACCGATAACGGCTGCTTGCTTCTACGATTGGCCTCTGCATCGGCTCTATGTTTCGGATAATCCGTGAGCCTTACAGCCCCATCAGGCAGGGGAACCACCGCACATGCGGTTCTTATTTTTGCACAAAAAAATTTGTGCGTTTAGAAACTTTATTTGTATCTTTGTTTCTGATTTCTGATGCAAAGTTAAAGAGAACTTGTTAAACAAACAAGGAAACTTTATAAAATCTGCTAGAATTTAACGTTTATTAATAAAGCGCGCTTTATATGAACATTGAAAAATTAAAAGCATTATTCGAGAAAAGCCCTGATAAATACGGAGATGCAAAGCAAATGGGTACAACTTATCAAAGTTTGTACAACTTGATATACAAGGGTAGCACGTGTAAAGTTGATTTGTTAGAAAGAATAGCCGCTTTCTACCGCGTTCCTGTCGGTTATTTCTTTGATGAAGTAAACTTAACACAAATTACCGCATCAGGAATGCAGGCCATTGCCACCGCATCGGGGGCTGTTTCCGTCGGCACAAAGAACAGCGCAGACGGAGACAACATAGGCACGCAATACAATTACATAGGCACGCAATACAATTACAGCGGCTACATCGACAACGAGAACCGCAAGGACACTATTACAACACTTACGGAGACAGTTGCCACGCTCACCAAGGAGCTGGACACGTCACAGCAACAGAAGTCGCACTTGATAGACGTAGTGGCCACCTCACAGCAGCAGATACAGCAGTTAACGACAATGCTCGACAGATTGACAAAATAACGAGAATATGACAGGAAAGGAAGTAAAAGAAATCCTCTTATCCAATCAAGTAAACCTAACGCGCCTGTCCGAAAGGCTGGGAATATCGCGGCAAGGGCTTAACACGCGGTTTCTCGCAAACAATTTCAAAGACGCCTACCTCTACGAGATAACGGCCATAGTGGGGCGTGACCTTTTCGGCATCGGTGAGCGGCGCGATGCGCAGCCCATCCTCAACGTGTACGCGCAGGCGGACAGGGGCGCAGCACTCACGCCCGACAACTACCCGACTATCGGCCACGTGTCCGTGCCTTACTTCGCTGGCTGTGTCGGCATAGAATACCATAGCGAGGATGCAGCACCGAAGTACGCATCGGGTGATACAATCTTCGTATTGCCCACCGCAGGGGCAATAATGGCAGGCGGTAAGTACCTAATCATGACGGCGGACACGAGAACCATACGGCTAGCCTATCCGTCGGAGGACAACACGCGCGTAAGGCTGTCCGCACTCAATACGGCCACCAACGGCCGCGGCAAACGTATATACCCCGACTTGGACTTGCCGCGCGAAGACATCATGGCGACATATCGGGTAATGGGTGCAATCACTAAGGGATAGAATAACGGACACCCATGTCCGTTAATACCCGAATAACGGACATGGGTGTCCGTTAATACCCGAATAACGG
>ERZ773035.1910-NODE-1910-length-14229-cov-3.756385_pt1 | contig 14229 bp, 8 predicted proteins | sample MGYA00511487_ERZ773035 | MGnify/ENA primary metagenome ERZ773035 (study PRJEB29015, sample SAMEA2737985) | human oral metagenome | biome: human oral; feature: human-associated habitat; material: dental | place: China | collected 2024 ...
ACCGATGCTGTCAAGATAATCTGTAACGGTCTTGATGAGCATTGGAGGTCCACAGAGATAATACTCACAATCCTCTGGTGCCTCGTGATCCTTTAGATACTCATCACGGATGCAGTTTACTGCAAAACCAGTGTAATACTTCACGCCAGCCTCATCAGCCTTAGGGTCTGGACGGTCGAGAGAGAGGTGGAAATGGAAGTTAGGATATTCCTTCTCAAGCTCCCAGAAATCCTCAAGGAAGAAGGCTTCGCTGAGTGAACGCGCACCATAGAAGAAATGCATCTCACGATCGCGAGTGTGGAGGGTCTTTGTCATGTGCATAATCTGTGCACGCAAAGGAGCCATACCAGCACCACCACCAATCCAAATCATCTCCTTACCAGAAGTGAAGTTAGGATGGAAGTCGCCGTAAGGACCACTCATCATCACCTTATCGCCCTCTTTGAGAGAGAAGATATAAGTAGAGCCTATACCAGTTGGTACGTTCTGGAAACCAACCTGCGGACGTGGCAAGAATGGAGGTGTTGCAATACGAACAGTCAGGGTGATGATATCACCTTCTGCTGGATAGTTCGCCATTGAGTAAGCACGAACTGTAGCCTCTGGGTTCTTTCCCTTCAAAGAAAGGAGGTTAAACTGCTTCCAAGGTCCGAGGTATTCCTCACCGATATCGTTCTTATCGAAGTCCTTATCATAGTCGATGCAGTCGTAAGCAGGAATAGAAATCTGTGCGTAAGAACCAGGAACGAAGTCCATATGCTCACCCGGAGGTAAGGCAACCTTGAACTCCTTAATAAAGCTGGAAACGTTCTTGTTAGAGATTACAGTACACTCCCATTCCTTAACGCCCATCACAGACTCAGGAACCTTGAGTGACATATCACCCTTCACCTTACACTGACATCCTAAACGCCAGTGATCTTTAACATCCTTACGGCTGAAGTGTGGACGTTCAGAATCGAGAATCTCACCGCCACCTTCTACGACTTGCAGCTTACACTGGCCGCAGCTACCCTTACCACCACAAGCAGAAGGGAGGAACACACCGTTCTCATTCAGCGTAGACAGAACTGAGCTACCCTGATCAACGGTCATCTCCTTGTCACCGTTAATTGTTATCTTTACCTTTCCGCTTGGACTGAGATACTTCTTAGACACAAGCAGGAGAATCACCAACACAAGGATGGTGATAAGGAATACCACAATACTTATTGTTATGAATTGTCCCATTGTTTACTTAGATTTTAAGACCTGAGAAGCACATCATTGCCATTGCCATCAGTCCTACTGTAATAAATGTGATGCCAAGACCCTGCAAAGGCTTTGGTACATCAGAATATTCCATCTTCTCACGGATAGCACCCATTGCCACGATAGCTAATGTCCAGCCAATACCTGAACCCATACCATAGATGAGAGCATCCCATACACTACCAATATACTGAGTGCTTGCTGGGTCAAGACCGATACGCTGCTGCATAAAGAGTGAAGCACCCATGATAGCACAGTTAACGGCAATCAGTGGAAGGAAGATACCCAACGCACCGTAAAGTGAAGGTGAGAACTTCTCAACTGCCATCTCCACAATCTGTACGATACCAGCAATGACAGCGATAAAGAGGATAAAACTAAGATAGGTAAGGTCTACTCCCTCTGCCAGACAGTCAGGTCCGAGAACCTTTGTCAGCAAGAGATAGTTGACGGGTGTGGTAACAAGCAACACGAATGTTACAGCCACACCAAGTCCCAATGACGTCTTCACGCTCTTTGAAACAGCAAGGTATGAACACATACCGAGGAAGAACGCAAATATCATATTGTCCACAAAGATGGACCGGAAGAATAAACTAATAAGATGTTCCATAATTACTTCTTGTCTTCTTTATAGAAATATGCACGATGAATCCAAATAACACAACCCAAAAGGATGAGTGCCATTGCTGGCATTGACATCATTCCGTTATCCATATAACCAGCATCATAGAAGCTCTGTGGGATAATCTTAAAGCCAAGCAATGAGCCACGACCGAAGAATTCACGAACAGCACCAACGACAACGAGAATCAGCGCATAGCCCAATCCATTACCAATACCATCAAGGAAACTTGGCCAAGGCTTGTTGGTCATAGCGAAAGCCTCAAGACGTCCCATAAGGATACAATTGGTAATAATCAGTCCGACATAGACTGAAAGCTCTACACTCACATCGTAAGCTACGGCCTTAAGCACCTGACTAACAACAGTTACCAAAGCTGCCACAACGACCAACTGCACGATAATACGAATACGGTTAGGAATGGTGTTGCGGATAAGTGAAATAATAACATTAGAGAATGCCGTAATAATAGTAACGGCAAGTCCCATAACAATCGCCGGCTTCAGCTGTGAAGTTACGGCAAGGGCAGAACAGATACCGAGCACCTGGACCATAATTGGGTTGTCCAGATTCAGCGGATTGCTGAACACCTCTCTATTTTGTTTTGAGAATAAATCCATATTCTTATTGTTCTAAAGATTAGAATATTATTTGCTGTTCAGGAATTTAACATAAGGCTGAAGTCCACCCTTGTCTGCATGGAACATCTCTGTTACACCATTACTGGTAAGTGTTGCACCTGTTACGGCATCTACCTGCGTAGATGGGTCTTTGATCTTCTTTTCAACAGCAAGTGCTATCTTCTGAGTATCGTTTCCACTAAAGAGATGCTTACCCTTGAACAAATCCTGCCATGCCTTGTTGTCTTTGATTTCAGCACCGAGACCAGCTGTCTCACTCTCGTGGTTGAAGTAAGCACCGAAGACCGTTCGCTTATCACCATTGATAGCGATGAAACCGTTGATAGGACCCCAAAGACCGTTACCATAAACAGGGATAACATACTTATCCTGACCATCTACCTTGCAACGGAACAATGCGAGTTTGCCTTCCTTGGCATCCTTACTATTCAACTTAAAGCCAGCATCAACGCCACCCTGCTTTCCAGCCTCAACGACCTTACCATCTGCATTGATGATGTCATCTGCCACAATAATCTGCTTCCAAAGCTTAACAGCCTCCTCATTGCTCATATCACGATTCTGATTGAGTGCAAAGAGAATCTGCTTCTGCTGATCAAGCTGTACATTAGCATCCTGCATTGGCTTCAATGCTTTGAACACGAATGCAAGCAAAAAGGCTACTATCAGCACGAGGATGGCAGAATAGATAATTGTATAAGAATTACTATTTGTTTTCATTTCTTCGTCCTCCTTATTTATTTAGCACGCTTTGCGCGCTTGCTGATGTTTGACTGAACTACACAGTAGTCGATGAGTGGGGCGAACATATTACCAAAGAGGATGGCAAGCATCATACCCTCTGGATAACCTGGGTTCAATACACGGATGATGATAGCCATTGCACCGATGAAGAAACCATATACCCACTTACCTGTCTCTGTACGTGCTGAGGTTACTGGGTCGGTTGCCATGAATACTGCACCGAAGCAGAAACCACCTAAAACAAGGTGTTCATACCACTGAATTGGTGTTGCACCAGTTGAATGGAAGATAAGTCCCATCACAGTACCACCGAGGAATACGCTCAACATTGTCTTCCAGCTGGCGATGTTTGTCCAAAGAAGGATAACAGCACCGATAGCGATAGCGATAACTGATGTCTCACCAACAGAGCCTGGGATAAGACCTAATACCATATCACATACAGATACGTTCACACTTGTTCCCTGTGCAATCTCACCCAATGGGGTTGCCATTGTGAAACCGTCTGGCAAGGTATAGCCGAAACCTAAGATAGAATCCTTTGCTACCCAGATGCTATCACCCGTCATCTTACTTGGATAAGAGAAGAAGAGGAAGGCACGTGCAGCCAAGGCAACGTTAAAGATATTCATACCTGTTCCACCGAAGATTTCCTTCGTGAAGATGACAGCAAAGGCTACTGCAAGCACAAGAATCCAAAGTGGTGTGGTCACAGGAATAATCAATGGAATTAGAATACCTGATACAAGATAACCTTCCTGAATCTCCTCACCCTTCCACTGTGCCCAAGCAAACTCAATACCTAAGCCGACAATGTAAGACACAAGAATCTTTGGCAACAGGGCAAGCATACCATAGAGGAACATTCCCCAGCAGGTAGCATCAGCCAACTTACCAGCTGCTAAAGCGTTCTGATAGCCGATATTGTACATACCGAAGAGCATAGCTGGTACCAATGAAAGTACCACCAAACTCATAATTCGCTTCGAGTCAATAGCGTCATGGATAGAAGTTCCGCTCTTTGATGTATCGTTAGGAACATAAAGGAACGTCTCGAAACCATCGTAGACACTCTTGAAAGCGTGAAGCTTTCCGCCCTCTTCAAAGTTTGGGCGTATCTTATCGAGATAATTTCTTAAACTCATATTACTTTTATTATAGGGTTCTTAAAGTCCAAAGTTTCTGTTTCTTGAATGGTTACAAAGGCTTTGTAATGTTATTACAAGCCCTTTGTACAACTATTACAAAGCGTTTGTAATACGTCGAAAAGGCATTGGCAACATTCTTGCAGGTCCATAACCGATTGTTGACTGACTGCTGATGACATTCTGAGAAACTTTATTTGAAACCGTAGTTAAAGTTATTGTGGGCTCATAAGACCCCTATGCATTCTCTTTTCTAAGGATATCCAAGCCCTCACGCACAATCTTCTGCAAAGGTAACTTAGAACTATCAACAAACTCAGCGAGTGCAAAGTCTTCTGGACTTACCTCATAAATACCCAACTGCTCTTGGCTGTCAATATTGCCAGAGATAATTGACTTGATGAGGTACTCACTGTAGATATCCATTGGTAACACTCTGTCGTACTCGCCACTCATAATCATGTGACGCTCTCCACCCTTGAGACGTGCATCGAGATTATACGCCTTCTTACCCTGCAACCAAGTGAAGTAGCTGCGAGAAGTAGAGAAGTCTTTGAAACGAGGGAGCATCCAACCGAAGATTTCATGTACATCATCACCCTCTGGAATCAATGTTACCTCTGAAGTATGTGCACCAAGCACAGATTCTTCATTAGCGATGACACCAGTGAGAGGATTACCGTTGAGGATGCGAACATGACAGCTATCAGCGATGTTGTCTGCAAGAATCTGCTTCAATGGAGTACCAACGAGGGCATCTACATAACCAGTCTGCTTTACCATACTACCTGCAATGGCTACACGACGAGTGAGATTAACCTTACCGGTGTTAAACAAGCGACCAAAGAAGATAACGGCTGTTGGCTCAACAGTCCATACTACTTCGCCCTTATTAACTGGGTCGATGTGATTTACCTGCACACCAACATTACCTGCTGGGCAAGGACCATCGAAAACAGTTACCTCAACATCCTTTGCTCCAGTCAACGCTGAAGCCGACTGCTTAGCACCAATACCCAAATAAACCTTTGCAATCTTAGCGAGAGCTGTCAAACCAGTCTGGAAGTCTTTCTCCTGACCCTTCAACTCAAACTCGAAGTCATTCTGCAAAGGTTTATCACGAAGTGCAGACACGAAAATTGCCTTTGGTTCTGTGTCTGGACGTGTAGCAACAGCATAAGGCAGCTGGTTGATATAACCAAACAATCCCGCCTGCAGCAATGAAGCCTTGACATCATCAGCGGATAAGCCCGCCACGTCCTTCACGCCGAAGTCAGCATATTCCTGCTGCGCATCGGCAGCAATCTTCACACGCAACACCTTACGTCTTTCTCCGCGCTCAACAGCTGTGACGGTACCGCTCACAGGAGAAGCGAAGCTAACTTCAGTGCACCCTTTGTCAACAAACAATGGGTCACCAGCTCGGACATGATCACCTTCACGAACGGTTACCTTAGGTGTCAATCCAGGGAAGTCATCTGGAACCAAAGCATATTCCGTAGATGATTTCACAGGTAACATCTGTTCCTGCGCGCGTCCTGTAAGGTTAATGTCTAAGCCCTTTCGTAACTTAATTACATTTGCCATAACAATGATAAAGCGATTTTTATATTATTTCATCTTAATATTTTCAACCCTAAATAAGCTTCACAAAACATAAGATAAACAATCCTTTGCTTGCCGAGCGTAGCTTATTTTCTGCCAAAAATAATGCAAGCGAGAGCAAAGAAAGGGGACTTTCTATTTGCCGAGCGTAGCTTATTTTCTGCAAATGTAGCAAATTTTAAGCAGATTTGGCACATTTAGATATAATAATTTCAGTATAAAATGGTTTTTTTGTAGTTTTGTAGACGCATTGAAGAAACTTAGAACAATTATACGATGGGTTATATGGACCATAGCGGGTCTTTACATAACCACAATCGTACTGCTACACATACCAGCAGTACAGGGTTTTCTTGCCCAAAAAGTAGGCGACGTAGCGGGCAATAAATTGGGTACAGAAGTACACGTAGGACGTATTGATTTAGGCTTTATCAATCGCTTCGTATTAGACGATATTCTCATCTATGACCAAAGTCACAAGAAGATGTTATCGGCATCACGAGTAGGAGCAAGGGTCGACATCTGGCATCTCTTACGTACAGGTGAGATTAATATTTCCTCTGCACAGCTTTTTGGTTTACGGGCAGAACTATACAAAACGAGTAAGGATGCCAAACCTAACTTCCAATTTGTATTGGATTCATTGGCATCTAAGGACACAACAAGTCACGCTCCTTTACACTTGTCCATTAATAGTCTTGTGATTCGACATGGCAACATTAAATACGATTGTTTAGATGCACCTACCACGCCTAACAGACTGAATCTGAACCATATCTACGTAAGTGACATCTCGTCTTACCTCATTCTTAACAAGTTGGATGACACGAGTGTGTGGGCTAATCTTAGGGCATTGGCTTTCAAAGAAGCATCAGGCTTAAAGGTGAAGCAGTTGGCTTTTGAATTAAAAGCTAATCAACAGCAAGCCGCATTACGTGACTTTATCTTCGATGGAACTAACAGTAAGATTGCGCTAAAGGAGTTACTTACAACCTACAAGTTCAATAACAAGAAGTTGGATTTCAACACTTTACGTTACACCATCAAGGACTTCAAAGCTGCAATAAGGCCTTCCGACTTTGCCCCTATCCTACCCGATTTAAAGCCTCTAACGACTAACTATACAGCTACAGTTGATGCAGAAGGTACAAGTCAGTCTGTGTTGGTAAAACATCTTAACGTCTCTGACCAAACTCTTTCGACTCAAATTAAGGCGAAAGGATGGGTCAGAAACATCCAAAAGAATCCTATTTGGGACTTCACTTTCAGCCCACTGAAGGTTAGCAAAAACACCCTTCAATCCATCACCAAGGTTACGCATAAACCCCTCCCTAAACCATTGAGTAACATTGGTAGTATCTACTATCGTGGTACTTTCGCCCATAACATGGGGAAATATACAGCAAAGGGACTGCTAAACACAGATGCTGGTAACGTTCAGTTGGCTACTGTTATTCACGGAAAGAACATCCAAGGAACGGTTAGCACTACCGAATTGAATCTTGCGAAAGTACTTGACAATAACGACTTTGGCAAGTTAAGTACGAATATCAAGGTGGAAGGTAATACCGACCTATCCTATATCGCCGCAAAGGGTGACGTTTCCTCCTTTTATTATAAGGGCTATACCTATAAGAATATTCACCTTGACGGAATCTATAAGAACGACATTTTCACAGGTAAGGCAGCGATAAACGACCCTAATGGAAAGCTGAATATCGACGGGAAAGCTGCCAACATAATGGCTTTCATGCAACACAAAGGAAGACTGTCTACCGACATCTCAATCATTGCTGATGCCGTCAACTTACACAAACTTCAGCTAACAGAGGCGTTAGGTAACAGAACAATCTCCTTTACTTCTAAGATTAAAGGACAGGGTGCGAGCTTGAATGACATCATAGGAAACCTTGATGTCAACAACTTTGCTATGATTGGAGGAGATCAGAACATTATCCTTAACCAGGTAAGTATCAAGACTAACAACGGACTCTTAGGTAAGTCGCTTGACGCAGAGACTGACTTTGGTGAGCTACACCTTGCTGGACTGTATGATTATAATCAATTGCCACAAAGCATAAGACGTATCTTAGGACATTATATCCCAAGTCTTTTCTCACCACCTCCACGCTTTAACATGGGAATTGGCAAGGCAAGCTACGCCTTCACTTTGCGCCTAAATGACACGAAGTTTATCAATAGTCTGCTGAATACTAATATTGTTTCTTCATATGCTATAAGGCTCGCAGGACTTGTAAGAGAACGCCAGAACGAAATAGACTTACACGTCAATGCGCCCGACGTAACCTACTCAGGACAGCAGATTAAGAATCTTATCTTGAACATTAAGAGTGAGCCACAAGGCTTGCAGACCACTATTTCTGGTGAACGAAAGGGAGAAACCGGACCACATGTCCTTATCAACGCACAGGGAGTGATTGCAAACAATACCGTTACTTCCAACATTTCTTTCCGTATACCGGGACTTTCTCCTATATACGGAAATGTCAACAGCATTGCCTCTTTCTCTCGTCGTCATGGCGACTTAGAGACTCACTTGCACCTCAACCCATCGGAAATCAACTTTGATTCCATTGCGTTACAAGTGCAACCTTCCGATATCTCTTATCATCGGAACAATCTGATCATCGACCACTTTGAGCTTTCCAACCACAACCAGCATATCATTGCTAATGGTCAGACGTCTGGAAATCAAAGCGATTCTATCCTTGTAAGATTCAAGGATGTCAACGTTCCATATATTCTTAACCTTGTTGACTTCCAAAGCGTTAAGTTTGCTGGTACGGCTTCTGGTACAGCTTCTATCAAATCGTTCTTCCATCATCCACAGATGCAAGCGAAACTTGAGGTGCAAGACTTCCAATTTGAAGATGGAGATATGGGTACGCTCTTTGCGGAGGCAAACTATAATGACAAAGAAGGTAAGATTAATATCGACGCCTATGCTGCCCCTGGTGATGGCACACGAACAGACATCCAAGGCTATGTAGACATTAAGAAAAGCTATATCAACCTTCCTATCTTTGCCAATAACACACATCTCTACTTCCTAAAGAGCTTCTGTGGCTCTTTCATGGACAATATTCAAGTGCAAGGAAACGGCTGGTGTAAAGTCGTCGGACCCCTTAGTGCCATCAATCTTGAAGGTGACATGCAAGTGCATGGAAGCGTATATGTAAAGCCAACAGGTGTTACCTATAAGATGCGCGACGCACGTGTTCGCATCATTCCAAACGAAATTATCTTTGGAAACGACACTATTACTGACCCACAAGGACATATCGGCATCGTTACAGGTGGATTACATCACAAGAATCTTACCCACCTCACTTTCGACATCAATATCCTCGCACGAAACCTCTTAGCTTATAACTTCCCTAAGAAACAAGGGAAAGACTCGTTCTGGGGTGTGGTGTACGGCACTGGTAAATGTAATATAAAAGGTGAACCAGGTTCAACAACAATGAACATTGATATGGAACCGGAAAAGAACACCTATATAACTTATGATGCCTCTTCAACCAATGATGCAAGTACAAGTAACTTCATTCGCTGGATTAACGTACCAAAGGATAGCACTGGAGTTTTAATCCCTGAGGCTGCGGACACACTCAGTTTTGCAGCAAAACCAGCTCCTGAGAAGGTATCGGATATCGACAATTTCAGAGACATACCGAGCGACCTACACATCAACTTCCTCGTACATTCAAATCCGAATCTTACGCTTGGTGTCTTACTTGATGATGCCACTGGCGACAATATCCGTCTGAATGGTTCGGGTATGATTCGTGCGTCCTATTATAATAAGGGAGCCTTCCAACTCTTTGGAAACTATAACGTAGACTACGGACAGTATAACCTCACGATTCAGAATATTATCAAGAAACAGTTTATCTTCCAGCCGGGTTCAACGATTGCCTTCGGTGGCGATCCGTTCAATGCTGCATTGAATCTAAAAGCTAACTATATCATCAATTCTGTTCCTTTGGGCGACCTTGGAATGGGTAAGTCCTTCACATCCAATAATACAAAGGTTAACTGCTTGCTGAACATCGAAGGAACACCAGGTGCACCGACTGTCTCTTTCGGTCTCGACCTCCCAACGCTCTCGCCTGATGCACAACAGATGATACGCTCTATCCTCAACTCTGAGCAAGAGCTTAACCAGCAAGTACTCTACCTTTTAGCAGTCGGACGCTTTTACCCACAGAGCAAGAATAACAATCCAGCACGAGACAGTGAATCGCCAAGTCGCACATCTCTTGCTATGCAGAGTCTACTCTCTGGTACAATTTCACAACAAATCAACACCGTATTGTCCAATGTTGTGAAGGATAACAACTGGAACTTCGGTGCAAATATTGCGACAGGTAATGAAGGTTTCGACAATGCAGAATACGAAGGACTACTCTCAGGAAGCATGCTTAACAACCGTCTGCTCTTCAACGGACAGTTTGGTTATCGAGACAATGTAGCTAAGGACAAATCATCGTTCATAGGCGACTTCGACATCCGTTACCTCCTCTTCCCAAGCGGTAACGTAGCCTTCCGTGTCTATAACCAAACCAACGACCGTTACTTCACACGTAACTCTCTGACAACACAGGGCATAGGTTTGATTCTGAAGAAAGACTTCAACAGATTGAGTGATATTTTCGGAAGTAGAAAGAAAAAAACAAAAAAACAGAAGCAAAAGCACTAATATACAGAATATTATTCGTAACTTTGCAACCGATTTGGGCGAACTACGCCCATATTACAGGTAATATAAAGTCGAACTTTATTAATTAAATTATTTTTTAAACACTTTATGACAAATTTCAAAGACGTCCAGAATGTACAGCCTTTAGCTGACTTCAACTGGGATGAGTTCGAGAACGGCGCACACGCCGAGGCAAGTAAGAGCGATCTTACTAAGGCTTATGACGAAACTCTTAACAAGATCCAGGAGCACCAGGTAGTTGAAGGTACTGTTATTTCAGTTGACAAGAAGGAAGTAGTTGTTAACATCGGCTACAAGAGCGATGGTATCATCCCTGCTTCTGAATTCCGTTACAACCCAGAGCTCAAGGCTGGTGATAAGGTAGAGGTTTATGTTGAGAACCAGGAGGACAAGCGCGGTCAGCTCGTTCTTTCTCACAAGAAGGCTCGCCTCCAGAAGAGCTGGGAGAATATCAACAAGGCACTGGAGAACGACGAGGTTATCCAGGGTTACATCAAGAGCCGCACTAAGGGTGGTATGATTGTTGACGTATTCGGTATCGAGGCATTCCTTCCAGGCAGCCAGATTGACGTTCACCCTATACGCGACTATGACGTATTTGTTGGTAAGACAATGGAGTTCAAGGTTGTTAAGATCAACCAGGAGTTCCGTAACGTAGTCGTTTCACACAAGGCACTCATCGAGGCTGAGCTCGAGGCACAGCGTAAGGAGATTATCTCTCACCTTGAGAAGGGTCAGATCCTCGAGGGTACTGTTAAGAACATCACATCTTACGGTGTATTCGTTGACCTCGGTGGTGTTGACGGACTCGTACATATCACTGACCTCTCTTGGGGCCGCGTAAGCGATCCACATGAGGTTGTTGCTCTCGACCAGAAGATTAACGTTGTTATCCTCGACTTCGATGAGGAGAAGAAGCGTATCGCTCTCGGTCTCAAGCAGCTCACTCAGCACCCTTGGGATTCTTTGGATCCTAACCTCAAGGTTGGCGACCACGTTAAGGGTAAGGTAGTTGTTATGGCTGACTACGGTGCATTCGTAGAGATTCAGCCAGGCGTAGAGGGCTTGATTCACGTTTCAGAGATGAGCTGGAGCCAGCACTTGCGTTCTGCACAGGAGTTCATGAAGGTTGGTGACGAGGTTGAGGCAGTTATCCTCACACTCGACCGCGACGAGCGTAAGATGTCTCTCGGTATCAAGCAGCTCAAGGAAGACCCATGGGAGGCTATCGAGGTTAAGTATCCAGTAGGCTCTAAGCACACTGCAAAGGTTCGCAACTTCACTAACTTCGGTATCTTCGTAGAGCTTGAGGAAGGTGTTGACGGTCTTATCCACATCAGCGACCTCTCTTGGACTAAGAAGGTTAAGCACCCATCTGAGTTCACTTCACAGGGTTCTGAAATTGAGGTTGTTGTTCTCGAAATCGATAAGGAGAATCGTCGCTTGAGCCTCGGTCACAAGCAGCTCGAGTCTAATCCTTGGGATGAGTACGAGGCAATCTACACTCCAGGTTCAATCCACGAGGGTAAGATTACCGAGTCTATGGACAAGGGTGCTGTTATCACTCTCAGCGAGGGTGGTGAGGGCTTCGCTACTCCAAAGCACCTTGTTAAGCAGGACGGCACACAGGCACAGCTTGGTGAGGTTCTCCCATTCATGGTAATCGAGTTCGTTAAGGACACTAAGCGTATCATCCTCTCTCACTCTCGTACATTCGAGGAGGTTAAGGAAGAGCCACGTCGCCAGCGTCCAGCAGCTCAGAACAAGCCAAAGAATGACGCAGCTGCTATCAACAACGTTGCTGCTGGTACATCTCTCGGTGACCTCGGTGTTCTCGCTGACTTGAAGAAGAAGATGGAGGGTGGCAAGTAATTTGCACACTAAAATCTAACATAAATAAAAAGAGTATCAAGTTTTCTTGGTACTCTTTTTTATGTTCATCCAAAAAGAAAACAACATGCAACAAGATAGTAACCCAACATTATGGCAAATAATTAAAAGCTATTTCAACGTATTACCTGACAAAAACAGCAAAATAGATGTTATTACACAAATAACGGATGGAATTAACTTTCAGGGGGCTAACCTCTGGATACTCATCTGTGCCATATTTATTGCTTCATTAGGTTTAAATGTAAATTCAACTGCGGTGATAATTGGTGCAATGTTAATCTCACCATTGATGGGACCAATCATCGGTATGGGATTAGCAATTGGAATTGCTGACTTAGAATTATTCAAACAGTCAATAAAAAACTATTTGGTAAGTACGTTCATCAGCGTTGTTACGGCAACAATCTACTTTACACTTTCACCTATCACGGATGCTCAATCCGAACTCTTAGCGCGCACATCGCCTACCCTTTATGACGTATTGATAGCTCTTTTTGGTGGTGCTGCTGGCTTCTTAGCTATATCAACAAAAGGAAGAAACAACGTATTACCAGGTGTTGCTATTGCTACAGCATTGATGCCACCACTTTGTACAGCAGGCTATGGACTTGCTGTGCAAAACACGTCCTACTTCTTTGGGGCATTTTACCTATATTTCATCAATACTGTTTTTATCGCTTTTACAACTTGTCTTGGTGTACGCCTATTACATTTCCAGAGAAAGGAGTTTGTTAATCGTAATCAAATGAAACGAGTAAATCTTTACATCGTTAGCATTATCATCATTACAATACTTCCTGCCAGCTACATGACATGGAACATCATTGAGCAAAGTGTTTTTGAAAACAATATTAAGAAATTTATAGCAGAAGAACTTAGTTATAGTGGAACTAATATCCTCTCACATGAATATGATCTCCAAACCAAAACGCTTCATGTAGTGGCTGTGGGTAACCCTATCCCTGCGGACACAATAGCAAAAGCACAAAAAACAATGACAGACTATCAGCTTGAAGGTTATAAACTAAAAGTCATACAAGGTACAACCTCTGACAGTTTATTGATTCTGAAACACAAGAAGAAAGATCAGTTATTCGTAGGAGATAAGAATACGTCTGAATGGCAAGAACTTATATATAACAACGATGTGCTAAAGAAGGAGCTAACTTCTTATACGCATTATCCTGTTCTGGCAAACGACATGAAAGACGAGCTTAAGATTATCTGCCCTACTGCAAAGAGCATTATACTTTCAAAGGCTTCTGAATCATTCACCGACACAACATTGATTGATAATCATATTGTTGCAGTAGTAAAGACTTCAAAACCACTTGCTAACAACAATAAAAAACAACTTTATGACTGGCTGAAAGTGAAAGTCAAATCTGACAGCCTTGAACTTATCGTCATACCATAGTAGTAGTATCATACGACATAAATAAGTGCCAAGCCTTCACGGGGCTTGGCACTTTATATATCTAAACCATCAAACCTATATAGGAGAAAATGGCATACACAAGGCATGAATTTTATTTACAGAAAACACAACTTATTACAACTGAAATCTTAGAAAACAAGTGA
>ERZ773035.1912-NODE-1912-length-14218-cov-3.928687_pt1 | contig 14218 bp, 12 predicted proteins | sample MGYA00511487_ERZ773035 | MGnify/ENA primary metagenome ERZ773035 (study PRJEB29015, sample SAMEA2737985) | human oral metagenome | biome: human oral; feature: human-associated habitat; material: dental | place: China | collected 2024 ...
AGTGGACTTGAGGATGTTGACATCATCATTACCGATGCTAAAATACCACAGTTTGTAGCCAATAAGATTGAAGAAATGGGCATAGAACTAATCATTGCAGGTTCTTAGGACATGCAATAAGACATAAAATAGAAACAAATTAATTTTTACGATTATGAAAATACCATCAGAGTTTGACCCTATCCGTCCGTTTGAGCCGGAAGAATTACCGGCAGTCTATGATAGGATTCTTGCTGACAAGCAGTTCCAAATAGTGCTGGCATATCTCTACCCTGATGTTCCAGCAGAGGCGATAGCAAAGAAGATGCACGCTTGTAAGACGAATCTTGAATTCCAAAAAGCCTTCTGCTACCCTTTCCTCCAGCGTCTTGTCACGGAGCTGAGCTTAGGCTGTAGCATGGATGCAGTCAATATCGATACACGCAAACGCTATACCTTTGTCAGCAACCATCGCGACATTGTACTCGACTCTGCTTTCCTCGACAAGCTTCTCATGGATGTTGGCTTTGCCACTACTTGTGAGATTGCTATCGGCGACAACCTCCTTTCTCAGGATTGGGTGCGTGACTTGGTGCGTATCAACAAATCATTTACCGTAGAGCGTGCCCTCCATTCGGTTGAGATGCTCCGTGCAAGCAAGCGTATGTCAGAGTATATCCACTTCGTTATTGCTGAGAAGAATGACAATGTATGGATTGCTCAACGACAAGGAAGAGCGAAGAATTCAAACGACCTTACCCAACCAGCTATCTTGAAGATGATGGCTATGGGTGGCGAAGGTACTATCATCGAACGTATAAAACAGCTCCACATCGTGCCATTAGCTATCTCTTACGAGTACGATCCATGCGATTATCTCAAGGCACGTGAGTATCAATTGCGTCGCGATTTACCTTATTGGAAGAAGACTGCAGAGGACGATCTCGAGAGTATGTTAGTGGGAATCAAGGGCTACAAGGGACATATCTTCTACAAATGTGCACCATGTATTGACGAATGGCTTGACACAGTAGATGAGGAACTGCCAAAGAACAAGCTCTTCGATACGATTGCAGCACATATCGATCACCAAATCCACAGTAACTACAAACTCTATCCTATCAACTACGTGGCATTAGATATGATTCAGGATACACGTGTTTACGAAGAGTATTATACAGTGGAAGACTACCAGAACTTTAACACTTACCTCGATGGTCAGATTGAGAAGATTGACATTGAGAACCGTGATGATAAGTTCTTACGCACTTGTCTGTTGACACAGTATGCTTATCCTGCAAAGAATTACATTGCTGCGTCATCAGAAAGCGGCAGATTTAAATCACTTCTGAATCGTCTCACCTTTAAGAAATAACACAACGTGGACTGGTTCGGAAAGACTTTCTACAGACTATTGACTATGGTAACGGCAGTCATGTCGTTACTCATAGTCAGTGCCTGTGAGCATGACTTCTATGAGACAGGCGACAGCGAACTGTCTTATCTACATACCGACTTTGTTGAAGCAAGGACTAACGAGCTATCAGCTTTCGCTTCTGCAACTACTGATGACGGAACACAACTGACCTTAAAACCTGCGGTAAAAGAACAATGGGCAAAAAGACCCGACACAACTTACCGTGCCTTACTCTATTATAATAAGGTGGAAAATGGCATAACATCGTCTTTTGCCATTAGTCCTGTTGCTGTCTTACGCCCTCGTTTGGCACTTGACTTACCCATTGTGTACACCGATCCGGTTGGTTTTGAAAGTGTATGGATGAGCAAGAATCGCAAATATCTAAATCTTACACTTATTTTGAAGACAGGAAAGACTGATAACAAAAAGGCTGTCCAGGCTTTAGCCATTGCCTGCGACTCCATAAAAAAGATGCCATCTGGTGGTCGCGCATTCTATCTCCGACTATATCATCATCAAAATGGAGTACCAGAATACTACAGCAAACGTGTATTCACAAGTATTCCTTTGGATGGTTTTAACCAGAAGGACTCCATCTATTTGAATATTAACACTTATAAAGGACAAATTAGTAAGCACTTTGCTTACTAATTATAATCCTTTGAAAAAGGTCTATGTGGCTTTAACACCACAAAGAAAACGATGAAAGATACCCTATGAAGAAGCACAACCCTTTTCGTCACTAACGACCTTTTTCGACTTTTCTCTATGCTAATTGGTTTTTTTTATGTACTTTTGCAGAGAATAATTCATTTGGTATAAACCTGATATGATAAAGTCATTATTTTATTTTAACGTCAAAAGGACGATATTCTCAGCACATAATCGTATGTTGCAAAGAGGATTACTCGTTCTTTCCTTCCTATGTTCCGTATCAGTAAACTATGCTGATAACGTTGATTTCAAGACAGCTTTGCGCATTGCCAAAGCGTATGTAAATGTCAGTCAAAAGACAGTCAAGAACTTAAAGACACGTGCGGCAGCAACGGCAACACAACAACCTTACTACGTCTTCAACGATGATGAAGGCAAAGGTTTTGTAGTTGTTGCAGGCGATGACAAGATGGGTAAGGTGTTAGCTTATAGCAAAGAGGCTTCGATTGACATGGCTAACCTCAATCCCGAAGCACGTTATCTCTTTGACACCTATCGACAGGTATATGAAGCATTGGGTAAGAATAAGACACTTACTACACGTGCAAGCAAAACAACAAGGGTAGAAGATGCAGTTGAACCACTGCTAAAAAGTAAGTGGGGACAGTCTGAACCCTACAACAAAATGACCCATTATTTTACAGGTTGTGTGGCAACAGCAGTCGCACAAGTAATGTATTATCACAAATGGCCAGCACAAGGGAAAGGGCAGGAAAGCTACAAGTTGAGCTTTGACAATACCACTCGTTCAGCAGATTTCACAAAGTCACATTATGATTGGGAAAACATGTTGCCTGATTATAAGCGTAGAAGGGTTACAACACAGCAGGAAGATGCTGTCGCATTGCTAATGAATGACGTTGGTATTGCAACCCATATGCAGTACACTAATAGTGCAAGCGGTACCTCGGACTATATGGCCGTACGTGCTTTGCGTAACAATTTCGATTATGATGCAGCTTTAATCAGTAGGGCACATGAAGGCGTTGCCAACTTCATAGAGGTTGTAAAGAAAGAACTTCGCAATGGTTTCCCACTTTACATCTCTGGCTATTCAAGCACAAGGGCTGGTCACGCATGGGTATGTGATGGCTTCGATAAGGAGGATAGATTCCACATGAACTTCGGTTGGGATGGGCAAGCAAATGGTTACTATTCACTTGCCACTCTGAATGTCACATCTACAGGTAGCGAATTTAATGGTGCACCGCAAGCTTTCCATAACCGATTACAAGTCATGGCGATACACCCTAACAAGCCTGGCACATCAAAGATAGATGCAGACATTGCTTATCAGTCGCCTAATATCAGTTGTAGATATGAAAGTGAGATGACCTTTGTCGGTAACGCTCCTACAACCTTGTCAAGTACCACCAAGGTGATGTGTTCTGGCTTTATCAATCAGAGTGAGAGTGAGCTTGTGGGTGATATTGGGTTGGGTATCTATAACCAAGAGGGCAAATTGATAAAGGCTACTCCTTATGGACAAGATGGAAAGGAGATCTTTTCTAAGGCTCGATTTATTCATAACGAAGGTAAGTGGATTTCTGGAGGTATTGTTGATGATAAGGTAACCTTCACGATCGACCTCACAACACTAACCAATGGCACTTATTCACTCTACCCTATTGCGGCACGCATGCAGGATAACGGAACACTCGGTGCTTGGGCACGTATGAAGAAAGCACCACGCATTGTGATGAAGGTGGAAAATGGTAATATTACTTACTTGGAGTTGCCATCAAAAACACCAGCATTCCAACTTACAACCGACCCTGCTTTAGATAATAAAGTGATGCCAGGTGAGCCAAATGTGCTCCGTATGAACATCCGCAAATTAGATTCAAACATCTTTAACGGAAACGTAAAAGTTGAACTTATCAACAGTGAGAATAAGGTCGTATTTACCACACAAACGGAGTCAATAATTGATTTTGATATCTATACGACAACACGTGTCAGACTCCCATTCAACCTCCCTTATGACATTGCAGCAGGCACTTATCGTCTGCGAGCCACTGTTACCAATGCTAACAATAAAAGTTGTCAGGTGCGCGAGAAGGTTTCACAGAAACCTTACACCATTACGATTGAAGAAGAAAATCAAGCTGAACTCTTCTCAAGAGTGACAATCTTTGCTAAAGATAACGAGGAAGGAAGTGTTCCTTTAGAGAACTTTGATGTATCAAGAAGCGCAACACTTAAAGTAGGATGTATTGTTTATCCCACCAAGAACACGAAGTACAAGGGTGGCTTGACGCTCTATCTTATCGACACAGTGACTGGTGTATCTATCCCTGTGATGAAAAAACCGCAGCAGGTTGACCTTTCACAAGCGGATGATGCAACACTGATTATCAGCGATTGGATTGATCCCAAGACTGAGAAACTCATCAATAACCGCCGCTATCGACTGGCATTGATGGGTGTAGTAGATGGTAAGAACGTTGACATGATACCTGCATCTACAATATCTCCTTACCTTACGCTCATCAATGGACCGTATGACAAATATCCTGAGGATGTGACAAATGGTGTAGAGGAAGTGAGCATCAAACCGACATTACAATTCGTTGACGGACGTTTGTACGTACAGCAGCAGGGCTTGAAGCGTGTGGAGGTATATGGTATGAATGGTATATTGGTAGCAAGTAGTGCTGCGAATGGCACCGACAACCTTACCCTCTCCGTTCCAAAGGGAACCTACGTGGTACGCATCATCACACAAAGTAGTAGTTACACAAGCGTTATCCGATAAACAACTATCCAATAACAAAGAGCGAGTACCTATCCCGGCACTCGCTCTTTTTCTATCTTTTAATAATCTATTCGTACTCCGCACATATAGTGCTTACCAACAGCACCACACGTGCTGACGCTGAGCACCAATGGTGCTGACTACTAATCAGTGTCTATAAGTAGATTATTTCAACACACCAAGTTCCTTACCAATCTTGATGAAAGCATTGATACACTTGTCAAGTTGCTCACGATTGTGACCAGCTGAGAGCTGAACACGAATACGAGCCTCGCCCTTTGGTACTACTGGATAATAGAAACCAGTTACATAGATACCCTCTTCAAGGAGCTTAGCTGCATACACCTGAGACAACTTAGCATCGTAAAGCATTACCGCACAGATAGCACTCTGGGTTGGTTTAATATCAAAACCAGCAGCCATCATCTTATCGCGGAAGTAGTTAACGTTCTCAACAAGCTTGTCGTGAAGTTCATTACTCTCCTTCAACATCTTGAACACTTCAAGGCTGGCACCGATAATACAAGGTGCAAGTGAGTTAGAGAAGAGGTATGGACGACTGCGCTGACGAAGCATGTCAATGATTTCCTTGCGGCCAGTAGTAAATCCTCCGAGTGCACCACCAAATGCCTTACCGAGTGTACCTGTGTAGATATCCACACGATCATAGGTCTTGCAGAGTTCGCTTACACCATGACCAGTAGCACCAACAACACCAGCAGAGTGAGACTCATCAACCATCACGAGGGCATTATACTTCTCAGCGAGGTCACAGATCTTGTCAACTGGAGCAACGTTACCATCCATTGAGAATACACCATCCGTAACGATGATACGGAAACGCTGTTCCTGTGACTCTTGTAGACAACGCTCAAGGTCTGCCATATCAGCATTTGCATAGCGATAACGCTTCGCTTTACAAAGGCGTACACCATCAATAATAGAGGCGTGGTTGAGTGCATCAGAGATAATAGCATCCTGATCGGTGAGCAATGGCTCAAAGACTCCACCATTAGCGTCAAAGCAAGCAGCATAGAGAATAGTGTCTTCTGTCTTGAAGTAGTCAGAGATGGCAGCCTCAAGCTCCTTGTGGCTGTCCTGTGTTCCACAGATAAAACGAACAGAGGACATACCGAATCCTCGTTTGTCCATCATCTTCTTAGCACCTTCTATCAAACGTGGATGATTAGAAAGACCAAGATAATTGTTTGCACAGAAGTTCAAAACTTCCTTACCTTTTACTTCGATTGCTGCACTTTGAGGACTCTCAATGATTCTTTCTTCTTTGTAAAGTCCTGCTTCTTTAATCTCAGCAAGTGCATTACTGAGATGTTCTTTCATCTTACCGTACATAACATTAGATTTTATTTATTAGTAGGCAAAGTAACTTATAAAAATTGAGAAAAAGGAGGTTGAGGAGTTTTTTTTTACGTGATGACTTATTTTTTTAATAATTTTAATACCTAATAGTGTGTTATCAACAAAAAATATGCTTACTTTGCAACCAGTTATATTTAAGCTTAACAATATTTATGAAAAATGTATTGGTCATAGGCTCTACAGGTCAAATCGGCTCAGAGCTTACCCGAGAACTTAGAAAACGTTATGGAAACGACAGCATTGTTGCTGGTTACATTAAAGGAGCAGAACCTAAAGGTGAACTGAAAGAAAGCGGTCCATCAGCAGAGGCCGACGTTACTAACCCAGAGATGATTGCCGATGTTGTTAAGAAATACAACATTGACACCATCTACAACCTTGCAGCATTACTCTCTGTAGTTGCAGAAAAGAAGCCTCAACTGGCTTGGAAAATCGGTATTGACGGTCTGTGGAACATCTTGGAAGTAGCACGTGAGAACAATTGTGCGGTCTTTACTCCAAGTTCTATCGGTTCATTCGGTTTGAGTACACCTCACACACAGACACCACAGGACACTGTTCAACGCCCTGGTACTATCTATGGTGTGTCAAAGGTTACCACAGAGTTGCTCAGCGACTACTACTTTAAGAAGTATGGTGTTGATACCCGTTCAGTACGTTTCCCAGGTTTGATTTCCTATGTAACACCTCCGGGTGGTGGTACTACTGACTATGCTGTTGACATCTATTACGCTGCTGTTCGTGGTGAGAAGTTCGTGTGTCCTATCAAGAAAGGAACACTGATGGACATGATGTACATGCCAGATGGTCTCCACGCAGCTATCTCATTGATGGAAGCTGACCCAACTCGTTTGGTTCATCGCAATGGTTTCAACATTGCTTCAATGAGCTTCGACCCTGAAGAAATCTTCAATGCTATCAAGCGTTACAAGCCTGACTTTAAGATGGAATACGACGTAGACCCACTCAAACAGCGTATTGCTGACAGCTGGCCAGACAGTCTTGACGACAGTTGCGCACGCGCTGAGTGGGATTGGAAACCTCAGTATGACCTCGACGCTATGACTGTTGACATGCTGAAGAACCTTGAAGCTAAGTTGAAATAAGTCTACAACACAAGAAATAGATTAGCATAAGCTTGAATATAGTACCAATTAAACTACTTTATCAGGCTATAATCTAAACAGTATAAAGAAACAAAGAGGTGGTTGCCAGCATGGCAATCACCTCTTTTTATTTATTACAAATGTTCCCTCGGATGCGCACTTATTCATCATCACCCAACAATCATCACCCAACACCCAGACAAAACATGTTCCCTCGAATACGCACTTGGCATCATCAGCCAACATTCATCACCCAACAACCAGACAGAACATGTTCCCTCGAATGCGCACTTTGCTTCCTTTGGAGAATTATTTTCATGAAAAAAAATAATTATTTACGTGAGAAGAAATATTTTTCTTCATGAACAAAAATATTTATTTTCATGAAAATAATTCGCACATAAAGCACACTTTTCTTATAAAAGAAAGAAATACAAGCCTTTACAGCAATACAATCATTACCGACTTAGCCTACTATTATCTTCAAACACACGAATGGGTTAATATTTATTTCTTTCCGGATCTCTACTTATCGACGAATATTCCACATCGGAGTTTCACCACCTCCGAAGAGAACATCTATGTTTGCACCATTCTTCTTCTCGATAACATCCCACGCACGCAACTGAATAAACTGTGCTGGTGAAAGGTTCAACTCTGTCATATAAGCCTTATCAGCCACAGCCTTATTACGCTCGGCTTTCGCACGAGCAAGTTCCATCTCAGCACGCTTCTCCTGTGTCTGCTTTGCCTGAATACTTGCCGCCGTCTTGTTCATTTCCTCCAACTGCTCCTTGTTAGGCATCACACGGTCGGTAATCACCTGCTGAATGTCAATAGGGAAGTTTGCCTTTTTTGACAAAGAAGCAACATATTGACGCATAGACTGCTTGATTCGGTCATCGAACTTTGCAAGCACTTCACGATTACTCATCAAGTCGAATGGTGAACAAGAGGATACATACTCACGCACTTTATTGCGGAAGTAAGGTTCAATAAAGTTCTCAAACCAGTTCTCTCCATAGTTTCTCAACAAGTCAGGAGTCTGCCCTTTCTTCACTTGAATGATCATATACATATTCACATCAAGTGGAGTATTGTCATTTGAGAGTAAGTCATCAAACTGAAACTGCATCTTCTGTGGTAAGATGTTGAAATAAACTGCTGTCGTTGTTGGTGCAATCAGCGTAATAGAATTTACAGGATCGTCAGCAACACGCGTACTACCAAAGAAGATAGGCTTCATCTTCAACGCAGCTTCTTGGTCGTAGGAAGGATTCACAAATGAGAAAAAAGCAAGACCAGCAATGCAGAGAAAGCCGACAAGTACTGCAGCAATCAATAATTTTTTGGGACTATTCATACCAAAGAAATCTTTAAGATTAAAATTAGAATATTGTTCAACGGAGTGTTTAGAATTAATTTTCATATCAGATGGGATTATAACACTTATAATTAAATATAGAATCTTATCATTGCAAAGATAGTAAAAAATAGAATAGGTAACAAATAATCTTTTCTACAAATACGATTGTTATCCTCTGACTAAGCTACAGATTTAATCCCAAAATTTTATTACAATCACCCAAGAAAACAATAAAACGAAAGCCTTTATATTTCCAAACGAAATAAAAACCATAAAAAACCTTAACCGATTTTGGTATTTTCAAATAAATTGCATATCTTTGCTGCGAAAAGAAACAAAAACATTTTGAATAACAGTTTAATTGTTTAGCCAACCTTTCGTTACGAAACATTGCGAACAATTTTTTAATCAATTACAACTACCTATACAATGAGCAGCGTATTAAACAAGGATTACGATGTGATTATCATCGGTGGAGGTGTTACAGGCGCCGGTACAGCACGCGACTGTGCTATGCGTGGACTACGTGTGCTTCTTGTAGAGAAGTACGACTTCAGTAATGGTGCCACGGGTCGCAATCATGGCTTACTCCATAGTGGAGCACGCTATGCAGTGACCGATAACGAGTCGGCAACAGAGTGTATTCAAGAGAACATGATTCTCAGAAAGATTGCTCGCCACTGCGTAGAAGCAACTGATGGACTGTTTATTACACTGCCAGAAGACGACATACAATACCAGAAAACATTCGTAGAGTCCTGCCAGGAAGCAGGCATAAGTGCTAACATTATTTCACCAGAAGAAGCACGTCGCATAGAGCCATCGGTCAATCCCGACCTGATTGGCGCTGTGCGAGTGCCAGATGCTTCCGTTGACCCTTTCCATCTCACGACGGCAAATATCCTTGATGCACGTCGCTATGGTGCTGAAATTCTAACCTATCAGCAGGTGGTAGGACTCATTTTAAGTAATGGGCGTGTGGAGGGCGTTCGCCTCCGCAATAATCATACAGGCGAAGAGAACGAAGTTCACTGTCGTATCGTTATCAATGCAGCCGGTATCTGGGGACATGATATTGTCAAGATGGCGGATGTAAAGATTAATATGTTCCCTGCTAAAGGTACGCTTCTTATCTTCGGTCATCGTGTTAACAACATGGTTATCAATCGTTGTCGTAAGCCTGCAAACGCAGATATCCTCGTCCCAGACGATGCAGTATGTGTCATTGGAACAACGAGTGATCGTGTATCATACGACACGATAGACAATTTGAAGATTACACAAGAAGAAGTAGATGTATTGATAAAGGAGGGAGAAAAACTTGCTCCGAGCCTTGCGACAACTCGTATCCTACGTGCTTACGCTGGCGTTCGACCACTTGTTGCAGCTGACAATGACCCATCAGGGCGCAGTATCAGCCGTGGTATCATCTGCTTAGACCATGAGAAACGAGATGGATTGGCAGGACTTATCACGATTACAGGTGGTAAGATGATGACCTACCGACTCATGGCTGAAATAGCAACCGACTTGGCTTGCAAAAAATTAGATATAGAAGCTGTTTGTCAAACAGCTAACCGTCCGCTCCCAGGAAGCGAAGGACAAGACACTGATAACAAGCATCATACCTATTCAACTGCCCACTATGCGGCTAAAGGTAGACAAGGTTATCGTGTGCAGGAAATACCCAATCAGAGTGCAGAAGACCGCTCCTTGGTTTGCGAATGTGAGGAAGTAAGTGTCGGTGAAGTAAAATATGCAATGGAGAAGTTGCACGTTCATGACCTTCTCAACCTGCGTCGCCGTACCCGAGTGGGTATGGGAACCTGTCAAGGAGAACTTTGTGCGTGTCGAGCAGCTGGTGTTATGTGTGACGCTGGAGACGAGGCTGAGAAGACGTTAACCGACCTTCACAACTTTATCAATGAGCGTTGGAAAGGAATGAAACCAGTAGCTTGGGGCAGTACGCTTGACGAAGCACAGCTTACAGCTGCTATCTATCAGGGCTTGTTGGGACTGGGCAATGAATAGAAGGCTTTTGAAAGAAGGAGAAATCCTTAGCAATCTAAATCATATAGACATCAAAATGGCTCTATAAAAACCAACGATTTCAAACAATCTATCACAATCAAAGACAATCGACAATGAGATACGATACTATTATAATAGGTGGCGGACTCAGCGGACTCACTGCTGGTATCACACTGGCAAGCGCAGGCAAACGTGTTTGCATCGTGTCAGCGGGACAGAGTAGTCTGCACTTTAATTCGGGTTCGTTCGACTTACTGGGCTATGATAACAATGGAAATGTGGTTGAACATCCGTTGGAAACGATTGCAACACTGAACGACCAGCATCCTTACAAGAAGATTGGCACTGAGAAAATCGCTCTCCTTGCTAATAAGGCAAAGGCTTTATTGAATGAAGCTGGCGTAAAAACGATTGGCGATAGCACACAGAATCATTATCGTTTCACCCCATTAGGAACCACAAAACCTGCATGGTTGACTACGGAAGGCTATGCTATAAGCCAGCAGAAAGACTCCCTCTCTTGGAAAAATGTAGAACTCTTGAACATTCAAGGCTTCTTGGATTTACCTACAGCCTTCATCGCCGCGAACCTTAAGAAGAGTGGAGTGACTTGTCTGGTGAAGTCTTTTACAACTGAAGAGTTGAGCCATGTGAGGAAAAGTCCTACTGAGATGCGTGCTACTAACATCGCAAAAGTACTGTCAGACAAGGTTGCTTTGCGCAAAGTTGCTGAGCGTATCAATGCTATCAGTGGAGATGCAGAAGTGCTCTTATTACCTGCTGTCTTAGGTTTCAGCAATAACGAGAGCCTCAACGAACTAAAGAATATGGTCAAGAAGCCTATTGAGTTTCTCGCAACCCTTCCTCCTTCGGTATCGGGCGTTCGAACTACTCACCTTTTGAAGCAACTCTTCAGCCGTTTAGGTGGAACGATATTGGTGGGAGATACAGCTAATAGTGGTATCTTTGAAGGGAACTGCCTCGTATCTATCACAACCGAAAACCTCCCTGATGAGACACTTTATGCAGACGAATTCATCCTCGCTTCGGGTTCATTCATGAGCCACGGACTGCAGAGTAATTATCAACACGTATTCGAACCAGTATTCAATCTTGATGTTGATGCTGCAGAAGCACGAAGCGAATGGACAAAGGATGATGCATTCACAGCACAGCCTTACATGGAATATGGTGTGCAGACAGACAAAGATTTCCACGCTATAAAAGACGGAAAAACTATCAGCAACCTCTTTATCATTGGTTCCCTCTTGAGCGGACACAATAACATTAAACTCGCTGATGGTACTGGTGTTTCACTCTTGACTGCCCTTCAGGTAGCCGAAATAATAACAGAAAGGAAGTAAGGTCATGCAAGAAGGAATACAACTAAAGAATATCAGCGGTAATAGCTTGGAACAATGTTTGAAGTGTTCTATCTGTACAGCCTACTGCCCTGTGTCTGCAGTGGAGCCAGAATACCCCGGTCCGAAACATTCAGGACCTGATTTGGAACGCTACCGTCTCAAGGATAAGAAGTTCTTTGACAATGCGTTGAAGATGTGTCTGAACTGTAAACGTTGTGAAGTTGCCTGTCCTTCAGGTGTTCGTATTGCTGACATCATTCAGGCTTCACGCATCAAATACAGCACACACGGACCTATCCTCCGTGATAGAATGTTGGCAAATACCGACTTTGTGGGTACGATGGCGAACATGGTTGCACCAATAGTGAATACCACTTTGGGCTTGAAACCAGTCAAAGCAGTACTCCACAGCGTGATGGGTGTTGACAAACATCGTAGTTTCCCAGCCTATAGCAGTCAGAAGTTTGAGACATGGTACAAGCGTAATGCAGCCAAAGAACAAGACAAGTATAAGAAACATGTAAGCTACTTCCACGGATGTTACGTCAATTATAACTTCCCACAGTTGGGCAAAGACCTTGTAAAGATTATGAACGCAGTAGGTTATGGTGTCCACCTGTTAGAGAAAGAGAAATGTTGCGGTGTTGCATTGATAGCCAATGGACTCAGTAATCAGGCGCGAAAGCAGGGAGAAGTGAACATTAACTCTGTTCGTCAGGCAGCGAAGGAGAACCGAATTGTCCTCACAACAAGCTCTACATGCACCTTTACCATGCGTGACGAATATGAGCATTTGCTTGATATAAAGGTCGATGATGTCAGAGAGAACATTACACTTGCTACCCGATTTCTCTACCGTTTGATAGAAAGTGGCAATATAAAACTTGCCTTCCGCAAGGATTTCAAGATGCATGCAGCCTACCATTCAGCTTGCCACATGGAGAAGATGGGCTGGGTTATCTATAGCACAGAGCTGCTGAAGATGATTCCTGGACTGAAACTTACAATGCTCAACTCCCAATGTTGCGGTATTGCAGGTACTTACGGATTCAAGAAAGAGAACTATGAACGCTCGCAGCAGATTGGCTCTGGAGTCTTCAAACAGATAAAGGATGTAAACCCAGACTACGTCACTACCGACTGCGAGACCTGTAAATGGCAGATTGAAATGTCAACAGGATATGACGTAAAGAACCCTATCTCAATCCTTGCCGAAGCCTTAGATGTTGAGGAAACAAGGAAGTTAAATGGCATAGAATAGGCTGATTCTACTAATAACAACGATAAAATAAAAACAAAATAAAAAGATATAAAAATGAGCAACGTAGAACTAAGACCTGCCCGCGTATTCGAGCAGTTTTCGGCCATCAACAAAATCCCTCGTCCGTCGAAACATGAGGAGAAAATGGCCGCTTATTTGAAGAAGTTCGCCGCCGACCGCGGCCTCGAAGTGAAGGAAGATGAGACGGGTAACGTCCTAATCCGCAAGCCGGCGACTAAGGGTTTGGAGCATTTGGCAACGACAATCCTGCAGAGTCACATGGATATGGTATGCGATAAGCTGGTCGATGTGGACTTCGATTTCCACAAAGATGCCATTCAAACCTACGTCGACGGGGAGTGGTTGCATGCCAAAGGCACTACTTTGGGGGCCGATGATGGCATCGGTTGTGCCATAGAACTGGCCATTCTTGACAGCAACGACATTGAACATGGCCCGATAGAATGCCTTTTCACGCGTGACGAAGAGACTGGTCTTACGGGTGCATTTGGCCTGAAACCGGGCTTTATGTCAGGCAAATACCTCATCAATCTCGACTCCGAAGACGAGGGACAGATATTTGTTTCGTGCGCAGGAGGCATCAATACGACCGTCACCTACAGCTTTTCTCGCGAGCAAGCTCCCTCAGGTTACTTCTTTATGCAGGCTGCATTGAAGGGCCTAAATGGCGGACATTCGGGCGATGACATCAACAAGAAGCGGGCCAATGCCATCAAGATTATGGCGCGTTTCCTCTATATGGAGCAGACGAAAATGATGCTTCGGCTGGCCGATTGGAACTCTGGTAAGTATGTACCGTCCCTACATTTATAGGTTTT
>ERZ773035.1914-NODE-1914-length-14215-cov-14.141102_pt1 | contig 14215 bp, 12 predicted proteins | sample MGYA00511487_ERZ773035 | MGnify/ENA primary metagenome ERZ773035 (study PRJEB29015, sample SAMEA2737985) | human oral metagenome | biome: human oral; feature: human-associated habitat; material: dental | place: China | collected 2024 ...
GTTGGTTTAATCACAAGGATTTAGGACTTTTGCTTGATAAGTTTGAGAAGATTGGTAAGGTAATATTAGAAGATTATATTCTATGGACTTTAGCACCTGCTGAGACATTGGATGATATATATGAAGAAATAACAGCGAGTAAGAAACGTCGGGGACTGAGGTTTAAGGAAACTTACAAATTGATAAAAGATATGGAATAAAATAAAAACCAGGGCCAGGGTCGCGACCAGTGCCGTCGACTCGCGCGCCGGGGCCGGTGGGGTGAAGGCCCCGGGCGGGCCCACCGGGGTGACCGGCCCCGTGATCCGTGTCAGCCGGTACCGGCGTACCTGCCCCACCGAGGTGTCCACCCCCTGGAGGTACCAGGCCCCCTCTGACAGGTGCAGCCGGTGCGGCTCCACCCGGCGCGTCCGGGGCCCCTGCCCGGGGCCAGCGTAGTCGAAGGTGACCACCTGGCGCTGGACGACGGCGGTGGCCAGGGCGGTGGGCACCTGCTGACCGGCCAGGTCCAGGCTCAGGGCGGGCAGGGCGTCCGGGGCCCCCGGCTCCGCCACGGCACGCAGCTTGGTCAGGGCCCGGTGGGCGGCCTCGGGCAGGTCCCCGTCCCTCCACGCGGAGGCCGCCAGGGCCAGGGCCGCGGCCTGTGCGGCGTCCAGGTGCAGCGGTGGCAGGGCGTCGCCCCGGGGGACCCGGTAGCACAGGGCGCCCTTCGTGCCGGTCACGACGAGGGTGATCCCCAGGTCCCGCAGGACCGCGATGTCCCGCTCGAACATGCGGTAGGCGGCCTGCGGTGAGGTGGCGTCGTAGCCGGAGACCTGGCTGATGACGTCCTGGGGCCTCATCCCGTCCCGGGTGTGCCGCAGCGCCAGGAGGAGGTTGATCTGGCGCTCCTGGGTCGGGACGGTCTGGCTCACGGCCCACAGCCTAGCGGGCAGGAGCCGGAACGGGTACGGGGCCCTAGGGGCGCCCGGTCGCGCCCGCCGTCAGGAGCGCCCGGGCGTGGCGTCCGGCGGCCGCGGCGGCAAGGAAGGCCGCCTCGTCCTGCTCCAGGCCGCGCCCCATGGTGGACAGGCGCAGGCCCGTCTGCCGCTGCGCGGCCTCCAGGGCCTCGCGCAGCCCTGAGGTGCTGACCGCAACCAGGCGGTGCCGCTGCCCCTCCCGCGGCCCGCAGAGCCCCTGGGCGTCCCGGCGCACGCGCGCCGCCAGGCCGTCACCGGTCTCCTCCAGCTCGGGCAGGACCACGTCGGCACCGGCCAGGGCGACGCGCCCGTAGGCGGTCAGGGAGTGGTGGGAGACGCCGCGGTGCCGGTCACGGGCGTCCGCCTGCGAGACACGCAGGCAGGCGACCGGGCGCCCGCCCAGGGTGGCGACGGCGTTGACGGCGTCCCCGCAGGCCACGCCGGAGAAGCCCCAGGGCGTGTCCGTACCGAGGTTCCCCGGGCCCTGGGCCACCACGACGACATCGGCCCCCAGGACGTGACGGGCCGCCAGGAGGGCGTTGTGGAGGCTGGCGGCCTCGACGTCACCGCCCCAGGCCTGGCCGGCCGTCACGGTCCCGGCCAGCCAGCCCGCCCCGGTCAGGGCCGCTACGGTGCGCGAGTAGGGCAGGGGCAGGGCGCCGCCGTCGGTCATGACGTAGACCACGCGCGGTGCCGCCTCGCCGCGGCCCGGGAGCCCGCCCGCGGCACCGGCCCTGACCCCCGCGACCACGGGGAGGCTGGAGTGCAGGTCGGCCACGACCACGGGCACACCCCCCAGGGTGAGGGTGCCCACCGGCGCGGACAGGAGCCGGTGGTGGGGCGTGTCCTGCTCGTCGACCCCGGTGACCATGACCTGGTCGGGCATGTAGCGGGCCTTGACCAGGTGGCCGCCGGGGGCGGGGTCCTCGGGCAGGACGGACAGGCGGGTGGCGAGCATGGCGTGGCCGCCGGTGCCCAGGCCCCGGGCGAGGGCGGAGACCTCGAGGCGGACGACCTCGCCGACCTCCGGCAGCCCGGTGAGGGTCTCGTAGGCCACGGCCCGGACCACCGTGCCCGCCAGGAGCGTGTCGGCGCCGGCAGGGGCGCGGGTGACCTTAACCACGAGCTCGGCGCAGCGTCTGGGCCTACTGCCCCAGATCTGCCGGACCCTGCCCACCTCGCCGTCACGCCACATCATGGGGCCAGCCTAGCCCCGGCCGCCACGGCGAGGCGCCACCGGGTGCACTAGGCTCAGCGCCATGAAGACGTTCGAGGACCTTTTCGCCGAGCTCCAGGCCAAGGCGGCCAGCCGTCCCGAGGGCTCGGGCACGGTGGCCGAGCTGGACCGGGGCGTGCACTTCATCGGCAAGAAGCTCGTGGAGGAGGCCGCCGAGGCGTGGATGGCCTGCGAGCACGAGTCGGACGAGGCCGCCTGCGAGGAGATCAGCCAGCTGCTCTACCACGTCCAGGTCATGATGCTGGCCAAGGGCTACACCCTGGCGGACGTCTACCGGTTCCTGTGAGCACCGGCCCACGCCACCCCCACCTGCCAGGAGCGTCCATGCTACGTATCGCCGTCCCCAACAAGGGGTCCCTGTCCGAGCCCGCCACCACCCTGCTCAGGGAGGCCGGCTACCGTACCCGCCGCACCGGCCGGGAGCTGGTGCTGGTCGACCAGCCCAACGACGTGGAGCTGTTCTTCCTGCGCCCGCGTGACATCGCCGTCTACGTGGGGCAGGGCACGGTCCACGCGGGCATCACCGGACGGGACCTGCTCCTGGACTCCGGGGTGGAGGCCGTGGAGCACCTGGCGCTGGGGTTCGCCCGCTCCACCTTCCGCTTCGCCGCACCGGCCGGGACCATGAGCGCGCTCGCGGACGTGGCCGGCAGGCGTATCGCCACCTCCTACGACGTCCTGGTGCGTGGCTTCCTGGCCGACAGGGGCATTGAGGCCACCACCGTCCACCTCGACGGCGCCGTGGAGTCCTCCGTCCAGCTGGGGGTGGCCGACCTCATCGCGGACGTGGTGGAGACCGGCACCACGCTGCGGGCCGCGGGGCTGGAGGTCTTCGGGGAGCCCATCCTGGCCAGCGAGGCCGTCCTGATCACCACCGGGCGGTACCGTGACGAGCCCGCCCTGGCCACCCTGGTGCGGCGCCTGGAGGGGGTCCTGCGGGCCCGCTCCTACGTGCTCATTGACTACGACGTGCGGGCGGACGACCTGCACCGGGCGACGGCGATCACGCCGGGCATTGAGTCGCCCACCGTCTCCCCGCTGCAGAACCCTGACTGGGTGGCGGTGCGCTCCATGGTGCCCCGCAAGGACGTCAACCGTGTCATGGACGAGCTCTACGAGGTGGGGGCGCGGGCCATCCTGGTCTGTGAGCTCCTGGCCTGCCGGCTGTAGGGGACGACGCCTGAGCTCCGGGTCCGGTCAGTGGCGTCCGGAGCGGATCTGGTCCAGCGTCTCCCCTGCGTCCAAGATCCTTTGGCCCAGGTTTCTGAGGACCTCGGAGTAGCCCGTGTTACGACTCACGTAGTGTATAAAGGTGCCCTTCTGTTCATCGGTCATGGAGGACCACGGAATCAGATGATTGCCGTCGTCAACGAAACTACTGTCCTTAGAAAAGGACCTGGACAGGGCCTCCATGTCAATGGGCCTCCCGTTCATGTCCACGAGGGTGCCACCGTCGGCAATAGCCGAGTACAGTTCCTCCGTCATCCACCTGGCGGCCTCGGTCCTCTTCTCCTTGACGGCGGTCCCGGCCTGCTCGGCATTGTTGGTGGGAAGAAGGCGGTCCAGGCCCCGGGACAGGTAGCTGGGGCCCCCGTCGAGCAGCCAGTCGGCGAGCTTCCTATCGACCAGGTTGCTGTACGGCACCAGGTCGTAGGCCTCTCCGATAATAGATCTCTGTGCCGCGTTCTCCTCGTCCGCGGCCTGCGCTACCGACCTGGTCGCCTCGGCGGGTGCGGCGTAGAGGACGGTCAGGAGCATCGCCCATTTCCTGCCCACGTTATCAAGGGGCTGGTTCAGGTACTGGTCCCGTTGCGCGGGGGTGGAGCTCGCCTCGGCGAGGTCGCGGGTGTAACCGTCCTGGGCCGACGCGAGCAGCGTCTTAATGGCCGGGGGCCTGCCGCCCTCGTACTCGTCGTCACGCGGGTCGTCCGGGTCGTGGGGGTCAGTGACCGCCGGGGCGTCAAAGGCGAGATCCTCGAATATGCTACCTCTATTCAATAAACGGAACCTGCTGTTGGGGTCAAACTTGATTACGGTGTCATGCCCCCTTCTTCCTCCGATCGCTAACGTATGCACATTTATCGGATAGCGTTCACCGAAAGAATTCGCCATGCCGCTTAGGTGGGGTGAGATAATCGTTCCGGCCCAGGAACGCAGCCGGGAGCTCGCTCGCCCCCAGGTGGGCTCACCGTCGACCTCCCGCTCGACGTCGTCCTGCGGCGACCCTCGTCTCCAGTCGAGCCCGTCCTGGTAGCCGACCACAAAGTTCGCAGCTATCTCGGCGCGGAGCTTGTCGTCAGCCTTCTTGGCGTCGTAAGCGTCCCGGTCCTCCAGGTAGGCCGGGTCGTCCTTACCGCCTGCATAGGCACTTGGGTCAGGCGATCTCCAGTCCGCGTCCGTGTCCGGATCCGGGCGCGAGGCGTCCGCCAGTACGTCACCAAACGCCTCGCCACCGTCCTGGAAGCCGGGGAAGTCCCCGTCCGCCCGGTGTCCGGTAAGGTACCGTGCGGTACTCATGGGGAACGGCTTGAGCATCTCCACTGCGTCGACGTTGAAACCGGTGTCCGAGGCCAGGAAGCCCCGCAGTGCCTCCAGGCGCCGTTCCTCCACGGGGCCCACTGCCGGGTCGGCGGCAGCGCAGAGAGGGTCCGGGGTGTCAGAGAGCAGGTACACGGAGTGCAGGGGATCCATGACCGACCGGTCCGACCCCACCATTAACTCAGTATCTGCCATATCCGCGTGGAAGACCTCGCTCCCGACCTCCTCGTCATGGTCCCAGGTGACTATGTCCGCCGCCATGGAAGGACCTGAGTCACGTTCCTGGTAGAACCCGGCCCCCAGGGCCAGGCCCGGGTTCCTCTGGGCCGCTGCCCCCGTAAGCTGGGAGAACAGGGAGTAGCCCAGGGTCTGGCGCACCTGGCCGAATGCCTTGCGCCCGGCCTCCTGGTACTCGGCCACCCGGTAGGCGGCCAGCTCGTCCATGGTCTCACCGTGGGCACCGCGCAGGTCACCACGCACCTGGTCAAAACCGGCCTGCGCCGCCGACCCCAGGTTCACCCCGCCGGTGGACAGCACCAGCACCTCACCCAGCTCGTACAGGATATCCGCACGGGCCCGCCCTGCCGTCGAGTACGGTGAGGGCACTCCCACACGCTCCGCAAAGGCGTACAGCTCACGAGCCGATACCGTCTCCATGAGGGCGTTCGCCACGAACGGGTCCCCCAGTGCGGGACCGTACTCATCCTGGAAGGCCCGGATCTCCTCGTCGGTCAGGTCGGTGTCCCGCACCACCTGGGCAATAGCAGGGGCGGTCGTGCCCTGCGCGTAGTCCCACGACTCCAGGCCACCACCCGCCTGCCCGCCACCAGCCTGACACGAGGGGACAACGTCCTTCCACCCCGCCTCAGGAACCGGCCCGGGAGCATCAAGGCCCACCAGTGCCGCGACCACCATGATGATAACGACAGCAATGATTCTACCATAGGTACTTTTATGCCTCCAAAGCACGTTCAACATGACGCAACATCAATTCAGTGTCGTCTCTGTTGCGCGGCAGTGAGCGCACTATCTAGACCTTCGACAACATGAGAATGGTCAGTACTTTTAGTTATATATGAGACAAAAGATCCTTGCTGTTCCGGGGTCATAGAATCCCAAGGGAGTATCTTTCCATTTTCGTCTATAAACCTCAAGTCAGGGTCCATGTTGCTCGTCGTAGCCGGGTCGATGTAATATGCACCATTTTCATCCATGAAAGTATCTGCGCGCGCGATTTCAGAATATAGCGCAACCTTCATCCAGGTGGCAGCAGCGGAGCTCTGCTCACCAAAACGAGACGCTATCTGGCTTGCATGATCCGCAGGAATAACCAAATTCAGAAAATCGGGCAGGTAGGTCTTACCTTGGCCAATGGTCCAGACGACGAACTGGTTATCAATCAAATTGCTATAGGGCACAAGGTCGACGATCGCGCCTATACCGGATTGCCATGCCGAGTTTCGTTCATCCATTGCTATTGCTGCAGCCTCCTCCGCTCCAGCAGGCGCCGCGTAGAGGGCATTAATAACTGTAGCCCACTTATTGTTGGCATTCTTCAGGTGTTGGAGTTGAGATGCGTATGTCGGCAAAGTGTTTGTTTGGCTAAGGTCGCGAGTATATCCACTCTGAGCCGTCATCCGAAGTGTTTCCAATGCCGGACGCCTGCCACCCTCATACTCGTCATCAAGTGGGTTGTCCGGATCTCGAGAATCAATAACTGTCGGGGCGTCGAAAGCAAGATCCTCAAACAGGCCGCCTCTGTTTAGAAAACGGATCTTATAATCGTCGTTAAACTCCACCATTGCACGACTTCCATCCTCTTCAGAGGCCACGAAGGAAGGGTCGGTCGGGTTGCCCTTATTAGGGGGAACGCTCAACGATGCAGCGACGCCGTCCAGGTGCGGGGCTATGATCGTGCCCGCCCAGGACCGCAGTCGGGAACTCACATGTCCCCAGGTGTTCTCACCATCTTTAGCGCCTCCTGATGGGCCTTCATAATTGCCGTCAAGCCCATCCTGGTAACCGATCATAAAGTGCGCCGCTATTGCGGCGCGACGTCGATCGTCTCTCCGCATAGCATCAAAGGCCGCCCGATCTTCCAGGTAGGCAGGGTCGTCCTTACCTCCGGGGTAGTCACCTGGTTTAGGATCTGTCCAATCCATGTCCAGATCTGGGCGCGAGGCGTCCGCTATCATGTCACCAAACGCCTCACCACCATCTTGGAAGCCAGAGAATTCATTCGAGATACGGTGTCCAGTAAGATACTGCGTCATATTCATTGGGTCAGACGTATCGTCATTTACGCCACCAGTCGGGTCAACGCCAAAACTAGTGTCTGAGTCTAGAAAGATTCGTAACGCCTCCAGACGATGCTTCTCTGCTGACCAAAAAAGCGGATCCGACGCAGCACAAAGTGAGCCTGGAGTATCAGACAGCAGATACATGGAGTGCAGAGGATCCATAATCGATATATCTGTACCAACGACCAGCCCAATTTTTTTGCCGAACCGACCCGCCCAAGATGTAGCTGCACCTTCCCCCACCTCATGGTCCCAAGCGACCATATCGGCGGCCATAGAAGGACTTGAGTCGTGTTCTTGGTAGAACGCAGCCCCCAAGGCCAGGTTCGTATTCCTCTGGGCAGCAGCCCCTGTGAGCTGAGAAAACAATGAATAACCCGTATCACCGTACACCTTATCAAAAGGTGTACGCCCCGCGCTCTGATACTCAGATATCTGAGCAGCAACCAACTCGCTCATGGTCTCGCCATTGGCTCCGAGAAGACCATCGCGCACCCTCTCGAAGCTGACCTGTGCAGGCGAGTTAAGGTTCACCCCGCCGGTAGACAATACCATTGCCTCACCAAGCTCACACAGAATGCTCTCCCTCACCTCCGGAATATTCGTAGACACAGACAGGTCCGGCCACAGACGCACCACAAATGCATAGAGCTCCTCGGCTGTTACCAGCTCCATGAGCGCGTTCGCCACGAACGGGTCGCTCAGCATAGGGCCGTACTTATCCTGGAAGGTCTGGATCTCTGCGTCTGTCAGGTCAGTGTCCCGGATGACCTTGGCGATAGCTGGAGCTATGACCTTCTGCGCATGCTCCCACGACGCCTGGCCGCTAACCATCGGCATGTCGTAGAAGAGCGCAGTACTAATTGCGTTCCGTCCCCTGCCGACCGTGTCCGGGTCAATATAGGCGTCTAGGGGGCCCCGAACTGCGTTCGCGGTAATGGACGCGTCCTCGTCAAGAAGACGGATGATCCTCTTGTAGTCAAAGACAGCATCCGCTTGGATCTGGTCGCAGACGTGCCGGGCATCAGCTGCGCGGTTCGCAATACTTACCGCGTCTGGTATCACGCCTGGTATCTGGTTTTGTTGCAGCGCCGTGGCCGCCTCGGTCTTCAGCTGATCTATTTTCTTATCGTAAGATGACTGGGCCTCGTCATAGCGCTCCTGCAAGGTCTGAACGTCTCTGATGGCCTTCTTGACCGCGTCGGCCCAGTCGCGTAGGGCATTAATCGGCACAGGAAGTACCCCGGCCAGCTCGCGAGCATGCGTTCCCAGTGTGGTGACCTCGGCGTTGTAGGCGTCGGCACTCTGGCCTGCCCACCCTGGGACAGTACCTGCCGCGGTGTCCATGGCGACCTGGGTAAAGTTAATCGTGGCCGTCACCCTGGCCAGGTCAGTTGACAGCTCGTAAGCTGCTCTCTCAACGTTGGGAGGCAGCGGCATGACGTCAGCACCACTCATTAGCTCTTACCTCCACCAAGTCGCTCTGCCATCTCACGGAAGCCGCTGGTCTGCTGGAACTCTGTCGCGTCATAGTCGCTTATTGCGCTCTCTTGGCCTGACCCAAGTACCGCGCATGCGTCCCCGAACTCGGTGAGCACGGTGGTCAGTGTGGACCGAAAGTATGCGAGAGCCCTTCTCAGAGCGTAGACCCCTGAGTTGTCTCCTACAGGTAGGTCCTTAACGCACCCGCTGATACTTAGACCGCGAACAAAAGAGGCGATCTGGCCGAACTGCTCAGAGTCCTTCCAGTCTGCCTTAGCGCTGACACCGACGGCATCCCTGTCAAACTCTATGCCACTCATTGACCTTGCTTTCAGTGCACGGGGTAAACGACTGTGGCTCACAGCATAGCGGAGGAGACCGTGCAGCGGAATGACCTAAACAAAATGTGTCTTAGACCACAAACCTAACGCTGCCTGGCTGTGGACGGCACTGCTTTCCCCTGTCTCAGACGGTCAGCAGCGGGTCGCAGATCGTCTCGGACGTGACGGCCGTGTCCCCGAGCAGCTGGTGGCTGCCCAGGAAGCTGACCATGCTGGTGACCAGCTCGCGGTCCAGGGCCCCGATGACGCTGCCCTCGTCCGGCTTAATGAGGGCGGCCGTGGCCACCGCCACCTCCCGGGCACGGGCCGCCTGGGTGGCGTCCACCAGGTCCGGGACGTAGGCCCTGGCAGCCTCCACGGCGGCGTCGGGATCCTCGACGAAGGCGCTCATGCCCCGGGCGGTGGCCACCACGGCGTCGGCCAGCTCCGCCCTGCGCGCCGCCAGCACGCTGGCGCTGGTCACGATGGAGGCGCCCAGGAGGGGGACCGTCTGCGCCACGTCCAGCCCCCGCACCGGGAAGCCCGCCTGGCCCAGCTGCACGGCGTCGTTGTTGGAGAAGCCCACAATGGCGTCGACCTTGCCGGTCATGAGGGCGGAGACCTGGGTGTAGCCGGTCTCCTGCACCGTGACGTCGTCCTGGCTCAGGCCCGCCGTGTCCAGGGCCAGCCTGAGGCCGTACCAGGTCTCCCCAGAGCGGCCGGGCAGGCCCACGGTCCTGCCCCTGAGGTCGGCCAGGGTGGTGACCGGGGAGTCCTGGGACACAATGACCTGGACCGGGTACCTCTGGTAGTAGCCGCCGATCACCACCAGCTCACGGCCGTTGGACGCCGCCACGGCCGCCTCGTCCCCACCGGCGACCACCGCGTGCTCGGTACCCGCCAGCAGGGCGTCGAACAGGCCCTCCTGGGCCCCGTGGTGGCGCAGCGCGACGTTGGCGGCGTAGTCGCCGTTACGCAGGGCCAGGTAGGCGGGGGCGAACTGGATGTTGGGGGTATAGGTCAGGCCCAGGGTCAGGGCGTCCGTCCCGCCGGAGCCGGGCGAGGCGGACCGGCTCTTGGCAGCGGTGCCCGAGGCGCAGGCGGCCAGGGCCCCGGCACCGCCCAGGGCCAGGGCGGTCAGGAGACGACGGCGGTTCACGGTGGTCATAACAGGTTCCTTAGACGATGACGACGGGGACGAGGGACGAGGGGCGGCCAGGGCCGCGAGCGCGCAGGTGGCTGGCGTGCCTGGCCGGTGGTGCTCAGGTGGCGCGGCGGCCGCGGAGGGCGGAGACGGTGCGGCTGCGGTGCTCCAGCTCGGTGAGGGCCCAGTGGATGGTGGTGGCCAGGGTGCACAGCAGGGTGATGGTGGAGAACAGGCCGGTGGTGTCGACGGCGTCGCGCTGGGAGGACAGCAGCAGGCCGAGTCCTGTGCCGCCCATGGTCATCTCCCCTACGACGGCTCCGGTGATGGACAGGGTGAAGCCGGTGCGCAGGCCGGTGAGGACGGCTGGCAGGGTCATGGGCAGTTCCATGTAGACCAGCATGCTGGTGCCGTGGGCGCCGTCGAGGCGGGCGGCGTCGATGACGTCGGTGTCCAGTCCGCGTAGGCCTAGGAGGACGGTGACGGTAATGGGGAAGAAGACCATGAAGGCGCACAGGATGACTACCGGGAGGGTTCCGTAGCCGATCCACAGGACCAGTAGGGGGGCGATGGCGATGGCGGGTACTGCCTGGCTGGCGGCCACGTAGGGCAGGGTGGCGCGGGAGAAGAGGCGGCAGTGGTGCAGGGTCCAGGCCAGGGGCAGGGCCAGGGCCGCGGCCAGCAGGCAGCCCAGGAGGGCCTCGTGCAGGGTGGTTGCGGCGTAGTCCAGTAGGTGGGCTCGGGTCAGTCCCAGCCACAGGCGGTGCAGGACGGCTGTGGGTGCGGGTAGGAAGACGGCGGGTACGGAGCCTGAGCGGGTGGTGAGGTCCCAGGTCAGGAGCAGGGTCGCGCCTAGTGTCAGGGCTGGCCAGGGTGGGCGGTGGGTGTGTCGGGGGTGGTGTCCCCGGGGGCGCCGGGTGCTGCCGGTGCTGCCGGGGTGGGTGGGTGGTGGTGTGGGGTCCTGGTGGTTGGCCGGGTGTTCAGGGTGGGTTGTGGTGCTCAATGGGGCCTGCCCTTCCTCGGGGGCGTCCCCGGGACAGTCCGGGGTGAGGGCGCAGGCGCCAGGTGCCCAGGGCCCTGTTTGCGCAGGGTCCTGGGCGCCTCGTGTCTCCTCCCATCCGGACTCTCACCGTCGGTGCCGGGGTTCCACCGGCTCAGCCGGTCACGTCACCCCGGCGGGGTGGTGTGGCCGGGTCGCGGACTGTTACCGCCGGCTCGGACTTTCACCGACCCCGGAGCACGTTGCTGGGCAGCAAGGCTACCGGGTGTCACGGTTATCGCCAAGGTGACGTCTCGCGTGTGACTGATCGCACCTTGTTCCTGGTGGGGTGGGGTTGGTCGGGGGTGACGTCGCGGTCACGGCTGGTGTACGCGCGCCGGGGCCCTTGTCGGTCCTGGTTGTCAGGGCTCATCGGCGGCGACCTGTGTGGTCGCGGGGCCGCATGGGCCTGGCGGAGGCCGTAGAGTAGGTGGCGCCGTGGTGATTACCTGTTCTGGAGGTTCCTGTGTCCGTCAACCTGGCCCGACCGCGTCCCCCTTTCCCTTACGACCTCCTTCCCCCGGTTCCTGCCTTTGAGCTGGCCTCGGCGGATCTGAGTGAGGGTGCCCCGGTGCCGGAGCGTTTTACCGCCCTGGGTCAGGGGGTCTCCCCTGAGCTGCACTGGTCGGGGTTCCCGGGGCGGACGCGGTCGTTTGCCGTGACGTGCCTGGATCCTGACGCCCCGACGGGGTCGGGGTGGTGGCACTGGGTGGTGGTGGACCTGGCTCCGTCCACCACCTGCCTGGCGCAGGGGGCGGGGGCCTCGGACCTGGGCCTGGACGGTGCTGCCTTCCACGTGCGTGGGGACAATGGTGAGCACGCCTACTTCGGGCCCTGCCCGCCTGCGGGGGACGGGGTGCACCGTTACGTGTTCGCGGTCAGTGCCCTGGACGTGGAGAGCCTGGAGCTGGACGAGGACGCTACTCCTGCGGCGGTGGGTTTTACCGTGGTCCACCACTGCATCGCCCGTGCCACCCTGACCGCCACCTTTGAGGTCCAGGGGGTCGATGGCGCCGCCCCCTTCCTGCGGGACGCCCAGTGACCCCGACGATCACCACCGCCCAGACCCGTCGGCGGCGTCGCCTGGACTCCGTCAACGCCGCCTCTCGCGGCTCGTCGCGTGCGTCCTCCCGCAGCGTCCTGCGCTCGGGGCGTCACGAGCGTCGTCCCCTGGCCCTGGTCACGGGTGCCACTAGTGGGATCGGGCTGGCCGTGGCCCATGACCTGGCCCATGACCACGACCTCATCCTGCTGGCCCGTACCGCCTCGGACCTGGAGGACCTGGCGCGTCTGCTGCACCGGGAGACCGGTTGCCTGGTGACTACCTGTGCGGTGGATCTGACCCTGGACACGGATCTGGCCCAGGCGATCGCCGAGCTGGACGTGGAGAGCCTGGACGTCCTGGTCCACTCCGCGGGGGTGGAGGGGCCCGGGGTCGTGGAGGGGCTCAGTCCCGCCCGGTGGCGTGACGTGCTGGACCTGGACCTGGTGGCGGTGGCTCATCTCACCAGTCTCCTGCTGCCGGCTGTGCGTGACGCCCAGGGGCTGGTCGTCTTCATTAACTCGGGGGCCGGTCAGCACTCCTGGCCGGGGCAGGCCCTGTACTCGGCGGCCAAGCACGGGCTGGTGGCCCTGGCTGACGCCCTGCGTGAGGAGGAGCGCGGTCAGGTGCGGGTCACCTCGATCTACCCCGGGCGGGTGGACACCCCCATGCAGAAGCGTCTGCACCGTCATGCGGCGCCGCTGACCAGCTCGGGGCGGCGTCGGCCCTACCGGGCCAGGGACCATATGCGGCCGGGTTCGGTGGCCTCCTGCGTGCGTCTGGCCGTGAGTATGCCGCACGACACGATTGTGGAGGATCTGAGTGTCCGCCCGGAGAAGGCTGGCCGCTAGGGTCCGTGGGGTCAGTGCCCGCCGGTGAAGCCCAGGGTGTGCCAGGCGTGGTACAGGCCGATGGCGGCAGAGTTGGCGAGGTTGAGGGAGCGGTTGCCCTCTACCATGGGGATGCGTACGCGCGCGGTGACGTGGGGGTCGTCCATGACGGCCTCGGGTAGCCCGGTGGGTTCGGGGCCGAACAGCAGGGCGTCGTCGTCCTGCCAGTCCACCTGGGTGTACAGGGTGGTGGTGTGGGAGGTGAAGGCGTAGATCCGTCCCGGGATCCTCTTCAGGCAGTCCGTCCAGGTGGGGTGGACCAGGGTGTGGGCCAGGTCGTGGTAGTCCAGGCCTGCCCGGCGCAGCTTGGAGTCCTCCATGTCGAACAGGGGGTCGACCAGGTGGAGCCAGGCCCCGGTGTTGGCGCTCAGGCGTATGGCGGCCCCGGTGTTGCCTGGGATGCGGGGCTCGTAGAAGATGACGTGCAGCACGGGGTCATCCTGCCACCGGCCTCCGGGCCCGGTGGGCGGGGCCGGGGGCATCCGCCCTGGTCGACGCCGTCCCGGGGGTGGGAGGGTTGGGTGCGGTCGCATATCCTCGCGGTCATGACCACCTCCCACGTCCTGACCGCCCCGCCCCTGGAGGGTGACGTCGTCCGTCTTGAGCCGCTGTGCGCCTCCCACGTGCCCGGCCTGCGTCAGGCCGCTGACGGGGCGGGGCCGGGCGCCTGGGCCACCGTCCCCACCCCGGGGGAGGTGGAGGCCTACGTGGAGCACAGCCTGGGGCGGCGCGCCACCGGGTGCTACTGGCCCTACGCCCAGGTCGACGCCGCTACCGGGCGGGTCCTGGGGCACACCGCCTACCTGACGCCGCGGTGGATGCCGGACGGGCGCCTGTTCGCCGTCGAGGTCGGGTCCACCTGGCTGGCCCCGGCCGCCCGGGGCACGGCCGTCAACCCCGCCGCCAAGCTCCTGCTGATGACCCAGGCCCTTGAGGGCTGGGGCGTGGACCGCCTCGACATTAAGACCGACGCACGCAACGAGGTGGCCCGCCGGGCTGTCGCGGCCACGGGGGCGTGCCTCGAGGCCGTGCTGCACGCCTGGCAGCCCTCCCTGGCGCCCGGTGAGCAGGGGCGGGTGCGGGACACGGCCATGTACTACGTGACGCCCGACACCTGGCCCCGGGTCAGGGCCCGTCTGGAGGAGCGTGTCGCCCGACACCTGGCTGCCAGCTGACGCCGCCCGGCCGCCGGCGCGCCAGTGGTACGCCGGTGGCTTGCACGCGGGTGCGCCGGGGCTGGGCGGCCTCGGGGGCGGGCGGCGGG
>ERZ773035.1916-NODE-1916-length-14202-cov-3.933838_pt1 | contig 14202 bp, 12 predicted proteins | sample MGYA00511487_ERZ773035 | MGnify/ENA primary metagenome ERZ773035 (study PRJEB29015, sample SAMEA2737985) | human oral metagenome | biome: human oral; feature: human-associated habitat; material: dental | place: China | collected 2024 ...
CGGCCTCGGCAGCGGCCTCCTGGCCGACGACGATCTCCCCCACCCCGGCTGCTACCGCCGCCTGGACGGAGGGCAGGATGCCGCGCACCGAGTGCACCGAGCCATCCAGACCGAGCTCGCCGATATACACGGTGCGCCCCAGGGCCCCGGCAGCTGACCGACCGAGCCGGCCGCGAGCTCCCAGCACGGCCAGCGCCAGCGCCAGCCAGGGCAGATGGCGGCTGCTCCACCACGCCGCCGCTGCGTAGGTAACCACGCCCGCCGCCACCAGCATGGGTACGCGTGCGTCATGGGGCGCGCACGCCGCGCTGGCCTCGCGGGCGTGAGCAAGGGCTGGGGCATCCGCGCGGGCTGCGCCGCAGGCAGGCGCGCTCTCGCCAGCGGGGCGGCCCGGCGGGCCTGCAGGCATCCAGGTCATTGGCAAGGGAGGAAAAAACTCAAATCGTGCGGTGCGCCGCGATGTGCCGGGCCAGGCTGCGCAGGCTGCTGTAGATGGCTTGCTTGTTCTCGTCTTCAGCCCGCAGCTGAAAGCCGTATTTCTTGGATACCGCCAGTGCCACTTCCAGAATGTCGATCGAGTCCAGCCCCAGTCCATCGCCATACAAGGGCGCATCCGGGTCGATTTCTGCAGGCTTCATATCCAGATTGAGGCTGTCCACCAGCATCTGGGCCAATTCAGCCAGCAAGGCATTTTCATCAGCGGGGAAAACGGGAGCGTTCATAAATCTAGGGAACAACAGAGAGGCAAACAGGCGCGAGCGGCCAGCAAAAAGGCGGTCCGCCCGCCCTGAATCAGAAAAAGCGCGAAAGTATAGGCAGCGCGCGCTGCCTGCACGGCCTGCACTGCGCCGCAGCATGTACAACAAAAGTGCTCTAGCCAAAACGCATCTGGCTTGGCCTTTTTCCGGCCTGGCGCCAAAACCTGTTCGCCGCGCGGCCACAAGCAGGGCGAAAGAGAAACTCCAGGCTGTTTATGCCCGCCAAGAGGCATCAGAAACAGGAGCAAATTGGAAGGCGGTAAATACCGTTTCACGCAATTCCTACCAGGACATGTTGCTATTGATAAAGGAGCATGAGAAGCCAGGCTCGCGAGTCAGCGCGCGTTCAGCCCGGCCCATCGCGTTGCTCGTGCCTTAGCAAATGAGCCATTTGCTTCCTGCAACCAGATCGCGAACAGGCTCTCAGAACAGCGCCTTGCTGAGCCAATAGCCCAGCGCGGCCACGAAAGCGCTGGCCGGAATGGTGAGCACCCAGGCCCAGATGATGTTGCCTGCCACGCCCCAGCGCACGGCGGAGGCGCGCTGCGCGGAGCCTACGCCGACGATGGCGCCGGTGATGGTGTGCGTGGTGGACACGGGCACGCCCAGCGCGGTGGCGAAAAACAGCGTGAGCGCGCCACCCGTTTCGGCGCAAAAGCCGCCCACGGGCTTGAGCTTGGTGATCTTCTGCCCCATCGTCTTGACGATGCGCCAGCCGCCAAACATGGTGCCTGCCGCAATGGCTGCGTAGCAGCAAATCACCACCCAGGCGGGCGGCGCGTCGGCTCCTGCTGCGCTGTAGCCGGTGGCCATGAGCAGCATCCAGATGATGCCGATGGTTTTTTGCGCGTCGTTGCCGCCGTGGCCCAGGCTGTAGGCCCCGGCGGAGAGCAGTTGCAGGCGGCGGAACCACCGGTCCACTTTTTTGGGGCGCATGCGGCGAAACAGCCGCGCCACCAGCACCAGCATGAGCGAGCCGAGCACGAAGCCCAGAAGCGGCGAGATGAAGATGAACGCCACCGTTTTGAGAATGCCGCCGGCCAGCAGCACGCCCGCGCCCGCCTTGGCCGTGGCCGCGCCGACGATGCCGCCGATGAGCGCGTGCGAGGAGCTGCTGGGGATGCCGTAGTACCAGGTGATGAGGTTCCAGGCCACGGCGCCCGTGAGCGCGCCGGCGACCACATGCGCGTCCACCACGCCGGGCTGCACGATGCCCTTGCCCACGGTGGCGGCCACGGATAGGTGAAAGATGGCCACGGCCAGCAGGTTGAAGCAGGCGGCAAAAACCACGGCCTGCGTGGGGCGCAGCACGCCCGTGGAGACGACGGTGGCGATGGAGTTGGCCGCGTCGTGAAAGCCGTTCATGAAGTCAAACGCGATGGCCAGCGCCACCAGCATGACGACGGCCCACAGGGCCACTTGGGCGGTTTCCATGGATTGGGGACCTTGGTCGCGGGTCAGGAGTTTTCGAGAATCACGCCTTCGATCTGGTTGGCCACGTCTTCGCACTTGTCGGTGACGGTTTCCAGCAGCTCGTAAAGGGCCTTGAGTTTGATCAGCTCGCGCACGTCAGGCTCTTGCCGAAAGAGCTTGCTCATGGCCTCGCGCAGCAGGCGGTCGCCCTCGGACTCCAGGCGGTCGATTTCTTCGCAGAACTTCAGCGCCGCATCGGCCGCTGCCTGCTCGGCCACGCGCGGCAGCAGGGCGACCGCGTCGCGCACGCGCTCGCAGCATTGCATGCACAAGGCGGTGAGCTGGGCCACTTCGGGCGTCATGTGCTGCACGTCATACAGCGTCATGGCTTCGGCGCAGTCTTGCAGCAAGTCGGCCACGTCGTCCATCTGGTTGATGAGGGCGTGGATCTGCTCGCGGTCGATGGGCGTGATGAAAGTGGTGTGAACCAGGCGCGTGACTTCGTGCGTAACGCGGTCGGCGGCGCGCTCGGCCCCGTCCACCTCGCGGGTGTGCTGCTGGCGCATCGCCGCATCGCCGTAGTGCTCCACCAGCCTGCCAAACGCCTGGGCCGCCTCGACCACGTGCTCAGCGTGCCGGTTGAACAGTTCAAAAAAATTGCCCTCCTTGGGCATCAGTTTGCTGAACAGCATGAAGTGAACCTTGTTGCGTTGGGTGGCGCTTGATGGCGCCTCGATAACCGGGGCAAACAAGTTTACTTGCGCCCGGCCGTGGGCCGCCCGGATCGCACTGCCTGATCACGGCGGGCCGGAGCTGGCGCGCGGCTTGCCGCCAAGCTCAAAAACAGGAGCGAATTTGAATGGGTTGGAAACGGATCCCACGCAGTTTCCACTAGGACATCTTGCTATGAATGAAAGAGCGAAATAAGGCGTGAAACAGAACGCGGGATCAAGGAGCGCAGGGGGCTGAACAGGCGCTCACGCTCCTTCGCGGCTGGCGCGCTTGCGTTCGTGCTCTTTGAGGTGGCGCTTGCGCAGGCGGATGCTTTTGGGGGTGATTTCGACGAGTTCGTCGTCTTCGATGAATTCCACGCCGTATTCCAGCGTCAGCTCGATGGGGGGCGTGACTTTGATGGCGTCTTCCTTGCCGCTGACGCGGAAGTTTGTGAGCTGCTTGGTGCGCGTGGCGTTGACGACGATGTCGTTGTCGCGGTTGTGAATGCCCACGATCATGCCTTCATAGACCGGGTCGCCCGCTTTCACGAACATGCGGCCCCGGTCATCGAGCTTGCCCAAGGCGTAGGTGAAGATTTCGCCGTCGTCCATGCTGATGAGCACGCCGTTTTTGCGGCCGCCCACGTCGCCCTTGAAGGGTTCGTAGCCGTCGAAGATGTTGGAAATCAGCCCGCTGCCGCGCGTGAGGTTGAGAAATTCGTTGGAAAAGCCAATGAGGCCGCGCGCCGGTATGCGGTATTCCAGCCGCACGCGGCCGCGCCCGTCCGGCTCCATGTTCACCAGCTCGCCCTTGCGCTCGCCCAGCGCCTGCATCACGCCGCCTTGGTGGCCTTCTTCAATGTCGGCTGTTACCAATTCGATCGGTTCGCACTTCTGTCCATCAATCTCGCGAAAAACCACGCGCGGTTTGCTTACGGCCAGCTCGTAGCCTTCGCGGCGCATGTTTTCCAGCAGGATGGTCAGGTGCAGCTCGCCCCGGCCCGAGACTTCAAACACGCCGTCTTCGGCCGTTTCCCGCACGCGCAGGGCCACGTTGCTTTGCAGCTCTTTTTGCAGGCGGTCCCAGATTTGGCGGCTGGTGACGTATTTGCCCTCGCGCCCGGCCAGCGGGCTGGTGTTGACGCAAAAGTTCATCGTCAGCGTCGGCTCGTCAATCTTGAGCATGGGCAGCGGCTGCGGGCTGGCCGGGTCGGTGACGGTGGCGCCAATGTTGATGTCTTCAATGCCGTTGATGAGCACGATGTCGCCCGGGTAAGCCTCTTTCACCTGCACGCGGTCCAGCCCCTCGAAGGTGAGCACCTGGTTCACGCGGCCCTTGGTTTGCCTGCCTTCCGGGCCTTCCATGACCAGCACGTCCATGCCCGCCCGGATGGTGCCCGCGTTCACGCGGCCCACGCCAATGCGGCCCACGAAGGTGGAATAGTCCAGCGCCGAAATTTGCAGTTGCAGCGGCGCATTGCGGTCGCCCTCGTGCGGGGGCACGTGCTTGAGAATGGTCTCGAACAGCGCCGTCATGTCCGGCCCCCACTGCTCGCCGGGCGCGCCTTCTTCCAGCGAAGACCAGCCGTTGATGCCGCTGGCATACACCACGGGAAAGTCCAGCTGCTCGTCCGTGGCGCCCAGCTTGTCGAACAGGTCAAACGCGGCGTTGATTACCTTGTCCGGGTCGGCGCCGGGCTTGTCCACCTTGTTGACCACCACGATGGGTTTAAGCCCCAGCGCCAGCGCCTTTTTGGTGACAAAGCGCGTTTGCGGCATGGGGCCTTCCTGCGCGTCGATGAGCAGCAGCACGCCATCGACCATGCTCAAGGCGCGCTCCACCTCGCCGCCAAAGTCCGCGTGGCCGGGCGTATCGACGATGTTGATGTGCGTGCCCCGCCAGGAAACGGCGCAGTTCTTGGCCAGGATGGTGATGCCCCGCTCGCGCTCGATGGCGTTGCTGTCCATCACGGTATCCACCACTTTTTCGTGGTCGGCAAAGGTGCCCGACTGGCGCAGCAATTGATCAACCATGGTGGTTTTGCCGTGGTCCACGTGGGCGATGATGGCGATATTGCGAATTTGGGAAGACATGAATCAGAACTCAATCAAAAGAAAATAAAGCGGCGATTGGACGAAAAAATAAATCAGAAATCAGGCGCGCCCCGCCGGAATGAAAAACAAAACGGATCCATCATGCCCGCGCTTGCCGCGATCCACATGAAGAAAATAGGCGATATGGCGAATGATGCGAAACATGAAAATCTCTTTGCAAAAATCAAATCAGCCGCTGGTAAATCGCCAAATCGGCCGGGCTGAAACAGCAGAAAATGATTTCGCGTAGCTGCTCCAGCGCCGGATGGGCGCGGACGGCCTGAAGGGCGATTTCGGCGGCCGCTTCTTTCGGATAGCCATAAACGCCGGTGCTGATGCACGGAAAAGCCAGGGTTTTGAGGCCGTGCTGCGCGGCCAAATCAAGGCAGTGCGTGTAGCAGCTGCGCAGTTTTTGCGCCTCGCCCGCATGGCCGCCATGCCAGACCGGCCCCACGGTGTGAATGACGTGGCGGCACGGCAGGCCGTAAGCGCCGGTGATGCGGGCCTGCCCCGTGGGGCAGCCACCCAATTGGCGGCATTCCTGCACCAGTTGCGGCCCGGCAGCGCGATGTATGGCGCCATCCACACCGCCGCCACCGAGCAGCGATGAATTGGCGGCGTTCACAATGGCATCCACGGCCAGCGTGGTGATATCGGCCTGAATGGCGCGGATTTTCGGTCTGGTTTTCATGAGGGGTTTATCTTGCTGGTTTACTGATTACGTTGGGCGCTGGTGAAAAATGTTCGTGAAGCATAACCTGAAGAATTGGTTTTTGTTTTTCAGGGCGATAATCATTAACAATGCGGCGAATACTTTTTATTCCCGATCTATGAACTATTTCCCAGGATAATTGTCGAAACCATATGACATGTCGCTTGAATATCAATTCACTGATGACTTCCTGATAATTCCCTTCAGCTCGCCTACGCTTAATTCACACTTGGAGTGGTGCAACATGCGGTGGCAATTGGAGCAAACAATTGCCAGATCGTCCAATGAAGTCAGCCTTTGGCCTGGCAATTTCGCAAAAGCCCTTCCCTAGTATTCCATAAACAGATGAAAAATCAAACCCGCACGCCTCACATTGCAGGATGCCATATTTTTCGAGAGTAACTTCCTTTTTTATCTGAATCAAAGTTGCATTTCTCTCGCGTCGCAGATGAAGATAATATTTTTCCCCGCCTTCTAGCGCAAGAAAATTATTTATGCCAGTATCATTCTGGATGGTTTCATTGAGTAATGACATGCGCTGCTCTATGTCTTCATCCTCCCATAGGACATCAAGAAAACAGATCGCGTTTGGATGGTGAATTCTCGCTATGCCGATACTGAAATTGCTTTGGCTTTTAAGGAAATCAGGAAACCAGTCAAGTTCATTGAGCACGATCGGTTGTTCAAAAATAATACCTTTTCCTCCATACATCATATGCAGAAAATCGGGATGGTTTGAAGCAACGATTTGCTCCGGCTCGAAAACGGCGCATAACTCGTAAGTTTTCCTCTTTCCTTCCGAATGGCCTTCTATCACCCATACCCTTTGCCCCACTGTTTTCTCAAGAAAGCTAGTGGATTTGCTGCTATAGAAGGAAAAATCTCCGCTTTCGTCCATGTCAAACGGGTATTCCATGCGGTCATAATTATGGTAAGCGACAAAATTATCCATCATTTTCCTGTCAATGTCTGTTTGCTGCGAATCTTGATTGGTCAAACCGGGATTATTCCGGAAAGAACATATTCGGGTGGTTTAAAAATGCCCCGCTTTTTGGCATGAACAAAGTTGTTTTAAAAGCGGGCCGATTCTTGCGCGCCTGGCTGGTTCAGGATTTGCCCGATTTCCACGGGCGAGAGCAAGCGGGTTGCGATCAGTTCGCCTGCTTTCACGCGCGCCGTGCCGAGCAGGGCTTGGGGGCGGTCGCCGTAGACGGTGACGTGTTCGGCGTCGGGCCAGGGGCCGCGGCGGCGCAGGCCGGTCAAGAAGCGGGCGGCGTCGTCATGGCCGAGGGTGATGGCGGCAAAGCCGGGCAGCAGGGCTTGCACGGGCAGCAGGGCGGCCAGGCGCTGGTCTTCGGGCAGGGCTTGCAGCGCTTCCAGCGTGATGCACTGCGCGAGCGTGAACGGGCCGGTGGCGGTGCGGCGCAGGGCCGTCAGGTGGCCGCCGCAGCCCAGGGCGGCGCCGATGTCTTCGCCCAGGGTGCGGATGTAGGCGCCTTTGCTGCATGTCACTTCCATTTCAATGGCAGCCCGGCCTGGTTCATCCAGCGACAGGGCCAGGTTCAAGGCATGCACTTGTACTTCGCGCGCGGCGCGCTCCACTTGCACGCCCGCGCGGGCGTATTCGTAAAGCGGCTTGCCGTCTTTTTTCAGCGCGCTGTGCATGGGGGGCACTTGGGCGATGCGGCCCAGAAAGCGCTGGCGCACGGCTTCGAGCTGCGCTGGCGTGATGGCGGGCACGGGGCAGCGGGCGGTGATTTCGCCTTCGGCGTCGCCCGTGGTGGTGGTGGCGCCCAGGCGCAGCGTGGCGGCGTAGGACTTGTCGGCGTCCAGATGCCCGGCGCTGAATTTGGTGGCTGCGCCAAAGCACAGGGGCAGCACGCCGCTGGCCAGAGGATCCAGCGTGCCGGTGTGGCCGGCTTTTTCGGCGCGCAGCAGCCATTTGGCTTTTTGCAGCGCCTGGTTGCTGGACAGGCCCAGCGGTTTGTCAAGCAGCAGCACCCCGTGCACGGGACGCCGCTGCACCCGTGCGCGTGGGGCGGCGGTCATGGCGTGTCGTCTTCCTTGGAACGCGAGGCCACCGCCTTGGCGATGAGGGCGTTCAGATCGGCCGCGTGTTCGGTGGTGCGGTCAAAAATGAAATGCAGCGTGGGCACGGTGTGGATGTGCAGGCGCTTGAAGAGCAGGTTGCGCAGGTGGCCGGCGGCGTGGTTGAGGGCGTCTTGCGTTTGCTGGGCGTCGCCGGTGAGCAGGCTGAAATAGACCTTGGCGTGGGCGTAGTCGGGCGTGATTTCGACGGCGTTGAGCGTGAGCATGCCAATGCGCGGGTCTTTGACTTCGCGCGCGATCAGCTCGGCCAGGTCGCGCTGAATCTGGTCGGCGATGCGAAAACTGCGGTTGGGTGTGGAGTGTTTCCGGTGCATGGCTGGATGCGCGTGGCGGGCGCGTTAAAAGTCAAAGGGCAAGAAGGCAAGCGCCTCAGCCTGTTTGCGGCCTGGCTGCGGGTTGATTGTTTGGGAGTGGCTGCCGTACGTTCTCTGATCGCTGCCGCCGTGCATTTTCAAAGGCTGGCGCCGGTTTCCAGCCTGCTTCAGGGCGGACAGATTCCGGCCTGGAATCCCTTCAGGGTCTGTCCGTGGGCGCAAAAGCGCAAACCGGATACGGCCTTGCGCGCAGTACTCTGTTTTTGAGAGCAAATTCAGAGCCTTGAAAATGCCTCCATCGCACAGTTTTATAGGACTTCCCACTATCAAACTGGTAGCGAAATAAACGATGGTTTCCAAGGCAAGAGCAGCTGCAAGAACCGGTGCACGGGCGGATTCTGGACAGGTTCTTACAGCGTGCGCGCGATTTCCTTGATTTCAAAGAATTCGAGCTGGTCGCCTTCGCGGATGTCGTTGTAGTTCTTGAGCTTGATGCCGCACTCGAAGCCTTCCTTGACTTCGCGCACGTCGTCTTTCATGCGCTTGAGCGATTCAAGCTCGCCGGTGTAGATCACCACGTGGTCGCGCAGCAGGCGGAAGTGGGCGTCGCGCCGCACCACGCCGCTGGTGACGTAGGAGCCGGCCACGGTGCCGATCTTGGAGGCCACGAACACGGTGCGGATTTCGGCAGAGCCGATGACTTCTTCCTTCTGCTCGGGCGCGAGCATGCCGCTCATGGCGGCTTTCAGGTCGTCCACCGCGTCGTAGATGATGTTGTAGTAGCGGATTTCGACGTCGTTGGCCTCGGCCAGCTTGCGCGCGCCCGCTTCGGCGCGGACGTTGAAGCCCAGCACGATGGCGTTGGAGGCAATGGCCAGGTTCACATCGCTTTCGCTGATGCCGCCCACGGCGGCATAGACCACCTGCACTTTGACTTCATCCGTGCTGAGCTTGAGCAGCGAGGCGGACAGCGCTTCCTGCGAGCCTTGCACGTCGGCCTTGATGATGATGGGCAGCTGCTTGACTTCATCAGCCGACATGTCGGCGAACACGTTTTCCAGCTTGGCCGCCTGCTGCCGCGCAAGCTTGGTGTTGCGGAACTTGCCGGCGCGGTAGGTGGCGATTTCACGGGCGCGGCGCTCATCGGCCAGCACCATGAATTCGTCGCCGGCCTGCGGCACGTCGGCCAGGCCCTGGATTTCGACCGGGATGGAGGGACCCGCTTCTTTGACGGGCTTGCCGTCTTCATTCAGCATGGCGCGCACGCGGCCGGAGGTTTGGCCGGCCAGCACCACGTCGCCCACTTTCAGCGTGCCGGACTGCACGAGGACCGAGGCCACGGGGCCGCGGCCTTTGTCAAGCCGCGCTTCGATCACCAGGCCCTTGGCGGCGGCGTCCACCGGGGCCTTGAGTTCCAGCACGTCGGCTTGCAGCAGCACGTTTTCGAGCAGGTCGTCAATGCCCATGCCGGTTTTGCTGGATACGGCAATGAAGGGCGAGTCACCGCCGTAGCTTTCGGGCACGACTTCTTCGGCCACGAGTTCGCTGGTCACGCGCTCCACATTGGCTTCGGGCTTGTCGGCCTTGGTCAGCGCCACGACGATGGGCACGCCCGCCGCCTTGGCGTGCTTGATGGCTTCGCGCGTTTGCGGCATCACGCCGTCGTCGGCGGCCACCACCAGGATCACGATGTCGGTGGCCTGCGCACCGCGTGCGCGCATGGCCGTGAAGGCTTCGTGGCCGGGCGTGTCCAGGAAAGTGACGATGCCGCGCGGCGTCTTGACGTGGTAGGCGCCAATGTGCTGGGTGATGCCGCCCGCTTCGCTGGCGGCCACCTTGGCGCGGCGGATGTAGTCAAGCAGCGAGGTCTTGCCGTGGTCCACGTGGCCCATGACGGTGACCACGGGCGCACGCGGCAGGGCCTCGGCGGACTGGGCCTGCACTTCTTCGTCGGTGAAGGCCTCGGGGTCGTCCAGCGCGGCCACCACGGCGGTGTGGCCCATTTCTTCGACGACGATCATGGCCGTGTCCTGGTCGAGCGGCTGGTTGATGGTGACCATCTGGCCCATCTTCATCAGCGTCTTGATGACTTCGGATGCCTTGACGGCCATCTTGTGCGCCAGCTCGGCCACGGAGATGGTTTCCGGCACATGCACTTCCAGCACGCGATGCTCTGCGGGCGCTGCTTGGGCGGCCTGCTGGCTGTCGCGTTCGCTGCGGCGGCTTTTTGGGCCGCTGCGCCAGTTGTTGCGGCCCACGCCGCCGGAAGCATCGCCGCGCGTGGGAATGCCTTTTTTCTTGCCAGGCTCGCCCGCCCAGCTGGAGGACAGCTTGGCGGATTTGACTTCCTTGCTGCCGCCTGCGGGCGCGCTGCCCTGACGGGCCGAGCTGGCGCCGCCTGTCTTGGCAGGCTTGCCGCCGTCTTTGGACGCTTCAGCCGCTTTCTTGGCGCTTTCGGGCTTCTTGGCCACCAGCACTTTGCGCGGCTTGTTCATCATGCTGCGAATGGCTTCGGCTTCAGCCATGGCCTTGCGGCGGCGCTCTTCCTGCTCGCGCTGGCGGGCGGCTTCTTCTTCCGGGCTGGGCTTGGCGGGTTCTGCTACTGCGGCGGGCGCTGTAGCAGATGAAGAGACAGGCTTGGCCGCGCCGCCTGTTGCAGCCTTCCGGGCCGCAGGAGCGGCGGTTCCCTTGGCCGGAGCAGACCCGGAAGCGGGCGCAGCGGAGGAGACGGTTTCGGGAGCGGTCTCGGGTTCAGCCGTCTTGGGCGGCTTGGTCTGGGTTGCGGCGGGCGCGGAGGGCGGCACGGAATCTGCAGCCGGCGCTTGCGGCGCAGGCGTTTGCGGGGCGGCCGGCGTTTCCTGCGGCTTGGCTTCTTCCGGGCCAGGCTGGACGGCCTCAGCCTGGCGGCGTGCGTCCTGCTCTTCACGCAAACGGCGTTTTTCGGCGGCTTCGGCTTCCTGGCGGCGCAGCAGCTCGGCGTGGCGGCGGGCTTCTTCCTCGCGGCGGGCAGCTTCAGCCGCGCCAATCACTGGCGACGCAGGAGCTGCGACCGCAGACGCAGCAGGTCTGGCAGCCTCGGCAGCAGGGGAGGGCGAAGGCGTTTGGGGCGCGGCGGCCGGCTCGTCATCGCGCTTGATGAAGGTGCGTTTTTTGCGCACTTCCACCTGAATGGTGCGGGCTTTGCCGGTGGCGTCAGCCTGCTTGATTTCGCTGGTGGTTTTCTTGGTCAGCGTGATTTTCTTGCGGGCGGGCGCGACGGTGCCGTGGCTGCTTTGCAGATGGTCCAACAGCTTTTTCTTGTCCGTTTCGGTCAGGACGTCGCCGCCCGAGGATTTTTTGACTCCGGCCGCCTGCAATTGCTCCAGCAGCTTGCCCACGGAGCGTTTGAGTTCATTCGCCAATTCAGCGACTGTGATGTTCGACATATTCTGTGACTGCCTCCATGCCCGTTACGCTTCATCGCTGAACCAGTGCTCACGCGCCTTCATGATGAGGGCGCGGGCTTCGTCCTCCGTCTGGCCGGTGATGTCGGTGAGTTCGTCTACGGCCAGATCGGCCAGATCGTCGCGCGTGCGCACGCCCGCTTCGGCCAGCGCGGCCAGCAGCTCGGCGTTCATGCCTTCCAGCCCGCGCAGGTCTTCGGCCACGGCCTCCACCTTTTCCTCGCGCGCGATTTCAAGGGTCAGCAGCGCGTCTTTGGCGCGGGCGCGCAGCTCATTGACGGTGTCTTCATCGAAGGCTTCAATATCCAGCATCTCCTGCAAGGGCACGTAGGCCACTTCTTCCAGGTTGGTGAAGCCTTCCTCGATCAGGATGTCGGCGATTTCCTCGTCCACGTCCAGCTTTTCCATGAACAGCTGGCGGATGGAGCCGGTTTCGGCCGCCTGTTTTTCGGCGGATTCGGCGGCGTCCATGATGTTGATTTTCCAGCCCGTGAGTTCGGAAGCCAGGCGCACGTTCTGGCCGCCCCGGCCAATGGCGATGGCCAGGTTTTCCTCATCCACCACCACGTCCATCGCGTGCTTTTCCTCGTCCACCACGATGGAAGAAACATTGGCCGGAGCCAGCGCGCCGATGACGAACTGCGCCGGGTCTTCGCTCCACAGCACGATGTCCACGCGCTCGCCGGCCAGCTCGTTGGTCACGGCCGTCACACGCGAGCCGCGCACGCCCACGCAGGTGCCGATGGGGTCAATGCGCTTGTCGTGGCTCACCACGGCAATCTTGGCGCGGCTTCCGGGGTCGCGCGCGCAGCTCTTGATTTCCAGCAGCCCCTGTTCGATTTCGGGCACTTCCTGGCGGAACAGCTCCACCATGAATTCAGGCGCGGCGCGGGAAAGCAGAATGGGCGCGCCGCGCAGCGTCAGGTCCACTTCCATGATCATGGCGCGCACGCGGTCACCATTGCGCAGGTTTTCCTTCGGAATCATCTCGCTGCGGCGAAGACGCCCTTCCACCCGGCCGGATTCGACCAGGATGTCGCCCTTGTCCATGCGCTTGACGGTGCCGGAAAAAATCTTCTCGCCCCGGCTCATGAAGTCGTTGAGCAGCATCTCGCGCTCGGCGTCGCGGATTTTTTGCAGGATGACCTGCTTGGCCGCCATCGCGCCAATGCGGCCGATGGAGACGGACTCCACAGGCTCCTCGATGTATTCGCCAACCTCGATGTCAGGAATCTGCTCGCGCGCCTCGAATTGCAGGATTTCCTGATCAGGCAATTGCAAGCCCGCTTCATCCGGCACCACGTGCCAGCGGCGGAAGGTTTCGTAGTCGCCCGTTTCGCGGTTGATGGCCACGCGCATGTCCACATCGCCCTCGTACAGCTTTTTGGCGGCCTGCGCCAGCGCGGCTTCCACCGCGCCAAACACCACGTCGCGATCCACGTTTTTCTCGCGCGAGATGGCTTCCACCAGCATCAACAGTTCACGGTTCATGATTCATCCCCAGTCCTTGGGCGCTTGCCCTTGAAATCCACCACCGGAGCCAGCCGCGCCTCGCGCAGCTCCTCCAGCGCAAAACCCATCACGTTCAACGGCAGCGCCGCCAGTTTCCTGGCGCTCACGCGCTGGCCCGGCTTGGCGGGCGCCGGTTCGTCGCGCCACGCAATTTGCCAGCCGCCGCTTTCGGCGCGTTGCAGCTGGCCGCGAAAGCGCTTGCGATTGGCGCTGATCTGCCCTGTGGCGGCTGCGCCGATGGGCGCTTTCAGCGTTAGATCCACCATTTCGCCCTCAAACCGCTCGAAATCCGCCGCATTGCGCAGCAGCCGGTCGATGCCAGGCGAAGACACTTCCAGCCGCCTGTAATCCACGCCTTCCACTTCCAGCGTGAATTGCAGCTGGCGCGTCACGCACTCGCAGTCATCCACCGTCACGGGCGGCGCAGGCGGCTGCCCTGGCGCCCAGGGAAAGTCGATCGTCACCCGCAGCAGTCCGCCTGCGGAGCGCTCCAGCTCCACCAGCTCATAGCCGAGGCCGCTGACGGTGTCTTCAATGGTCTGATGCAGTGTCACGCCTGAGAACGAAAAAGCAAAAAAAATGGGCGGTTGGTGCAACCGCCCTTTTTGGTCGTTGTAAGAGCGCGGATTATAGCGCAAAGCTTTGTAAAAACCGCGCTGCGGCTTGCGCGATTTCAGGTGCTGATCGCCCGCAAGTCCTGATGAAACGGGCGCTGGCAGCTATCTTTTCAGGAGCAAAAACGGCTGGGCCGTAAGCGGCTTTGGGCAGGCTCTAGCTGACTTCGCTCATGCGCCCGTCGGACGAAAGCAAGGCGGCGCGCACGGTCTGGCCGGGGTGGGCGGCTTGCACGGCGGCGCGGTAGCGGGCCAGTTGCGCGGCGTAGTCGGGGTTGTGTTCGGGGTGCGCGGCGCTTTTGTAGTCCAGCACCCACCACTCGGGCTGTTTCGTGGCGGGATCAGGGCGGCAAACCAGCCGGTCCATGCGCAAGGTTTGGCCCTGGTGAAGGATTTCGACTTCGTCAAAGGCGGCGGTGAAGGCTCCGCGCTGCCAGGCCCATGCGCCTTCGCCGGTGAAGATGCGGCGGGCGGTTTGCAGGGCGGTTTGCGCTTGCGCGGGGGAGAGGCGGTATTGGCG
>ERZ773035.1919-NODE-1919-length-14188-cov-38.353711_pt1 | contig 14188 bp, 4 predicted proteins | sample MGYA00511487_ERZ773035 | MGnify/ENA primary metagenome ERZ773035 (study PRJEB29015, sample SAMEA2737985) | human oral metagenome | biome: human oral; feature: human-associated habitat; material: dental | place: China | collected 2024 ...
TCCTCACGGTGATGAACGAGCAGAAGATGCAGCAGTATCTCTTCTGGACGATCGGCGGTCTTGACTACCGCCGCTGGGATCACGTGCTGCTCGGCATCGGACCGATCGGCATCGGTGCCTCCATCATGGTGCTCCTCGCGCGGCATCTCAATCTGCTCGCGTTTGGTGAGGTGGAGGCACGCGCGGCAGGGATGCCTGTGACGGCGTTCCGGCTGCTCTTCCTTGTACTTGCTTCACTTACAACGGCAGCGGGGGTCTGCATCAGCGGCAACATCGGCTTTGTGGGCCTCGTCGTACCGCATATGATGCGGCTCGTCATCGGCCCCGATCATCGGAGGTTGCTTCCTGCGAGCCTCTTGGCGGGAGCGGTCTTCCTCGTGCTCTGTGATTCTCTCGGGCGCATTCTGCTCCCCGCCATGGAGATCCGTGTCGGCATTATGACCGCATTCATCGGCACGCCCTACTTCCTGTATCTCTTGCGCAGACATATGAAGGCGGCGATGTAAATGGAAGAGAATATGATCGAAAACTACGGACAGAGGAAGGCGTTCGGACTTTCCCTCGGGCTGCATTTCGTGCTCTTCCTGATTGCGGCGGCAATGGGGCTATTCTCTGCCGCAGAGCCAACCGCCGTGCATCGTCCGCCGATCGACGTCTTCCTCTATGATGGGGGCGGGGATGCGAGCGGTTCGGCGGGTGATGATCTTGCGCCTGCCGCACCTGCTGTGAGCTTCCCCGATGACATCGTCTTGCAGGATAAATCTGTCGTGCAGGAGGAACGGCAAGAACAGCGTCCTGTGCAAAACGCATCGCGTGCCGTGCAGAGCAGAGTGACGGGTGCATCCACCGGTCAGGCAGCAGCAGAAAGCAATGGCGGCGGCAGCGCTTCCTCTGCTGGTGCGGGCAGTGCCTCCGGTGCGGGCACAGGCGGAGACGGTGGGGGCGCCTCCGGGCTCGGTGCCGCTCCGCCGAGGGAACGTGTCGAGGCGAGCCTGCGAGCAGAGGCACGGCCGGAGTATCCGCAGGAGCTGATCGATGATGATGTCGAGGGGGCGGTCACGATCAAGATCCTCGTGGCGGCGGACGGCTCTGTGGAGGATGTCTCCGTTACATCCTCGTCGGGATTCCGTGCGATGGACAGGGCGGCAATCGCCGCAGGGTGGCGATTCCAATTTAATCCGGGGGATAATGGCCGGCGAGGTATCTGGACAAAGACCTTCCGCTTTCAGTTGAATTAATTCGTTTTTGGTTTCTAGTAAAGGAGAATAAATATGAAGATGTGGAACAAAAAGTTTCTTGCAGCGGCTGTTGCGCTTTCTGCAATGACGGGACAGGTCTATGCGGCGGAAGCCGTGAATGCAGTGGAAGACGACACGATGCAGACGTACGATCTCGGCGAGGTTGTTGTGACTGCAACGCGCACGCAGAAGAAGGACATTGATGTGCCAGCTGCGACTACCGTCATCACGGCGAAGGATATCAAGGAGAGCGGTGCCGTGAATGTGGCGGATATCCTCTCAAAGGTGGACGGATTCGCCTATAAATCCTTTGGCCCCAATGGTGCGGCGATGGGGGCTATGACAAATGAAGTAAATCTGCGTGGGATTAAAGGCGGCGCACTCGTACTTATGAACGGAAACCCGATTGCGTGGCGCGGAAAGTACAACATCGACCAAATTCCTGCAAGCAGCATCGAGCGCATTGAGGTTGTCAAGGGGAGCGGCTCCGTTCTCTACGGCAGTGAGGCAGTGAGCGGTGTTGTTAATATCATCACAAAGAAAAAGGGCGCAAACGAGGTGCGTGTGGGCTTCGGCAACTATGGACAGCGCAGCTACGGTGTGAACGTCGGAGATGAGCGCTTCAGCTTCTACTACAACTATGACAAGTGGGGACGCAGAGATGGACTTAACTATGCAAACGCATCGACTGCCCGTTTTAGGGGGGAGACGCGTCAGGATGTTAGTGATATCATCAGACAGAATATAGGGCTTTCTTATCAAGTGAACCCCAGACTGAACTTCCTTTTTGGTTACTATGAGACGGAGGGAGAATATACGCGTAAAGTATCTAAGGTGCAGGGAGGTACTGGCGGACTGCGTGTTGGAGATGTAATTCAAGCGCGTAAATATGAAACAAAGCAGTATATTACACAGCTGAACTATCAGGATACCGCTTGGAAGGGGAACTTGTTCTTTAATTCGGGGAATTTGACATATAAGGGGCCCACATATATCACCGGTGCATGGACGAGAAAAAATAGTTTGTATCATACGCGCGAAAAAAACAGTTCATATGGTATGGATGTGCAGCGCACTTGGAAGATGAGTCCAAAATCCACCGCTATATTGGGCTTTGACCTTGTACACGAAATGTATGCGGCGCTTCCCACCTCTGCCAGCACTCGAAATGAACGTTATTCTCGTAATAACTGGGGGATCTTTGGACAGTGGGAGCAACGCTTTGATGAGAAGAATACGGGGATTTTCGGACTGCGCGGGACGTGGACAACGGGGGCTCCACGCAGTCAGAACTACAGCAACCTCAGCGCATCCGGACAGTGGCTGCACAAGCTAGACCGCGAGAACAGCCTATACTTGAATATCAGTCAGTCCTTTGTCATGCCGACCTTTGCACAAATGTATAGCGATAATGCGGCTCAGCTGCCCGCGCCGAGCCTGCGCCCACAGAAGGGTATCAACTATGAAATTGGTTGGAAGAAGAATCATGATGGGCACACATGGAAAGCAGCAATCTTCCATATACGCATTAAAGACAATATCACGCCGCATGTTGACGATCTGACCAACCCCGTGCGCTACTATACAAATGAGGAGATGCGAAACGTGGGTGTGGAACTCTCCAATGAGATTCAGGGAGCGCATGGTTTCTCCTACAACTGGGGCGTAACGTGGCAGAATCCGATGACGAAGAACACGGAGAATAATCTTGGATGGATGCGTGCGTTTGGAAAAGTTCAGCTGACAGGAGGCGTGAATTACAACAAAGGAAAATGGACATCTGCACTCACCGCTTCTTATCTTGCTGATCGTGTGCAGACACCGAATAGCAGACCCGCATACCGTTCTAAGCCGTATCTGCTCACGACATGGAACACAACTTATGCGCCCGACGAGAACAGCGAAATCAGTCTGCGGATCGACAATGTACTCAACCGCGATGACACTACGGGTCATTCGGGGACAAAATACTATGTCGCCCCAATCAACTATCTCCTGAGTTATAACTATAAATTCTAATAGATTATAAACACGTCCGTTTTCTTTACAGATCGTGAGAATAGTGCTAAAATATCAAAACATAATATGAATTTATCACGTACTGTAGAAATAGGACACCTATGCTTGAACTGACAAACTTATCCAACGCAGACTGTGATGTGGAGAACCTTCTTCAAAACAATGCGGAGTCGCTTCCGTCCATCCTGCGCGAACATGGGCTGGACGGCATCGAGTTTATGCGTTGCGGAGCGTGGGATCGCAAGATGTACCCCGAGGATCTCATCAAGGGCGTGCATCTCCTGTTCTGGCCGTCGTGGCTGGATTTTTGGCGCGGGGATCGCGCGGCGCTCTTGGAGGAGTTCGGCAGCGAGGAGAATGTCCGTGCCTGCTATGGCTCGCTGCATGTCACCGACTGGGTGGAGGCGTGGAAGGAGAATCTGCGGCAGGCGGCAGAATGCAGGCCGCACTATCTTGTCTTTCATGTTGCTCACAATCGCACCTCCGAGATGTATAAGAGGGAGTTTTCTGCGTTGGATGAGGATGTCATTCGTGCGACGATCGAGCTCGTCAATGAGATTGTTCCCGAGCTTCCGCAGGGATGCAGACTCCTCTTTGAAAATCTCTGGTGGCCGGGGCTGACCTTCCGTCAGCCGCATCTTGCTGCGTTGCTGCTCGAGCATGTGAACTATACCGATACGGGCTTTATGCTGGATACGGGGCATCTGATGAACACAAACCTCAATCTGAAGAGTGAGGCGGAGGGGGCTGCGTATGTGCTGAAGGTCTACCGTGAGCTTGGCGAGGTGGGCAGGCGCATCTATGGCGTTCATCTGCACCAATCACTCTCCGGAATATATACACGCGAGATGATGCGCCGCCATCAAGGAACGCATCGCTCCCTCAGTTGGAGAGAGGGGATGGACTATGTCCTGCATGTCGATCGGCATGAGCCGTTTCGGACAGAGGCGGCACGGTGGATTTTGGACACCATTCAGCCGGACTATCTCGTCCACGAGTTTTTGCAGTACTCGCGCACGGACTTGGATCAGAAACTGCGCACGCAGCGCTTTGCCTTGGGGCGCTTGTGAGTAAATGCTTTTGCCTGCCGGATCAAAGTTCGGCAGCTGTATACCATGAAGGACTTTTAGGAGGAGTTCAAGATGAAGAAGAGTATCCGTTTTGCTGTAACAGCGGCGCTCACCCTTGGCACATTGTCCGTGGGGGGGCAAACGTACGCCGCAGATCAGGATCTCAGTGCCGATGAGCATTCGCTCGGAGAGACCGTCGTCACGGCAACGCGAACGCCTAACGAGGAACTGAAGGCGAATGCGAATATTACGGTGATTACGGGGAGGGATATTGAGCGCCGTCACTATACCGACCTGACGCAGGCACTGCGTGATGTGCCGGGCGTCACAGTCAATCAGTACGCACCGGCTGGTTACAATAACAGTAGTTCTATTTTTATCAACGGTTCGAGTGATATTGTTGTTTTGATTGATGGGGTACGTCAGAACTACGCAGGTGGCTCTGCTGCATCTCTGGCGTCTGCCATGAAGGATCTCAGTGGTATCGACCGCATAGAGGTACTGCATGGCTCAGCGTCGACACTCTACGGCTCGGATGCAAAGGGCGGCGTCATCAATATCATCACGAAGAAGGCGCAGGGAGTGAAGACGACACTTGGCGTCGGCTACGGCAGCTATGGTCGCCAGCTCTATAGCGCGGCAAACGAGGGCAGCGCGAACGGCTGGGATTGGCGTGTTAAGTACCAGAAGGATAAGAGCAGTGACTTCAAGGATGCGCATGGGAACAAGACACCGTCTAAACTTGATGCGGACTCGGTCAATCTTCATCTCGGCAAGGCATTGAGCAAGGCGTCCTATCTTGGACTTAACTTCCGCTCCTATAAGGATTCGGATCATTATCAGGCTCGTCATGAGATGGCATATCCTGCGAATAAGGGAGACTATGATTACTTTGACGGCAACCTGATTTGGAATGTGCAGATTGACGATACGATGAAGAATCAGATGAGTATTTCCCGCAGCAAATATGATTATGATTTGCTCACGTTTGGACCATGGTCTCCCCCGACAGGTGATCCATATAATTTCAGCGTTTGGACATGGAAGTTCAGCGACCAATTTGATAAGAAGCTTGGCGATCATCTGCTGACAGCAGGATTTGACTTTACGAAGGACAATACCGAAATTAAAGGAAGCGTTGATGATCGTACGATCATCAACCGTTCCTTCTACTTGCAGGATCAGTGGAGTATTCTTCCGACGCTGAAACTCACGGCAGGTATTCGTCATGACAGCAATTCTGCATTCGGGAGTCACAACAGCCCGAGTGTCAGCCTCGGTTATGACATTGATCCGATGACGCATGCCTACATGTCATATACCGGATATTTCATCACGCCGACACCATATCAGCTGTATGGAAAGAGCACATGGGGGAATCACGGCAATCCCAATCTTAAACCGGAGTCCGGCAATACGAAGGAGATCGGCATCGCACGTGATTTTGGCAGAGGTCTCAGCCTCACGGCAAGCTATTTCAAGCGCCACTCAAAGGATCGTATTGACTATGTTGCTGGTAAATATGTAAATGTTGATGATCAGGATGCACATGGTTGGTCACTCCAGCTTACGAAGCGCATTGATTCCCATGTACGGGCACGGGTTGGTTATACCAAGACCCATGTTGATGCTGTGGGAACAGGGACGAAGAACAATAACGGGTATTTGCCGGAGGATCAGTGGAATATCGGTGTGGATTACCGCAACCGTGACTTCGATTCCTCGCTCCTTGTACGCGGCATCATCGGACGCCCCGGACGTCCAACGACGGCTGCACAGGGACCTTTCTTCCCAACTGATAATTACTGGGTTGTCGATCTTGCGATGAACTATCAGATCGCTGACGCAACGAAGGTCTATTTCAAGGCAAACAATATATTCAACCAGTTCTATGCCGAGTACTCTAATGTAAATTATGGAGGAGCCGGACAGTGGTGGACGGCACCCGGCCGCAACTTCATGATCGGCATCGAGCAGAGCTTCTAAGCATATACCGTTTCTCTCCGGCAGCGTTCCTGTACGGCGCGTCGCCGGGGAAATCTCATAACTTTATAGTGTAGGAAGCAGAACGCGGGGAATCCGGTGCGACGCCGGAGCTGTTCCGCAACTGTATGGGGAGCCCTGCCGCCGCAATTCTCTCACAAAGAGACGGCAGGGCAATGAACCGAGCCAGAGTGCCGCTTGCCTTCTTCATTATTGTATGTCACTTGCGCGATACAAGATGATGCACAGCAGACCGTCTGCGGAGTGAGCTGAGATGCCGCTGCCGGACACATGGTCAGGTGTTTCTTTTGTGTCGCGTTTTTTATATGCGGAGGAGTGTGAGGCATGCCGGTATACGGGAAGCTGATCGGATTCTAGTATAGCTGCAGATAAGGCGATTGGCAGCGGGGAACATGGATGGATGCAGTCGAGATGTGTTCCCGGCAGTTGATATCAAAGGAGAGGAAACAAACATGAAGAAAACGGCGCGTATGCGCAGATTGGCATTTGGGATCACCGCCGCTCTGCTCGCCGGCTCATGGCAGGTACCGGTGTGGGCGGCGGATCAGAAGCCGATCAAAGAGGATATGACGCTGACCGAGGACACAACGGTCAAGGCAAATAAGACTACATTTACGGGAAATACCTCAGCAGGAGTTGGTGCTGTCTATGCGAATGGAGCTCTTGCGCTCGATATGGCAGGCCATGATCTCGGTCTTGATATACGCGATCTGAAGAGCTATGAGAACCGTGCGTCCGGCCTCCAGATTCGCAGCGGCTCGACGCTCACCATCGACAGCGATAAGAATAACCCGTCAGCGGGAAACCGTCTCATCACGATCAATGCAAAGGGCGGCTGGAATGATTCGCAGCAGAAGGGCGGTGCGGTGAGCGGCATCCGCTTTGACGAGTACGCGAAAAAACCGATGCGGGCCGACATCAATGCAGATGTGCGCATCAATGAGCTGTGGGCAGGCCAGGAGGCGGCACGCGGGATCTGGGCACCGGGGAAGGTGACCCTGAACCTCAATGGGTCGCTTGCCATTCAACTGGGTGCCGTTTATCACAACTGGACGGAGAGAGGCTTAGGCAATCCAAAGGCGCCGAGCACCTATGGCATCCACGTCAGCGGAAAAGACAACACCATCAATATCCGAAATGTAGACATCGCAGATTCGAAAATTCAGCGCGGCATCCAGCTCGGTACGGAGTATGACAGTGCATCGAACAGCGTCGTCCGCATCGGAGGCGGCACGCTCAAGGTGACGGACAACAAGGCGCGCGATCAGTGGCTGATGTGGCTGAATGGTGCAGGTAAAGTCTATTTTGGTGTCAATGATGCGGGAACGGATGCAGCTGCAGTAAAGACGGAGCTTGCAGGACCGATCCATGCCGGCAGGAACGGTGAGGTATACCTCGGCCTGAACGGCGCAGCCTCCAAGTGGACCGGCGGCACCGAGGGGGCATCAGAGGGCAGGACAACGCTCTATCTCAAGAACGGTGCGGTATGGGATACGACGAACGGCGGGCGCGGCACGCGGCTCGCCCGGCTATCGAGCACGGACGGCAGCGAGGGCCACATTTTTCAGAATGATACGGGCAAGCTGACAATTGATGACTATGCAGGCCGGCAGAAGATCTACTATCAGCATACGGGCGACGGCGCACAGCCCTCAGACTATGCGGGGGGCGATACCCATATCGTGAAGGCAGCGGCAAACTCCATTGTCACGATGGTGACTGACCACACAGGCGTTGCAGCGACAGATGCGGATGCCGTGCACCGGACACTGAATGCACTCGCAGGAAAACTCTACTACGATGCGGCAAAGAGCGGAGAGCAGAATCTCACGGGACGGGTAATGCTCGCTGAGGGGCTGACTGCCTCGTCGGCAGAACGCAAGATCGAGGGCATGAACTTCTCTGCGGCGAGCGGACAGGGCAGCGCCTCCGGCACAGCCGCGGCCCCGCTTCCTGCGCTCCCAACCCCCTCAGTTCCGGGGACATCGCCCGCACAGCCGTCCGTACCTGATGTACCTGCTGTACTTGATACGACGCAGCAGATCGCAGAGGTCGGATTTGACAGCATGGAGCTGAGCGAAAAGTGGAAGGCGCAGGGATACGGCGATGACGAGGGGCACTATACCTTCGACAAAGACGTCATCATCCGCACGAATGCCGGCGGCAATGACATGATCCCTGCCCAGCGCTACTATGCCGGCGGCATCGTTGTGGACGAGGAGTCGTCCTCCGACCCCAAGACGATCAATATGGACGGGCATAGACTGACGCTGAACAGTACGGCAGACTCTGCTCAGAGATATGCCGGCGGTATCGCAGTGGCTGCGGGTGCTCTTGAGATCCAGAATGCGGGCGGCCTTGATATCAATATCAGCGGCGCACAGCGGGCAGACAACGGTATCTATGCCATGGCGACCAGCAGGAAAGACGGACGCGTTGTCATCGGAAACGATGATGCGGCAGCGCATGCAGTCAAGATTCGCAACATGACGAGCGGTGAAAAAGGGGCAGCGATCCAGGCAAAGGGCAGCGGCTCCAGAAAAGCCCTTGTGGACATCAAGGGGCTTGTCGATGTCGAACAGGATCAGGACAACCTCCTTAAGGCATCGTATGGCGGTGAGATCCGCCTCGGCGGCGGGCGTCTGTCTGCCGGAAAAGATGCGAGAGCTGCGGAAATCTCGAGCGGCGGCAAGGTATTCATCAATGTGAAGGGGGACAGCAGCGATCTGCAGGCCGCCTCGACAGAGCGCGATGTTAGAATTGACGGCAACGTGTCGGTTGAGCGGGCGGACAGTATATTTGCTGCGGCGCTTGTTACAGAGCGCTCTTATCTCAAGGGCAAGATCGGCGGAACAGGCAGCACCAACCTTCTGCTCTCCCGCGGCGCGCGCTGGGAGAATCAGTCTGTCGGTGCAGGTAATATCGCAAAGAGTCATCTGACGCATCTGAAGGCAGACGGCGGTGAGATCCATCAGAACGACACGGCAGATCTCTCGATCGACCGGTTTGAAGGCAACGCGAAGCTGTTCTACACGCACGAAGGGGACGGCTCGGACGCTGCGCACTACAAAGCGGGCAATACACATATCAAGAGTGCGGCGGAGCATGCCGAGATGACAGTCATCACGGATGCCGGACAGGTGAATACGGCAGATGCGTCAGCCGTGCATAAGACGCTGAACGCTCTTGCCGGAAAACTCTACTATGATGCGGCTGCGACCGAGCATAATCTCAAGGGGAAGGCAATGATCGCCGAGGGGCTGACCTCCTCATCGGCATCGAAGCAGCTCGCAGATATCACGTTCCAGGCGGATGGCCAGGGCAGCGTCAAGGAGGATATCGGTGAGGGGCGCCAGCTCGTCGAGGGCGACTGGGACGGTTCCGCCCGCGAACAGAAGTACTGGGATACGAAAGGGATTCGCAGCGGCTCTGCCTATAACTTTACCGGTGACGCCGTATTTACGCCCGCACTCAGTGACAAACCGGTCAAGGCGCACAACGAATACAGCCGTTATGACTTTGGCGGCATCATGTGGGGCAAGGGCAAAAACGGCAGCATCAATATGAACGGCCATGCGCTGTCCATTCAGACGGGTGACGGTAATGTGCGCACACAGTCCGGCGAGCGCCGTGGAGACGAGTCGACGGGCATCCTCGTGAATGGCGGAACACTCGAGATGAAGTCGCTCGGCAAGACGGCGGTCCGTGCGCAGAACAACGGCATTCATCTGGTTGCCGATCGTGATAAGGGGGCTGCAAACCTCTATATCAAGAATACGGCAGATAACCCCGTGCAGATTACATCTCAGGATAAGGGTATTTTCCTCGAGAGCTACAACAATGCTGCGCGTCTCACCATCGACGGTACCGTCGATATCAATGCGCCGCAGGGAGTGGTTGTCGATGCGGGGACGCTCACCATCGGCGGCGGAAAGATTACCTCGAAGGGCAATGCTGCGCTCTATGTCAACTCGCCCGGCACGGCAAAGATCAATGCAACAATGGACGGTGCAGGCAACATCGTTCCGATGGATGCAGCCCGTGACGTGCAGATCGATGGCGATGTGCAGGTCAAGGCGGGCTCTGCTGCTGCCTATATCGGACTGACGACGAAGAACTCTGTGCTCAAGGGACTCTTTACGACCGATATGTACACATGGCCAACCAACTACTGGGAGCTGGCAAAGGGCAATGGCTACCTTACCCTCCGCAACGGCGGCACATGGGAGCATGTGAAGTCCGGCACGGGCATGGACAAAAACGGCCAGGCAGAGCTGGGAGACAGCCGCGTCAGCCGCTTGAATGCCGATGGCGGTGTTATCCGGCAAAAGGATAAACGCAATATCATTATCGATGACTTCCGCGGCAATATGCGTCTCGTCTACGAGCATGTCAACGATGGCTCGCAGGCAGAGGACTACGGGAGCGATGCCGCGCGTAAAGATCCCAATAAGGTCTATGGAGACACGCACATCGGACGTGCCGCAAAGGACTCCTCCATCACCATGGTGACGGACAGCAACGGTGTGGCACTCCATGATGAGGCAGCCGTGCGCAAGACGCTGAATGCGCTCGCCGGAAAGCTCTACTATGACGGCTATATCGGCGGGGAGCGGAATCTCTCGGGCAAGGCGATGATCGCCGAGGGTCTGACCGGATCCGCCGTATCGCAGCAGCTTGATCTCGCGTACAAGGAAACCAACGGACAGGCGCATGTAAAAGAGCAGGATACGCCGTCGAACCCGCCAACGCCGCCGGCACAGGATGATCCATCGAACCCTCCTGCGCCGGAGCTTGAAGGTACCATCAACAAACAGATCGCCGAGGGCAACTTCGGCACGGCCGACACCAAGGCGTACTGGCAGAGCAAGGGCGTCTACGACGGCAAGGGCAACTACACCTTCAACCGTGACATCAAACTCGTGACGAAAGCGGCGGACAACCCCGTCATCTCGGAAAAGGACAACAAATTCGGCACGATCTACTGGAACGGCGACGCAGAAGGCAGCATCGACATGACAGGGCATCGCCTTGGGATCAAGGCAGGCCCCGGCGGACATGGACTCCTGCCGGAACAGGGCAAACAGGCGGGATGGGAGCGTACACCGAACGCGATCACCGTCTACAGCGGCACCCTCACGATCAAGAACGTCAAGGGCATGGATATTGAATCCGACCCGACGGGCAGCCTCTATGGGCGCGGCATCTTCGTCATGGGGTATCCCGGCGGTGCCGGTCACATGAGCGGCAAGGGACATGCGAAGCTCGTCATCGAGAACGATGATGATCCTGCGCATGCAGTGAAGATCCGGGTCAAAGAGACGGGCGAAGACTTTGGAGCGATCGAAGCGCGCAAGAACATGGGAAGCGCAGAAGTCGACATCAAGGGACTGGTCGACATAGACTCGAAGATGTGGCGTGCGGTGGAATCGCACGGGGCACGGATCTCCATCGGCGGCGGCATTATCAAGGGGACAGACGTTGCCTCGATTGCGGCATATTCTAACGGCAAGGTATTCGTCAACGCGAAACTGAACGACGATGGAAGCGTCTCGGCAACCTCCGAGAAGCGCCCTGTGCAGATCACGGGCGACATCAGCGCCGAGGGCGGCGGACATGTTGTACTTGGGCTCAGCAACAAAGAGTCGTTCTTCAAGGGACTGGTCTCGACCGACATCAATGGCATCCTTGACGGAGCAACGGGCCAATGGGGATACAACCCCGGCGACGTATCCATGCGGCTTGCCAATGGAGCGACGTGGGAACACAAGCAGGTCGGCACGGGCTACCATCACAAGAAGGAGACCGGGTCGAAGGAGAAGGGCATCTCGATGGACAGCCGTGTCACGCGTCTGGACGCGGACAAGGGCATCCTCAAGCAGCTCGACCCGCACAAGCTGACGATTGACAACTACAGCGGGAATATGCGTCTGGTCTATGAGCATGTTGATGACGGCACGAAAGCCGAAAACTACAAGGCAGGCGATGTGCACATCAAGAAAGCTGCGGCGGGTTCTGCCGTCACCATGGTGACGGACAGCAACGGCGTGGCGCTCCATGATGAGGCAGCCGTGCGCAAGACGCTGAACGCGCTCGCCGGAAAGCTCTACTATGACGGCTATGTCGGCGGGGAGCGGAATCTTTCGGGCAAGGCGACGATCGCCGAGGGCCTGACCGGATCCGCCGTATCGCAGCAGCTTGATCTCGCGTACAAGGAAACCAACGGACAGGCGCATGTAAAAGAGCAGGATACGCCGTCGAACCCGCCAACGCCGCCGGCACAGGATGATCCATCGAACCCTCCTGCGCCGGAGCTTGAAGGTACCATCAACAAACAGATCGCCGAGGGCAACTTCGGCACGGCCGACACCAAGGCGTACTGGCAGAGCAAGGGCGTCTACGACGGCAAGGGCAACTACACCTTCAACCGTGACATCAAACTCGTGACGAAAGCGGCGGACAACCCCGTCATCTCGGAAAAGGACAACAAATTCGGCACGATCTACTGGAACGGCGACGCAGAAGGCAGCATCGACATGACAGGGCATCGCCTTGGGATCAAGGCAGGCCCCGGCGGACATGGACTCCTGCCGGAACAGGGCAAACAGGCGGGATGGGAGCGTACACCGAACGCGATCACCGTCTACAGCGGCACCCTCACGATCAAGAACGTCAAGGGCATGGATATTGAATCCGACCCGACGGGCAGCCTCTATGGGCGCGGCATCTTCGTCATGGGGTATCCCGGCGGTGCCGGTCACATGAGCGGCAAGGGACATGCGAAGCTCGTCATCGAGAACGATGATGATCCTGCGCATGCAGTGAAGATCCGGGTCAAAGAGACGGGCGAAGACTTTGGAGCGATCGAAGCGCGCAAGAACATGGGAAGCGCAGAAGTCGACATCAAGGGACTGGTCGACATAGACTCGAAGATGTGGCGTGCGGTGGAATCGCACGGGGCACGGATCTCCATCGGCGGCGGCATTATCAAGGGGACAGACGTTGCCTCGATTGCGGCATATTCTAACGGCAAGGTATTCGTCAACGCGAAACTGAACGACGATGGAAGCGTCTCGGCAACCTCCGAGAAGCGCCCTGTGCAGATCACGGGCGACATCAGCGCCGAGGGCGGCGGACATGTTGTACTTGGGCTCAGCAACAAAGAGTCGTTCTTCAAGGGACTGGTCTCGACCGACATCAATGGCATCCTTGACGGAGCAACGGGCCAATGGGGATACAACCCCGGCGACGTATCCATGCGGCTTGCCAATGGAGCGACGTGGGAACACAAGCAGGTCGGCACGGGCTACCATCACAAGAAGGAGACCGGGTCGAAGGAGAAGGGCATCTCGATGGACAGCCGTGTCACGCGTCTGGACGCGGACAAGGGCATCCTCAAGCAGCTCGACCCGCACAAGCTGACGATTGACAACTACAGCGGGAATATGCGTCTGGTCTATGAGCATGTTGATGACGGCACGAAAGCCGAAAACTACAAGGCAGGCGATGTGCACATCAAGAAAGCTGCGGCGGGTTCTGCCGTCACCATGGTGACGGACAGCAACGGCGTGGCGCTCCATGATGAGGCAGCCGTGCGCAAGACGCTGAATACGCTCGCTGGCAAGCTCTACTATGACGGCTATGTCGGTGGGGAGCGGAATCTTTCGGGCAAGGCGATGATCGCCGAGGGCCTGACCGGATCCGCCAAAACCTTGAAAGTGGCGGATATGGGTTGGGCAGCAACCGGACAAGGAACCCTGCAGGGAACCGGGCCCGTGTCTCCGACACAGCCGGAAAATCCGAACCCGAATCCCAATCCCAATCCAAATACGCAGATCGAATACGGTGACTATGAGA
>ERZ773035.1924-NODE-1924-length-14185-cov-10.952725_pt1 | contig 14185 bp, 14 predicted proteins | sample MGYA00511487_ERZ773035 | MGnify/ENA primary metagenome ERZ773035 (study PRJEB29015, sample SAMEA2737985) | human oral metagenome | biome: human oral; feature: human-associated habitat; material: dental | place: China | collected 2024 ...
CGGGGGAGGCGTCGAGGGTGTCGCGCGGCCCCGCGCCGGGGGCGCCGGGGGGCGTGTCGGGTAGGATGGGCTCCCAGTCGTCCTCGTCCCCGGCCTCCTCGTCGACCTCCGCCAGGAGGGCGTCAAGGTGTTCCGGGTCGCCGCCGGACAGCAGGCTCGCGGCGACGAGCGCGCGCAGGGCGGCCAGGTTCTCGGCCTGCGCGTCGGCGGCGGCCTGCTCCCGGGCCCGGTCGGCCTCACGGACGTCGGCGAGGGACACGCCCTCGGGTGCGTCGGCGGCCTGGAGGTAGGGCAGGAGGTCGGGGTCGATGCCCGCGTCGGACCCCTCGCCCCGGTCCTGCGTATGCAGCCTCTCCAGGCCCCCGCGGTCCACGCCGTCACCGAAGACGGCGTCCACGACCTCCTCCCCGCTCGCCCCGGAGGGGATCCCGAAGGCCGCGCCGGGGTGCGGACGCTCTGACTGGTCGTTAGGCACCATGCCACCCTTCTCTCAGCGCCCCGGCCCACCTGCCCCCAGTGGGCGGCGGCCAGGGCCCAGGCGCTAATCTAGCCGCCCTGTCGGGCACGCCCCGTCGGTCACGCCCCGGCCCAGGCACAAGGCCGCCATGAGCGCCGCCCGCCCGGACGCCGACGGAGGCGCCTGCGTGAACCGTCCCAGCCTGCCCGTCTTCCGCCGCCCGCGCCGACGCCGATGGAGGTGGTACCCAGGCAGTCGTGCCACCATGGGTCCATGAGCACCGACCAGCGCATTGTCCCGACCCCCCAGAACTCCGTGTGGGCCGAGCGCACCGGGACCCGCCAGTACCTGGGGCACAACGCCCGCGGCGCCGAGGTACGCATTGGCACCGGCCCCGGCGAGTTCACCCCCGGCGAGCTGATCAAGATGGCCCTGGCCACCTGCAACTCCCTGTCCGCGGACCACCGTCTGGCCAAGGCGCTCGGGGAGGACTTCGAGGCCAATGTCATCGCGGCCACCACCAAGAACGAGGCGGAGGAACGCTACGACGCCTTTGACGTCCAGCTGGTAGCCGACCTCTCACACCTGACCCCCGAGCAGCTGGACACCCTGCGTCAGCGGGTCGACGCCGCCGTTGACCGCTCCTGCACCGTGGGGCACACGATCGACAGGGGCGCGCGCACCAGCCTCCACCTCCTGGACGACTCGGCCTCCGAGTAGGGCCACCCGCACGGGCCACGGCGGCAGGCCGGGCGGGACTGTCCCGCTGACAGGCCGGGCGGTGGCGGGCCGCTAACCGCCGCCAGGGGCCGCCGCGCACGGGCCGCGGCGGCAGTACCGGGGGGTCCGGTGGCGGGCCGTCCCCTGGCCCGTACTCTTAATTCTGACCGCTCCCCGCGGGCAGCCCGCACGAAACGGAGGCCCTATGGATTCCAGGCACCTGGAGCAGGCGCTCGACGCCGCTATTACGCTACCCGCCTCACGGGTCGAGGAGCGGGTGGCCCGCATGCGCAGGGACCGTCCCGACGCCGATGTCAGTGAGCTCGTCGTCCTGGCCGGTAACCGCTTCCGCCACGAGTCGGGCCTGACCTCCGGCGCGGTGGGGGCCTCGGCGGCCCTGCCCGTGGTGGGCACGGGCACATCCGTGGCCCTGACGGTGGGGCAGACCGCGGTCTTTATGGCCTCCGCCGTCACCTACGTCCTGACCGTCGCCGAGCTCCAGGGCCTGCACGTGGCCGACGCCGAGCGACGTCGGGCCCTGGTCCTGTCCGCCCTCCTGGGTGAGGAGGGCAGCCGCGCGGTCCAGGGGGAGCTGGGCCTGTCCACCCTGTTCTGGGCGGCGCAGCTGCTCACCCAGATGCCCATCCCCACGGTCCGCTCCGTCAACGTCGAGCTGACCAGGCGCCTGACCCGCCGCGTTGCGGCCCGGGGCGGGGCGCTGGCCCTGGGACGGCTCATCCCCTTCGGGATCGGCGCGTTCATCGGCTACACCGGCGGCCGGGCCCTGGCCAGCCAGGTCATTGAGGGGGCCCAGGCGGCGCTGGGGCCCACGGACGCCCTCCCGGCCACCGCGGACCCGCAGGCCCTGGTGCCCACCGCCCCGATGCCCACGGCCCTGTAGGCCACCGCGGTGCCCGCTACCAGCGGCGGCTAGGCACCGCCTTCGCACACCACCCGTCCCACCCCGTAAGGAGGCCACCGCCCATGACCGAGGCGACGCCGTCGAGCACCTACCCGGCCCTGGCCGAGGCGGGCCTGACCCCTCCGGCGGGGGTGGACGTGGCCTACGAGAACCTCCTGGCGGAGGTCCTGGCCCACGGCGCCCCCAAGGGCGACCGCACCGGCACCGGCACCCGCTCGGTGTTCGCCCGCCAGCTGCGCTACGACCTGACCCGCGGCTTCCCCCGCGTCACCACCAAGTTCGTGGCCATGAAGGCCGTCAAGGGCGAGCTGCTGTGGTTCCTCCAGGGGACCGGGAGCACGCGCTGGCTGGCCGAGCAGGGGATCACCATCTGGGACGAGTGGGCGGACGACGGCGAGCTCGGGCCGGTCTACGGCGTCCAGTGGCGGTCCTGGCCCAGCCGTGAGGGGGGCGCCATCGACCAGATAGCCGGGCTCATCAACACCCTGCGCACCGACCCCGACTCCCGGCGCATGCTGGTCAGCGCCTGGAACGTCTCCGACCTGGACCGTATGGCGCTGGCCCCCTGCCACGTCCTCTTCCAGTGCTACGTGGTCCGCGGGCGCCTGAGCCTGCAGGTCTACCAGCGCAGCGCGGACCTCTTCCTGGGTGTGCCCTTCAATATCGCCTCCTACGCGCTGCTGACCCACATGCTGGCCCAGCAGTCGGGGCTGGATGTGGGGGAGCTCATCTGGACCGGCGGGGACTGCCACGTCTATGACAACCACGTCGAGCAGGTCCGCACCCAGCTCTCGCGCGTGCCCCGGGCCTACCCCTTCCCCCGCCTGCGCCTGGGGGCGGCGCCGTCCATCGACGCCTACACCATGGACGACATTGACGCCTCGGAGGGCTACCGCCACCACCCCGCCATCCCCGCCCCCGTGGCGGTGTGAGCCGTGGAGCAATCCGACGCCGGGCCCGTCCCGCAGCCTCCGCCCCCCGGCCCATCCCGCCCCCCGGCTCCCAGGGGCCCGGGGCCGGGCGCGCCCCGTCCCGGGGGCACGGGGCGGGTGCCGGTGCTCCCGCCCGCTGCCCCGGATTCCGGGGGCCTGCCCCCGGTGGGTATGGTCTGGGCCCAGGACCACGGTGGGGTCCTGGGGTCGGCGGAGGGCATGCTGTGGCGGGTTCCCGCGGACTTCCGCCACTTCAAGGCCGTGACCCTGGGCGGCGGCCTGGTCATGGGCCGCACCACCTGGGACTCACTCAAGGGGGCGCTGGTGGGACGCCGGAACGTGGTCATGACGCGCTCTGAGGACTGGACCGCCCCGGGGGCCCACCGCGCCAGCAGCCTGGAGCAGGCCCTGGCGCTGGCCGCGGACGGCCTAGAGGAGGAGCTGGGGGCGGACCCGCGAACGGGCCGGGCCGCCTCCTGGCCGCGCACCTGGGTAATGGGCGGGGGCAGTGTCTACCGCCAGGCCATGGAGGCCGGGGTCGCGGACCTGCTGGTGGTGAGCACCATTGACCTGGATGTGGCCGCCAGCCTGGGTGCCGGGCGCGTTAGAGCCGGAGCGGACGGGGTGACGTGCGCCGCAGCCGGTGGGAACACCGGTTCCGGTACGGCCGGGCCGGACGTGCCAGGCGTGCCGGGTGGGTTGGCCGGGCCGGAGGGGGCGGTGGCACCTGTGCTCGTGCGCGCCCCGAGCATTGACCTCGCCCAGTGGGAGCGTGACGAGGAGGACAGCGATGTCCTCGGTACCTGGCGCCCCCGCTCAGGCGACGCGGGCTGGCGGGTGGACGTCTGGCGCCGTCGGGCTTAAGGACCTGCCCGGGCCAGCCGGGTCACCAGCCGGGCCGCTCGGCAGCCGCAGGGCGACTGGACCACCACGGAGACCTGCGCCCGGCCCCGGTTTTCAGGCCTCCCGCCGGACCACCACAGGGACCTGTGTCACGCCCTCCTGTGGCACGCTCGCTGCGCCGCCCCGGGCCTGCGTCCCGGCCACCACGGACGCCGTTCAGGAGGCCGGCGCGTAGTCCCCGGCCACGACCTCGACCCGGTTGCCCTCGGGGTCGAGCAGCGCGACCTCGTAGTAGCCGTCCCCGGTGCGTCGGGGGCCGTCCACCACCTGGACCCCCACCTCACGCGCCCGCCGGGCCAGGGCGTCCACGGCGGGCGGGTCCGCCAGGGCGAAGGAGATGTGCGCCCACCCCAGGCGGTCCCCCGCCCCCGGGACCGTCACGTCCGGGCGGGTCATGAGCTCCAGGCGGGCGCCGGTCCCGAAGGTGAGGATGTAGGTGGACAGGCCCGTGCGGGGGTTGTGGTAGAGCTCACCTGCAACTCCCCCGAACCAGGTGGTGTAGAAGTCGCGGGCGGCCTCCAGGTCGGCCACCCAGACGGCGGCGTGGTCAATGCGGGTCATGGTGCCTCCGTACAGCAGCATAGGTGATGAGAAGCACATACTACCTGCGTGGGCGGGGTCGTGGGGCGACGCCGCGCCCGCCCCGGCCCGACAGGCCCGCCCGTCGCGGCCCCGCCGAGCCGCCTGCTCAGGCAAGGGGCTGGTACCTGGTCCACCTCCCAGAAGGTCCAGGTCCTGGCCGCGTTCTCCCTGCCCGCCCTGGTCGCGCCTGGTCCACCTCCCAGAAGGTCCAGGGGGCCGCCCGCCTGCTCAGGCAAGGGGCTGGTAGTCGTCCTGGTCACCGCCCAGGAGGACGTCGTGGAGGTAGTGGCTCTTGGGGGCGGTGCCGTAGACCTCGGCGGTGGTGCGGCTGAACCAGGCGTTGAAGATCCTGGTGACCGAGGCGGCCAGGCGGGTGACGGTGGTGTTCATGGTGGAGACCTTTCGTATCGGTTCCGGGGTGGGGCTCGTGCCCCGTCCGGCTGACACCATGAACGGTAAAAGTCCATACGATCGCTGCCAATGATCATATCTAACTAAAATGATCATTTATCTACCTCCCTGCCCGGGGCCCGCCGCCACCTGCCACTGACCGAGGCGGGCCCGGACCCTACCGGCGTCCCGGTGGGCAGGCCCGGGGCTGAGGAGCCCGGGCCGCTCCCCGCCGCCCGCGGCCGACCACGTCTGCCCGCTAGGCCCGCCTGCGGCCGTGGGGTGCCCGGGTCAGACGATCCCCTGGCTGGCCAGCCACTGGGAGGCGATGTCCGCGGTGGGCAGGTGGTCCACGGCGCTGGCCCGGTTGAGCCGGGGCAGCTCCTGCGCGCTCAGCCGGGCGTTGACGGCACCGATCGCCTCACGCGCCTCAGGGGCCAGGGTGGCCGACACCAGCGGCGTGACCCGCTGGGGGACGATCAGGCCCTGCGGGTCGGTCAGGACCACCAGGTCGGAGCCGGTAGCCGCGGGGCTGGCCGTGTAGATGTCGGCCACGTCCACGTCGCCGTCGGTCAGGGCCTTGAGGGTGAGCGGCCCGCCGGAGTCCTCCACGGGTTCCACCACGGCCCTGACCCCGTAGACGCTCTCCAGGCCCGTGGGCCCGTAGGGGCGGGTGGCGAGCTCGCTGTTGGCGGCGATGGTGACGGCGCGTCCCAGCGCCCTCAGGTCGGCGATGGAGGTCAGCTGGTACCTCTCGGCGGTGGCCCGGGTGACCACGTAGGAGTCCTGGTCGGTGGCCTGGGCCGGTTCCAGGACGGTCAGGTTCGCCGGGAGGGCCTCCAGCAGCGCGGCCTGGATCCCCTCGGCGTCGCGGGCGGTGGCCTCCTTGTCCAGGAAGCTCAGGAGGTTGCCCCCGTACTCGGGGATGACGTCGATGTTCCCGGCGCGCAGCTCGGGGACGTAGACCTCGCGCCGGCCGATCTGGTACTGGCGGCTGACCGTCAGGCCGACGGCCTCCATGGCCTGGGCGTAGAGCTCGGCAATGACCTCGTTGGAGTAGTACTGCTGGCTGCCCACGATGACCCCCTCGCCCTGGCGCTCCCGCCTGGTCCCCAGGGGGTCGTCCGAGGCGCAGGCACCCAGGACCCAGGCCGCGCCCAGGACCCCGGAGGCGGCCAGGAGCCGACGCCGTCCCAGGCGCGCGGCCCCGTCCCCGCCCGGTGCACCCGCACTCGGCGCGCTCCCGCCCGGTGCACCGTCACGCCGGGGCCGGCCCGCCCCAGGTCCGCCGGGTCCCCCCACCTTGGAAGGGACGTGAGCACCGGCGCCTCCTGGATGGGCGGGTGCCGACCGGGGGCAGGATCGGCCCACCCCCCTGCTGGCGGGGGCCGAGGCGGTCCGACGGCGGGGGCCGCGGGGCACGTGGCTCATACCTTCTCCTTGGAGTCACGGCGCCCGGGCGGCCTGACCGCCCGCTGCACCAGGGCGAAGAACGTCTCCGAGGCCAGCGCCAGGACCACCACCAGGAGCGCCGAGGCCAGCATCATGGGGTAGTCCTGGGTCTTGAGCCCCAGGAACATGAGGCGCCCCAGGCCCCCGGCACCGGTGTAGGCGGCCAGGGTGGCGGTGGCGATCACCTGGAGGCTGGCCGAGCGCAGCCCCCCGAGGAGCTGGGGGGCGCCCAGGGGCACCTGGACCCGGGCCAGGACCTGTAACGGGGTCATGCCGCAGGCGCGCGCCCCGTCCACGGCCTCGTGGGGCGCGGCCTCGACCCCGGTGCAGGCCCCCGCCAGGACGCTGGGGAAGGCCAGCACCACCAGGGCCACCAGGGGGCCGGCCAGCCCGATCCCCAGCCACAGCGCCGTCAGGGTCACCACGCCCAGGGTCGGCAGGGCCCGTGCCGCCCCGCCCAGGGCGACCACCAGGGCCCGCCCGCGACCCGTGGCCCCCATCCACCAGCCCAGGGGGACGGCGGCCAGGGAGGCGAGGGCCAGCGCCAGGAGGGAGTAGCCCAGGTGCTGGGCCACCAGCAGCCCGATCCCCGTGCTGCCGCGCCAGTGGGCGCCCTGCCCCAGCCAGGCCAGGGTCTCCAGGAGGTACCTCACGCCCTCCTCCTCTCGGCGCGCCGCCCCACCCGGAGCCAGCGCCCCACCCGGAACGGGCGCCCTACCCGGAGCCGGCGGCGCGTACCGCCGGAGCGCGCACCGGGGTGCCGGCCCCTGGTCCAGGGCATGAGGATCCTGCCCAGGACCAGCAGCACCTGGTCCAGGACCAGGGCCACCAGCATGGTGACCACCACCCCGGTGGCCACCTCGGCCACGGCCCCCTCCTTCTGGAAGCCGTCGGTCAGGAGCAGCCCCAGGCTGCGCACCCCCAGCACCCCGCCCACGGTGACCAGGGAGACGGTGGAGACGGTGACCACGCGCAGGGCGGCCAGGAGGGCGGGGCCAGCCAGGGGCAGCTCCACGCCGAGGAAGCGCTGGGGGCCGGTCATGCCCTGGGCCCGCGCGGCGTCGAGCACCTGGCGGTCCACGGCGGCAAAGGCCTCCGTGGCGGCGGGCACCAGGAGGGCCAGGCCGTACAGGCTCAGGGCCACCACCACGTTCAGGTCGCTGCGGATCGTGGTGCCGATGAGTGAGGGCAGGATGACGAACAGCGCCAGGGAGGGGACGGCGTACAGCAGGGAGGCGGCCCCCACCAGCAGCGCCCGCAGGGGCCTGACCCCCACGGCCAGGCGCGCCAGGGGCAGGGACAGGAGCGCCGTGGCCGCGAGCGCGGGCAGGACCAGGGCCAGGTGGGCGTACAGCAGGGAGACGACGAGGTCGAGGTTGCGCAGCACCCAGGTCACGGGCGGCTCCCCGGGGTCGCGGTACCGCGGGCCCCTGGCCCGGCGGCGGGCGCGGCATCCCCCGCACCAGGGTCCTGCGTGGCATCCCCTGTACCAGCCACTGCCCGCCCCGCGGGGGCGCTCGCGGCCCCGCCCCTGGCGGCGCGGACCCCCGTGGTGGGGGCCACCGTGCCTGGGGCCCCGTTGTCCAGGATCCCGACGGCCCGTCCGTACTTGTCGGTGACCACCGTCCCGTCCCCACCCAGGGACAGGCGCCGCCCGTCCCCGCCCAGGCCGAGGAACTGGGTGACGAAGGGGTCGGTGCTGCCGGCCAGGAGCTCCGGACCGCTGCCCCGGGCGGCAATGTGGGCGCCCGCGCTCAGCAGGATAATGTCGTCGCCCAGGGTGAGGGCCTCCTCGACGTCGTGGGTGACGAAGACGATGGTCTTGGCCATGTCGGCCTGGAGGCGCAGGAGCTCGTCCTGGAGCTCGCGACGCACCAGGGGGTCCACGGCCCCGAAGGGCTCGTCCATGAGCAGCACGGAGGGCTCGGCGGCCAGCGCCCGGGCCACGCCTACGCGCTGGGCCTGCCCGCCGGAGAGCTGGTGGGGGTAGCGGGAGGCGAGGGAGTCGTCCAGGCCGACCTGTGCCAGCAGGTCGCGGGCCCGACGGCGGGCGGTGGCGCGGGGGACGCCGTTCAGGCGCGGCACGGTGGCGATATTGTCCACCACGGTGCGGTGGGGCAGGAGGCCGCCGTTCTGCATGACGTAGCCGATGGAGCGGCGCAGGGCCACGGGGTCGGCGTCGGCCACGTCCGCGCCATCCAGCAGGATCCGGCCGCTGGTGGGCTCGACCATGCGGTTGACCATGCGCAGGAGCGTGGTCTTGCCGCTGCCCGAGGAGCCCAGGAGCACCGTGACCGCCTTGTCGCGGAACGTGGCCGTGAAGGCGTCCACGGCAGGTGCGTCACGCCCGTACTGCTTGGTGACGCCGTCGAACTCGATCATGGCCCCGCCTCCTCCCTGTTCGTGCCGGTCGCGGGCGGTGCGCCCACCCTAGGCCAGGCGCCGCCGTGGTACCGGGAGGTGCACGTCACCCGAACGGCTACCGGTGCCGCTGGCCCGCGCGCCTGCCCGCCTGGTGGTCCCCCGACAAGTTGGCCGCCTCCTTGATACGCCGGCCCGCGCACGTGCCTGACCGGTGTCACGCGCGTCTGGCGGCCAATGCGCCTACCATAGGCGTTAACTATGACACCTACCACCACCCCTGCCGAACGCCAGCGCACTATCCTGCGGTCCCTCAACCGGGTCGATCCCGTGAGCGTTGACGCCCTGGCGCGCCTGACCGGCGTCTCCGTCGTGACCATCCGCCGTGACCTGTCCGATCTGGCCTCCCGTGACCTGGTGCGGCGCGTCCACGGCGGCGCCCTGCTGCCCACTAGGCGCGGGGCCCGCCCCACCTACGCCGTGCGCGCCAGCGAGGACATGGAGGCCAAGCGGGTCCTGGCCCGCGCCACCGCCGCGCGCATTGAGGACGGCGAGAGCCTCATCCTGGACAACGGCACCACCTGCGAGCTGATCGCCCACCACCTGGCCGGACGGGACCTGACCGTCATGGCCCTGTCGCTGCGTACGGCGGCCACGCTGGCCGAGGTCCCCGGGGCGCGCGTCACTATCCCCGGCGGCCCGGTGGAGACCGAGACCCTGTCCCTGCTCACCGTCATGACCGTGGACGCGCTGCGGGACTTCCGGGCCGACACGGCGGTCCTGGGCGCCTGCGCCGCCTCCCCCGCCTCCGGGCTGTGCACGTACCAGCCCGAGGACGCCGTGGTCAAGCGTGCGATTATCGCCTCGGCCAGCCGGGTCCTGCTGCCCACCACCACGCGCAAGCTGACCCGCGCCTCGACCTACCGGTTCGGGTCCCTGGAGGACGTGGACGACATCCTGGTCACCTCCGACGCCCCGGAGGAGTCCCTGGCCGAGCTGCGCGCCGCCGGGGTGACGGTCAGCGTGTGCGAGTAAGGACACCGCGAGAACGGTACTTATTGCTCGCGAGAACGGTACTTGTTCGTCGTGAGAACGGTACTTATTGCTCGCGAGAACGGGGCGCCCGGGGTTCCTGTCACATCATCTGAGAATCAGAGCCGACCCCACCCCAACCCGCTCTCTGTCTGCCTAATGTCTGTGCAGGTCAGAAGCGTGAGTACTCGCGCGGCACGGAGTGCCTCCTTCTCTGATCCTCAGATTGCGACAAAACCAGGCCCTGTCCCCACCAGGACCGCGCATAGACCTCGTATCCGTAGCCAGAGACCGCCCGCGGGCCGGACGTCGGGCCCGGAAGAGGCCTAGAACATGAGGCCCAGGGACACCAGGACCACGGCCGCCAGAGGGAAGGTCCCCTGCTTGACGGCGGCGGTGCGGTACTCGGGGGCGGCCAGGTAGAGCACGGCCGCCGCAGCCAGCATGGACCCCGTCCCCGCCAGGGTGAGCGCGCCCCCCGTGGCGGTGAAGCCCGTGCTCAGGGCGATGACCCCGCAGAAGGTCTGCACGGCCAGGAAGAGGTTGTAGAAGCCCAGGTTGTAGGCGTAGAAGGTGTGGGGCCTGGCCTGGGTGGGGCTCCCGCCGAAGGTCCTTCGGGCCAGCGGCCCCTCCCAGTCAATGGACTCCATGTAGAAGATGACCACGTGGACGATGGCGGCCAGGACCGCGAGGACCATTCCCAGGGCAAGCACGTACCTCTCCTTTCCGGCACCATCCGGCTGCTGCTCCACGACGGTGGATCGCAAGGACCATACACGCCGCCGCCCCCGGAGGCGGTCAATGGCGCGCTCCGCCGCGTCGGACCCGACAGGACGCACCCGGTCGCGCGGGACCCGCCGCCACGGGCCCGGCGCCCAGGAGCGGGGCAGGAGCGGGGCGCGTCCTCAGCCCGCCGCCTGCCGGGTGACCCAGGCAATGAAGTTGGTCTCACCGGACTCGGCGGACTCCGCCATGGTGTGCCCCTGGCCCCAGACGGTGGCGAAGTCCACCGAGCCCACGCCCGCCGCCCTCAGGGCGAGGGCGAGGTTGAGCTCCACGGTGGAGGCGGTGTCGCCCTGCGTCAGGCCGGTGCGGATGCGCCAGGCGGGCGCCACGGTGGAGGTGCCCGCGTACTGCGAGGAGGCCGTGAGGTAGGACAGGGGGTCGTACATGTCCACCCGCGTGACCGTGGTGGTGCCTGCCGGGTCGGTAGCGGCCAGGTCGGTGTCGTAGGCGGACGACCCGTAGTCCGGGCTCCAGCCGCCCAGGGCGGCGTAGGCGTGCTCCCCGGCGGCGACGACGTCGCGGCACACGGCGGAGAAGTGCAGCCCGCTCGCGCCCCGGCCCATGACCACGTTCTCGGTCTGGCCGCGTCCGACGCCGTCAAAGGCGCCCACGTCCTTGCTGGGAGGCTTCTGGCTGACCACGAAGTCGGCCAGGCCCGTAATGGTGGCGGTGTTCGTGGCCGCGTCGTAGGTGACCCAGGTGGTGGTGGCGTTGAGGGAGGCGATGTAGTCCTCGACGGTGGCGTAGGTGGTTGAGCTGGTGTCGGCTCCCCCGTCGGTGGTCCTGGCAGCGGGCTCGGCGGTCTCGGGGATCCTCCCACCGCCCGGGGGCGTGTCGGAGTTCGCGCCGGGGCCCGTAGGCAGGCCGGGGCCCACGCTCCCGCCGTCGGGCCCGCCGCTGGGTGCCTCCCCGCCGTCGGGCCCGCCGCCCTGGCCGTCCATGCCCGCCATGTGGGTGCTCGACGGCGTGTAGGGGAAGGTGGTCACGGCCAGGAACTCGTTGAGGGAGTCCTGGATGACGCCGACGAGGTGGTCGTAGTAGGTGCCCGCCAGGTAGGTGCCGCTGGCCGAGGCCTGGAGGGTCAGGGCGGTGCCGTCGGCGTCCTTCAGGCCCAGGGCGTTGAGGTAGGCGGGGTAGGCGGCGGCCAGGTCCGCGCAGTAGGCCCTGGTCCAGGTGCCCTCGGCACGGGTGGAGGTGGTGGCGAACTGCCCCATATTCCACTCGTAGGCGGCGTCGGCGCTTCCCAGGGAGGTGATGGGGCACCAGCACATGGCCCCGGCCACGGCGTCGGACAGGGTGGCGCCCGCGGCGTTGGTCATGGCCGCGCCCAGGGCGGTCAGGTAGGGGGTAAAGAGCGCGGAGTCGCCGGAGGCCCCGGCCACGGCGCTCTGGGCTCCCCCGCCGGAGTGGCCGAACACGTAGACCTTGGTGCTGTCGCCGGGCAGCACGTCGGCGTTGTATCGCAGGTAGCGCACGGCCGCCTTGAGGTCGGTCACCCCCCAGGGGGCGTTGCCGGAGTAGGAGTCCCCCACCGAGTCCTTCCCCCGCAGCCCGGCGTGCACGTAGACGAAACCGGCCTCCATGTAGGCCTGGACGGAGGCGTAGGAGTACCCGGTGGGCGGTCTCTGGGCGGAGTAGCCGGGGGTGTTGACGGGGTAGACGACGGGTGCGGTGGCCGCGGTGAAGGAGCCCACCGTCCCGGAGGCCCGGACGGTGGCGGTGTAGGTGCCGTCCCCGTTGTCGGTGCCGTCCATGTAGGCGCCGGGCACGAACACGCCGAGGGTCTCGTAGTCGGGGGCCTGCGGGGAGGACACGTAGGTCAGGCCGGTCTGGTAGTAGACGTCGCCGGTGGCGTCATAGCGCCAGGCGGTGGTGTCCAGGGCCAGGGAGGCGGTGGCACCGGACGTGGCGGAGCCCGTGGGGCGGGAGCCCGTGGAGCAGGCGGCCAGTCCACCCAGCAGGGCGGTGACCGGGACGGCCTGGAGGACGGTGCGACGTGAGACGGTCATAATCCCTCAGCTTCAGACGGGGCTCGCTTGTGACGACAACCATAAGGAGGTAGCTCTTAGGAGGCCCCGTGCCTGTGCTGTGACTTCCCTGTGCATACTGCCGGGCGCCGTGCCCCGCCCCGCGGGCCCGCCACCGGCCTGTCAGCGGAACACCCCCCGGCGGCCCAGGGCCCGCACGATCCCGTCCACGGCCATGAGCACCAGGAGGACGATGGCCACCCAGGAGAGCACAGCCGGCCAGAAGTAGTCGGGAGGCGCTTCAAGGAAACCTCGCGACAAGGAGAGGGCGACCATAATGCCGGTCGCCGTCCCCATGAGCACGGTCGTGGTCCAGTAGACGAACCGGAAGGAGGCGGTGGTCAGCCCCGAGCGCCCCGGACCGTAGCGGCGGTGCGCAATGTAGGAGGGCAGCAGGACCAGGGCGAGGGCGGGCACCTGGATGCGCCCGACGCGGTGCACCCAGACGTAGACGAACAGCGGGTGGAGGGCGCCGGCGATCAGGAGCGTGGTCAGGCAGCTGACCACGGCGCCGCCCAGGAGCATTGACCAGTACCTCCTGACACCGGAGACGGGCTGGGGCGACGCCGGGCCAGCCGGGGCGCCGGGACGACGCGAGGCCACCGGGATGCCCGGGTCGGGCCTGGCTCCGCCCCCCTGCGGGCTCGGGGTGACCTGTGGGCCCGGGGTCGGGGAGACCGCCTCCTGGACGGGTGGCCGGGACTCAAGAGGCTCAGAGCTGGTGGGCGTGGTCATGGAGCTCCTCAAGAAGGTGACGCAGCATAAGTGTCAGTCATCACACTACCAGGTGATCCGAGACGAGGAAAGCCCCAGGGGCCTACCAGGCACCGGAAGGTCAGCCGCGGCGCCACAGCTCCGTGCCGCGGCACAGCACCACGACGCCGCGCTGCCAGGACGGGAGCGCGACCGCCGTCCCCGGGACGCGGGGAGCCCCGTCAGCCCCCACACCGGGGGCGCCCCGGCCGGGCCAGCTGCGGGGACCATGCGTCCCGCCCTGGCGCGGCCAGACCCCGGCGCGGCGCTCAGTCCGTGGCGGCGCTGGGGTGGGTCATGTCCGCGGGCACCACCCAGGCGTCGAACTCCGCCTCGGTGACGAAGCCGAGCTCCAGGGCGGACTGGCGCAGGGACAGCCCCTTGTGGTGCGCGTTCTTGGCAATCTTGGAGGCCTTGTCGTAGCCGATGTGGCGGTTCAGGGCTGTGACCTGCATGAGGTTGGTCTCCAGGTTGGCCGCGATGCGCTCGCGGTTGGGCTCGATGCCGTAGGCGCAGTGGGTGTCGAAGGACACGCAGGCGTCACCCAGCAGGCGGATGGACTCCAGGACGTTCCAGGCCATGACGGGCTTGAACACGTTGAGCTGGAAGTTACCCTGACTGCCGGCAAAACCCACCGTGGCGTCGTTACCGAAGACCTGGGTGGCCACCATGGTCATGGCCTCGCACTGGGTGGGGTTGACCTTGCCGGGCATAATCGAGCTGCCGGGCTCGTTCTCCGGGATAATGAGCTCGCCAATGCCGTTGCGCGGGCCGGAGGCGTACCAGCGCACGTCGTTGGCGATCTTCATGAGCGCGTCGGCCAGGACGCGCAGCGCGCCGGAGACCAGGACCAGGGCGTCGTGGGCGC
>ERZ773035.1926-NODE-1926-length-14171-cov-19.625248_pt1 | contig 14171 bp, 9 predicted proteins | sample MGYA00511487_ERZ773035 | MGnify/ENA primary metagenome ERZ773035 (study PRJEB29015, sample SAMEA2737985) | human oral metagenome | biome: human oral; feature: human-associated habitat; material: dental | place: China | collected 2024 ...
GACGCCGTCGCTGCGCCGCACAACGACACGAGCACTGTAAAAATTACTATAAAACCTGAAGGTTGCCGTACTCGGATCTCCATCCCCGTTGAGGATCTTCTCCCATTTGCTCTCATATCCGCCGCCGCCGGGTGTTTCATTCGAGCGACGTAGGAGTTCCGCATCCACGGATTTGAGGATGCTGACAAATTCGCGCATGACTTCCAGTTTCTTCTGGGCAATCTGCGTATCGGAGAGTGCGGGATCGCGCACCCAGTTGCCGTTTGCGTCCTGAATCTTGCCCGCATTGTTGTACTTCTCGCGGAAGTTCGCCGGCGCATTTGGGTCGTATTCCATGGGATAGGGGGAACTGCTGACGTGCTGTGTGTGATTCTCTGCGTCGCGTACCTCCTGTGTATAGTAGCCGAACAGTTCGTTCAGCGTCGGGGCGCGGCGGATGATTGTTTCCTCCTTGTGACTGTAGGCACTGTCGTAGACACCCGTCGTGCGGGAGAAGTCGCCGAAGCCGGCGGCGACCTGCGTACGATCCTTCGTATAGAGGACGCGGACGCCGTCATACTCCTTGCCGAACCAGTAGCCCGTCACGCCCATCGGCTCGTGGATGCGCCCCAGTGTCCAGTCCCAGTGACCCGGGCTGCCCGTGACCTCGGCGCGCTCGATGTGGACACCGCCGAGTCCTTTATTTTCGTCTACGGGATCCGCCGCATCGTTCGCCTTGCCCGTTGCGAGCACAGCCTTGACCCCGAGCTTATCGTCAATGCGGTAGTCCGCACCGATGCGCAGACGCTGCCCGAATCCGTGCCCCGGACGGTCAGCGTAGTTGCGTGCCGCCGCTTCATCCGCCTGTGTCTCCTTCGTCTCGCGCATCTCCGCGCGATCGTAGCCGCGATAGGTGCTCGTACGCATACGGTAGTCGCCGAAGAAGTCGAGGCTGCCCTTTGCCCTGCCGTCCGTCGCTGTCTCGGGGCGGTGTAGGAAGAAGTCGTCTCCGTAGAAGTTTTTCAGCGGCACACCGTCCCGATCGACGAGTACGCCGTCCGCGTTGCGATGAATCCCCGTGCCGAGGAACGAGCCGAAGTCGTCGAATTTCATATTCACGCCGAAGCGGAACGTGCGGTCATGATAGGCGCGATCGTCGTCCTGATGGTTGAAGAGGTTGTCCACCCCTGCGTAGACAGTGAAGTCCTTGCGGATGTCCTTCTCGACGAGGAGATTCCAAATGCCGAAGCTCTTTTCGCGGTACTCGCCGCGCTTGCGAATGTAGTTGCCCGCGCCGTCCTTCTCAAACAGATTGTCTGTTTGAACGGAGTTGCTGTCGAGCATCCGGCTGAAGAAGCTGCCCCAGAGCGCCGCACGCCATCCGTGCGCCTCATCCTTGTAGTTGACACCGACATCGAATTTATGCGTCGGACGGTCGAGCAGGCGGTGCGGCAGATCATCATCGCTCGCGTTGATTGCGTGCAGGTAGGTATAGCCGAGCTTTGCACTCCAGTTCTTGCTGAACTTGTGTTGAACCTCTGCCTCGATCCCTGTGAGCTTTGCCTTGCCGATGTTGCGGAAGCTGTAGATGCGGTCGGGGACGTTGCGGAAACTCTTGCCGTGGAAGTTGAAGTCCACAAGCTGTCCCGTGAAGTAGTGGGTCATATAGTCCGAGATCTCGTTGTGGAACACACCGACCTTGCCGTAGGTGTGTTCGTTCTCGCCCTCGAATGCGAGGTCGATGTTCAGCGACTTCTCGGGTTTCAGGTTTGGATTGCCGATCCAGTACCAGCCGAGATGATCTGCGCCCGTGCCGCCGTACATCTCCCAGTTGTAGAACAGCTCGCCGAGTCCCGGCTCGCCGTAGCCCGTGCCGATGTTCGCCTTGAGCCGGCGGTGTTTCGCAAGCATGTGTGTCATGCCGAGATTCGCTGTGACGTGCGAGCCGAAGCGGTTGCTGTGGTCGATGCGCAGGATGGGTGTGAGGATGGTCTTCGGCGTGACCTGCCAGCTGTCCTGTACATAGGCGTAGGTCTTTGTGAGATCTGCTTCGCCGATCAGCAGTTGGTTTTTGCGCTCCTCGAACACCTGTCCGTAATATTTCCCGTTGAATGTGATGTTTTTGTCCTGCTTATATGCCGGTCCGAACTGCGCCAATGCGCCGTAGTAGCCAAGGACGGGGGCATATTTATACGTGTCGTTGGTATTCGCGAAGCGCGGATCGTTGTCAAAATCGTTCTGCGCCTTGAGCTGGGAATTAAATGCGTCGTATTTCGCCTTCAGTGCGGGATCGACGATTCCACCGCCGAAAATTTCGGGGAGGACGCGCATCACCTCTTCGTACGTCATCGGCGGCGTTTCTGAGCCGTAGTATTCGCCGTTCTTGTCCCAGACAAAGCCGTTCTCGTTGCGGAGGAATTTATAGTTGTGGACATACGTGTCCGGTTCATCATCCTTCCCCGCTGTATTGTCCTCGACCGCGAGCGACTTGTCATAGTCCCACGGGTTGATCCTTTTCGTGTAGCTCTTTGGTGCATTGCGCAGACGTGAGCCCTCGGCGTACTCCTTTTGCCAGCCGAATCCATAGCTGAGATAGTGCGCGTCGTTTACGGCGGTGTTGAAGTGCAGGTCGACGTTCGTCTGCGTGTGGTCAAGATAGTCCACACCTGCGAGACTGTTCTTGCCCGAGTATTTGTCACGCCCGCTGCTGTAGTAGGTGAGGATGGTTGAGTCGTCCTCACGCAGCTTGCCGTAGCCGTAGTTCAGCGTATAGTCCGTATTCTTGCCGATGCGGCCCTCGTAGCTGAGGCTGTACGTGTCGCGCTTGCGGTCACGCTGGTAGATCTGCATCGGCTCGAAGAACGAGGCGAGCGGGTAGAGCTCGCCCTTGTTGCGCCGCTGCATGTTCTCGCGTTCTGTCGTGAAGCGGAAGGAGAGATTGTTCGCATCGTCAAAGCTGTAGGAACCGCTCACTCCGTCGTTCTTGATCGAGCCGTAGAAGCGCAGCGACGGTTTGAAGTCCTCGTACCAGTTCTCGCCTGCGATGAACTGCTTGCCGTCGGAGTAGACGGGCATGACCTCGCGCTTTGATGTCCACCCGCTGAGGTTCAGCTTGCCGATGTCGCCAGAATCCGCACGCAGGTAGAAATTCGCGGGTAGGGTGTTCGTCTCCGTGCCGCTATGACCGCGGGAGCTGTGATAGCGTCCCTCGATGTTCAGCGAGACGGACGGATTCTTTACGCCCTGCTTTGTGATGACATGGATCACGCCGCCGATGGCATCCGCGCCATACTTCGCGCTCGCCGCACCGCGGATGATCTCGATGCGCTCGATGTTCTCCGCGCCGATGCGCAGCAGCTCGTCGCCGTTGCCGTTGTACTTCGCCTCACCGCCGAGGACCCGCTGCCCGTCTACGAGCAGCAGCGTATGGCGCGGGTCACCGCCGCGGATCGATACGCCGACGTTGCCCATCGCGTCGATTGTACGCGTCACGCCGACCTCGTTGAAGATCACGTCCTCGACGGACTTCGCCTGTTTGCGTGCGATGTCCTCCGCCGTGATGATGGTCGTCGACTGCGACTCGTATTTCGCTTCTTCCTTGGCGGCGTCTGCCTCCACATTGACATCCGCCGTCGCAGCATCGACATCTGCGGGGGCAGCCCATGCCGCAGCGGCGGGGAGCGTGAGCCATGCGCCCACAGCCAGAGAAAGCAGCTGCCGATTCTTATAGGCACGCCTTTGTGTCATGTATCCATCACTCCTTTGCAAAATGGACACAGGAATTCTCCTGTGGTTTATAAAATTACAATGAAAATCTTTTTCATTATAATCAGTTTTCCTGTGCAAGTCCAGATAAGGAGTGAAAAAAAGAACCCTTATGCCGCCTCAGCGGTGTGCAGCATCGGAAGGGGAGGTATACGGCTTTTGCAGAGCGCGGCGGCAGCCGATGCGGAGCAGCACCGCCATGACGAAAAAGCTTACACTGTATGCGCTGTAGACCACATACATCGAGTGGATGCCAAAGACATCAAACGCATAGCACCAGAGCACGCGGAAGACGCAGTACGCAATCAGCGAAGTCATCATGGGATAGAGCGTATCGCCAAGACCGCGGATGGCACCGATATAGACCTGATTGATCCCGTAGATGCCGTAGAATGGGAACGTGCAGTACACCGCAGCGAGCGCATTTTCCAAAACGGCGGGATCCTCTGTAAAGAGCGAAAGGAGCATGGGAGCGGCAAGACCTGCAAGGAGCGCCATGCCAACCGAGCCGCCCGCAACAAAGCGCAGGCTCACTCGAATCCCCTCGCGCACGCGCGCCGTCATCCCTGCGCCCACGTTCTGCCCGATGAAACTCGTCAGCGCAATCCCAAATGCGAACAGAGGATGGTAGAGGAACCCCTCGATGCGTGCGTAGACTGTCATGCCCGCCATTGCCGCATAGCCAAACGAGTTGATATAGCCTTGGATGACGAGGGAGGAGATGCTCATAAAGACCGCCTGAAGTCCCGCTGGGATGCTCGCGCCGAGGATGGGCACGAGCAGACGCGGCTGAAAGAGCGGGCGGCTGAGGGTAAAATGCCATGCACCGTGCAAATGGCGGAACTTTCGCACCGTAAGGAGTGCCGCCGCATACTGCGCGGCGACCGTTGCCGCCGCAGCACCTGCGATGCCGCATGGAATGACGATGAGGAGCAGCACATCGAGCAGGATGTTCAGCAATACCGCCGCGGCAAGATAGTGTAGGGCGCTTGTCGTATTGCCGAGCGCTCTCAGAATCGCCGTCGCCGTGTTATAGACGAGTTGCGCGAGCATTCCACAGAGCGCGATGCGCAGATAGAGCGCTGTCTGTGGGATCAGCTCCTCTGGTGTTGACAGTGCTGTGAGCATCTGCGGCGTAAGGAGCAGCCCTGCCGCTGTGAGTGTCACGGCAAAGACGAGGACCGTGACCGTGATGGTCTGTACGAGTGCATTCAGACGGATGTATTCCTTTTCCCCATAGAGATGGGAGACGAGGACGGAGAGCCCTGCCGAAAATCCGATGAAGAAATTGACAATGACCGATAGGATGAGGCTTGCCGTGCCGACTGCCGCGAGTGCCTGTGCGCCGAGCGTCTGTCCGACGAGCGCTGTATCTGCGATGCTGTAAAACTGCTGCAATAGCTGCATGAGGAGAATCGGCAGCATGAATACCAACAGACCGCGCAGCATCGCGCCCTGTGTAAAATCCTGCTGGTCCTTACTATGAAAGAGCAGCATGTGCAGATGGTGCAGATTGTGATGCAGAAAATCATAGGTCAGCGGATTGTGGATTCCATAGATGTACTTGCGCTTTTTGACTGCGCACGCTGCTGTGCGCAGCGATTGTATTCCCATAGTGAACATATGCCCGCAGACGGGACAGCGCCCCCCTTCTCTGTATATGCCCCTCTATTGTAGCGCAGTCCGTGCCGCTGTGCCATGAGAAGCGCAGTAGGTTCTCATTGTAAAGAGGGCTTGACGAATCTCCGTCAAACCCTCTGTCGTGGCGCTTTTTAGAAATTATAATTTGCGCCGAGGATGAAGTGGCGTCCCGGCATGGCATAGGCGCCGATGGTGGTGTAGCCGATGGACTCATAGACCTCATCTGTGAGGTTCAGTCCCTTTGCATAGATTTTCAGTGCATCCGTCACCATATAGTTCACCCCAAGATCGAGGGTCAGATAGCGGGTATCGGTAAACCGCTGCGCACTGCGCCCAGTCACATAGGTGAGATCTGCGTCGGCGTTCCATTTCCCCTGCGTGTAGGAGATGCCGAGACTGTAACCGTTTGGCTGCGTATTTGTGCTAAGATAGCTCTTGTTCGGGTCGGTCGAATCGACATGCGTGTAGCTGTATGCGGCGCGCAATGCCCAGACGTCACTCGCATGGTAGCGTGTGGAAAGCTCAAGACCGCGGCGGTGCTCCGTCTCTGTATTGTAGTAGTGAGTCTTAAAGTCGCCCTCACGGTTCCACGCCCAGTTGAGTGCGTTGTTGACCTTGCTCCAGTAGACGCTCGCAGAGACGTACCATTTATCGGACAGGCGGCTCTCTCCACCGATGGTAAAGGTACGCGCCGTCTCCTGCTCCAGTGCGGGGTTGCCCTTCATATATGGGGTATCTGCATAGCGCATTTTGAGCGTCGGGTTGTTGATGGCCTGTCCCCATGAAATATAGGCATGTGTGCCCCTGCTGAATTTTTTGTTTAGGCTGATGTGTGAGGCTGTATTGCCGCCGAAATCGCTGTGGTGCTCGTAGCGAGTGCCGAGCTTGAGGGCGTACCCGCGACCAAGCTGCCAATCGTCCTCCAGGAAAAGCGCCTTTGTGGCCGCAGAGGCGTGCATCACGGCGCCGTCGTTGTTTTCAAAGAGGCTGTCCCGCGCCCAGAGGAATCCGCCGATGAGCATATTTTTATCGTTGAGTACCCAGAGTTTTTGTCCCTCGATGGTATCGCGGTCAAGATCGTGCGTGTACGGCGTCCCCGCAAACGGGCTGTTCGCCTCTGCCGTCTTGCGGTAGTAGCGCAGGAAGGTGCCCTCGCCTTCCTTTTCGACGCCGAAATGATAGGTCACGCCGTAGGTCGTATTTGTCTGGCGGGACTTCATGCCCGCGCCGTAGGCAATGCCCGCCTTGGGATCCGTCAGATAGATGCCGAATCCGTCCCGGCTCTCATTGCGGCTGAAATCAAGGACGATGCGGTCATCGCCCAGCTTATGTTCAAAGCCAAGGGTATAGTCTTTTCGGTCACGGAAACTGTCGGGAAACTCCAATTTGTCGCCGTCGCTGTTCTTATAGTCGTAGTTCTTGCGCTTTTCGTTTGCATAGCCGACCTTGATGCGGTTTTTTGCATCGCCGCCGCCTGCCGTAATGCCGAGGCGGCGGTCGTTCCATGTGCCGTACCGCAGATTTACGCTGCCTGTGATGTCGCCCGTCGGCGCGCGTTTTGTGATGATGTTGACCACACCCGAGACGGCGCGCTCGCCGTAGAGGGAGGAATTTGGCCCCCGGACAATCTCGATGCGCTCCACGTCACCGATGGCAATCTGATCCACATCAATCGCGTTATCATCGCCGCTGACCATGAGATGATCCCAGTTCATCTTTTTCCCATCGACCATGACAAGCACGCGCGTGTCGCCGTTGATGACAGGATAGGCGGCAAAGCCCTTTTGCACGACGTTGATGTTCGCGCCCTTTAGCGCCTCCGAGACGCTCTTGTAGTTGCCGCGCGCAATCTGCGCCTCGCTGATGAGCGTGACATCCGCCGGCACATCGCTGATGGCGGTGTCGCTGCGGCTTGCTGTGACGATGATGTCATCGAGCACATAGGTGCTTAGATGTTCCTGCTCCGGTTCTGCCGCCAGTGCGGGCGCAGTGCCTATTCCTACAGTCAGTGCGCCCACCGTAAAGCCGCGCAGCATAGCATTTCTCATCTTTTGTTTCCTTTCTAAATATATCCATTCATATGACAAAGACCCTAAAATGTATCCATCAGCGCATCCAGTCCTGCGGCAATCTGTTCGAGTGCCATGACGGTGCGCCCGTTCCCGTTGTTGACATCGGAAAAATCCACAACGATGATATGCCCCTCCCGCACCGCCTTCATGTGCTGCAAATTCGGATCGGTGCGCAGCGCACTGCGTGCCTCCTCCTCCGTCATATCGCTTGGATTGACATAGAGGATGACCTCGGGCGTAAACCCTAGGACGCGCTCGGGGCCGACGCCGTTCATCTGCCGGCGGACGAGGTTATCCGCGCCCGCCTTTTTTGCAATATCGTCGATGATGTAGGATGGGCCGTACATACTGTACAGGCTGCTACCGTGCGCCTGCAGAATCATCGCAGAAAAGCGCCGCCCGCGCTGCGCGGCACGTGCCTCCACTGCTGCCGTACGCGCCTTTAGCTGCGCCGTATACGTCTCTGCCTGCTGCGCCCTGTCAAAGATCTGCCCCATGTCGTGGATGAACGGATACACCGTCTCCTCCAGTGTCGGGCGTCCTCTGCGTACGGTTGCGGGGACGATGTAGGCCCCTACACCGCGGTCAAAGTAGGTATACACATCCCCCAGTGCCTCCGGGGTAAAGTGATGGGCCCAGCCGATGATAAAATCGGGATGTAGCGCCATGACCTCCTCACGGCTCGGCACATAGGGCGCTGCGAGAATCGGAAGCGCCGCATAGGCAGCCGCGTAGGCGGGCGGCTCTTTCCCATAGGGCGCGATCGTGCCGATGATGCGCTCCTCAAGCCCCAGATCAATGAGTAGCTCCGTCGCGCCCGGATAGGTCACAAGGACGCGCGTGGGCACCTGCGGGAGTGCAAAGACCGCTGTGCGCCCCGCACCATCGGCGGTGACATAGGGTCGGTCGCCTGTGGGCATCTGCACCATTGCGCCGCGTCCCTCGGTATAGGAGAGATAGAGGATGAGCGCTGCGGCAGCGACGAGCGGCAAAAGCTTCAACGCATTTGCCGCTCGATGCAGTGTCCTGCGTGCAGATGGCACCTGCATACGGCTCATGGTACACGCTCCTCCGTGCGGTAGCTGACGAGCGGCAGCCCCGCCGCATCATAGGTCACCTGCGCACGCACGCCATAGATGTGTGCGAGCATTTCCTCTGTGATGATCTCGCGCGGCGTTCCCATACGCTCGATGCGCCCCGCCTTCATGACGACGAGGAGGTCGGCGAACATCGCCGCGAGATTCATATCGTGCAGCGCAGCGATCACGCCGATATGAAGCCCCCGCACCAGGCGCAACAAATGCAGCTGGTACCTGATGTCGAGATGGTTCGTCGGCTCATCGAGGATGAGCAGCTGCGGCTCCTGCACAAGGCAGCGTGCGAGCATGACGCGCTGCTGCTCGCCGCCCGAGAGTGCGTTGAAACTGCGCTGCGCCGCCTCTCTCATGCCGACCTTATCAAGTGCCGCATCTGCCATGGCGATGTCCTGCGCCGTGTCCTCCTCGAAGCGCTCCTTGTACGGGGCGCGCCCCATAAGGGCGATTTCCTCCACGGTAAAATCAAAGTCCACCGCATGGAACTGTCCCATGACGCCAATTTGCTGCGCGGCGGTGCGCAGCGGAATGTCTCTCAGCGGCGTATCGTCGATGGCGATGCTGCCCGATTGGATGCGGTGCACGCGGTAGAGATGCCTCAGCAGCGTGGACTTGCCGCAGCCGTTCGGCCCTAAAAGAGCGACGAAGCGGTCGGCGGGCAGTTCTGTCGTGATGCCGCGGAGGATCTCTTTTTCGTCGATACAAAACGTCAGATCCTTGATACAGATGCGCTGCATCATCGTGTGCCTCCGAAATTCCCGCCGCTGCCAAAGAGCAGTCGCATAAAAAGAGGTGCGCCGATGAGCGCCGTGATGATGCCGATTGGCAGATCCCCGGACGGCAGCAGCGTACGCGCGAGGAGATCCGAGGCAACGAGGAAGATGGCGCCCACAAGCAGCGCAGCCGGCAGGAGCCGTTTGTGCGAGGCACCCGTAAAAGAGCGCACCAGATGCGGCACCACAAGCCCCACAAAGCCGATGATGCCGCAGGTCGCAACGAGCACCCCCGTCAGCAGCGCGAGCAGCGCCATATAGCGGCGGCGCACCGCGCTCGCATCAATGCCGAGTGTCACGGCAAGCTCCTCTCCAAGCAACAGCACATCGAGCGTGCGCAGCTCGGCGAGAAAGTAAATGGAGAGCAGCGTCACGATGAGAACCGGCAGAAAAAGGCTCTGCCATTTGGCATCGGCAAGAGAGCCCATCGTCCAAAAAGCCGCCGACTGCATCCCCTCCGCATCCGCCGCCATATACACGATGAAGTTCGTCACCGCAGTGCAGAGCGCACTGATGGCAGCGCCCGCGAGCACGAGTTTCACGGTGGACACACGGCGGTGAATGCCCGCGAGCATGAGAACGGCGAGCGTTGCAAGAATCGCGCCGAGAAAAGCGCAGCCGGCGACGCCGAACGGAATGGCAGCCGTGCCAAGCAAAATGGCGAGCGTTGCGCCGACGGACGCGCCCGATGCGATGCCGAGGATGAACGGCTCTGCCAATGGGTTCTGCACACTTGCCTGCATGACGACGCCCGCAAGGGCAAGCCCCGCGCCCGCCGTCATCGCCAGTAGGACGCGCGGCACGCGCAGCGCCCAGATGATGTCTGTGACGGCAGGATCCGCGGCAGGCTCCGCTCCTTTCAGTTTTGCCGTGAGGATGGCAAGCGTATCGCCCGCAGGCACCGCGACACTGCCTGCCGATATGGCAAAGAGCGCCACGAGAAAAAGTATGACCGCCAGCGCGGGCGGCGCCGTCAGCAGATATTTGATAGACACGAAGAAATCCTTTCCTAAAATATGAAATAGCGCATACGCCATACACACAGAAAAATGTGGGCTGCTTAAAATAGAATGAGATTCATTTTTGAGCATACGGTATTTTATGTCCGCTGTCAATGAAAATCTTTTTCAATTTTGTTATACAGTATACATGGAGAAATTTTCGACAAAGCCCCTATGCTATTTTCCGCTTGACAAGCATTCCTATATCGTGTTAAACTATCTAGCATTGCAGAAGTGAATAGCTTTTGAGAGCACGTGGAGAGTTGTCCGAGTGGTTGAAGGAGCACGCCTGGAAAGCGTGTGTGCGGTGATACCGTACCGAGAGTTCGAATCTCTCACTCTCCGCCATTTTTATTGATTTTTCTTAGGGCGGACTGCAGTGCCTTGGTCTCACGCAATGGAGCCCTGTGAACCCCGTCAGGTCCGGAAGGAAGCAGCGGTAAACGGTCAGCTGCATGTGCCGTGAGGGCACCTGGGCGCTGCGGTCTGCCGTGGGAGAAATCACGACAGCAGTCGAAAGACTGCTTTTTTTGTTAGGGATTAAAAGAGGATAACAAGGGAGGCGGCATGTCCATGGCCTATATCGCGCTGTACCGCCGTTGGCGGCCGGAGTGCTTCGCGGATCTCGTGGGGCAGGAGCATATCAGTCATACGCTTTCCCGCGCCGTTGCGACGGGGCAGATCAGTCACGCCTATCTCTTTACGGGGCCGCGCGGCACGGGGAAAACGAGCACGGCAAAGATCCTGGCGCGTGCACTCAACTGCGCTGCGGGGCCGACAGTAACCCCTTGCGGTACGTGCGCGTCCTGCCGCGCCATCAGTGATGGCTCCTCCATGGATGTCTTTGAAATCGACGCGGCGTCCAACCGCGGCATCGACGAGATTCGCGACCTGCGTGAGTCCGTAAAATTTGCACCAACAACGGGGCGTTACAAAATTTACATCATCGACGAAGTGCATATGCTCACGACGGAGGCATTCAACGCGCTTCTAAAGACCCTTGAGGAGCCGCCTGCGCGCGTGATCTTCATCCTTGCGACCACAGAGCCGCACAAGGTGCCTGCAACGATTCAGTCGCGCTGCCAGCGCTACGACTTTCACCGTATTACGATGGCGGAGATCCGCGACCGACTGCTGCACGTTTGCCGGACATCCGGTATTGAGGCAGAGGCGGATGCGCTCAGCATCATTGCCGTACAAGCAGATGGTGGGATGCGTGACGCGCTCTCAATCCTCGACCAGTGCATGGCGCTCGCAGAGGGGACGCTCACGGCGGAGCGCGTACAGGAGGTGCTTGGACTTGTCGGACGTCAGTGGATGGAGAAAATGGCGCGGCAGATTGCGGAGCGGGATGCCATCGCACTCATTACGGAGCTTGGTACACTGCTGCAAAACGGATGCGAGCTGCGGCAGATTCTCTCAGAGTTGGCACTTTATTTCCGCAGCCTCATGATGGTACGCGTCGGGGGCGCCCGCAGCGCGGCGGCGCTCTCGGCGGTATCGGATGATATGGTGCCAGAGGAACTGGCACAGCGTTTTGCGCAGGAGGAGATCATGTGGATTCTGCGGCGGCTGAGCGAGACATTGCAGGAACTGCGCACAGCGCCCCAGCCGCGCATCACCGCCGAGACCCTGCTCATCGAACTTTGTCATCGGACGGAACGCATCGGTAAGGATGCTCTGCCGCAGGCATCGGCGGGCGCAGATGATGCACGCATTGCACGCCTTGAGGCGCAAGTAAGCCAGTTGACGGCGGCGCTTGCTGCGGTGCAGGCCGAGGGCGCGTCGTCCGCAGCGCATACGCAGACAGCACCTGCTCCGGCAGCCCCGACGGTGCCGTCTGCTGCCCCCACACCGCGCAAAAAGGAGAGCAAGGCAAAGCGGGCGGGCGCGGCGGATGCCCCACCCTCAGAGGATGCCTCCCGGAACCTTGATATGGCCGTTTGGCAAAAGTTTCAAGCCACACTGAAAGTGCAGCATAAACTTGCCTACTCCCTCCTATCTGGGGCAGCCTATGAGGGGATGACAAAGACCCATTTTTTCATTCGCCCCTCCTCTGATATGGCACGTGACTATATCCAGAAGCGGCACCACAGCATCTTTGAAGAGATTATGACAGTGATTGCTGGGCGGCCCATGTCCATCATCTGCACAGGCGGTGCGGAGGAGGACGCACCGCCCGCAGAGGTGCCAGCACCCGCACCGGACTACCCCGCACCGGTCAAGGAACTGCTCAAGATTGCGGGCGAGGGGGCAGTCGTGGAGGAAATCACGCAGCCCGCGCGGACAAAGAAAAGTGCAGCAGCGGCGAACGCAGTGCCGGAGGAGATGCCCGACGCGCCGTATGAGCCGACCCCGGAGGAGGAGGCGGAGATGATGGGATTTGATGCACTGCCGGATGATCTGCATACTTGACGCACCGCATGCTTTTTGTTAGGCTTAATGCGAAGATGTTTATTTTTATATAGAAGCAGATATTTTAGAAAAAGGAGCGTTCTCAATGTTTAATGGCGGCGGCAATATGGCCGGGATGATGAAAAAAGTCCAGAAGATGCAGAACGAAATGAAGAAGATGCAGGATGAACTCAAGCGCAAGACCATCGAAGTCTCCTCGGGCGGCGGCGCTGTGAAGATCGTCATGGATGGGGAAAAACAGGTGCAGAGCCTCATCATCGCGCCTGCGGCGGTGGATCCAGAGGACATTGAAATGCTGCAGGACCTCCTTTCCGCAGCATTTAATGAAGCAACCAAGAAAGTCGATGAAATGATGGCGCAGGAGATGGGCAAACTCACGAGCGGGTTGGGGCTCCCGCCAGGACTGCTCTGATGCACACAATCGCACCGCTCGCGCAGCTCATCGAGCAGTTTCGGGCGCTGCCGGGCGTTGGCGCAAAGACTGCCACGCGCCTTGCCTATCATGTCCTCGATATGGATATGACACGGGCGCAGCGGCTCGCGAACGCAATCGTAGAGGCAAAGGAGAAAATCGGGTTCTGCTCGACATGCTTTAACCTCACCGACAGCGATCCCTGCATCATTTGCAGTGCAGAGCGGCGCAACCGTGGTGTCATCTGTGTCGTCGAGCAGCCGCCTGATGTCGCTGCAATGGAGCGCATGAACGACTATGACGGGGTCTATCACGTCCTGCACGGCGCACTCTCGCCGCTCGAAGGCATTGGCCCGAACGACATCCGCATCCGCGAACTCGTTACGCGCGCCGGTGCATCGGAGGTGCAGGAGGTCATCGTCGCGACCAATCCCAATGTCGAGGGGGAGGCGACCGCCATGTATATCGCAAAACTCTTAAAGCCCATGGGCGTCCGTGTCACGCGCATTGCCCATGGGCTGCCTGTCGGCGGCGACCTCGCGTATGCGGATGAGGTCACCCTCTCACGAGCAATGGAAAATAGGAGGGAAATCTAAGATGGATATTATTGCTGCTCTTGCTGTCGGTATTGTATTGTTTGCGATTCTCGGGAAGGTCATCGCGCTGCCGTTACGCATCCTGTGGGTACTCATCACAAACAGCATCGTCGGTGCTGTTATCCTGTGGGTCATCAATTTGTTTGGCGCAGGCATCGAGATTACCTTCTTCAAGGCGCTTATTGTCGGTATCTTTGGCATTCCGGGTGTCATTGTCGTCCTGATTGCACATATGATGTGAGAGCTATGCGAAAAAAAATGAGAAAAGTTTAAGAAAAAGGCTTGACGAAAGAATGCGAGCGTGTTATATTATGACAGTCGCGCTGAAGCGGGAAGGTGCTCTTAGCGAGCACTGTTTTTGTCTTGATCGGCGCGGGATGTACCCTGAAAACTACACAATGCAAAACGAGTTAGATTATAGGA
>ERZ773035.1936-NODE-1936-length-14084-cov-7.021883_pt1 | contig 14084 bp, 11 predicted proteins | sample MGYA00511487_ERZ773035 | MGnify/ENA primary metagenome ERZ773035 (study PRJEB29015, sample SAMEA2737985) | human oral metagenome | biome: human oral; feature: human-associated habitat; material: dental | place: China | collected 2024 ...
AAAGACATCTCCTTTATATGATAATTTCTGCACCGCCCTCCGGCAGACAGCTCTCAATATCAAGCGTCACACCACGCGATGCAAGGATGTCATGCACCGTATCGCATGCAAGTGCGGGCCGGTTGTTCTCCTCCGAGAGATGCGCCAGATAGACCTTGCGCGGACGTTTCTTCATACGCGTGAGAGCCCATGCCGCATCCCCGTTTGCAAGGTGTCCGCGATTTGATAGAATGCGCCGCTTCAGCGGCCACGGGTAGCTCCCCCGGCGCAGGAGATCCGCATCATGATTCGCCTCAAGAACGAGAACATCCGCCCCCTCCATCGCCTCCTGCACTGCATCGGTCACAACGCCAAGATCGGTCGCGATCGTGCAGCGGTGTGACCCCTCAATGCGAAAGCCGCATGGCTCTGCCGCATCGTGCGAAATCGCAAAAGGCCGTACTGTCACATCACCGATCGTGAATACGTCTGAAATACTCTGCATGTCCTCCTCAAACGCCGCACCGCCGTCAATGCTGGCGAGTGTCCCCCGTGTTGCAAGAATCGGCAGATGATACTGCTTCGCGAGCATCTTCAGACCACGCACATGGTCGATGTGCTCATGTGTGACGAGTACTGCGTTGAGGCTCTGCGGCTCTATGCCGCGCGCACGCAGCCCCTTCGTAATCCGCGCTGCACTGATACCGGCGTCGATCAAGAGACGCGTGTTGTCCAATTCTACGTAGACCGAATTCCCCTTGCTTCCGCTCGCCAATATGGATACCTGCAACGAACATCCCCCTCTCTATGGTTCATAATATTCCTTTTTTCTGTAAATATCCTGCATACGCCTGCCCACGATAAAATAAGCCGTCCATCCTGCGCTCTGCCAGCAGTTCTACTGCTGCAAAGAACGAGATTTGACGGCTGTATGCTACATCTTGCTGAGTTCATCCTTCATCTGTGCGATGTGGGACATGATTTCGGCGGAAAATATGTCGAGTGCCTCCTTGCTCTTGCGGTCACCCTGAAAGGACATCGGCGCGCCGTACATAATGCGCAGCTGCGGGAGCAGTCCGCCGTTTGCGAAGATACGGTGTGTGTTCAGGATGGCAACGGGTACAATCGGAGCGCCCGTCATAGCGGCGATCAGGGCGACGCCTGCCTCCGCCTTTTGCAGCTGTCCTGTCTTGCTGCGCGTGCCCTCAGGGAACAGTCCCAGAACGCGACCCTCCTTCAGTACCGTGACCGCCGCCTTGATCGCACCGCGATCGGACTCGCCGCGCTTCACGGGGAATGCATGGCAGCGGCGGATTGCCGCGCCGAAGATCGGGTTCTCGAACAGCTCGATCTTCGCCATATAGCTGACAGGACGCTCAATGAGGCTCGCCATGAGCGGCGGGTCGATGTTGCTCGCATGATTCGCAGCGAGAATTACCGCGCCTTCTGCGGGGATGTTCTCGCGCCCATAGACGCGCGTGCGAAAGACGATGTAGAAAAAGATCCGAAAGACAATTTGCAGAAATCCGTACAACATAGTAACCGCCTATTCCGAGAGCTTTAAGATACGAGTGACAACCTCATCAATCGTGAGCGAGGTCGAGTCGAGCAGAACGGCATCCTCTGCCTGACGCAGTGGGGAGATCGCACGCTCACTGTCCTGTTTGTCACGTGCGGCAATCTCCTGTTTCAGCTCATCGAAGTCCACCGCATACCCCTTTTCCTTCATCTCGTCATAGCGACGGCGCGCACGTTCCTCGACGGATGCCGTAAGGAAGATCTTCACGTCGGCGTTCGGAAGCACGTTCGTACCTATGTCGCGTCCATCCATGACGACTGCGCCGTCCGCTGCCATCGCGCGCTGCAGCTCCACCATCTTCTCGCGGACAGGGCCAAGCGCTGCAACGCGGGAGACAATGTGCGTGACCTCAGGCGTACGAATCTCACGCGTCACATCCGTATTGTCGACCGTGACGCGTGTACCGCTCTCCGTACAGGTAAGTTGTACATCAATATCCTGCACAGCACGAAGGATATCTTCGTCCGTCGCTTCCTTGGAATGTTGCAGTGTTTTCCACGCGACAGCACGATACATCGCCCCCGTGTCGATATAGGTATAGCCGAGTTTTTCCGCCACAAGCTTTGCAACAGTGCTCTTGCCCGCGCCGGCGGGCCCATCAATTGCAATCACACACTTCATATCAAATCCTCCTAGCTCAGCCGCTCGATTTCAGAAAAGAATGTTGGGTAGGAAATATTCACGCTGTCCGGCTCCTCGATGAGAACTCCATTTGCCGACGCACCAAGCACAGCGAGCGACATTGCCATACGATGATCGCCGCAGCTGCTCACCTGCGCCCTTTGCATCTCTGGTTTCCCATGAATGATAAGCCCATCCTCGCGCTCCTCGATGCTGCCGGGAGCAAACTTTTGGAACTCCGTTGCAATCGCATGGAGACGATCCGTCTCCTTCACGCGCAGTTCGCCTGCGCCCGTGATGACGGTATCGCCCTCGGCAAAGAGCGCGGCGACGGCGATAATCGGAATCTCGTCGATGAGGCGCGGCATAATCTCTGCGCCAAAAGATACACCATGCAGAGATGCAGCCTCAACGGCAAGGTCGGCAACACGCTCACCGCCGCTCATGTGCTCATTCTGCACAGAGATCTGTGCTCCCATCTCTGTAAGCACATCCAGAATGCCGGTGCGCGTCGGATTGACGCCAATATTTCTGAGCAGCAGGCGACTTCCCTCAATGATACTGCCTGCAACAAGGAAATACGCTGCCGAACTGATATCCCCCGGCACTGTGATCATATCGGGGGCACAGTAGCCGCCATCCTCCACGGGGAAGACAGTAACGCTCGTTCCCGTGCGCTCGATATGTACGCCGAAGCCCGTAAGCATCTGCTCTGTATGGTCGCGCGACACGTACGGTTCCGTGACGGTGGTTGGTGCATCCGCATATAGCCCCGCAAGAAGAATTGCCGACTTAACCTGCGCACTCGCGACAGGGCTTTCGTAGTGAATGCCGTGGAGCTTCTCCTCCGTCGGTACAATTGTAAGCGGAAGGTTGTTGTTCCCGCTGCGCCCGAAGATCCGTGCCCCCATCTGAGAGAGCGGCTGACGCACGCGTCCCATCGGGCGGCGTGTCAGCGAGGAATCTCCCGCAAACACCGAGAGAAACGGCTGCGGCGCGAGCAGCCCCATCATCAGGCGCAGCGTCGTCCCCGAATTTCCCGCGTCCAGTACGGTCAGCGGTTCTGTCAGTCCATGAAATCCTCTCCCTGTAACAATCAGTTCGTTTTCGTTCCGAAATTCAATATTTACACCGAGCGCACGCATCACACCGACTGTTGAGAGACAGTCCGCCGCGTGGAGAAAGTTTCGAATATGCACGGGCGTATTGGCTAACCCCGCAAACATGACGCTGCGGTGTGAGATAGACTTGTCCCCCGGAATCTCAACCGCTCCCCTCCATCCGTTCCGCGTAGGTTCGACTGTCTGTATTTCTGGCATTCACTACCCCTCCATATTCCATACGCTGTAACACCCCGCCGCGTGCCCCATCGAAAATGCCGCCTGCAGATTATATCCGCCCGTATATGCGTCCACATCAACCAGTTCGCCGACGAAATAGAGATTCTTTACAAGTTTTGATTCCATCGTACGCGGGTCGATCTCACGCGTTGCAACGCCGCCCGCTGTCACAATCGCTTCGGCGATGGGACGTGTCCCTATGATCGTGAGTGGGAGTGCCTGTAATGTACGCACGAGTCGCTCCCGCTCCTTTGACGAAATCTGTCCGACGACGCGCTCGGGTGAAAGCTCTGCTGCACGAAGAACGGGTTCAATCAGCCGCTTTGGCAGAAGATCAATCATACCGTTATGAAGCTGCTTCTGTTCGTATGCCGTAAAGTCCCGATCCACACGCTCCCGCAATTTCTCATGCGTCAGCGCAGGCTTCAAATTCAGACGAAGCAAAAGCTCCTTCACTCCTGACATATGCAACTCGGAAGCACGCCGGCTCAGTTGAAGGATGATCGGTCCCGTTACGCCAAAATGTGTAAAGAGCATCTCGCCAAAGAACTCCTGCTCCTTCTTCCCCGCATAATAGAGACTTGCACGCACGTTCCGCAGCGACAGTCCCTGCACATCCTTGACCCACGCTTCCTGTGTCACGAGCGGAACAAGCGCAGGAAAGATTGGGGTAATCGTATGCCCCGCCGCACGCGCAAGTGCGTAGCCGTCTCCTGTCGATCCCGTCGCAGGATAGGAGGCTCCGCCCGTCGCGAGAATTACAGCAGATGCAGCAATCTTTGTATTGTCCACAAGGCGAACGCCGTCCACTTTGTTGTCCTCGATGAGAAGTTCGCTCACAGATGTATTCGTACGAATCTCTACCTTTTGGTCGCGTAGGTAGCGCACGATGGCATCCACCACATGGGCGGCACGGTCACTCCGAGGAAAGACACGGTTGCCGCGCTCGGTCTTCAGAGGAACCCCAAGCCGCTCAAAGAACGCCATCACATCTGCATTGTCAAAGGCACGCAGGCTGCTGTTGAGGAATTTTCCGTTTCCTACAACATTCTTGATGATGTCAGGAATCTCGTCGGCGCTTGTGACGTTGCAGCGCCCCTTTCCCGTAATCATCATCTTGCAGCCGACACGCGGCATCTTTTCGAGGAGCAGAACGCCTCCGCCGCACTCTGCCGCAGCTGCTGCCGCCATCATCCCCGCAGGTCCCGCGCCCACAATTACGATTTGATTCACCATCCATCACCCCCGCACTCCTCCGCAGTTCATCGATCTCCTCCGCAGTCAAAAGGCGAAATGCACCTGTGGCAAGCCCCCGCAGTGTCAGCCCCGCAAAACGGACGCGCCGCAGTGCGCAGACATGACAGCCGATCGCGGCAAACATACGCCGCACCTGACGATTGCGTCCCTCATGGATGATGGTCTCAACTACGGTACGCCCCTCTTCGCACCGCAAGACACGAACTCTTGCCGGCGCCGTCATCCCGTCTTCAAGGAGGATCCCAGAGCGCAGCCGTGCCAGTCCATCCGCTTCGACCTTTCCACTTACCTCTGCATGATAGACCTTGTCGATCTCGTAGCGCGGATGGAGCAGCTCCTGCGTCAGAGCCCCATCGTTTGTAATGAGCAGAAGCCCCTCCGTATCGGCATCGAGCCGCCCCACAGGGTAGAGCCGCGCAGGAAAATCGGGCAGGAGATCGAGTACCGTTTCACGCCCTCGATCATCGCGTGCCGTCGAGAGATATCCGCGTGGCTTGTTGATCAGGATGTAGAATTTCTGCTCATTAGGCTCTATACGGACACCATCGACAGCAATCACATGACACCCCGCGTCAAATTTACATCCCAATTCCGTAATGACAGAGCCGTCCACCGTAACCCGTCCCGTGCGAATCATTTCTTCTGCCGCACGACGCGACGCTACACCTGCATGGCTGAGAATCTTCTGCAATCGTTCTTCCATTTCGCCCCCTATCGTACCTTGACGGCACTTTCCCCCATGAGCGCCCTGAGTTCCTGCCGTACCGCAGCTGATCCGTCAATCCAGTAGTGTTGCTCGAGCTTTCGCCAGCGACCCTCACTCTGAACGAAAACAGGGTGCTCTCCCCTGTGCGCGGCAAAGAGTTCCTGCATCGCCGTCCACAGTGCGCGCCGATCGGCATCTGCAGGGGGAACCAGATAGAAGGATGCACGATATTCACTCATCCGCCAGATCTCATCCGCAAGCAGCTTCGGCTCCTCGCCCGTTATATCAACGCGGCCCTGCACGACAATGATACTGTCCGGCTCCAGATCAGACACATGCGCATAGAACACACGTGGAAATACCGTCACCTCGATCTTACCGCTGAAATCTTCAAGTTCTGCGAAGATCATGGTGTCGCCCTTCTTCGTTGTAAAACGCTTCGTGCTCGTCAGAATTCCGCCGATACGGACAAGCTGCCGCTCCTTGCCTACAATATGCGTAATCTCACCGATGGAGAGCAGGGAAGAGAGTGTTTCGCTGAAGTCATCCAGCGGATGCCCCGTAATGTAGAACCCCGTCGCCTCCTTCTCCCACGTCAGTCGCTCACGCACTGTGCTCGGTGGAATGTCCTCCGAAACGCGTATCTGCTGAACCTCTTCCATCGTTTCTTCGCCAAAAAGACCTCCCTGTCCACTCAGGAGGTCACGCTGCCGCCGCGCCGCATCCTGTATCGCTGCATCAAGTGCTGCAAGCAGTTGATTGCGCTCCGTACCAATACCATCAAACGCGCCGCATTTGATGAGACTCTCAATCGCACGTTTATTGACCGTCCGCAGATCGACGCGCGCACAAAAGTCCACGAGTGAGCGGAACTTTCCACCCTCCGCTCGTACGCGTTCCATGCTCACGATCGCATTCTCGCCGACGTTGCGGACAGCAGCGAGCCCAAAGCGGATCGCACCATCCTCGATACCGAACGAAGCCGCACTCGAATTGATGTCCGGCGGCAGAATCTTGATCCCCATTCGGCGGCAGAGCTGAATATAGACGGGAATCTTGTCCGTCTTGTCCATGATGCTCGTCAATACGCCCGCCATAAACTCCACAGGATAGTGGGCTTTAAGATATGCGGTCTGCCATGCGAGCAGCCCATAGGCAGCACTGTGGGACTTGTTGAATCCATAGTCCGCAAAATGCGTCAGAAGATCGAAGATATGATTTGCAAGTGATGCTTCGAGCCCGTTTTTTGCACACCCCTGCAGAAAAATTTCCTTCTGCGCCATCAGAAGATCGTGCTTCTTCTTCCCCATCGCACGGCGCAGGAGATCCGCCTGACCGAGGCTGAACCCCGCAAGCACCTGCACAATCTGCATGACCTGCTCCTGATAGAGCACGACGCCGAACGTCTCCTTCAGAATCGGCTCCAGCAATGGATGCATATAGACAACATCTTTCTTGCCATGCAGTCCGTCGATGAAGTCCGTCACCATGCCGCTGCCCAAGGGACCCGGCCGATAGAGTGCCACTGTCGGAATCAGATCGACAAACCCCTTCGGCTGAAGCTCTTTGACGAGGTTTGTCATGCCCGCTGATTCCATCTGAAATACTGCTCCTGTATCTCCGTCACACAGCATTTGTGATGTTTTTCCATCCACAAGAGGAATGCTGTCAACATCCACTGCAATGCCATGTACCTCACGTACATGATTGACCGTATCCGCAATAATGGTCAGCGTGCGCAGTCCCAAAAAGTCCATTTTGAGAAGCCCCAACGCCTCCACATCGTCCTTGTCGAACTCCGTGACAAGCGTGCCCTCTGAGACCCATACGGGTACTTGACTCGTCAGCGGCATTTTGGCAATCACGACACCCGCCGCATGGATTGATGTGTTGCGCGGCAGCCCTTCAATCTTTCGTGCGAGGTCGATCACTCTGCGGACATTCTCGTCCTCATCATAGACACGCCGCAAATCCGCCGACTCTTTGAGCGCACGCTCCAATGTGATGTTCAGTTCGGTCGGAACAAGCTTTGTGATAGCTGATACTTCACTGAATGGCATTTCCAGTACGCGTCCGACATCACGGATTGCGCCCTTTGCTCCCATCGTACCGAACGTGGCAATCTGTGCGACATGATCTTCGCCGTAACGTTCCTTGACATACGAAATAACCCGCCCGCGATTGATATCGTCAAAGTCGATATCAATATCCGGCATGGATACGCGCTCGGGGTTGAGAAAACGCTCAAAGAGAAGTGCATATTGAAGGGGGTCGATGTTTGTGATCCCAAGGAGATAAGCAACAATACTGCCCGCCGCCGAACCGCGCCCGGGACCGACTTCAACACCGTGCCTGCGCGCATAGTTGATAAAGTCCCACACGATGAGAAAGTAACTGGCATATCCCATGTTGTGAATGACGCCAAGCTCATAGGAAAGGCGCTCTCGAATTTCATTTGCTGCATTCGGATAGCGCATAGGGATACGCTCCTCACAGAGGGCGCGCAGATAGGCATCATCACTCTCAAAGCTCGCAGGGATGGGATAGAACGGCAGCTGCAGTTCACCAAAGGTAAAGTCCACCTGACAGCGTGCAGCGATCTTCGCCGTATTCTCGATGGCCCCTGGATAGTCTGCAAAAAGTGCCGCCATCTCCTGCTCTGATTTCAGATAGTAGTCGGGACCGGAGAAACGCATCCGGTCAGGATCGTTGATTGTTCTGCCCGTCTGTACACAGAGCAGAATGTCATGAAACTCACTGTCGTCCGCATAGACATAGTGTACATCATTCGTTGCAGCCAGCCCTATGCCATGTTTTTCGGCAAGATCGCGCAGCGCACGGTTGACTGTCTTTTCCTCTGGCAATCCATGATCCTGTATTTCGAGAAAAAAATGTTCCCATCCGAATATCTCCACATATTCGCGAACGAGTTCATCAGCGCGCTGCACATTCCCCCGTAGAACTGCCTGCGGTATCTCCCCTGCCACACAGGCAGAGAGCGCAATAATACCCTCATGATATTGACGCAGCAATTCCTTGTCAATACGCGGCTTATAATAATATCCCTCGATATTGGCGAGGGATATTAGTTGAACCAGATTGCGGTAGCCGTGATCGTTCTCGGCGAGAAGGATCAGATGATAATAGCGTGTTCCGTCCACCTCGGCACGTTCCTGCCGCATCCCCGGCGCAAGATAGACCTCACAGCCGATGATGGGGTGAATACCCTGGGCCTTTGCCTCCTTATAAAATCGTACGGCACCGTACATAACGCCGTGGTCGGTAATGGCGACCGAATCCATCCCAAGTTCCTTCGTGCGCCGGACGAGTTCCTTGATCCGACTCGCGCCATCCAGCAGACTATACTCCGTATGCACGTGGAGATGGGCAAAGGCCATTCTCTTCCCCCCTTCCTTCTTTCTTCATCCCTCATCACACAAAGGATTTTGATGCACAAAACTTTTCCCAGATCTCCTGGTATCCAGACTCCAATTCCTCCATATACCCCTGTACATCCATCAAATGTGAACGTTTCATATTCGCACGCAGCCCCATATGATATGCCTCAAGCAGCTTCGGTGCCTCTGCCAGCTGAACGGCACGACGTACGTAGTTAATGTCGTTTTCCGCAATGAGTTCACGCACCCCCGCATTGGTCAGGATGGACGCACCAAAGCGAGAACCATGTGTCCGCCCGCGCAAAGAGATGACAGGAACCCCCATATAAAGAGCCTCGCAGGTTGTCAGCCCGCCATTGTAGGGTGCGGAATCCAACACAATATCAATATCCCGATATTGCGCCAGATAGTCCGGACTGTACGGACGGAACTCCACACGCGCAAGATCATAGCTGAGCATGGAGAGCCGTTTCTTGACGAAATGAATACCTGAGTCAATGCTGGCAATCTTCCCCTTGATGATGAGTTTTGAGTCTCTGACAGACTCCAGAATCCCACGCCAGAGCAGCAGCATCTCGTCTGTGACCTTCGCAAAGTTATTGAAGCTGCCAAACGTCACATAGCCGTTCTTCCGCATCGGGGGCTCATAGCCCGCCTCTGGCATAGTTCGAATTGTTTCCGGTGCATAGCATAGGTGGGAATGCGGCAGACGCAGAATCTGTTCCGTAAACCCTGCCTCTGCTGCTGTATCTCCCTTGGGAATACAGACTTCATCGGAGAGAAAGTAGTCGATGGTGCGCAGACCTGTCGTATTCGTATATCCAATGCCGGAAACTTGAACAGGAGCAGGACGATATGCCATGATCGGCAATGCATTGTCCTGTGAATGCCCAGACAAGTCAACTAAAATATCAATTTTATCTTCTACAATAAGGCGCGCTGCCGTCCGCGGAGGACGCCCGCGCAGATCGCGCCATGTCACACGACGCGTGCGAAATCGTTCTGTTACAGCATCGCTTCTGCCCATTGCATAGCAGAACACCATGAACCGTTCCCCATTAAAATGACGAAGCAGAGGTGTTAGAAAGTATGCGACCGAATGCTCTCGAAAATCCGGCGATATATAGCCAATGCGAAGCTTCTTTTGGGGCGAACGCTGAACGTGTTCATGCGCATAAGGACGCACATCCATCAGCGCATCATAGTGCTCCGCCTTGATCCGTCCGTCTCTTGCCCCGAGATAGCGATAGTTCCGCATAAAGAGGTACTTGCTGTAGAGCTCCGCCGCCTCATCCGCCTCATCCGCAAGACGGCTGGACATCAGGAGTTCATGGGCAGCCCCCTTTGCCTCGCCCGCAAGGTACAGTGCATCGGCAAGCCATCCGCGTGCGCGCTTCATCATCTGATGGTAGATGGAATAAGAAGGGTCCTCTTCTCCGAGGATTTTCGCCTTGTAGCTCAGCTCCTCAATCAAATCAGCGAGCAATGGTATCTCATCATCCAGGCGAAACTCCAGCGCCGCAAGCCCGGCTAAAACCATGCGTGCACGGGGATGGCGCGGCTGAACACGCAGTACCTTCTCTGCGAGTTCCTCTGCTTCGTCGATACGCCCGCTGTAGAGTGCCACCTCGGCATTGACCGCTGTCGCATCGATATCTCCCGCCATGAGGCGATCAACCTCTTGGGCACAGGCACGCATCCCCTTCAAATCACCATCGGCAGAAAATTTCGTTGCGAGCTTCAACCAGTTGATCTTTTCCTCTGCCGCATGTTCAGCCTTCGGCGGCTGCTCCTGCATAGACGAAAACCTCCTTTCCACCTGTTTTGCTCAAACCTCTGGATGCAGTTCTGCACCATATTCATGCAGAAATATTTTCTGATATCGTTTGTATTCCGGTGCAAGAGGCTTCTCACGCGGACAGTGGATACACCAAAAGTCCTCCTCCTGGTTGGGGACAACGACACGAAAGTCATTCCGCTGCATCTCCATACACATCGAGGTGTCGTAAAGATGCCAGCCCGTGAACAGATCTTCACGCCACGAAATATCATGCTGCGTTGCGAGCAGAAGGCCGTCCACCGCCTCCACATCGATATATGCTTCATCCGGTTCCATGCAGTGGGAGTCCACCACGCTCTCCGGCTCACAGTGATGCAGAACGCGCCCATAGGTGCGCAATCCATCCCACCAGACACCGGAACGCGGCAGACTGCGGCAGCCAATCATGCCGACAAGTCCGACCGTCCTGTCCTCAAAGATCGCAAGCAGATCAGCAATGATATTCTTGTTGACGATCAGCACATCCTGATGCAGATAAATTTTGTAACGTGCCTTTGTCTTGCGTGCGCCCTCGTTATACCCCGCACACATGGAACAAGCATTGCGTATGGGAATATATTCCACCGTAATTCCATCGGGAATGTGCAGTGATTTTAGATACAGCAAACACTCACTATACATATCTTCATCATTGACACAGGAGATAAAGGCAACTTTATTTCGATCCAGCTCCATCATCCTTCGATCTCTTTTCCTTGCATATATCTTTGTAACCCGCGATAGCACTCTTGCTCCAATGGGTCAACGCTCTCCACCGCACTCACGCTCAGTACCGCCTGAATGAAATCATTCCGGGCATCCGAACACATTGATAAGCGCTGATAGAAGGATTCCGTATGAACAACCGTCTCACGAACCAATGACGCCAGATAGTCAGGAAATACCGCAAGTCGATCCAATATCTCCCACAATTCACGGACGGCTGTCAAAGCTTCCACATTGTACTCAATCCGATGAATCAACCGCACCATCTGCTCACGCTCCGCTGCCGTATACATGGATTTGAGAAGCGCCAACTCCGGCATGGAGCGATCTGCACGAACAAGGTAGAACTCCGTCTCAAGATCGTCACACTCGTTTTCAAAACCAGCAGTGACGAGGCGCGCAATGAGTCCCTCTGGAGCCTCACGCTTTTGTTGATGCACACGTACACTCTTATAAAACGAGGCATAGAGCAGATTTTCAAACTCAGCTCTCGCATAGAGGCGTGAAACAATATTATAATAATGCCCTTCCATTAGATTTTGCAGTACAGACCAATGTCTAATGTTGCGAAAACTGGTAAGGAATGCCCCTGTTTCTTTCAGAAACAGGGAAAAACCCGCAGCAATATCCTGCGGATTATCTGCTTGCTCCAAGGCAAGATCTGAAATAATATAGTCAAAAAATCCACGCGTGTACGGAAGCGGAACCGAAAGATAGTCGAGAATCTGCCAGCGAATCCCAACAGGAGCATCCCGCTCCATCTCATCCGGCTCAGCTGTAACGGCATAGAGTTCTGCCTGCGGAAACATTCTGCGCAGTTCATGCAGATATGTTAAGCTCTCGACAACTAGGATGCGCAGCGGCGCAGCATTTGGCTTTAGAAACGAGAGCAGTTTGGGACGAATTTTTTCAGCCAAGTGTGCTCCTCCATTTGATGACAGGTGATCCCACAGAGGGACACAGATATCTTTTATTATACCACAGAATGTAAAGAGCTCGTATCTCCCTTTTTCAGTTCAAAAGTGGAATAACGAAGATCTCAGGCATCTCATAGGGATGAACTGCACGGATCGCGGAAAGAGTCTCCTCCACACGAGCCACTTTCACACGCAGTTCGACTTTGAGTTCCGGCGCCTCGGACAGCTCCCCGATGGTTCCCTCGTATGGTGAAGCTCCCGCAAGCGGACGCCATGATCCTGTTACGTGAGAGTACGCAAGACAGCTGTCATAGTTCCCAAGACGTCCCGCGTCCACAGACTGCAGCGCCTGCCGCAGCTGTGTGAGATGTGTCTCTGGAATAAAAATTTCGAGTTTTACATCCTCTATATGGTCAGTCATATATACGCTCCCTATTTATTATGTCATTCAATGTTCAGTCCGACATCAGAACGCAGCTGTATCGCCTCCGCGATATGAGCCGCCGTAATGGTCGGATATTGTGCAAGATCGGCAATCGTCCGTGCCACTTTGATGATACGGTCATGCGAACGTGCCGAGAGGTTGATGCGGTGAAATGCTGCCTCGAGCAGGTTTTCTGCATCCTTTTCGAGACGACAATATTTTTTTATCATACTGTGGTTCATCTGGGCATTGCAAAACAGCCCGTGTCTCTGCAATCGCTCGCGTTGAGTGATGCGAGCCGCTACAACACGTTGACGAATCGCTTCGGAGGACTCCGCCCGGCGCGTAGTATGAAGATCCGCATAGTCCACGCGTGCGACACGAAGATGAAGGTCAATGCGATCCAGCAGAGGGCCCGACAGCTTACGCGTATAACGCTTGATCTCCCCAACAGAGCATTCGCATCCGTGATTCTTGTCACCGTAATAGCCGCAGGGACACGGATTCATTGCCGCTACCAAAATGATACTAGAGGGAAAGGTCAGCGTCGCGTTTGCACGCGACACCGTAATCTGGCGATCCTCGATCGGCTCACGCAGCACCTCAAGCGTCTTCTTGCTGAACTCCGGCAGCTCGTCGAGAAAGAGCACGCCGTGATGCGCAAGTGTCACCTCGCCCGGACGCGGGATGCTCCCGCCGCCGATCATCGCCACCGTCGAGGAGGTATGATGCGGACTGCGGAAGGGGCGCGTGGTCACAAGCCCTGTATCCTTGCCGAGCAGCCCCGAGATGCTGTAGATCTTTGTGATCTCAATGGCTTCTTCCTTCGTCAGCTCCGGCAGGATCGAACTCATCCGACGGGCGAGCATCGTCTTGCCCGACCCCGGCACGCCGACCATCAGAACATTATGCCCTCCTGCCGCTGCAATCTCAAGCGCACGCTTCGCCTGATACTGTCCCTGTACGTCTGCAAAGTCATCGGTGAAAGCGGCGTCCTTTTTCTGTTCTGTTGCTTGTGGCACAGCAGGAGTCAACTTCTCCGTGCCCGTCAGATGACGCACAAGCTGCGCCAGATTTTCGACGGCAAAGACCTTCAGTCCATCAATGAGGAGTGCCTCGTCTGCATTGGACGGCGCAACGTAGAACTCCGTCAGCCCATTCTCCCGCGCCGTAATCGCCATTGGAAGGATGCCGCTAATCGGTCGGCAGTTCCCATCGAGAGAGAGTTCTGCCGAGAACAGTGCGCTCTGCACCGCCGTCTCGGGAACCATACCGTAGGATGCAAGGAGACCAACCGCAATCGGCAGATCAAGCCCCG
>ERZ773035.1938-NODE-1938-length-14074-cov-10.338327_pt1 | contig 14074 bp, 11 predicted proteins | sample MGYA00511487_ERZ773035 | MGnify/ENA primary metagenome ERZ773035 (study PRJEB29015, sample SAMEA2737985) | human oral metagenome | biome: human oral; feature: human-associated habitat; material: dental | place: China | collected 2024 ...
CTTTACTTTAAATTAAAAGATGTTATAATTTAGTTAGAAAGGAATAGAAAATAATAAATAATAAATAAATTTAATCATAGCAGGGTAATTAATTAGCTATGTAAAATAGGAGGAATAATTATGAGAAATAAGGCTAAAGATTTTATAGTGGAACTTACCACTAAACAGATAACCGTAACAGGTTCAGAAAACATCTTGCGGTTTAAAGATAAGCATGATGAAGAGATTTGTATATTAGTGGATTGTGGCATGTTACAAGAACCTAATATTAATTCAATGTCATTAGAAAATTGTACATTTGAATTTGAAATAAAGAATTTAAGAGCGGTGTTTATTACACATGCTCATAATGACCATATAGGTAAACTGCCTTTACTTATAAAGGCAGGGTACAATGGTAAGATTTACATGTCAAAAGAAACATCATTATTTATAGAAAATGTTCTTAATGATAATTTGAAAATTCATCGGGAAGAGGCTAAGAAATTGAACAAAAAGCCTCTTTATGATGAGGAAATTATAGAAAAAGTAATAGCTCTAATTGAGCCGGTGGAATATAAGAATTTGTATAAGATTTCTTATAATGGTGTTAATGTAGAGTTTACTCTGTATCGAAATAATCATATACTTGGAGCAAGTAGTATATGGTTAAGAATAGGTAAGAGATTCGAAAAAGTTAGTTTCTTTTTTTCTGGAGACTATAATACATCAAATGAGTTACTTCAAAAGAATATTCATATTCCTAAAAATGCTATTAAACAAAAAAAGCTAAATATAATAATTGAAAGTACATATGGAGCAACAAAAAAAAGTGCTGAAAATAATTTCATGGATATCTATTCCTCTTTAATAAGAGGAATAGTTCATCAGAGTAAGAGGATAATTATACCAAGCAACGCATTACATAAGGCACAGGAAGTGCTTTATGTAATAAAAGAAATAAAAAACCAGATAGGAGATAAGTTTATGGAAGAACATGGGAAGGAATTCCCAAAAGTTTATCTGGATGGGAAGTTATCTATAAAGCATACGTATACGTATGCTGGAATAATCAAAAAAGATTTCAAGCCTTCAGGGCTTATAGAAATCTACGATGATTCATCAAGACTTGAGGCAATAGAAAATGAAAATTCAATCATTCTTGCAACAGCAGGGATGATGGGAAATGGACCAGTTGTTGAGTACTTGAAAAGATTGTTACCAGATGAAAGGACTAAGTTCATCGTTGTATCCTATTGTGCCGAAGGCACAGTAGGAAGGAAACTTATGGAAAAAGTAGCATATATAGAAAATGCAAGAGAAGCTGGAAAAAAAGAATATCAAATTGACAAGACAATAAACTTGTTTGGAAAGGAACTTATTGTTAATGCAGATGTAGAAAAAGTGACATCACTTTCTACACATGCTAGACAAGAAGAGCTGATAGAACTTTTAAAAAATTTTAAGAAAAGTAATGTCTCATCAATTCTTTTGAACCACGGAGAAGAGTTTGTGAGAGAAAAATTTAAGAGAACAATTGAAGAAGAATTGAAGATAGATGAAAGTAAAATTCATTTATTTGATAAGCGAAACAAATTTGTGTTTTCTAAACATGGTTTAGAAAAAAAGGTTCCAATTATTCCTGAACAAAAAGAAAAAGAAATAAAACAGAAAAAAGAAAAAAAGATAATAAAAAGAGAACATGTTTAGTAAGAAGATGTTATACTAAATGATGTCATATTTCTTTATTCTTAAATAATAAAAAGAGAAGCTTAGATAAAATATATCTGAGCTTCTTTTTTAATTTTAATTATTTTAATAAGTTATGTAAAACCTTGATGTATCTAAGTTGACATAAAAAAGTAATGCACTGATATGTTAAAATTGTGTAACATTAATACTTAAAAAGTTTTACAAATATATTAAAATTTGTAAAAAAGCGGATATTGTGCTATACTAATATAGTAAATTATATAAATAGAGGTTGAAAAGGAAATGGTTATGAATAGAAAAAATAATATAATTAAATATGCTAAAACATTAAGCATGATATTGTTTGTACTTATAGTTACAGTAATTACACAAAAACTAGTAATTGCAACAACAAATCCAGTAATAGGTCAAAATGGAGAAAAAGTACAACTTACAAGAACAAATTATCAAGGTGGAGATGAACAAACAGGATTTTTCACTAAGAGTGCAGATAGACAATCAATATATAATGGATATGATAAGAGACAAAAATATGGGTTTAGAACAGGTGAAAGCCCAGCTGTAGTTGCAAGAAGAATTGCAAAAGCAGGAGGAAATGCCTCAGATATATTGTATTGTTTAGATGAAAGATTAGATTTTCCAAATGATTCAGGGGTAAATTATACTAATATTGGAGAATTAAAAAATATATCATCAATACCAAGTAAAAATGGTGATATGCAAATTTCACAAGAACAAAAAAATAAGTTATATTGGTTTGCAGAAAATTTATTATATGATAGAAATGATAAAAATGCACAATATAAAGCAGAATTAAAAGAAAGAATATTTAAAGGTGCATATCTTAAATTAAATGGAGTAAATGAAAATCAAGTAGATCCTGTACATTTAGAAACAGGTTTAAGAAGATATATGAAATCTATAACAGATGATGAAATGAGTTTAATAAACCAATGGGTTATCTGGAGTATAATGACTGGAACTAACAAGTTTGAAAGAGAAAACACAGTAGATGTTTTATCACCAGGAAATACATCAGAACCATTAAATCATGACACAAAAGACGCAAGAAAAGAAGTATATCAATATTTATTATCAGAAATAGAAAAAAATAAAGGAATTTCACCACAAAGAGAACAAATAAAAGAAACATTTATAACAGCAACAGGTGAAGGAACTTTAAAGAAATTAAATAGTGGATATTCAATAGAATATTTAAAATTTGATATACCAGAAGCAATAAAAAATAAGATTGGTGAAATAAAATTATACAGAACAAAGACAGGTGGAACAGATAAAGTTGAAATACCACTATATGATGTAGATGTATATTTAAAAGGTTCAAACCAAACAATGAGAATAGATAGATTAAATGATTTAATAGGAAAAGGTGAATTTAAATTACAAATATTAAATGACTTCCCAGAAGATTATAATGAAATAATGTTTGAAGTACAAGATTCTATGGTAAATACAAAACTTACAGTATATGTACCAGAAGATAAATCATATCAACCAGTTGTTGGAGTTGAAAGAGAAGTTATAAATTATGTTAGAAAAAATAGAATTCCAGTTGGAAAGAAACCACAAGAAGAAAAGAAATATGATCTAGCGTTAAGAAAATTTATAATGTCTATAGATGGTCAAGCACCAGCAGTAGATAGAACACCTAAGATAGATAATGATAAACTTGCAGATTTCAAATATTCAAGTACATCAACAGGAACAGAAACAACAAGAACATATTTACATCCTAAGAATCCATTAGATGTAAATATTGGAAGTACAGTAAGATATGGTATAAGTGTATATAACGAATTTGAAAATGATGCAAAAGTTGATAAGGTTATAGACGTATTACCACCACATTTAAAATTAAAAGAAAATAGTAGTATAAACACACAATATGGATGGAAAAAATCAGCAACAAATCCAAGAGCTATAGAATCAGAAATAGCAAAAGATAGAATTCTTCAAGGTGTTAGAGCTACAAATGATGGAAATGGAGTTAGACTTCAATTTGATAAGTTTACATTCCAAGTAGAACTTGAAGTAACAGATGAAGCAAAAGATGGAGAAATATTAACAAATATAGCATATATAAATAATCAAACAGGTCTTCCAGATAGAGACTCAGTACCAGGAAATACAAATATACCAGGTACAATGGATTCATATAAGGGTAATGGATCAAATAAATCAGAATTAGATGATGCTAATTATTTCTATAGAGGTCAAGAAGATGATGATGACTTTGAAAAAGTAAGAGTAAAAGGTAAAAAAGAATTTGACTTAGCATTAAGAAAATTCATAACAGATATATCAGGACAAGCACCAAATCCATCAAGAGAACCAGTTGTTGATGTAACACCACTTAAAAATGGAAAGACAACAGCAACATATACACATCCAAAAAATGAATTACTAGTTCAAAAAGGTGATGTAGTAACATATAAACTTAGAATATATAATGAAGCAGGAATACATGGAATAGTAGATAGAATAGATGACTATTTACCATCAGGAATGGGATTCTTACCAGAACATAAAATAAATAAACAATATGGATGGAAAGTTTCTACAGGTACACAAGGAGAAACTAAAAAAGCATCAGAAATATCTGGACTTACAGTAAATTCAAACAAAGATAAATTTGATGGAGTTACAGATCTTTCAAATACTACAATTGTAAGAACAAATGGGTCACAAGTTAGACTTGAAACAAATAATTTAAAAGCAAACTTAACAGAACAAGAAATGAAGGATTTAGTAGAAAAAGGTAAAGTTAAAGATTCTGAAAAGAGTAAAATATGGATGCCTTTTGATGGGAAATCAAATTCACTTGACTATAAGGATGTAGAAATAGCACTTATAGTACTTGCAGATGCTAAAAATCAAAATAATCTAAAAAATATTGCAGAAATAGGAGAAGATTATCCAGCAAATATCAATATTAAAGATAGAGATTCAGTACCTGGAAATGTAAAAGTACTAGGATATGGTGAAAAGAGTCAAGAAGATGATGACGATTTTGAACCACTATATACAAGAAAGAAAGAATTTGACTTAGCATTAAGAAAATTCATAACAGAAATAGCAGGTAAAGCACCAAACCCATCAAGGGAACCAGTTGTTGATATATCACCACTTAGAAATGGAAAGACAACAGCAACATATACACATCCAAAAAATCCATTATTAGTACAAAAAGGTGATATAGTTAAATATAAGATAAGAGTATATAATGAAGCAGAAATACCAGGAATAATAAATGAAATAGCAGATTATTTACCATCAGGATTAGGATATTTACCAGAACATAAGTTGAATAAGAGTAATGGATGGAAGGTAAGTACAAAAGCTTCAAATACAGTTAAAGAACAAAAAGCATCAGAAATTTCAGGATTTGATATGAAAGCAAATCTTTCAGAATTTGATGGAGTTACAGATGCTAAAAATATTAAAATTGTAAGACCTTCAGAAACAAATAAAGAAGGAACACTTGTAACAACAGAAAAATACAAGACAACAATGACAGATGCAGAAATAACACAAATGATATCAACAGGTGTTATACCAGATGCACATAAAGATAAAGTATTAAAACCATTTACATCAACATCAACAACACTTGATTACAAAGAAGTTGAAATAGCAGCAGTTGTACTTGCAGATGTTAGAGATGGAAATAACTTAAAAAATATTTCTGAAATACAAAGAGATTATCCATCAACAATAACAGTTGTAAAAGATAGAGACTCAGTACCAGGAAATGTAAGAGTACCAGGATATGGAGAAAAGAGTCAAGAAGATGATGATGATTTTGAACCACTTGATACAGTTAAAAAAGAATTTGACTTAGCATTAAGAAAATTCATAACAAAGATTTCATCAGAAGATGGAAAAGACTCAAAAGCATATGATAGGGAACCAAAAGTTGATGTAACACCACTTAAAAATGGAAAAACAACAGCAACATATACACATCCAAAAGACCCATTATTAGTATTACCTAAGAATATAGTTGATTATACACTTAGAATATATAATGAAGGTGATGTTGACCGGATATGCTAAAGAAGTAAAAGATAATATTCCAGCAGGATTAGAATTTTTACCAAATCATCCAACAAATATTGCATATGGATGGAAGATGTTAGATGAATCAGGAAAAGAAACAAAAGATCCTACAAAAGCTAAGGAAATAGTAACAGATTATTTATCAAAAGCTAAAGAAAAAAATATAGGTGCAAACCTAATAAAAGCATTTGATAAAAATACAGGAAAATTAGATTATAGAGATTTAAAGATCGTATTTAAAGTTTCACCAGATTTTAAAGTAAGTGATGGAATTATTAAAAACATAGCTGAAATAAAAGAAAATGAAGATGAAAACGGAAGAGCAATAAAAGATAGAGATTCAACACCAAATAATAATAAAGAAGGTGAAGATGATATAGACTTTGAACCATTAAAAACTGTTGAATTTGACTTAGCACTTAAGAAAATTGTAGCAAAAATATTTGTAACAGTAGATGGAAAAACAACAACTATAAATACAAATCATAAATATACTGATAATCCAGAAGCAGTAGCTAAAGTTGAACTTGATAGAAAGAAATGGAGTAAGACAGAAGTTAAATATGAATTTGGTATTAGAGTAACAAATGAAGGACAAATACCAGGATATGCAAAAGAAGTATCAGATTATATCCCAGATGGATTAGAATTCCATAAAGAAGATAATCCATTATGGAAATTAAAAGATCCTAAGACAGCTGTTACAGACCAATTAGCTAATAGATTATTACAACCAGGTGAATCTGTTGAAATTAAGATAATCTTAAGATGGAAAAAAGCAGAAAATAACATGGGTGTAAAAACAAACTGGGCAGAAATATCAAAAGACCAAAATGAATATGGTGTAAGAGATAAAGACTCAGTACCAGGAAATAAGAAGCCAGGTGAAGATGATATTGATGATGCACCAGTAGCATTAACAATTGCAACAGGAGCAGCAGTAACATATTTTGCAATAACATTAACATCTTTAGGATTAATGGGAGCAGGATTGTTCATAATTAAAAAAGTTGGTATGAAATAATAATTAATTTAATTATTAACTAACTAATTTAAATTTAAAGAATGATATAATAACCTAAAGTCTCTAATATGAGACATTAGGTTATTTTCTATTAATAAAGATATTTTATATATTAATACTCTGTTGTATTGTGTAATATAATATATATAATATTAATATTAGAAGGATAGAGGATATTATGGCAAAAATATATAATGAAAATGAAATAGATGAACTTGTAGATATTTTGAAAAATGATGGGGTAATTAGTGTACCTACAGATACAGTATATGGATTATGTGGGAAAATAGATTCTAAAAAAGCATATAAGAAATTATTGGAGATAAAAGAAAGGCCAATAAATAAGGCTTTTCCTATTATGTGTGCAGATGAAAAACAAGTAAGAAAAATAGGGATAGTGGATGAAAATATAGAAAAACTTATTTCAGTATTTATGCCAGGACCTATAACATTAATTTTAAAGAAAAATGATATATTAGATGATTATATAACTAATGGTAAAAATACAATAGCAGTAAGGATTGCAACAACAAAAGCTTTAGTAGAGTTGATTAGAAAGGTTGGAACTCCATTATTTATGACTAGTGCAAATAAAAGTGGAGAATCTGAATGTAAGAATATAGAGGAAATAGAAAAATTATCTCCATTATTAGATGGGATATTATGTGGTGAATATAACTTTGGTAAAGCAAGTACAATAGTTGATTGTAGTTTGGGAGAAATAAAAATAATAAGAAAAGGACCAATTTCAGAAAAACAAATAAGGGATATATTAAGTAAATAGTTTTAAAAATATATTAAATATGGAATATGAAAAATAGGAAAAGTAATATTAATAGTAATATAATAAAATAAAGTGATATTAGTGATATTAAAGAGCTTAATTTTGTGATAAGATAAGCTCTTTTTTGTTGTTTAAAAAGAAAGAATTATGTAACTTGAAATAATTATGAAATAATTATAAAATAAGCATAAGAATATAAAGATAATATTTGTAATATAAGAAAAAGAGCAAAAAGATTATGTATACAAATATAAAAGAAAGAAGGTAATATGGAGTTCTTAGAATGGTTTAAGGATAGCACAAAATTTAAAAGATGGATGTTTTTAATAATGATAGGTCTTACTATCATGTGTTACTCAGCAGCTAAGATCATAAGTCTTAATGTAATAGAACCAATGACAGTTATAGTTGCAGTTTTAGAGTTTATAGCAGGGCTTGGAATTGTAATATGGGGTATACTTGGGATACAAAAAAGGACTTTGGAAATATTTATAGAAGCAAATCGGAGTTAGTAGTCAAAAATTAAAGGAAAAGAACATTAAATTAAATTCTCTTATTTTTGATAAGACAATATATGAAAATGGTCCTAAGATTGTAGTTATAGGTGCAGGGAGCCGGAGTTGATACTTTAGTTAAAGGACTTAAGACATATACAAGTAATATTACAGTTGTAGCAACACTTTCAGATTCAAAAAAAGTAGATGTAGATTTAGAAAGTAGTAAAAGAAAACTTCAATTATTACCATATAGTAATATAAAATCAAGTATTGCATCACTTTCAAATGATGAAGAAATAATGACAAAAGTAATGGAACATACATTTACATCAGAAGTTTTAGAAGGAATGAATTTTGGAGATATTTATTTACTTGCAATGCAAGAAATATTTGGTAATATTTCAACATCTATAAAAAAATCAACAGAAGTATTAAATATTTCTGGTGAAGTAGTGCCAGTATCATTAGATACAATTAGTATATGTGCTGAACTTACAGATGGTACAATTGTTAAAACCAAAGAAGAAATTCCAAAGGTTGTTAGAGAAAAAAGAGAACCAATACAAAGAGTATATATAGAACCAAGTAATGCTCGTCCAACACCACGTGTATTAGAAGCAATTGAAGAAGCAGATGTTATTGTTATAGCTCCAGGAAACTTATATACAGAAATAATACCGAACATGATTGTTAAAAATATTGCACATAAGATTAAAATATCTGATGCAAAAAAAATATATGTAGCCAATATAATGACAGATGCAGGACAAACAGATGAATATAATTTATCAGACCATATTAAAGCAATGACAGAACATTTAGGAGAAAATATATTTGATTATTGTTTAGCAGATAATCGGAAATATAGTTCCAGAATATATAAGAATGTATCATAAACAAGGTACAGATCTTGTAAATGTAGATAAAGAACTTGTAAGAAAACAAGGTACAAAAGTTATACAAAGAGACTTTTCTAAGATTGTTGATGGTAAAATAAGACATGATTCTGATGCAATATCACTTGCAATTATGCAAATTGTTTTATCAGATATTCGTTATTCTTTAAAAGATAAAAAAGTTATGACACTTGCACTTGAAGCAGTTTTAAGAAAACATAAAAAGATACAAAATATTAAAGATAGGAAACTTAGAAAAGCTGAAAAAAATACAAGGAAAAAGAATGATAAACTTGTTAAAAAACTTAGAAAACAAGGAAAGACAGAAAAAGAAATACAAGATATTATTTTTAGAGAAATATCAACAAAAGAAGAACTAATAAACAATATAGAACAAAAAGAAAGACAAAAAGTTAAAGGTGAATCTGCTACAAGCAGGTTTATAGAAAAATATAATGATAGAATAAATGCTATTAAAGAAGCAGATAAAAAAGAAAGTCCAGAAGAAAAGAAATTATTTGAAAATTTCTTTAAAAAGACTAGAAAGATAGATAATACTAAAAAAGTTAAAAAAGTAGATGAAAAACAAGAAAAGAAAAATAATGATACAAAGAAAGAAAATATAACAGAAGAAGAAACTAAATTTAATACAATAAGTATACATGCACTTTTAGATAGGAAGACAAAAGGAAATACAGAAACTGTAAAAACAGTAACAAATGATGTTACAGAAAATGTAAAGGAAGAAAGTCCAAGAAAAGAAAAAGTTAGTGATATATATACAGAAAAGAATAAAGAAATTGATGTAGAAAAAGAAGTTGAAAGATTAGAAAATAAGATAATAGAAGATACAGAAAATAAGGTGTCTAGACATATAAGTTTAAATAATATAATAGAAAAAGATATGAAGATAAGTTTAAATGACTATTTCAAAAAAGATGATGAATTTCAAGATGAAGAAAAAGAAAAAAAACGTAGTTTAAATAAGCTTAGAGAAGAATTTAGAGAAAGTTTAAAAGAAGAAAAGATTGAAAATGCTCCTAGCTTAAATGACTTATTAAAAAATGTTTCAAAAAATACAGTTAGAAATAAGATGTATGATGATGGAACAAAAATAGAAGAACATAATTTTGACATAAATATTAATCCAGATAATATTAGAAAAGATGTAGAAGAAACTTCTAGTGTAAAAGAAAATAATAAAGATATTGAAAAAACAATAATGGATAATAAAGTAAGTCAAAGAACAATGGAGTTTAATATAAGTGAACTTGAAAATAAGATGGTTGAAAGTGTAAATGAAATATATAAAGATACAGATGATAGTAAGATAGGATTTAAGGAAAAATTTGAAATTGAAGAGATAGAAGCACCAGTTCAAAAACCAAAAAGAAAGACTAGAAGACAAAGAGAAAGAGAAGAAGCTAAAGAATTAATGCAAGAATTATCAAAACTAGATTTCTTAAGAGAAAATAGAAGAAAAAAAGAAGATAAATAATAAGTTTAATAAAAATATTAAAAATACAAAGGAAAAAGATATGAAGATATATAAGTTGAATTTAAGTTTAAGAGAATGTTTAGATAAAGAATGGATTGTAACAAATGGTATAGGAGGCTTTGCCTCTTCTACTATTTGTTTTGCAAATACAAGAAGATATCATAGTTTGTTAACAGCACCAACTAAAAGAAATGGAATAAGGAGAGTATTTTTATCTAAAATAGATGAATCAATAATAGTAGAGAATTTAGAATATCCAATATATACAAATATGTCAAAAGACTATATATCAAAAGGATATGAAAAATTAGAAATATTTGAAAAAGATATTTTCCCTAAAGCAATATTTAAAATAGAGTCTAAAGATAAGATAAAAAATGAAGAAGACATATATATAGAAAAAGAAGTTTTTATGGAAACAGGTAAAAATACAGTATGTATGATATATACTGTAACAACATCATTAAGGGGAGCTGTGTTAAGACTTACCCCATTTGTGAATAATAGGAACTTTCATGGATTAAACAATGATGGGAAAAATGAGTTTGAAAAATTTAAACAAGTAGAGGTATCTAAAAATACTTTGTTAAATAGGTTTGGAAAAAAGATAAAATATACATATCTTGGAAATGATACAAATATTAATGAAATGTATCTTTTTGTATCTGATGCTAAATATAGTACTTTTGAAAATAATCAATTCAAAGATATTGAATATATAAGAGAAAAAGAAAGAGGATTTGATTATATAGAGAATATATATATACCTGGAATGTTTGAAGTAGAGATACCAGCAAATGTAACAAAAAAAATATATGTATATGCAAGTTTAGAATCAGAAGATAAACATGTAAAAAATATTTATGATAGAGAAATACAAAGAATTAATAATTTGGAAAAAGAAAATAATTTTAAATATAAGTTTGAAAAAGAAGAGTATTTAAAAGGCAGAGAACATGTTTTAAAACTTGAAAATTTTAAGAGAAATATGACAATTTCATCAGATCAGTTTGTAATATCAGAAGGAAATTTAAAAAATATTATTGCAGGATATCCATGGTTTTTAGATTGGATGAGAGATACTATGATATCTTTTGAAGGATTATTATTGAAAACTAGAAGATATGATGATGCAAAAAAAGTAATAGAAAATATTGTAGATAAAACACTTATATCTAAAGAATATATAAGAAAAATAGGTATAGATAAAGATATAACATTTATACCAAATACTTTTGATGAATATACATTAAAACCATTATTTAATTCTGTAGATAGTAGTTTATTGTTTTTTGAAGTAATATATAATTATATGAAATATATGGTGAAAGAAAATACTAAAAATCCATATAGTTATTTAAATAATGATGATAAAAATATAATATCTAAATATTTCAAATTAAAAAATGTAGATAAACTTGAAAAAAGATATTTTAAGGAAATAATATATACTTTCTTAAAAAACATATATATAAGTTATAGTAATGGAATAGATATTGAAAATAGTCAAATATATTTAGATGAAGATTTCTTAATATCAGCAGGAAATATTAATGTACAATTAACATGGATGGATGCAAAAGTAGAAGGAGTTCCTGTAACACCTAGAAATGGTAAATCAGTAGAAATAAATGCTATGTGGTATAATGCAGTAAAAATATTAGAAGAATTTTCAATAGAAAATAATGAGATAGAATTTTCTAAAGAATTAAATATAATAGGAAGTAATATTAAGACAAATTTTGAAAAGGTATTTAAAAAAGAAAAAGATGGTCTTAAAGATACAGAAAGTTCAGATAAGATAAGACCAAATCAATTATTTTCAATATCACTTACATATCCAGTAATAGAAAAAGAAGAAATTGTAAAAGATATATTAGAAATAGTAGAAAAAAAGCTTCTTAATAGATATGGATTAAAAACACTTGCAAAATATGAAGATGGATATATTGAAAAATATTTTGGAGATGAAAAACAAAGAGATCGGAAGTTATCATCAAGGAATATCATGGCCATGGCTTTTAGGATTATATTATAATGGACTTAATTTTGCAGAAAAATTAAATATAATAGGTATAAAGGAAAAAAAATCAGATTTTATACAAAAAACATATGAAACATATGAAAAAATGATTCAAAAGAAACCTTGTGTAGGGGGAATAGCTGAAATAAATAATTCAATATTTCCATATGATGCAAATGGTGCAATTCAACAAGCATGGAGTAATTCAGAGATTATAAGGATAATATTTGAATAATATAATACAATATAATATATAATAGAAAATATAGAAATGGAGAATAAGTTTTGAAAATTTTAGGAATTGATCCAGGATATGGAATAGTACGGAGTATCAGTAGTAGAATATATAGGAAATAAGTTTAAACTTATATATGCAGATGCAATAAAAACAAAACCACATTCAGAATTTAATGAAAGACTTGTTAAAATAGATAAAGATATTAATGATATAATAGAAAAATATGAACCAGAAGTACTATCAATAGAAGACTTATTTTTTAATACAAATACAAAAACAGCAATAAAAGTTGCACAAGCAAGAGGTGTATTAATACTTGCAGCTAAAAAAAGAGGAATGGAAGTATATGAATATACTCCACTTCAAATAAAGCAAGGTGTTGCAGGATATGGTAAAGCAACAAAAACACAGGTTAAGAATATGCTTAAAGTTATATTAAATGTAGAAAAATTACCATCACTTGATGATATAACAGATAGTATTGCAATGGCTGTATGTCATGCACATGCAAATAAGTCAAAAAAATTATTAGAAAAATATATGTAAAATATATAATAAGAGAAGAGAAAATAAACAAAACAAAAGATATAAATAGATTAAGTAGGAGAAAATAGTGGTAGGAAATATATATTTAATATATGGAGATGATGAATATATTAAAAATATGAAAATAAAAGAGATTCAAAAGAAGTATAATGTAGAAGATAGTATAAATAAGATTGATTTAAATGGAGAAGAATGGGAAGAAATATATGATGAACTTACACTTCCATCATTTTTAAGCACAAATAAGATAATAACAATATATCAAGCAGAAACAAATATATTTAATGATAGAAATGAAAAAGATGATTTAAATTTACCATCACCATATACTTTTTTTGAAAAAATATTAACAAATGAGAGTTATAAGAATGAAATATTAGAAGATCTTGCTATAATAATGGTTTTTGATAATAAAAAGATTTCAAAAAAAAATAAATTAAAAATGGAGGAAAAGTATGAAAAAAATATTTTTGTTATTAGGAATAATGTTTCTTGGACTTATGAGGGCAGAAACATCAAATTCAGCGACAACTTATTATTATTATGATGATGACGACTATGATTATGTTCTTTATTATGAAGAACCAACTCCAGATATGGTAATAGTACCATTAGATGATGATGAACCAGTTATTTACTACTATGAATATTAGTAAATATAGATAAATACAAAAAGTATTTATCAACTAAGATTTATGAATAAAATATAAACTATAAAATATTAATTTAAAATCATTTATGATACAGTTCTCCTATGGAATCTAGGAAATTGAAATTTTTCTGGTTGACAATTTCA
>ERZ773035.1943-NODE-1943-length-14043-cov-9.820275_pt1 | contig 14043 bp, 14 predicted proteins | sample MGYA00511487_ERZ773035 | MGnify/ENA primary metagenome ERZ773035 (study PRJEB29015, sample SAMEA2737985) | human oral metagenome | biome: human oral; feature: human-associated habitat; material: dental | place: China | collected 2024 ...
CAGGACTAGATGTAGCAGTTAAACAATCTGGAGAATTTACAGGAACAGAAATGAAGAAGAAATTGAATTATTTAATTTTAATGAGTTATGCTCACAGATTTATTGTATAAAATCAAGTTATATAAATATTGGATATCCAATAATAAAAAATTAAAAAATACCAAAAATGATCCATAAAAATGTTCCATATAAAAAACCAGCTATTGAAACCATAAAGCCAAGTACAGATAAACCTTCTTGGCTTTTATTTTTAATACCTGAAAAACCTGAAATCAATCCAAATATTCCAAGAATAACTGAAAGTATCAACCCAACAAAAAAAGTTTCAACCTCATTAAAAAGTTGCCTTATTAATATTGAGCCTATTCCAAAAAATAATGATAAAATTCCCATAATATTCCTTTCTAAAATTCCTATTTTTACCAATTATAACATAAAAAATAAGAAAAATTAAAATATATTAAATAGATATTGATATTTTAGATAAATTGATAGTATAATTATATAATGAAATAAATTTTATATAAGGGAGTGAAGTTAAATGGATTCAAAAAAATATTCTACATTAAAAGAAAGATTTTTAAGATATGTGAAGTTTAATACTCGTTCAGATGAAGCAAGTGAAACAATTCCATCAACACCATCACAAATGGAATTTGCTAAGATGTTAAAAAAAGAATTAGAAGAATTAGGATTAAGTAATGTTTTTATAAATAAGGCTTGTTTTGTAAATGCAACTTTACCAAGTAATATAGATAAAAAAGTTCTAACAGTTGGATTTATAGCCCACATGGATACAGCAGATTTTAATGCAGAAGGAATCAACCCTCAAATTATAGATAACTATGATGGAAAAGATATAATTTTAAATAAAGAACAAAATATAATTTTAAAAGTAGATGAATTTCCTAATTTAAAAAACTATATTTCTAAGACATTAATTACAACAGATGGTACAACTCTACTTGGTGCAGATGATAAGTCAGGAATAGTTGAAATTATTGAAGCAGTTAAGTATTTAAAAGAACACCCTGAAATTAAACATGGAGATATAAAAATGGCTTTTGGTCCAGATGAAGAAATTGGTAGAGGAGCAGACTATTTTGATGTAAAAGAATTTGCAGCAGACTATGCTTATACTATGGATGGAGGACCTATTGGAGAATTAGAATATGAAAGTTTTAATGCAGCACAAGCTACATTTAAAATAAAAGGTGTTAGTGTACATCCAGGAACTGCAAAAGGTAAAATGATAAATGCAGGGTTAATTGCCAGTGAAATTATAGAAATGTTTCCAAAAGATGAAGTTCCTGAAAAAACTGAAGGTTATGAAGGTTTCTATTATTTAGTTGAAACTCATACATCTTGTGAAGATGGAGAAGTTGTATATATTTTAAGAGATCATGATAAAGCAAAATTCTTAGCTAAAAAAGAATTTGTAAAAGAACTTGTTGAAAAAGTAAATAAAAAATATGGAAGAGAAGTTGTTAAACTTGAATTAAAAGATGAATATTATAATATGGGAGAAATTATAAAAGACCATATGTATGTTGTGGATATAGCAAAGCAAGCTATGGAAAATTTGGGGATAAAGCCACTTATAAAAGCTATTCGTGGTGGGACAGATGGTTCTAAAATTTCATTCATGGGATTACCAACACCAAATATTTTTGCTGGTGGAGAAAATTTCCATGGAAAATATGAATTTGTTGCTCTTGAAAGTATGGAAAAGGCAACAGATGTCATAGTAGAAATTGTAAAGTTAAATGCAGAAAGGTAATAAAATATGAAATTTTTACCAACTACAAAAGAAGAAATGAAAAATCTAGGTTGGGATAGTATTGATGTTCTTCTGATTTCAGGAGACACATATTTAGACACTTCATATAATGGAAGTGCTTTAGTAGGAAAATGGCTAGTAGAACATGGCTTCAAGGTTGGGATAATAGCTCAACCAGAAGTTGATGTTCCTGATGATATAACTCGTTTGGGAGAACCTAACTTATTTTTTGCTATATCTGGTGGTTGTGTTGACTCCATGGTTGCAAACTATACTGCAACTAAAAAGAGAAGACAGCAGGATGACTTCACACCAGGTGGAGAAAATAATAAAAGACCAGATAGAGCAGTTTTAGTTTATTCAAATATGGTTCGTAGATTTTTTAAAGGGACTACAAAAAAAATTGTAATAAGTGGTATTGAATCAAGTTTGAGGAGAATAACCCACTATGATTATTGGACTAATAAATTGAGAAAACCAATTTTATTTGATGCCAAGGCAGATATTTTATCCTATGGTATGGGAGAAATGTCTATGTTACAACTTGCAACTGCTTTAAAAAATGGAGAAGATTGGCAAAATATTAGGGGACTTTGTTATTTAAGTAAGGAAAATAAAGAAGATTATTTATCTTTACCATCTCATTCTGAATGTCTTACCGATAAAGATAAGTTTATAGAAGCTTTTCATACTTTTTATTTGAACTGTGACCCTATAACTGCAAAAGGACTTTGTCAAAAATGTGATGATAGATATTTAATTCAAAATCCTCCATCAGAAAGTTATTCAGAAGAAATAATGGATAAAATTTATGCTATGGAATTTGCCAGAGATGTACATCCTTATTATAAGAAAATGGGAGCAGTTAGAGCATTAGATACTATAAAGTATTCTGTTACAACTCATAGAGGTTGTTATGGAGAATGTAATTTCTGTGCAATAGCAATTCATCAAGGTAGAACTATTATGTCAAGAAGTCAAAGTTCAATAGTAGAAGAAGTTAAGAATATTGCTGAAACACCAAAGTTTCATGGTAATATTTCTGATGTTGGTGGTCCAACAGCAAATATGTATGGACTTGAATGTAAGAAAAAATTAAAACTTGGTGCTTGTCCTGATAGAAGATGTTTATATCCAAAAAAATGTCCTCATCTTCAAGTAAATCATAATAATCAAGTAGAACTTTTAAAGAAGTTAAAGAAAATTCCAAATATAAAAAAGATTTTTATAGCTTCAGGAATTAGATATGATATGATTTTAGATGATAATAAATGTGGGCAAATGTATTTAAAAGAGATTATAAAAGACCATATTTCAGGACAGATGAAAATTGCACCTGAACATACAGAAGATAAAATATTGGGACTTATGGGAAAAGATGGTAAATCTTGTTTGAATGAATTTAAAAATCAATTCTATAAAATAAATAATGAATTAGGAAAAAAGCAATTTTTAACTTATTATTTAATTGCTGCTCATCCAGGTTGTAAAGATAAAGATATGATGGATTTAAAAAAATATGCTTCACAGGAATTAAGAGTTAATCCTGAACAAGTACAAATTTTTACTCCAACTCCATCAACTTATTCAACATTGATGTACTATACAGAAAAAGACCCTTTTACAAATCAAAAGTTATTTGTTGAAAAAGATAATGGAAAAAAACAAAAACAAAAAGATATAGTTACTGAAAAAAGAAGAAAATAAGGAGCTATGAATTAAATAGCTCCTTGATTTTATTTGTACTAGAAAAATTCTCCATTATCACAGTAATTATCTCCTGTTAAAGTAAAAAATATAATGCAGCAATCTTTATTGTTATTAATTTTCTTAATAAATTTTGTTAGAAAATCTGCAACTTCTTTTTTAATTTTTTCATCTCTAGCAAACCAGTATAACTCAACAAAAGTATAGCCATCAGCTATTTTTCCATCAAATATATATTCTGTGTTTTGATGTTCTATGGTAAACCAATTTCTATCACAACCAATAATTTTTGTTAATTCATCAATAATTTCTTTACTATTTTCAACTATTAAATTTTTTTCTATTCCTCTAATTTTTAAATGTGGCATAAAATCACTCCTTAGAATTTTAGTCTAAATATCCAAGTTTTTTAATAAGTTCAGCAGTTAAAACAGCACCACCAGCAGCACCTCTTAAAGTATTATGAGATAGTCCAACAAACTTATAGTCAAATAAATTATCTTCTCTCAATCTTCCAACAGTTATTTGCATACCTTTTTCATTATCTCTATCTAATAAAGGTTGAGGTCTATCATTTTCTTCATAGTAGTGTATAAATTCCTTAGGTGCTAATGGTAAATCAGTTATATCTGATTTAAAACTTTTAATTTTTTCAATCAGTGCTTCCTTACCAGGATTATTTTCTAAGTTAAATGAAACACAAGCTAAATGTCCATCTAAAACTGGAACTCTTATACATTGAGCAGAAAATTTCATAGTGTCATTTAATTTTATTTCTCCATTTTCAATATGACCAAATATTTTTAAAGGTTCAATCTCGCTTTTTTCTTCTTCCCCACCTATATATGGAATAATATTTTCAACCATTTCAGGCCATTCTTCAAATGTTTTTCCACTTCCTGAGATTGCTTGATAAGTACAGATACTAGCTTCTTTTATACCATATTCTTTTAAAGCTGCAAACACAGGTACATAGCTTTGAATAGAGCAATTAGGTTTAACTACTATAAAACCTTTTTTAGTTCCCAATCTTTTTCTTTGTGTTTCAACTATATCTAAATGATTAGCATTGATTTCTGGAATTATCATAGGAACATCTGCTTTCATACGATTAGCTGAGTTATTAGATACTACTACAACTTCTTCTTTTGCATAAGCTTCTTCAAGAGCAACTAATTCTTGTTTATCTAAATTAACTGCACAAAAAATTAACTTAACACCATTTGCTACATTTTTAACATCCATAGCATCTTCAACTATCATATCTTTTGTATATTCTGGCATTTTGATATCCAATTTCCATTTATTTTCCATTAAATCCCCATATTTTTTACCAGCTGAATTTTTAGAAGCTGCTAATTTCACAACCTCAAAATAAGGGTGATTTTCTAAAAGGACAAGAAGTCTTTGTCCTACCATACCTGTTGCACCAACTACTGCTATTTTAGTTCTTTCCATTTTATACATTCCTTTCTTCATAAGTTGTTCCCTCTTTGTCAGCTTTAACAAAGAGAACTTTCCAATCATATTTTAAATTTTTTAATTTTTCTTTTATTAATTCTACATTATTTTCATCTTTTAATATATTTATTAAAGTTGAACCACTACCAGAAATAAAAAATCCATAGCTTTCAATACTTTCACAAATATTTCTCACTTCATCATATTCATAAATCAACTTTTTACGATATGGTTCATGAATTTTATCAGCTAAAACTTTCTTTAAAGTATCTATATCATAATTTTCAAAAGCCCTTAAAACTATTCCTAAACGACTAAGAGAAAATATAGCATCCTTTAAAGGAAGTTCCTTAGGTAAAGCTTTTCTAGCATCTGCTGTTTTAGTTTCAAAATTAGGAATAAGTGCCATAAAGTTAAATCTATCATCTACATCATATTGAACAGTTATAGCTTCATCATCAACCAAACAAGAAGCACATAGGTTACCAAATATAGCAGGAGCTACATTATCTGGATGCCCTTCAATTTCAGTGGCTATTTTTAAAATATCATTTTTATTTATTTCACTTCCTGTTAATAGATAAGCACCATAAATTCCTGCCACAACACAGGTTGAACTACTTCCTAAACCTCTTGCAATAGGAGCTTGTTTTTTAAGAGAAATTTTAACTCCTTTTACAGTCTTATTTAAAAAGTTTAAAGTCTTTTTAAAAGCAATATAGACAAGGTTATCTTCATTGCAAAATTTCTCTTCAAAATTAACAAATTCTAATCTATCACTTAATTCAAAATCAAATATAGAATATTCTTGAAATGCTATTCCCAAAGTATCAAAACCACAGGCAACATTAGCTGATGTCATAGGTACTCTTACTTCAAACATTTTTCTGCCTCCAAAATATATTTAGCCATATCTTCTTTTTTTACAACATCACTATGTCTTATTTCTTTAGTATTTAGATTTTTTAAATTTTCAGGTATAGTTACTTTTGTAAATTCGTGTAGTTTTTCCATTAACTTAAATTCATCTTTATCTGTAATATCTAAAACTGCATTAGCAACACTTGTACAGAACTTATATGGAGAAGCTGTTGATAAAACAACTGTTGTTCCTTCTAAATTTTGTTCTAACATAACCTTATATGCTACTGCTGTATGTGGGTCAAGTAAATATTTTTCTTCTTCCCAAACTTTTTTTATTATTTTAGAAGTTTCTTCATCACTAGCATAACCACTTCCAAATTGTTCTTTTAATTTTACTAAAATTTCATTATTTACTTGATATTTTCCATTTTTCTTTAAGTCTTCCATTAAAGATTTAATATATTTGTCATCAGAGCCACTTAAATCATAAAGTAGTCTTTCTAAGTTACTTGAAATTAAAATATCCATACTAGGAGAAATTGTTTTTAAAAACTCACGATTTCTATTATAGATACCTGTTGTTAGGAAATCATAAAGTACATTATTCTCATTGCTTGCACAAACTAATTTATTTACAGGTAAACCTAATTTTTTAGCATAATATCCAGCTAAAATATCTCCAAAATTTCCAGTAGGTACAACAAAGTTTATCTTATTCCCTAAATTAATTTTCTTATTTTTTACTAAATCAATATAGGCTACAATATAGTAAACTATTTGAGGAGTTAAACGCCCTATATTTATTGAGTTAGCACTTGAAAATTTCTTATTTCCTAATTTCTTTTGTAAATCTTCATCTAAGAAAATATTTTTAACAGCTGTTTGTGCATCATCAAAATTTCCTTCTATTGCACAAACTTTTGTATTATTTCCTTCTTGTGTTCTCATTTGTAATTCTTGTACTTTACTTACTCCATTTTTAGGATAGAAAACAATTATTTCAGTTTGTTTAACATCTTTAAATCCTTCTAAGGCTGCTTTTCCAGTATCTCCACTTGTAGCAGTTAGAATTAAAATTTCTTGTTCAGTTCCTTCTAAGGCTAATTGAATTAAATAAGGTAATAATGTTAAAGCTACATCTTTAAAAGCACTTGTAGGTCCGTGAAATAACTCTAAAATATGAGCATTTTTTAGTTCCACAAGAGGAGTTACCTTTGAAGTTGAAAACTTACTATATGCTTTTTCAATAACAGATTTTAATTTATTTTCATCAAATGAGAAAAATAATTTTAAAACTTCAAAAGCAATTTCAGTGTAAGATTTATCAATTAAATTTTCTAAATTAATTTTTTTATCAGATAAATTTTCTAAAACAAAAAGTCCTCCATCTTCACTTAATCCTTGTAATAAGGCTATTTTATCATCTTTGATAATATTATTGTCTCTTGTACTTCTATATTTCATAATAATCTCCTTGATATGAATTTCCTTATATGATACAATATTCTTCATAAAATTACAATACAAATATGATAAAAAATTGGAAAGGTAGGATTAAAATGAAAATTGCAATTTTAGGGTTTGGAACAGTTGGAAGTGGAGTTTATGAGATAGCAAAGAGTTTAAAAAATATTGAAGTGAAAAAAGTTCTTGAAAAAGATTTGAGTAAAATAGATATTGCAACAGATAATTATGATGAAATTATTAATGATAAAGAAATTGAATTAGTTGTTGAATGTATGGGAGGGTTACATCCTGCCTATGAATTTATTATGAAAGCCTTACAAAATAAAAAATCTGTTGTAAGTGCAAATAAAGCTGTTATAGCAAAATATTTAGATGAATTTTTAAAAACTGCTAGAGAAAATAATGTTGAATTTCGTTTTGAAGCAAGTGTTGGAGGAGGTATACCTTGTCTTGCAGGTATTCAAAAAATTCGTCGTGTAGAAAATATAGATAAATTCTATGGAATTTTTAATGGAACAAGTAATTTTATTTTAGATAATATGTATAGATTTGAAAATGAATTTTTTACAACTTTAAAAACTGCACAAGAATTAGGATATGCAGAAGCAGATCCAAGTGCAGATATAGATGGTTATGATGTAACTAATAAGGTTATAATAAGTTTTGCTTTGGCTTATGATGGATTTATCAAAAATGATTTTCCTTGTTTTACATTGAGAAATATTACAAAAGAAGATATCTTATACTTTAAGAAGCAAGGTTTCATAGCTAAATATATTGGTGAAGCTACAACAAAAGCTAATGATTATGAAGCTTCTGTAATGTTAAATCTATTTCCAATAAATGCTTTAGAAGGTAATGTTTTAAGTAACTATAATATTGTTACAGTACAATCTCATACTATGGGAGAAGTAAAATTCTATGGGCAAGGTGCAGGAAAATTGCCTACTGCTAATGCAATTATTCAAGATATTTTAGATATACAAGAAAAAATTTCTTTTAATCCTATTTCAATAGAAAAGAAATATATTTATTCTTCAAATTTATTCAAACATAAATATGTAATTCGTTCTAATGAAGAATTAAAAGGAGATTTTGAAAAAATAGATAAAGATGGAAATAACTTCTATCACTATACAAATGAAATAACACAAGCTGACCTATTAAAATTAGTTGATGGAAAAGATTATCTTGTTACAAAAGTAAGTGAGGTGTTAGCATAATGTTGAAAGTTGCTAAATTTGGAGGAAGTTCTGTTGCTAGTGCAGAACAGTTTAAAAAAGTTAAAGAAATAGTTAAAATGGATTCAAGTCGTAAATTTGTTGTTGTAAGTGCAGTTGGTAAGGCAAATAAAGATGATAATAAAATAACAGATTTACTATATCTTTGTTATGCACATATAAAATACAATATGAATTGTGATGCAGTTTTTAATATAATTGAAAAGAAATTCTGTGATATTGCTAAAGAATTAAATTTAAATTTTGATATAAAAGGGGAACTTTTAAAATTAAAAGAAAAATTAAATAGTAAAAGTATATCAGAAGAATATTTAGTAAGTCGTGGAGAATATTTGACAGCACTTTTAATGGCAGAATATCTTGGTTATAGATTTATTGATGCTAAGGATGTAATTTTTTACAACTATGACAATACTTTTGATTATATTAAAAGTGAAAAAGCTTTTGAAGAAATAACAAAGACAGGAGAAAATTTTATTATTCCTGGTTTCTATGGTTCATTTCCTAATAAAGATATTAAACTTATGACTCGTGGTGGAGGGGATGTAACAGGAGCCATTGTTGCAAGTCTTGCTAATGCAGATGTTTATGAAAACTGGACTGATGTTTCAGGGGTTTTAATGGCAGACCCAAGAATAATTCCTAATCCATTACCTATTGAAGTTATAAACTATAATGAACTTAGAGAGCTTTCATATATGGGAGCAAGTGTTTTACATGAAGAAGCCGTATTCCCAGTTGCTTTAAAGAAAATCCCTATACAAATTCGTAACACAAATAAACCAGAAGATGTGGGAACTATAATCAATAACAGTGATGAAGGAGCATTTAAACATATAATAACTGGGATAGCAGGGAAAAAAGATTTCTCTATTATAACAATTAGAAAAGTACATATGTCTAATGAAGTTGGTTTGATAAGAAAGGCACTAAGTGTTTTTGAAGATTATAATGTAAGTATTGAACATATTCCAAGTGGAGTTGATTCATTTTCTGTAGTAGTAGAAACTAAAGCAGTAAAACCTTTTGTTTATGAGCTTATGGGAAAATTAAAAAAAGCTACTTCAGCAGGAGAAGTTACTTTGACAAGTGAAATTTCTTTAATTGCTACTGTTGGATTAGGAATGAAGAACTATAAAGGATTATCAGGAAGATTATTCTCTGCAATAGGAAAGGCAGGAATTAATATAGTTGTAATATCTCAAACAAGTGATGAAATTAATATTATAGTGGGAGTACATAATTCTGATTATGAAAAAACTATAAGAACTATTTACTATGAGTTTAATCCACAATAATGAGGAGAAATAATGAAAAAGAATTTTATTATCTATACTTTTATCATTTTTATATTAACTTCCTTCAGTATTTTTGCAGAAAGAGAAGTAGATATTGATAAAATTAAATATGATGAAAGTAAAAAAGAACTATTTTCTGCTTATAGATTGAATGGAGTAGGAACAGGTTATACCAACACCAATAACTTTAGGGTATCTTCTTTGTTACAATAAAGATCAAATTTTAGCTAGTTTTTCTAATTCAACTTTTAAAGAAGCTAAAAAAGAAATTCAAGAAACTGTTTTATACTTATAAAATAAAAAAGAATTGTTACATCTTAAAATTTTTATTTGTAACAATTCTTTTAAATTTATTGTAAATTATAATGCAGCATTAACAATTCCCATAATTCTTTCTTTTTCTTTTTCAGCAGTAGCTTTTATTTCATAGATTTCTTTATTAATTCTTTCTACATATTCAGCATCTTTTATTGAAGATAGGTTTACTTTAACATTTAAAATTCCACCTTCAAGTCCTACCATTAAAAGCATAGTTCCTACACCAATATCAGTTATTGCATTTTGGTTTCCATTTGCTAAGATTTCTCCTAATAAAGAAATTGCTTTTCCAGATAAAACAACTATATCATAAGGAGTTTGAATAGCATATTTTAAAGATTTTTGAATTTCAGCACTTCTTGTAGCTTTTTCTTCATCAGTTTCTTTAGGTAATTTATATGCAGCCATAACTGTGTTATATGCTTCAGAGTCTCTGTCAATTAAATCATTTAATTCATTTTTAATTTTTAATAATTCATCAAAGTTTGCAACAAATTTAGCTTTAACATCATCAGCTAAAGCTTCATAGTTTTTCTTTCCAAAGCTTAAATGAGCAACCATTCTTGCTAAACTTGCTCCTAAAGATGATGCAAGAGCAGAAACTGATCCTCCACCAGGTGCAGGTGAATTTGAGTCAACTACATCTAAAAATTTCAATACATCTAATTCTACTAATTTCATTTTATTCCTCCTAAATTTTATAATTATTGATTAAGTAAATCTCTAACTTCCATAAGTGCAAAACCTAATAAGTTTTCACCATTCCAAGTTAAAGGATTTTCAATGTTTTCTTGCTCAGCTGAAAGTCCAATACCCCAAATTTTATCATAAGGGCTAGCTTCAACTAAGATTTTAGTACCTGTATTCAAAAGAAAAGCTTTTAATTTTTTATTTTGTGAAAATTTAGCAATATTTCCTTTTAATACTATTTGATATTTACTTTCATTCCATTTTGACTCAGAAAAGTTTTTAATTTTTCTTCCTAATTCTTTATATTCTTTTGGGTGATTAGCCTTCATAATTTCATCAAAAATCTTAATGTCATTAAATAATAGTGCTTTTTGAGCCATCATATATTGTTCAGCAGTATGATATGTAATATTATCTATAATAAATTTACAATTATACCACTGACTAAAACAAGCCTTTGTTATTTCATCTATATTTTCAGTATGTCCCCAAAAAAATAGAAATTTTAATTTTTTCTTAGAATTAAAATTTTTTATTAAATTTTCTAAGTTGTATTTCATAATATCCTTTATCTTTTGAAAACTAATTTTCCATTCTTGTAAACACTGTCAGTATGATTTATTCCAAAATGATATAAGAAATATGCCATACTTGGAGCATCAAAAACAGTTATATCAGCTTTTTTACCAACTTCAATAGAACCTATTGTATCTTGTTTATCTATAGCTTTTGCTGCATTTATAGTAACTGCTTTAAAAACTTCTTTAGGAGTCATTTTTAAATGGGCAGCTCCAATTTGCATAACAAATTGCAAGTTTTCAGATGGACAAGAACCTGGGTTATAGTCAGTAGATAATGCAATTTGTATTCCAGCTTCTATCATTTTTCTTGCAGGAGCATAGTGTTCCATTAAGTTAAATGAAGTTGCAGGAAGTAAATCTGCTATTACATTACTATTAGCAAGAGCATTTATTCCAGAATCTGTTATTTTCATTAAGTGTTCAGCAGAAGTTGCTCCTAATTCAGCAGCAAGTTCAACTCCACCAAGTGAAACAATCTCATCAGCATGAATTTTTAATTTATATCCTAATTCTTTTGCAGCAGTTAAAATTCTTCTACTTTCATCAACAGAGAAAACTTTATCTTCACAGAAGATATCACAGAATTCTGCTAAATTTCTTTCTTTAACAATAGGTAACATTCTTATAACTTCTTGTACATAAGCTTCTTTGTTATCTTTATATTCAGGTGGTGTAGCATGAGCTGCCATAAATGTAGAAACTAAAGTAACAGGTTGTAAGTAACCTAAAATTTTAGTAACTTCTAATTGTTTTAACTCATCTTCTAAATTTAATCCATATCCACTTTTAGCTTCAACAGTTGTAACACCAAGTTCTAACATATGTCTTAAGCTTTTTAAAGTTTTTTCTATAAGTTCTTGTTCACTTGCATTTCTTGTAGATTTTAAACTACTTAGGATTCCTCCACCTTTTTCTAATATTTCAAGATAAGGTACTCCTGCAATTTTCATAGCAAATTCATTTTCTCTTGAACCTCCATGAACTAAGTGAGTATGAGAATCTATAAGACCAGGTGTAACTAATTTACCACTTAAATCTACCATTTCTGTTGCAGGTGTTAAATATTCTTTTGGAACTTCTCCACTTCCAACAGCTACTATTTTATCTTTTTCTATTACAATATATCCATTATTTTCTATTACTTCAATATTATCCATTTTTTTAGTTTTATCAAGTTCTCTTGATGTAACTAATTGTCCAATATTATATAGAACTAAATCAGCTTGCATAATCCCTCCTTTTATAGTTTATTAAGATAAAGGCTGTTGCAAATTATTTTCTGTAACAGCCTTTTTATTTTTATCTACTTAATTAGATATTAGCTTCTAATACTTTTTTAACATCAAAATCAGTTAAACCTAAATATTTAACCATTAATTCAACAACTTTTTCCATAGACATAGCATCTACATCATCTTTTATTCCATCACAAGCTAAGTAATATTTTAAAGAGTCAGTTAATGATGCAAAAGGAGTTGCTCCTATAATTTCACAACCAGTAACTTTTACTCCCCATCTCTTAGCTTCCATTTTTACAGTTTCCATTATTCTATAAATAGGGTTTTTAGTATAGTCTTTTATGTTCATTGTAACTTGAACAAATCCTTTATCTAATATTTCAGCAGGTCCAGCTTGGATAAATCTAAACCCTCCACTTGAGAATCTAATAGCTTTAGCTATTTCTTTTGGTATATCCATATCTGTTGTAGCTAAGTTAATATTGAAAGCTATTAAAGGCATTCTACAACCAATAGCAGTAACACCAGCAGTAGGGTGAGGTGCTCTTTCTCCAAAATCTGGAGCCCATTCAGGTTGTTTTAATTTTTCTGCCATTCCTTCATACTCACCTTTTCTTATATCAGGTAGAGATACTCTGTTTGGAGCAGTTGCTGTACTTTCATATAAGAAAACAGGTAATTGGAATCTTTCCCAAACAGCTTTACCTACTTCTCTTGAAATTTCATTACATTCTTCAGTAGTCATTTCTTGAATAGGTAAGAAAGGTACAACATCTGTTGCTCCCATTCTTTTGTGTTCCCCTTTGTGTTTATTCATATCTATTTCCTTAGTTGCAATTCCTATTGATTCAATAACAGCTTTTTTAACTTCTTCAGGATCTCCTAATACAGTTACAACTGTTCTGTTATAATTTGCATCTGGTTCAACACTTAAAAGTTTAATTTTTGGATTATTTTTATAAGGTGCTACAATTCTTTCAATTTTATCTAAATCTTTACCTTCACTATAATTTGGAATACATTCTACTATTTTTGCCATTTTTTCCTCCTTAGAAATCTTATATATTATATTTTTAAAGTCATTTTAAAAATAACTTTTACTTGATATAATGATATAACAAACTTACAATTAAATCAAGTAAATATTTAAAATTTTTTCTAATTTTTAAAATTAACTACTAAATAATATTTACCTATTAATAGGTTTAGTTAATAGAAATAATTTTTAAAATTGTAAATAATTTTAAAATTTGCTATTATTAAATTAAACTGAGAAAATAATATCATTTATGTCAATGAAAAGATTGCAAAAAAGGGAGTAGAAGTAAAAAAAGATGATGTAGTTTTAGTTGCATCAACAGGGAGTTCAAAAGTAATTGGTAGAGCTTGTGTTGTGGA
>ERZ773035.1947-NODE-1947-length-14017-cov-35.643747_pt1 | contig 14017 bp, 10 predicted proteins | sample MGYA00511487_ERZ773035 | MGnify/ENA primary metagenome ERZ773035 (study PRJEB29015, sample SAMEA2737985) | human oral metagenome | biome: human oral; feature: human-associated habitat; material: dental | place: China | collected 2024 ...
GAGTTCAACAATCACCGCAGCAAGGAGTTTGATCTCTTTGGCAAGGGCTGTTTTGTGACGGACGACAGCATTATGACGCTTGCCGTGGCGCAGGCGATTATGGAAACGACGCAGGAAGCAGCATATTCGACGGCGGAAGGCGCTGCAGAGACGTTTCGGAAACTTCTTTGCGCGCATACGGTGCGCTGTATGCAGGACATTGGGCGGCACTATCCGAACTGCGGGTATGGCGGGCGTTTCTATCAGTGGATGTTCAGCGACAACCCGCAGCCGTACCACAGCTTCGGCAACGGTGCGGCAATGCGTGTGAGCCCGGTGGGATTTGCTGCAAACGATGCGCAGGAGGCGGAGTTTCTTGCAGAGGCGGTGACCGAGGTCACGCACAACCACCCCGAGGGCATCAAGGGGGCAAAGGCGACAGCGATCGCTGTCTATATGGCGCGGGCAGGTCATGATAAGGAAGAAATCCGTGCCCATATCGAGCAGAACTACTATCCGCTGAACTTCCGCATTGATGACATCCGTGCAACCTATCCGTTCAACGAAACCTGCCAGGAAACCGTTCCGCAGGCAATTCAGTGCTTCATCGAGTCCACATCCTTTGAGGATGCGATCCGCACGGCAATCTCGCTCGGCGGTGACAGCGACACCGTCGGGGCGATTGCAGGCGCGATTGCAGAGGCGTATTACGGCGTGCCCGACTGGATGCGTGAGAAAGCACTGACCTATCTCGATGGGCGGTTGCGTGCGGTATATGACGCATGGCAGGAGACGCACGGCACACCTCGGGAGATATTCCGTGTGCTGACGAAGTACATCGACAAATTTGCGGAGATGGAGCGATCTGAGGAGCGGGCGAATGGCAGTGTCCGTGTGCATGAGGGCGGAACGGCTGCAACGCGGTTCAGCGGTTCTATTACGGTGTTCGAGGATGAATTTTATGCATTCACGAAGGAATATCCGGCCTATCATCTGGCGAACTATGCGGATATACTGGAGTCACATGGGCTCGAGTGGAGTGAGCGCGGTGTGTCTGCTGCCGATGTGGGTAAAATGGACGCACAAAGTGTTTTTGCGCTTATCACGGGTGCGGTTCGCGCGGAGCATCTATGCGGCGGCGTATTGAAAACGTTCTTTGAGAATGGTGCGATGCTGAAATGGCTGCAGCGGCTGCGGGAGATTGACACTGCTTCGCATGAACAGAAGATCTGATGACAAAGAGCTTGGCTCTGCAAATGCAGGAGTTTCCTTGAAATATCTTATCGTACGAGAGTAGAAAAAGGGCAGGACACACGATGGCAGCTTCATCCTATCACTCCTTGCCGCTCCTCAAAAAGTCCCGCCGCATTCGGTTGTCTCCGAATGCGGCGGGATTTTGTGTATATGAGGATTATCTCCCCTGCACGTCTCTCATGTAGACGCAGCGACAGAGCAGGGCGGCGACACCGGCAATCACCGCGCCGATGTAGCCGATGTGGGCGAGGTGACCGTCCCCCGCCGCGAGCCCGCCGATGTACGTTCCGCTGCCGATGCCGAGGTTGAAGATGCCCGAGTAGATCGCCGTCGCAACGGTCGATGCGTCGCGCGGAACCGTGGCGAGAACTTCCGCCTGGAACATCGTGTTGTAGAGCGTTGCGAGTACCCCGAGCAGCATCGTGAGTACGATCATCGTGCCGACGGAGATGGATGCCACCTGCCAGAGGAAAAGCATGGCCGCGACTCCCACGAGACACCATCGCAGCAGGAAAAAGCGTTGCTTTCCATACATCCTAGAGAAAACGAGGCTCGCGAGGATGCCGCTGACCCCGAGCAGCATGAGCGCGACTGTGATCAGATCGGGCGAGAACGCCGCAACATTGTGCAGGAACGGCTCGATGTAGCTGTACATCGTGAAGTACGCCGTCGCAAAGAGTGCCGTCATGATGTAAATGCATGCAAGCGCAGGCTGACGGACGAGCGACGGCAGTTCGCCGATGGTGAACCCCTCTCCCGGTGCCCGTTTTGGCAGGAGAATCCCGAGATAGACAAACGCAATGACGGCTACCACGGCGAGCAACAGGAACGTCATGCGCCACCCCGCCGCGAGACCGATCACGCGCCCGAGCGGCAGCCCGACAATCGTCGCGACGGAGCTGCCCGTCACAATCATGCCGAGTGCCATCGGGCGATGCTCGCGCGTCACGAGACGCGTTGCAAGGGGTGCGGCAATCGACCAGAAAATCGAGTGTGCGCAGGCGACGATGATGCGTGCGCCGAGCAGCACATCATAGCTCGTCGCGAGCCCCGAGACGAGCTGCCCGAGGCCAAAGAGCGCGACCATCAGCAGCAGGAGCCGTTTCAGCTCCATGCGGCAGGTCAGCAGCATGAGCGGCAGCGAGAGCAGAGCAACCACCCATGCATAGATCGTGATCATCTGCCCCGCCGCCGCCTCCGTCATGGAGAACGACTCCGAGATATCGATGAGCAGGGCGATCGGTATGAACTCGGATGTGTTAAAGATAAATGCGGCAATCGTAATGCCGAGCAGCGCCATATATTGACGCATTGGAATCTTCATGAGAGCCCCCTATCCATATAGATGTTTTTTCCATTATAGAAAAAAATGGGGCGTATGCAAAAAAAAAGTGTAGTCAAAAAGTTTGCTCTACGACATCGTAGACGTTATGCCGCCTCGTTCTCCTCGGCCAAGTCCACCTCGCGCAGAATCGACGCCTCCATCAGGTTCACGATGCGGTCGGGGAGCTTGTACTGGATACCGCCGCCCAGGCGACCGAACCACGGCGCGATCTTCCCTTTCTGCACACCGTCGATGGGACGCTCAACACAGTAGACGTGAAAATCGCCCTCGCTCGTCGTACTAGGCAGTGCCCGCTGCTCGAACGTCATGCCGTCGGGCGAGACATAGCGGCCTGTCGGCTTTCCGTAGCGCGTCAGCACATCGCCCGAGGGGAGCGTGACCGTCACAATCAAGCCGACCGCGCCGTCGTTGCTCGGGTAGATCGGGCGGCCGTCGTCGGCGTAAAAACGTGCCTCACCCTTCTTGCCCGGGGTATAGGCGACACCCTGCTCGGCGGCAAGCTCCGCGATGAACGCATCCGTCGGCGGGGCGAAGTTGTAGTACATCTGCCAGAATGCGGGTTGCTTCTGCTCGCGCATTTCTGCGGCGGCAGCGGGCTGTCCGATGGAGGCGGTGTCCGTGCCGATCTGCGGCGTGACGAGCGTGGTGAGGACGAAGAGTGCAGCGCTGACAGCGCGCAGGATGGAGCGGCGCATGTGCCCTCCTGCGTCACGCGCCGTCATGGGGAGGAGGCGGTCGATAAGTTTCATGAAAATGCTCCTTTCTGGAAATTCTCATAATTTAATACCTATATCATATAGTAGAATGCGAAAAAATACAATACAAAAGACCTTCTATACAAAATAGGTCTTCTATATTATGTTTTTTTTGAAATATAATTCGTTATATAAGGAGGCATTATCATGGCATTTTGTGAAAACTGCGGCAATCAGCTCGGCGTGGGAGAACGCTTTTGCACTAACTGTGGCACGCAGATCGCAGCACCTCTGCAATATCCGCGTCGATCACGATGCTCTGCGCCGCGATCTCGTCGGGCACGAATGCCGTCCCGAGGCTTACGCTTGCGAGCGTGACATCCGTACGCGATGCGGTCATGCGCCAGAACGGGTACTTGATGATGCCGGGCGTATTCATCCCGACGCCGAGCTCGAGGAGGAGCGTCCGCTTCCCCTCCGTATGCGCGAGGAAGTCCGTGTAGCGCGCAGCCGCAGCATCCCAGCCCGCATCCTCGACAAAGCTCGCGTCCGCGCGCAGATTCGTCGTCATCTCCGCGCCGTCGTCGGGACAGTACGGGATGAGCGCCGTCGGGATCTCCATCGCGGGCGCGCCGTCCGTCGGCAGAAGCAGCGTTCCATCCTCATCGAATGTGAACCCCTGCGCCGTGAGCATGGCATGCACCATTTCCTCATTATCGTAGGTCTTCCGCGCAGAAGCCCCATGCGGGCGACTACTTTGAAAGAGCCCAAAATCACCCTGCGTATAGAAGAGCCGCTCCTTCTCAAAACCCACCCGCTGAAAGGCGTGATCGACGTTCGTCGTCAGTACGAAATAGTCCCGCCCGGCGACGAGGTGCAGGAGATTCCCATACACATCGCCCGGCAGCGGCGCATAGCGGTTGATATAGATGCTCCTGCTCCAACACGCCCAGAACAGTTCGCGCGTTGGGAACGGATAGAAACCTCCGCTGTAGATATCCTCAATGCCAAAGCGCACGTGAAAGTCAGAGAAATATTTCATAAAGCGCGCACCCGCATACGCGTAGCCCGCCGCCGTCGACAGCCCTGCCCCCGCGCCGATCAGGATACAGTCGGCAGATGCGAGAGCGTTTTTTAGTTTCTGGATGGATTCTTTCATGTCAGCAGTCTTTCGTAGATCGCGCGATCCTCGTCCTTGAACACGTTGAAGACGACGCGCCCAATGCTGTCGTTTTCGCACAGGAAGGCACGCACCTCACGCACGGCGATCTCTGCCGCCGCCGCATTCGGGAAGTGGAACTCCCCCGTGGAGATGCAGCAGAATGCAACTGATCTCAGCCCGTGCGCCACCGCAAGAGAGAGGCAGGAGCGGTAGCAGGAGGCGAGCAGTACCCGATCCTCATCCGTCAGCGCGCCCGCGACAATGGGGCCGACCGTATGGAGGACGTGGCGCGCGGGGAGATTATAACCCGCCGTGAGCTTCGCCCTGCCCGTCTCCTCGGGATGTCCCTGCCACTCCATGAGCGCCGCGCATTCCGCGCGCAGCTGCAAGCCTGCCGCCGAGTGAATTGCGTTGTCGATGCAGCGGTGACACGGGATGAAGCAGCCGAGGAGCGCGGAGTTCGCCGCGTTTACAATCGCATCTGCTGCAAGGCGCGTGATGTCGCCCTGCCAGAGGACAATGCGCGGGTCGGAGGGCACGGCGGGGAGCGTCATCACGTCCACCACACCGCGCTCCTCCCGCTCCGCCGAGAGCAGTTCGTCCTGCAGGCGCAGGAACTCCTCGGAGAGCGGGCGCGGCGGACGGACATTCATCAGCGCGCGCAGGAGACCCCGCTGCGCTGCAGGGTCTGTCCCCACCTGCGCCGCCTGAGCGCGGTACTCCGGCATCTCATCGAGAAGCAGGGCGATGAGTTTTTGAATACTCACGCCCGTACCAGCGACACACGCTCGCCCACATGTGCGCCGCTCTCGATCAGATCGACCATGCCGAGTGCATAGTCTGCATAGCTGATGACACTCTCGCCCGCCGCATTCAGCGTCAGCTCCTCGCCGCCGAGGATGTACTTGCCCGTCTTCGGGCCGTCTGCCTGGAAATCAGCCGCGGGGCTAACAAAGATCCACTTCGCATCCATACGGGAGCGCAGCGCCGCCAGCTCCTCCGTCTGCGCCTTCGCGAGCGGATAGAACTCTGCCGGGAACTCCGGCGTATCGAGCAGCTGCACCTTGTGCGACGGATCGACATAGAGGCTGCCCGCACCGCCCACGATATAGAGGCGCGTCGCCGTCCCCGCCACGAGATCGGAGAGATGCTGGCTCGTCTTCGTATGCAGCGGCAGCGTGTCGGGCGTATACGCACCGAACCCGTCGACCACCACATCGAAGCCCGCGAGATCAGCCTTCGTCAGATCGAGGATGTCCTTCTGTACGAAGTTCTGCGCCGCGCTCTTGTTCTCGCTGCGTGCAAATGCCGTCACCGCATGTCCGCGTGCAATCAGCTCCTCGATGATCGCACGGCTTGCCTTTCCGTTTGCTGCTACAACTGCGATTTTCATATTGTACCCCTCCATAAAATCATTTTGTAATTAACTTGATTACAAAAGAAGTATAGCACAGAGAAAACAGAACGTCAATAGATACAATAAAACTTTTTTGAAAAATATTTGGCGCACGAAGCGCATTATTGAAAAATGAGGAAATCTGTGCTATGATAGTTATCGAAGCGAAAAGTGGAAAATGATCCATAGGAGCGCGCAAGCCGCATTCCACCGTTGCAACTTTCCAAAACGGCGCAGCCCGTGCCGTGCAAGGAACAGAGACGATCTGCCACGCGATTTTCCGTCTGGAGAACGCATTTCGGCAGCAAAAATAGCGCGAAAAACGGACAACTTTCCAAAATGGCTTCTCAGCCCACGTGGGACAAGGGCTGGGGACGACAGAGTCCCAACACATGTAATGCTGCGTGCGGCATTGAAACAGGTAGCCAGTGATTCGACGGATTCGCTCAAAGTCCCAACATATAGAATGCTGCGTGCGGCATGGGACGACAGACAAAACAGCACTGTGCTTTTCCTGCACAGTGCTGTTCTTTCTAAAGAAACTCCCCTTGGCACAATCATGCCAAGGGGAGTTTTACATATTTACATATCTGTCAAATATCGAGATTCCGCACAAGCCGCGCATTCTCCTCGATGAACTGGCGGCGCGGCTCGACCTTGTCACCCATGAGGATGGTGAAGAGCTCGTCCGCCGCCTCCGCATCCTCCGCGCCGACCTGCAGCATGGTGCGCCCCTCGGGGTTCATGGTGGTCTCCCAGAGCTGCTCGGGGTTCATCTCACCGAGTCCCTTGTACCGCTGGATGGTGACACCGTCCCGCCCGATCTCGTCGAGCTTCTTCGCCTGCTCCTCGTCGGAGTAGGTGTAGAAATGCTTCTTGTCCTTGCGGATCTGATAGAGCGGCGGCTGCGCGATGTAGACGTGTCCGTGGTCGACGAGCGGTTTCATGTAGCGGTAGAAGAAGGTGAGCAGCAGCGTGCGGATGTGCGCGCCGTCCACGTCTGCATCCGTCATGATGATGATCTTGCTGTAGCGGCGCTTCGTGAGGTCGAACTCCTCGCCGATGCCCGTGCCGAACGCCGTTATCATTGTACGAATCTCGGCGTTCGCAAAGATTTTATCCAGACGCGCCTTTTCGACGTTCAAAATTTTTCCGCGCAGGGGCAGGATCGCCTGGAAGCGGCGGTCGCGTCCCTGCTTTGCAGAGCCGCCCGCAGAGTCGCCCTCGACGATGTAGATCTCGCACTGATCGGGATCCTTGACGGAGCAGTCCGCAAGCTTGCCGGGCAGGCTCGACACCTCGAGCGCGTTCTTGCGGCGCGTCAGCTCGCGTGCCTTGCGTGCCGCCTCGCGCGCGCGGGACGCCATGAGCGCCTTGTCGAGCACCCTCTTCGTGACAGCGGGGTTCTCCTCGAAGTACTCCATCAGCCCCTCGGTGACGATGGAGTCTACGATACCGCGCACCTCGGAGTTGCCGAGCTTCGTCTTGGTCTGTCCCTCGAACTGCGGCTCGCGCACCTTCAGGCTGATGACGCAGGTCAACCCCTCACGCACGTCCTCGCCCGAGAGGTTGCCGTCCTTGTCCTTCAGCACGTTCAGCCGCCGCGCGAAGTCGTTCGCTGCGCGCGTGAGGGCGATCTTGAAGCCCGCGAGGTGTGTACCGCCCTCCTCGGTGTTGATGTTGTTGACGAAGCTGTAGATGTTCTCCTGATAGCTGTCGTTGTACTGCATCGCGATCTCGACAACGGTGTCGTCCTTCACGCCGTTAAAGTAGATCGGCTCCTCGTTGATCGTCTCCTTCTTGCGGTTCAGATGCGCAACAAAGGAGCGGATGCCGCCGTCGAAATGGAAGGTCTCACGGCGCTCCTCCTCCCCACGCTCATCGACAAGGGTGATTGTGATGCCGTGGTTGAGGAATGCCAGCTCGCGCAGACGGTGTTTCAGCGTCTCAAAGCTGTAGGTCGTGACGGTGAAAATCTCGGGGTCTGGAACGAAGTGGACGCGCGTACCCGTGGTCTCGCAGGTGCCGATCGTATGCAGCTTCTCCTGCGTCACGCCGCGCGCAAAGGAGATGGCATGGATCTCGCCGTCGCGGCGCACCTCAACGTCCATCGTCGAGGAGAGGGCGTTGACGACGGAAACGCCGACGCCGTGGAGTCCGCCCGAGACCTTGTAGCCATCGCCGCCGAATTTACCGCCCGCATGGAGGACTGTAAGCACGACCTCGACGGCGGGCATACCGCTCTCGTGCATGTCGACGGGGATGCCGCGTCCGTTGTCCGTGACGGTGATGCTGTTGTCCCCGTGGATGACGACCTCGACCGTGTCGCAGTAACCTGCAAGCGCCTCGTCGATGGAGTTGTCGACAACCTCATAGACGAGGTGATGCAGTCCGCGCTCCGATGTCGAGCCGATATACATACCGGGACGCTTGCGCACCGCCTCGAGTCCCTCGAGCACCTGAATCTGCCCCGCGCCGTAGTCGGCGTCGACGGCGGTTACCTCGTCGCCCATCTCCTCGGCGGAGATGGCGATGCCCGATAGGTCGGGCATATCTGCCATCTCGGCTGCTTCCTTCGCCTCCTCCGGCGTGAGCGGACGAACCTCCGCCTGCTCCTCGTTTGCATTCAGGTCGATATTCTTTGCCATCATGTCCTCCTTGGGGGTCTACTTTTTCGGAATCGGCTTTATACGAATGATTTCGCAGTTGTTTTCCTTCAACAAATCAGCACAGTATGCGCGCAATGGCGGGATGTCATCGTGAATCATGTCCCATACTTTTGGGAAGTCAGCATTATAAAATTGACCTCCAATAAAATCTCCCATCTCAAGTATACGCTTCCACGATACTTCTGTATTCTTCTCCATGATATTAGAAGAGAGAAGTTTAATTCCCTCTGCAATCATGCACAACTCCATACAGGAGGCAGCTTGATACATACGATCCTCCATAAATTCTGATCGTATGTCACCGAAATACTGAATTGTTTCATGGAGTTCATCACAGTATTTCGTCATTATCTGCAATACATGTGCATCCCTTTCACTAACTTTCATAACGAAATACCTCATAGAAGCAATTATCTCTTCTTCGCCTTGCGCTTCTTCATCTCTTCCCAGAATTCGCGTGTGGTAATGAGTTCGTTGCGGAGTTCCCAGAAGGTACTCTGTATTTTTTTCGGTGTGACCTCTTCGGGTGGGAGTCCGCGATGGAGCATGGTGAGGAAGCGGGCGTTCTCGCTGTCCTGTGCGGTATACTCGGTCTCACCCGCGATCTGACGGACGAGGTCGGCGCGCTCGCTGCCGAGCATGAGGGCGTCACAGGATGGGATGCGGCGCACGATGTCAGCGAGCTTTGCCCACGGCTCACGCCGCAGGATGGCACGTACCTCGCGGCGCACGCTCCGCTCCTCTGCGCGCCGGCAGTCGAGGCAGACACCCTGCACCATGCGTCCGCAGGAGGGACAGGAGGCGAACCCGCGCTGCTCCTTGAGGCGCTGTGCCTTGCGCGAAACCTGATAGGCGCGCTGAATGCGCGTTGCGAGTTCACCTTCACTGACCGTCTCCGCGAGCGCTGTACCGCGTGCAATCTCCTCGTCTGTGAGTCCCGTCTGCACGACGGCGCGCGCATAGGCGGCGGGTGTCTCTGTATCCGCCCCCTCCTCGCTCAGAATGGGTTCGGGGCGCGCGCTGCGGGCAAAGGCGATCTCCTTCACCATGCGCCCGCCCGCGTAGTTGTTGACACGCTGGACGATCTCGGGCGCGCTCATGCGCATCTCGTTCTTCCATGTGGCGTCGGGTGTATAGAGGAAGAGTTTGCCGTCACGCACCGCGACAGCGCGGACGCGGCGCGCGATCATGTCGCCCATGATGTCTGCCCAATGGGATAGGGTGGTGTGCGTGATATAGTCGCGCTCGAAGGCGGAGCCGAGGCGGTGGATGGCGGCGCGCACGTCTTCGCCTGCATCCGCTGTGCCAAGTGTTGTGCGCATCGCTGTCCCTCCTACTCTTCTCTCACCTGTCCCGCCTCCACATAGCGGTACGTCCCCATGCGCTCGCTTGGGAAATAAGCTGCGTCGGTTGCGGTGATGAAGGTCTGAATCTGCTCGCTCTCGATGAAGGAGAGGAGCGCAGACCTGCGCGCAGCATCCAGCTCGCTCATGACATCGTCGAGCAGGAGGATGGGCGCCTCGCCGACGTGCTCGCGCAGGTAGAAGAGCTCGGCGAGCTTCAGCGCGAGTGCGCCCGTGCGCTGCTGTCCCTGCGAGCCGTAGCTCCTGAGGCTCATGCCGGAGGTGCTGAGGACGAGATCGTCGAGATGCGGCCCCGTTCCCGTTGTCGCGCGTGCAATGTCACGCGCACGCCCATCATGCAACATCTCATTATACCATAGTTCGAGGCGTTCTGTCATGCCATCTTTATCACGCGTGAGTTCTGCGGGCGCATGCGCGATCTCATAGGAGAGCGCGAGCTCCTCCCCCGCTGCAAGCACCGCCTGCACGCGCGCGGAGAGCGTACCGAGCTGCTCTGTTGCAGCGATGCGGCGCGTGACGATGTACGCCGCACTCTTTGCGAGCTGTGCATCCCACGGGAGAAGCGCATCGGGCGGGGCAAGCCGCTCGCGGATATCCTTCAGGAGAGCTCCGCGCTGGCGCAGGATGTGTGTATAGCGCAGGAGCTCGCCGTAGTAGGCGGGGCTTGCCTGCGAGAGCTCGGCATCCAGATAGCGGCGGCGCAGCGCGGGCGCGCCCTTGACGAGAAAGAGATCCTCCGGGGAGAAGAGCACCATCGGCAGGATACCGACAAGCTCCCGCTGTTTCAGCGGACTGCCCGCATACTCAATGCGCCGCCGTGCGCCGCGCCGAAAGGTAAAGGAAAGCTCCGCAGGAACATCATGCCGCAGAAAGGATAGCGCGATATGGGCGCCGTCCGTACCCATGCGAATAAGCTCCACATCGCTCGAGGTGCGATGGGAGCGTCCGAAGGCGGCATAGTAAAGTGCCTCGATGATATTCGTCTTGCCCTGCGCGTTCGCACCGAGGAAGATCTGCACACCCGCATCGAAGTCGAGGTGCAGCTCCTCATAGTTACGGTAGGAACGCAGTCGTAACGATGTAATTCGCATAATTACGCACGCGTAACACGGTAAATATCTGTACCATCTACTGTAATGATGTCACCTTGGACAAGTTTACGGCGGCGTGCAGTCTCGACCTCCCCATTGCGCAGGATGGCTCCCTCTGCAATGAGTTCCTTTACGACGCCGCCGCTTGGTACAGCGCCCGCGAGCTTTAGGAATTGGTCGAGCTGGATATTCTCAGTGTGAATCTCGATGTCTGTCAATGTGTCCTCACAGGCGTTACAACGTAGATATAGTTTGGATCGGCTTCCTCACGGATCGTGATCGGCGAGAGGTTCATGCCCTGCGCGTTCGCCCCCTGCAGCGAGAGGATGAAGGTATCGCTGTCGAGGGACTTCACAGCATCCATAAGATAGGAGGCGTTGAATGCAATCGTCACATCATCGCCCGTGACCTCTGCGGCGATGGTCTCCTCTGCCTCGCCGATCTCGGGGCTGTTCGAGGAGATGCGCATAAGTCCCTCCTCAAAGGCAAGCTTGACGATGTTGTACTGATCGGTGCGTGCGATGAGCGAGGCGCGCTCGACCGCCGAGGCAAAGGTCGCGGCGTCGAGTGTGACGCGCGTGCGGATGTTCTCCTCTTGCGGGATGACGCGGCGGTAATCCGGGAATGCGCCCTCGATGAGGCGCGAGGTCATGTAGATGCCGTCTGCAGACATGCTGATCTGGTTATAGGAGCAGGTAACGTGAATGTCGGTCGGCACGTCGCCCGTGATGGTACGCGTGACCTCCTCGAGGAATTTCGCAGGGATGATGATGCGGATCTGCCCTGCATCCTCTTCGAGCAGCTCGCTCTTGACGGCGAGACGGTGGACATTCGTGGCGGCAAATGTGACTTCCTTGCCCTCGACTTCGAGCTGGCAGCCCGTGAAGATGGGACGGCGGTCACGCTGCTCCTCGCGTAGGCATGCGAAGGTTGATTTCTTGACGAGACGCGCAAGTGTACGGTCTTTGATGGTAAACTGCAGTGTTCCTTCCATACGCTGTAGGACTGGGAAATCACTGACTTCCATTGTACGAAGGGTGAAGCGTGCACTGCCGGAGCGGATGACGGCGAGTCCGTCAGAGCTGCCTGTATCGATGGAGACTTCCTCTGCGGGCAGTTTGCGTGCGAATTCTGTGAGGTATTTGCCAGGGAGGACTGCGGTGCCGACGGTGTGGATCTCGGCGGGGATGGTGACGATGAAGCCGAGCTCGTAGTTCGTGGATTGGAGTTCGAGCTGACCTTCCTTAGCGGTCATGTAGACGCCTGAGAGGATGGGGGTCTGCGGCTTGGTGGAGAGTCCCTTGCTGACGATTTGCAGCGCGGAGATCAGATCGCTCTTTGCAAGCGTGATGTTCATAGTATTTCCTTTCTGACGGATCGAAGTACGAACTCCACGCAAACGCTTAGTTACGCAAGCAGTCGCGTTCTCGTTCGCCTAAATACCGACGGATTTCAAACGCGCTTCGCTTGAACGGTAGAAATCCGCCGGGGGCGAGTCGAACGCTTTTCTCCGCTTGCTCCACTAGGGTTTGCTTTGGAGTATCGTACGGGGTGTGTTCAGCGTACGCGTTCCCGTTTTTCTATAAATGCGTGTAGTAAATAAATTTAGTAGTGGTAGTAGTAGGGGCTGTGGATTGGTTGAAAAGTGGAAAATGCCCTAGAAAATCACGGGGAGGGCTGTTGATAAGTTGGGCGGAGTTATGCTTTAGTTATCCACAGTTTGCACAGATGAGCGGTGGATGGACTATTATCCACAAAACATCCACATGAAATGGGGCGTGATGTGAACAGGGATATCCACAACGTATTTTTGTTACAATCTATGGTACGTACCCCGCGCGAACGCCTAGATCCCCTTGATCTGGATGGTGAGCGACTCGATCAGCGCCTTGGTGGCACCGTCGGATTCCGTGAGGTTCTGGATCTTCTTGTGCGCGTGGATGACGGTTGAGTGATCGCGGTTGAAGAAGCCGCCGATCGTCGGCCACGATACCTCGGTCAGCTCGTGGCAGAGGAACATTGCAATCTGGCGTGGGTAGGCGATGTCGTTGCTGCGCTTGGTAGAGCGGATGTCCTCGCTCGTCACCTTGAAGTGGGTGCAGACGATGCGCTCGATCATCTCCATTGTGATGCGACGCCCCTTCTCGCCGTGCAGATAGTTGCCGAGTGCGGCGACGCAGGTGGTCTCGTCGATCGGCATGCGCATCATCGAGGCATATTTGATGAGACGCGTGAGCGCGCCCTCAAGCTCGCGGATGTTGCTGTCGACGCGGCTTGCGATGTAGGTGACAACATCCTCGGGGATGTCGACCTGCTCGGTCTGTGCCTTCTTTTGGAGGATGGCAACGCGCGTCTCGAACTCCGGCGGCTGGATGTCCACGACCGTGCCGCCCGCAAAGCGCGAGATGAGGCGATCCTCGAGATCCTTCATATCCTGTGGCTGCCGATCCGAGGTCATGATGATCTGCCTGCCGCTGTCGCGCAGCTTGTTGAATGTCTGGAAGAACTCCGTCTGTGTCTGCTCCTGCCCCGCGAAGAATTGGATATCGTCGATCAGTAGCATGTCGATGTTGTAGTATTTCTCACGGAATGCATCCATGCGCTTCTCGCGGATGGAGCGGATGAATTCGTTCGTGAAATCTGCGCTCGCGATGTAGAGGACGCGCTTCTCGGGATGGTCTGTGAGGATCTTGTGTCCGACTGCGTGCATGAGATGAGTCTTGCCAAGCCCCACGCCGCCGTAAATGAAGAGCGGGTTGTGCGCGGGGAGCCCGGGTGCATCGGCGACCGCCTTTGCCATCGAATACGAGAACTGGTTTGAGCGGCCCATGACGAAGGCGTCGAAGGTGTACTTCGGGTTCAGCGATGTTGGATCGTCGGGTGCCGCTGCGGACGTGCCCTCGGGTGCGAGCGGGAGGCTGCCCTGCGTGGGTGCCGTTTCCTCCTCTGCCTCTGCGGTTTCGGTTTTTTCTGCGGGCGTTTCCGTTTGTACGGATGGTTCCTTCTTCGCGTCGGCGATCGCGGGGTCGACGATAATCTTGAATGTATAGCCTGTGCCGAGC
>ERZ773035.1952-NODE-1952-length-13998-cov-10.711253_pt1 | contig 13998 bp, 17 predicted proteins | sample MGYA00511487_ERZ773035 | MGnify/ENA primary metagenome ERZ773035 (study PRJEB29015, sample SAMEA2737985) | human oral metagenome | biome: human oral; feature: human-associated habitat; material: dental | place: China | collected 2024 ...
CGATCAAGGAGATCGGCTGGATGCGCCTTGAAAAGGGATCGTCGATCGGTCTGCATAAGCACGGCGTGAATGAGGATGCGTACATCATTATCTCGGGCGAGGGGATCTTCACGGATGGCGACGGCAACGATACCGTTGTCCATGCGGGCGATATTACCATTGCGCGTGCCGGACAATCCCATGCACTTCGCAACGAGAAGGATGAGCCGCTCATCTTCCTCGATGTGATTGCGCAGAACGACGGATTGCAGAAGTAAGTCAACTGCGCAGAGGTATGTTTCTTTACAGATGGAAACATACCTCTTTTTTGCTGTAATGTTTACACAAATTCAGCCAAGATGATATTGTATGAATGGAAATGCGGTGCTATACTAAGTTCAGAGCAGAGATGTATTATTCCACCGACAGGTGGGCGAAAGGAGTTTCGCATGCTGAATATGGACAAGAAGCTCGCAAAGCGCGAGGAAGAGGGCAAGATTATTCGTGCCGGCATCGTCGGTGCAGGTCAGATGGGGCGCGGCATGGTCACACAGATGGCGCTCATGAAGGGGATCATGCCCGCAATTGTTTCGGATATCAAATTCGAAAACGTCATCAACGCCTTTCACTATGCGGGTATCAGCGATGAGGACATCGCTGTCGCAAAGACCCTCGAAGAGGCGAACCGCTATATGGAGCAGGGAAAATACGTCGCGACGGAGAACTCGGATTTTATTTCACAGGCGAACCTCGTCGAGGTCGCGATCGACGTGACAGGCGTGCCGGAGGTCGGCGTTAAGATCGCGATCGACGCGATGAACAATAAGAAACATGTTGTCATGATGGACGTGGAGACAGATGTCGTCATCGGCAGCTATCTCAAGAAGCTCGGCGATAAGAATGGCGTCATTTACACAGGCTCGGCAGGCGATGAGCCTGGGGCTGTCATGGAACTTTACTCCTTTGCCCGTGCGATGGGCATGGAGGTCAAGGTCATGGGCAAGGGCAAGAACAACAAACTCGACTATGACTGCAACCCCGATACCGTTCTTGAAGAAGCGACGCGCCGCAAGATGAGCCCGCGCATGCTCACTTCGTTCAAGGATGGCACAAAGACGATGGTCGAGATGACTGCGATGTCGAACGCGACTGGTCTCATCCCCGATGTAATCGGCGGGCATGGGCCCTCAGCATCCCCGAAGGATCGCTGCGCAGACCTCAACCAGATCTTCAAGCTGAAGAAGGATGGCGGCATTCTCAATAAGCATGGCGTTGTAGAGTACGTTAACGGCATCGCGCCCGGTGTCTTCGTCACCGTTACCACGGAGAACGAGGAGATCGCCTATCAGATGGGCTATCACAGCATGGGACCAGGCCCCCTCTGGACGCTCTATCGTCCCTACCATCTCTGTAATCTCGAGACACCGCTCACTGTCGCAAAGATTGTCATTGACGGCGAGCCGACCATCATTCCGCTTGACGGCCCTGTCAGCGAATGTATCGCCGTTGCAAAGCGCAATCTCAAGGCCGGTGAAACCATCGACGGCATTGGCGGCTATACGACCTACGGATCGATTGCAACGGCCGAGGAGACATATAAGAACGGTTATGTTGTTTATGCTCTCGTCAACAAGAACACGCGCATGAAATGTGATGTCAAGAAGGGGACGCTCCTCACGCTCGATATGGTCGATCTCGATACCTCCACGCAGCTTTATCAGGTGCGTAAAGAGCAGGACAAGATGTACAGCAACGGGTATGCGCTGAAGTAAGAGAACTGCGTTTCGAGACACAATGCTCCGCAATACACGGGGCAGTTCCCCGATGAGCAGACAAGAAGATAAACATCCTGTTGTAGGATGTTTATGACCTGTGCGGTCTTACTCTGTATCTTATATGGAGTAAGACCGCGTTTTCACTGGATACGTTCGCCGTTGTAAAACTGGGCATACTGTCCGCAGCCTCCTGTAATTCCTTCCTCGAGGCGAGCGTCCTGCGATTCAGACACTCCGCGTTCTTCCAGACGAAAGATTTCATTCCACAACATCTCTGTTTTCATATACTTCCTAGTTATGACAAATCCCTCCTGCTGTAGTTTTTATTCTGCAACAGGAGGGATTTTCTTGCTTGTCCTCTATGCTGGGGGGCAGTCCAAAAAGGAAGCTTCCTGGGGGATTCTTTTTGTGGTTAAGGGAATTCTGATCCATTCAGCGTGCGGTTTCTTGACGCATCTTTTTGCCCGCCCTTCGGCGGAAAAATTTGTGCTGCAGGTGATGTTCTTGCAGCGCGGATGGAATCTTCTTTACTCTCCCATTACGACAATCGCACATTTGCGTGTGCGCGGTCGGGTGCGGTCGAAGTCGACAAAGTAACAGTAGCCGGTCGTACCAACACCAAGTTTGCCGTCCGTCACCTCGAATGTCTCCGATGAGCCGATGAGAGTCGCCTTGAGATGGGCGTCGCAGTTCCAGAGAGCGGTGCGGTCACCGCCCGGCAGGTATGCCTCGGCATCCGGCCAGCTCTCAACGGCGCGATAGTGCTCCTCGCCGGGGTACCGGTATTGGTTCCCGCCGGTCTGGTTCGGGATGATCTTTTGGAGGGCGTTGTCCAGATCGTTTTGCAGGAATTCATTGCCGTCCGCATCTACATCGTGAACGAACTCTTCGAAGAATACGGCGCAGGTCGTATGCGGCGAGATCACCGTTGCGATCCCCTCGCGGATGCCGCTCTCACAGATTGCTGCACGCAGCTCCTCCGTGATATTGATAAAGGTTGGCGTTCCTCCGTGTGACGTGAGGGACAGCTTTTTCTTAAAAACACTCATATCATTTCTCCTGATCCACGGCGCTCCGATACACCGCGCAGGACAGCATCTGCCATCTCCGCAATGCGCACGGCGGGGTCAGGGGCGTTTAGAATGCCGCTTGTTGCACCGCTGCCGTCTGCACCGAGATGCACGACACGGTAGACGTCGTCTGCTGTGGTGATGCCTGACGCAATCATAATGCCAATAGCGGGGTTGATGGTGCGGATCTCCGCGACGATGGAGGTCGTATAGCTGTCGTCTGCGGTCCTCCCTGTACCGATGAGATCGGTCGGCTCACAGAGAAGAATATCGGGAGCAAATGCGGCGATGGCACGCCCCTCGGCGAGGGAATCCGCACAGGCGATGGTCGTGATGCCGATCTCGTGTGCCCGTGTGATCGTCTTTGACAGCTCGGCAATGGTCATGGGATGCTCTGCATGGTTGAGAAAAGCTGCGCGTGCCCCTGCGTCATAGAGCGCCTCGGGGAGCAAATGCCCCATGCCGCGTCCAGGCTGAAGGCTGTCCATTGCCTGTGCCGTGACGACGATGGCATCAGTGTTCTCACGGATCAATCGGATGTCGGAGAATGGGCAGGTAAAGTAGATCGTCAGCCCGGTTCGTTTCGCCGCAGCATCAGCAGTTTTTGCGAGGGCAAGAGACGATGCGCCATAGAGGTAGGACTTTGGATTGACGACGAGAAACGGAGCGGGATGAGTCTGCATGAGGATCTCCTATACCAATCATAATTTCTGCTGCATAAAATAATGTTACCATAGGGGAAACGCTGCTTCAAGCGGATTTCTGTTGACAAACGAATAAGTAATTGCACCCTATTGGCAAAGGAAAAAAGTGTGCGCGCTATGTGTCTTTTCCCCCTGCCCTCACAAGCACAGCATACATCTGCAAATAAATTAATGATTTGACAAATTTAGACTTCTTTTCTATCATAATGGATGATGAGAATATCATTGAGCAGCAGTACCTAGACGGTGTTCTTAGAAATGGAGGGATCCCCATGCTGGTCGATGGAAAATCTGTATTGGATGCGGCAAAAGCGGGGCATTACGGCATTGTTGCGCCGGACTTTCTCACTCTCAACATGTGCCGCACATTCGTTCAAACGGCAGATGCAAAAAAAAGGCCGATTATGCTCTCCTTTGCCCAGGGACATGAGGGACTGATCTCCCTCGAGGAGGCAGCTCTCGTGGGGAAGTTCTGGGCGGAGAAAGTGGATACGCCGATTGTCCTGCATCTCGATCACGGGCAGGATTTTGATTTCCTGCGGCGTGCTATCGATCTTGGATTTACATCCGTCATGCTCGATGCCTCGATGGAGACAATGGAGGAGAATATCCGCCGCACGAAGGAGGTCGTCGTCTATGCACATGCAAAGGGGGTGAGCGTCGAAGCGGAGATCGGGCATGTCGGCGGTGCGTCTGAGGGCGTCGAGGGAGCCTTTTCTGACAGTGTGTATACGACCGTGAAGGAGGCGCAGACATTTGCTGCCGCGACGGGCGTCGATTCACTCGCCGTATCGATCGGAACGTCGCATGGCGTCTATAAGAGCAACCGCATGCCGGAGCTGAATTTTACGCGTCTGCGGGAGCTTTCTGCTGCTGTCGCTGTGCCGCTTGTTCTGCACGGAGGCTCCGGTACAGGCGATGAGAACCTGCGCCGTGCCGTGTATGATGGAATTACGAAATTGAACATTTACACAGACTTCCTTACGGGCGCGATGGAAGAGCTCCGCATCCTGCAGACGGACTCTCTGATCGAGACGCAGAAGGCCGTGGATGAAGGGATGCGAAAAGTGCTGACTCATTATATTGATCTTATTTCGAAATGAATGAAGAAATTCATGGAGGAGCTCAGCAAGCCTGCTGTATATCTTTGAAGTACGGCGGCTTTTTGTGAAAGAGGAACAAATGCAAAGAATCAAAAAGGCAGCATATCATATTTACAAAAATTCAATCAAGCTATTATTGTAAAATAAGTCACCCAATGCTATAATTATGGAAACACTGATAGAGCGAGATGCGGCGAGATGATGGCATGGAATTTATCAGTGCTTCCTTACAAATGATAAAAAAGGAAGGAAGAAAGGGTGTAATTCCTTGCAGACGGAGACACTTATCGGTATCCTTTTCCTGCTCTTTGTCATTCAGGTGATCGGCACGCATTTGCAGGTGAAGGAGTATAAGCGTGCCGTGCATGAGATGCATAAGCTTGGCAATGTCGGCATCGGCTCACGTCGGCGCAGGCTTGGACCTTCGAGTATCGTTGTCATTGCCTGCCGCTCGGATGGGGAGATACTGGACGGGCGCATGATGCAGGGCATGACCATCCTTAGCCGATTTCGTCCGATGGAGGGGATCACGGGGCGCACGATCTACGATCTGCGCGCGGAGTACGGAGCACTGCCGGAACGGCGGCGTGCACACTACAAGGGGCATCTTCAGGCACTTGATGCGCTGATTGCACGGCTGAATGGACAACAATCAGAGGAGGAAAACGCATGTACAAATCGGTGAAGATTGTTGCTGGCAAGGGCGGCTGGGGCGGACCTCTCATCCTCGTCCCGACGGAGACACGCTGCAAGGTCGTGAGTGTGACGGGCGGCGGTATCCATCCGCTTGCGGCAAAGATTGCCGAAGTAACGGGCTGCACGGCAGTTGACGGGTTTACGACGGGGGTGCCGGATGAGGAGATCCTGCTCGTCGTTGTGGACTGCGGCGGCACGGCACGATGCGGCGTCTATCCGAAAAAGAGGATCTTGACGGCGAATGTCCTGCCCGTCGGCAAGACGGGACCGCTGGCGCAGTTTATCACGAAGGAGCTCTATGTTTCTGCCGTCGATTTATCGTGCATCCTCGATGTGGACGACGCGGAGATAGAGGCACAGGAAACGGCGGCAGAGCATGCGCCGAAGACCAAAGCACAGGCAAAGGCAGAGATCGCTGCGATGCAGACAGAGCGGGAAAAGAACTTTGTCACGCGACTCGGCATCGCCATTGGCGGCATTGTCAATAAATTCTATGCCGCCGGGCGTGAGACGATTGACATCACGATCAAGAGCATTCTGCCATTCATGGCATTCGTTTCTATGATTCTCGGCATCATCAGTGTTTCGGGACTCGGCAATTTCATTGCGAACAATATCTCACCGCTCGCGAGTTCCCTGCCCGGGATGCTTATCATCTCGCTCATCTGTGCGATTCCGTTTATATCCCCTGTTCTTGGGCCAGGCGCGGTTATTGCACAGGTCGTCGGGACTCTGCTCGGTGCACAGATCGGGATGGGCAACATTCCTCCGCAGTACGCTCTGCCTGCTCTCTTTGCGATCAATGCACAGGTTGGTGCGGACTTTGTTCCTGTCGGACTCAGCCTCGGGGAGGCGGATCCGGAGACCATCGAGCTTGGTGTGCCTGCCGTCCTTTACTCGCGCGTTATTACAGGGCCGCTCGCCGTGCTGATCGCCTATGCGGCGAGCATCGGTCTTTACTAATCGGGAGGGATATAGTATTATGGAACTGATAGCAACAGCGGCAAACGGCTTTATGGATCTCTTCCGTGCGGGGGCAGCGACGTTTACTTCATGGGTGACGGGCATCATTCCGCTTCTCGTCATCATGATGACGGCGGTCAACTCTCTCATCAAGCTCATCGGCGAAGAGCGTGTCAACGGCGTTGCACAGCGTGCGACGCAGAACATCATCACGCGCTATACCGTTCTTCCGGTTCTTGCGGTGCTCTTTCTCGGAAATCCGATGTGCTACACGTTCGGAAATTTCGTCGAGCAGAAGTATAAACCCGCCTACTATGATGCGGCAGTCAGCTTCGTGCATCCGGTGACGGGGCTCTTTCCCCATGCCAACGGCGGCGAGCTCTTCGTTTACATGGGCATTGCAGCGGGCATTACGACACTCGGTTTGCCGCTTGGTGATCTGGCTGTCCGTTACTTTATCGTTGGTGTCGTCGTTATCCTGCTCCGCGGCATTGTCACGGAGAAGATCTATCTCTATATGAAGCGCCGCGAGGAAAAACGGACGTAAAGGGATTCGCCTCGCGGAGGGCGGCATGGTAAATGAGAGGGGTATGCAGCATGAAGTTCTATTGTGAAATCACGAGTTTTGGCGAGGAGTCGCTCCTCTTTTTGGACGATCCGAATGCCAACTTTATCATTCTTTTTAATAACAATGCACCCGCGGAGCTGGCAGATTTTTCCGTGCTGCACACGCCTGCAAACTACAATGAGGATCCCGCCGTTGGTGATACGTTGATCATAGGGGATAAGGCATTTACCATCACGGCAATTGGGGACGAAGCACTTCACACCCTGCGGGAGCTCGGACACTGCACGTTCTCCTTCAAGGGGGGCGAGACACCGGAGCGCCCTGGCTGTATTATGCTGAAGGGCGATGCTCCGCTCGTGAAGGAAGATATCAAGATGGGCGCAACGATTGAGATTCACTGAGTGTTTCTGAGTGCACTTCCAAGAGGAGCTGCCGCAGCAGCGGCAGCTCCTCTTTTGCATTTTCATAGAAAATGCAAAAGAGGATGCAAACGTGAGAATGCATCGCCAATGGAGCGGTGCTGCACAGGCGGAAAGGGGTTCGTGATGAAAAAGATCGTTGATGATGTGCGTCTCATCTTCAAATGCTGCAGCCTGTACTATCAGGATGGGCTGGGGCAGAAGGAGATCTGTGAACTGCTCGGCATCTCGCGTCCGACAGTTTCGCGCATGCTCACCATTGGCAGAGAGCGCGGCATTGTCCGCATCGAGATTCAGAACCCCGACAATATTGCCTATGGGCAGCTCGAACGCATGCTGGAAAAAAAGTATCATCTGCAGGAAGTTGTCGTCGTCCCATCCAGTCCGCTCTCGGACGGGCAGTACCCAATCAGCTCTGAGATCGGCAGCGCGACGCTCGAGTACCTTTCGCGGGTGTTGATGGACGGCTATCTGGTCGGCATCACGATGGGGCTCGCGATTCAGAATGTCGTGCGATCGGACTACTTCATTCGCAGTCCCATCCGGGCGACGTTTGTTCCGCTTGTGGGCGGTGTCGCCGAGAGCCGTCTTGACATCCATTCAAACTATCTTGCGCAGGAGTTTGCCGACCGCTTTGCCGGCAACTGTGTGCAGTTCTTCGCACCGGCAGTATTCTCGCGGCGTGAAGTGCTCGAGGGGTTTCTGGAAGAAAAGACCATCCGTAACGTGACGCGTCTCTATCCACGGCTTGATCTGGTGCTCATGGGGATCGGAATTCCATCGACGGAGCACTCGACCATCCTGCGCACGGGCTACGTCGACCGTTCCATCCTTGCCGCATTTGCCGCGCGCGGTGCCGTGGGGGATATTGCTCTGCGCTATTTTGACGCAGACGGCGACACGACACCGTTTCGTGATTTTAACGAGCGTGTGGCAGGCATCCCCCTGGACCTTCTAAAAAAAATTCCGCGCCGCGTTGGTGTGGCCGGGGGCAGTCAGAAGAAGGATGCCGTCCGCGGGGCAATCCGCGGCGGCTTTATCAACGTCCTTATCACGGACATTGACTGTGCGGAGCATCTGTTGTAAAACTTCATTTCTATGGTACAATGCAGAGGATAGATTGAAGGTAATGGAGGGCATATATCTGCATGAACGACGAGAAAAATCTTGCGTGGCCGGTGTACCTTGTTCTGCTCGCCGTGGTCTCTTTTCAGATCCTTTACGGTATCGGCGGACTGGCGCTGCTCGATCCCGATGAGCCCGTCTATGCGGAGACGGCGAAAGAGATGATCCGCTTCGGCGACTATCTCTCACCACGCATCTACAACGAGTTTTGGTATGATAAGCCGCCGATCTTTTATTGGCTGATTGTGGTTTCCCTCAAGATGTTCGGCGGATTCAGCGAGCTCGCGGCGCGTCTGCCCGCATCATTTATGGCGATTGGTTCCGTTCTGCTGACCGCATTGGCGTCTGCACGGCTCTTCGGTGCACGCACGGGGTTTTGGTCGGGCATGATTACGGGGACGAGTGTTTTTCTCATGTACATGGGCAAGGCATCCGTGACGGATACGACGCTGCTTTTCTTCATGACAGCAGCGCTCTTCTCGTTCATTCATCGGCAGTATTGGCTGATGTATTTCTGCTGTGGACTTGCGGTTATGACAAAGGGGCCCATTGGTATCGTTTTTCCGGGGGCTATTGTTTTCTTTTATCTGCTTCTTACGCGGCAGCTCGAGCGGCTTTTCCGTATGCACGTCGTGCGCGGTGTCCTGCTTGCCGCACTTGTCGGTATGCCGTGGTATATCTACATGTATACGGTGCACGGGATGCCGTTTATTCATGATTTCATCGGCTTTCATAACATCAGCCGCTTTGCGCATCCGCTGCATCCCGTGCGTGATCACTGGTACTTCTACATTCCTGTTGTCCTGCTCGGATTCTTTCCATGGACGGGTCTGCTCATCCAGTCGGTTAAGAATGCGTATCGCCGCAGCTTCGGTGAGGAAGCGGAGCTGCTGACATTTTTCCAGGTGTGGTGGATTTTTGTCTTGATCTTCTTCTCGTTCGCCCAGACCAAGCAGGTTTCCTACATGCTCATTCTCGTTCCGCCGCTTGCGACGATCATCGGATGGAATCTCGCGCAGATGCTCGATGACTGGCGGCAGACACATTTTGCATGGGCGGGCGGCAGTGCCGTGCTTTTTCTCGTGTCGGGGATTGGCTGGCTGCTCGCAGGAGACAGCCTCCCGCAGCTTGCAGAGGGCGGGCTCTGGCTGGGAACGCTGACTCTCCTCCTCGGCGCGGCGATCATCTATCACATCACCGCCTCCCATCGCCTCCTCCTTGCGGCATGGCTGCACGTCGCTGCAGCGGTGGTGACGATGGTCATCGGCTTCGGCATTATGATGCCGGCCGTCGAAGGGATCTTTAGTGTCAAGCAGGTTGCGCGCGACTACGCGGCACAGTATCATGCTGCGGCAGAGGAAGAGGGGCGAGTCCTCTACATCGACAAGCAGCTGCGTCCCGGGGTGATGCTCTATACGGATATCCCAGGACTTGAGGCGGATGTCAATCAGCCGGAGGAGCTCACTGCGATACGAGACGATCCACGCCCGAAGTACATCATCATACGTGACTTTATGTATCAACGCAAGGTCAAGGAACTCGGCGCGGAGCGCTGGCAGCTCGTGGAGGAAAAGGATGGGCTCTGCCTCTTCCGCGACGATGGGACATGATTTTTGAAAAAATTTTTTGGAATAAAGAAGGATAATTTTATTTTGTGGAGAATTGTTATTTGTAAGAGATGAAATAGATCATATCTATGACATCTGATACTCCACACATATTACTTTGCTGTGTATTATTAATTATTAGGAGGATATTTATGTCAATTTTTTATCTCGCGGGAAAATCCCATCTTGTTGAGGTCTACGGCGACGAGGCACTTGATCTTTCTTGCTGCGGCAATCCGCTGAAGGAACTGAAGCCGAACACGGTCGATGCGGCGCAGGAGAAGCATGTTCCCGTGCCGACCTACGATGCGGCGAAGCATGAGGTGACGGTCAGCGTCGGCTCGGTGGCGCATCCGATGACGGAGGAGCATCTCATCAACTGGGTCATGCTCGTTACGCAGCATGGTGCGCAGCGTATCGACCTTACGGCGGTGGATGCACCGACCGTTACGTTCCGCCTTGCGGACGGTGATGCGCCGGTCAAGGTACTCGCCTACTGCAACCTGCATGGACTTTGGCAGGCAGAGGTATAAGCTGCTGCGTCGGAAAGGGGGATGCTGCACGGGCGTGATCTCGGGCACAGTCCCCTTTTTTGATGGCTGCTTAGCCGGAAAAATCAGTCGCATTTCATTCGTTGTTCGTGTATAATGTAGCTGTCGCGTGGACGATAAGACAGAGCAACAATGGGAGGCGATGTCATGCGCTGGGCGCAGGTGAGCGTTGTGACGACGCATGAGGGGACAGATCTGATCGGAAATATTCTGATGGAGCTGGGCGCTGCAGGGACAGAGATCGATGATCCGTCGCTCGTCAATGAATACATCGACGCCGGTTTGTGGGACTATACCGACCTGCCGCGTGCCGAGGATACCGAGACGGTGACGGTGCGCGCCTATCTTCCCGAGGATGAGCGGCTCGAGAGCAGCCTCCTTACCCTTACGGAGCGCATTGAGGGGCTGCGCCGCGCCGATGCTCCGATCGGGGCGGGGACAGTTTCCCATGTCTTTGTCGCGGATGAGGACTGGGCGGAGACGTGGAAGGCGTATATCCACACAGAGAAGATTGGGCGGCGCATCGTCGTGCGCCCCACATGGGAGACATATACGCCGTCGGGCGATGAGATCGTCATCGATCTCGACCCCGGCGCGGCGTTCGGTACAGGGGCACATGCGACAACGGCGATGTGTCTGCGCTGGCTTGAACGTCTTGTCTGCTCCAGGATGCGCGTCTGCGATGTGGGCTGCGGGTCAGGGATTCTGGCGATTGCGGCGTCAAAACTTGGTGCGGGCGAGGTGATCGCCATGGACTACGATCCCGTTGCGGTCTCCGTTGCCGAGGAAAACATCAAACAAAATCATGTCACGAACGTTGTCGCTCTGCAGAGCGATCTTCTCGCAGCATGTCAGGGGATGCCGCCGGCAGAGCTGATCACGGCGAACATCATTGCGGATATCATCATCCGTCTGTTTGACCAGTTGGATCAGTATCTGGCACCAGGCGGTGTCCTGCTCGCCTCGGGCATCATTGATGACCGCATTGACGATGTAGAGAGGGCGGCGAAGGAGCACGGCTTTACCGTGCTCGATATGACCTGTGAAAAGGAATGGGCGGCGATGATTATCCGCCGTACAGCGGATCTCGAAGAGGCATGAGACAGGTATTTTATTCCAGCACATTAACGGAGGAGATCGTCATTACGGGGGGTGACGCCCATCATCTCGCTCATGTGATGCGCACTCAAATCGGTGATGTGATCACGGTCGTTGATGCAGAAGGACAGGCGGCAGAGATGGTGGTCACAGCACTCACTCGTGATGCCGTGCACTTTCGTATGCAGCGCGTACTGCCTGCGGAGACAGCGGGCAGAGAGGTTATCCTCGTGCAGGCGCTTCTCAAGGGAGAGAAGATGGACTTCATCGTCCAAAAGACGGCAGAATTGGGCGCCGTATGCATGTGCCCCATCGTGACAGAGCACGTCGTCGTGCGCTATGACGCGAAGAAGGCGGCGGCAAAGGCGGCGCGCTGGCAGAAAATCGCTGATGAGGCGGCAAAGCAGTGCGGCCGCAGGTCGTTGATGACCGTTGCGCCGATCGTCTCACTCGCGGAGCTGCTGCAGGACCCGGCGTACATCGGTGCCGCTGATACAGTGACCGCCTTTTGCTATGAGCAGGAGGAGCGGCAGTCAATGCGTACCGTACTGCGCGGCACAGAGGCGCGGCGCGTGACGCTCATCGTCGGTGCGGAGGGGGGCTTTTCCCCTGCTGAGGCAGCGGCACTCACGGCGGCAGGCGGGCAGTCCGTCTCACTGGGACACCGCATTCTGCGGGCAGAGACGGCATCGCTCACAGCACTCGCCGTGACGCAGTATGAACTTGGAAATCTTGATACATAGTAGAGGAACAACAATGAAGAAGTATACAATATGTTTGGCGGCATTCGTCGCACTCAGTGTGTTCACGGGCTGCGGAAGCAGCAGTGCGGCCGATGAAGGGCGTGCTGCGGGCGCGCAGACGCAGGAGGCGCAGAATGCAGGACACGGGCTCGTGGGGGAGGCGGCACCGAAATTTGCCGTGAAGAATCTCACGGGCGAGGACGTCGCTGTCGAGGCGAAGGGCAAGCCCTACATCATCAATTTCTGGGCGACGTGGTGCCCTCCCTGTCAGGCAGAGATCCCGGATCTCGCGGCGTTCTATGCGGCGCATCGGGAGACGGTGGATTTCTATGCCGTCAACTTGCAGGAGGAGGCCCCCGCAGTTCAGAAGTTTTTGACGGAGCGGCAGGCAGAGCTGCCCGTTGTACTGGATGCAAAGGGGAAGGCGGCGGCACTCTACGGCGTGCGTGCCATCCCGACGACGGTTGTCGTGAATGCAGAGGGAACGGTGATCTACCGCAAGACGGGCGGCGTGACGAAGGCGGAGCTGGAAGATGTCATCAATAAATACTGATAGCCTCGTCGTTGGAGGGCACGGCGCATGGAACTGACTCTTCTCAGCGGGGCATTCATCGCGGGCGTCCTCTCTTTCCTCTCCCCCTGTGTTTTGCCGCTCCTGCCGACGTTCTCATTGATCCTTGCGAAGAACAGCAGGCAGGATGGGCGGGAGGCACAGCGCCTCTATGTCAATACGGCGGCGTTTCTGGCAGGATTTACCGTTATCTTTGTTCTCCTCGGCGCGACAGCGTCACTGCTCGGCTCATGGCTCTTCTCCTATCAGGAAATCCTGCGCCAGGCAGCGGCGGCACTCATTATCCTGATGGGATTTTTCATGACGGGATGGATCCGGATCCCGCTTCTCCTGCGTGAGTATCGTCCCTTTCAGCGGCGCGGCTTTGACGGCGTCGGCGGTGCATTTCTTCTTGGCTGCGGCTTCACCCTCGGCTGGACACCGTGCACGGGACCCGTCCTTGCGACGATTCTGCTCTATGCGGGCAGTGCGGCGACAGTCGGTGCGGGAGCTCTTTTGCTCCTCGTCTACAGCATGGGCTTTGCTGTACCGTTTTTCCTGCTCGCTGTGATCTGGCGGCGGCATATTATGAAGCTGCGCGGCTTTTATCAGTATCTGCCGCGCATTCAGCAAACGGCCGGCATTGCGCTCATTGTTCTCGGCATTCTGCTGTGGGCGGATGGGCTGAGCTATCTCGTCCGGATCTTATCTTAGGAAAGCACTGATTTTATCTATGCTTTTCCAATCAACGGTCTTCCTTCAACATGGAGGGAGACCGTTTTCTCATTGAACTTTAAGACAGTGTGTGGTATGGTATAGCATAGACAGTGTATCCATGGGGGGAAATGGAGGTAAATATGAAAACATATGGAAAGAATGCCGCAGAATTTTCCATACGGGAGATTGTGTTTACAGGACTGATGACGGCGCTCGTCTTTGTGGCGACCTATGTGCCGCATATACCTATCCCGCTCGGTTATGCGCATCTCGGTGATGCCGTGATCTTCCTGCTCGCCGTGCTTGCACCGCGCCGCAGCGTCCTTTTTG
>ERZ773035.1953-NODE-1953-length-13997-cov-19.218907_pt1 | contig 13997 bp, 10 predicted proteins | sample MGYA00511487_ERZ773035 | MGnify/ENA primary metagenome ERZ773035 (study PRJEB29015, sample SAMEA2737985) | human oral metagenome | biome: human oral; feature: human-associated habitat; material: dental | place: China | collected 2024 ...
AACCTGCTCAGCTAAAAGCTAAAAATACAGCAAAGGTAATTTTTAGAACCTGCCTATAGTTGTTGGCCTATGTGTGCAGGCGTATATGGCATGCGCATTACACCAGTTGTACCTTGTCTATGGCCTGCTCCATGTCGCAGTAATGGCATTTCAGCGTTCGGCTAACCTTGTCTACCACATGGAAAACCGTTTGCATGGGCTCGTTGTTGGTGATACATTTGGGATTGTTGCACCGCACGATGCCCTTGAGTTCGGCAGGCGTTTCCACCTTCTTTTTCTCGATAACCTCGTAGTCTTTGATGATGTTAAGCACCACATTAGGTGCTACCACCGAGAGGCGCGAAATCTCTTCGTCGGTAAAATACCTGTCTGTAACCTTAATGATGCCTTTCTTTCCCACCCTTTTCGAGGCATAGTTGTTGCCGATGGTTATGGGTTCGTTAAGTGTTTGCAGTTCGAGCAAGGTTACAACCTGAAAGGTTTTGTCGGCAGGAATGTGGTCGATAACGGTTCCGTTTTTGATGGCGGCCACTAGCCGTTCTTTCTTATTTGCACTCATTTGATGATGGTTTTATCGTTTCTCACATCTTCCAGCGTGATGCCTAGCACGTCGCAAAACAGCGCTTGGCGTGCGTAGAGCCCGTTTTGGGCCTGCTGAATGTAGTAGGCGTGGGGGTTATCGTCTACATCGTAGGCAATTTCGTTTACTCTTGGCAGCGGATGCAAAATGCGCATGTTGTCTTTCACGTTGGTCAACATGTCGTTTTTCAATATATACACGTCTTTTACGCGTTCGTATTCCATGAGGTCCGAGAACCTTTCCTTTTGCACGCGCGTCATATATATAATGTCGGCATCGGCTATCACCTTATCGTTAAAGGCCGTATGTTCTTGAAACTTGATGCCGTGATTTTTGCAATAGAGCTTATACTCGTTGGGCATGGCCAACTCTTTGGGCGCGATGAAATGGAACGTGGGGTTGAAATGGCGCATGGCCATGATGAGCGAGTGTACCGTTCGGCCGTATTTTAAGTCGCCCACGAGGTAGATGTTGAGGTTTTCGAGCGTTCCTTGTGTCTTATATATGGAGTAGAGGTCGAGCATACACTGCGAGGGGTGCATGTGTGCGCCGTCGCCGGCGTTGATGATAGGCACTGGCGACACCTCGCTGGCATACTGCGCGGCCCCTTCTATGTAATGGCGCATCACGATAACGTCGGCATAATTGGCCACCATCAGGATGGTGTCTTTGAGCGTTTCGCCCTTAGACACGCTGGTAGCCTTGGCATCCGAGAAACCGATGATGCGCGCACCGAGCCTGTTGGCTGCCGTTTCAAAACTCAGCCTGGTGCGTGTAGAGGGCTCGAAGAAAAGGCTTGCGATGACTTTTCCTTTGAGCAACTCGCGGTTAGGATGTCTCTCAAACTCTTGCGACAGGTCGATAAGGTACTGTATTTTCTCCTTCAAGAGGTCGGCAATCGTCACAAAATCACGTTGTTTCATCTGCATTGACATTAGAACGTACTCTATTTGGGATGCTAAGATAAGTATAATTTTTCTTATTTGAATGTGTAATAGGGAGAAAAATTGTATTTTTGCAGTAATTTTAGAATTCAGACGTCAATGAGAAAGAGGTTCATACATATCTTATGGGGCATGTTAGTGCTTGGCATACTGTCTGCCGTATTGGCTTTCGTGGCCATTTGGTTTGGTTGGATAGGCTACATGCCGCCCATATCCGAATTGCAAAACCCCATCAACCGATTTGCCACGCAGGTGTATTCGGCTGACGGAAAGGTGATAGGCACATGGAACGAAAACCGCGAAAACCGCGTTTGCATACCCTATAGCACCCTTTCGCCGCATCTTGTTCATGCTTTGGTGGCCACGGAGGACGTTCGTTTCTACGACCATTCGGGCATCGACTTCATCGCCCTTGGGCGCGCCTTTGTGAAACGTGGACTGATGGGACACGCCAGTGCAGGCGGTGGAAGTACCATCACGCAACAGCTGGCCAAGCAACTTTATTCGGAGAAGGCGCACTCAACAATAGAACGTGTGCTGCAAAAGCCCATCGAATGGGTTATTGCCGTGAAACTGGAACGCCATTACACCAAAGAAGAGATTATCGCCCTTTACCTTAATTACTTCGACTTCTTGCACAATGCCGTGGGAATAAAGACCGCGGCCAACACCTATTTTAATAAGGAACCCAAAGACTTGACCATAACCGAGGCGGCCACGCTTATCGGATTGTGCAAGAACCCGTCGTACTTCAACCCCGTGCGCTATCCCGAAAGAAGCACGGAGCGGCGAAACGTTGTGTTGGCACAAATGGTAAAGGCCGGCTATTTGTCGGACACGGAGTACAGACAATATGCCGAAGAGCCGCTTGCGTTGAACTTCCACCGCACCGATCACAAGGACGGAACGGCCACTTACTTCCGCGAGTTCCTTCGCCAATACCTCATGGCCAAGCGTCCCGACAAGAGCAACTACCCCGAATGGAACAAGTCGCAGTATGTTTACGACTCCATTGCCTGGGCCAACGACCCCCTTTACGGATGGTGTAACAAGAACTTGAAGAAGAACGGCGAACCCTACAACATCTATACTGATGGGTTGAAAGTGTTTACTTCTATCGACAGCCGCATGCAGCAATATGCCGAAGATGCCGTGTACAAGCATCTTGCCCGCTTTTTGCAGCCTGCCTTCTCTAAGGAAAATAGGAATAAGCCCAATGCTCCTTTCACCAACAAACTTACCGCAGAGCAGGTGCGTTCAATCCTAAACCGGTCGATTACGCAAAGCGAACGCTATCGAAACATGAAGTCGGCAGGTTATTCGGAAGAAGAGATACGCAAGGCTTTCAGAACGCCCACCGACATGGCTGTATTTACTTATCATGGCGACATAGATACGGTGATGACGCCCTTAGACAGTATCCGATATTATAAGTCGTTCTTGCGGGCAGGTTTCGTAAGCATAGACCCAAAGAACGGAATGGTAAAGGCTTATGTGGGAGGTATGAATTTTACGCACTTCCAATACGACATGGCCACCGAGGGGCGTCGACAAGTGGGCTCTACTATCAAGCCTTTCCTCTATTCGTTGGCCATGGAAAATGGCTTTTCGCCTTGCGATGAGGCACCCAACGTGCAACAAACATACGTTGTGGCGGGGCAAAGTTGGACGCCACGAAACGCTAGTCGTAGTAGATATGGCCAGATGGTGACCTTGAAGTGGGGCTTGGCGCAATCCAACAACTGGATTTCGGCCTACCTGATGAGCAAGCTTAACCCCCAACAGCTTGTTGGGTTGCTGCGCAGTTATGGTTTAAACAACCCAGATATACATCCGTCGATGGCTTTGGCACTTGGTCCTTGCGAGGCTAGCGTGTGCGAAATGGTTAGTGCCTACACGGCATTTGCCAACCGCGGAATTAGGTGTGCACCCTTGTTCGTTACGAAGATAGAAGATAATGAGGGAAATGTAATTGCCACTTTCCAACCCCGTATGAACGAGGTGATAAGCGAAACCAGTGCCAATAAGATGCTAGTGGAGCTGCAAGCCGTGGTGAACGAAGGTACGGCGCGTAGACTACGCTTTAAATATAACCTCAAAGGCGAGATTGGCGGTAAGACTGGAACGACCAACCGCAACGCAGACGCATGGTTTATGGGCTTTACGCCCGAGCTTGTGAGCGGCTGTTGGGTGGGCGGAGAAGACCGCGACATACACTTCGACTCGATGAGTATGGGACAGGGAGCCACGATGGCATTGCCCATTTGGGCTTATTTCATGCAGAAAGTGTTTGCCGACCCTCGATTGGGTTATACCCAAAAGGCCACGTTCGACCTTCCCGAAGGCTTTGACCCATGCGCCAGAGACGATGGCGGAATGAACGAATATGGTATCGATGAGGTGTATGAATAGCCGTGCCAATGTGCGTTTTTCTGCTCATGTGCATAGGCAAATGCGGGGTGAAGGCCTGCACTTATGTGCAGAAACGTGTGTTTTGGTTCCTAACTTATCCTGAAAAATAATATACAACACAATGAGAAAACTACTATTAGGGCTGTGCCTTGCTGCCATGCCCATAACGATGATGGCACAGCAAGTGTGCAAGATGTGGGTGAGTATGCCTGCTTCTGTGGCTGGTGCGCTTGAAAAGAGCGGAAGACAAGAGCTTCTCGACCTGAAACAAATGAAGAAAACGGCCGCGATTGCTGGTCCGCTTGGCGAGAAATGTAGCATCGACACGCTTACGGCTGACTTTCTTTCGGTGCGTATGAACGATGTATATACGTTGCAAATGAAAATGTTGCCCACATCGTCGGGCGACTCTTTGCTTTGCTTGGTGCAAACATACGCAGGGCCGCAGCCAGAGAGTCGTATTGCGTTTTATTCGCCCGATTGGAAAGCTTTGTCTATGCCCCAAATGCACTTGGATGTAGATTTGCAACGTCCCGATACGATGTCGGAAAGCGATTTTAACAAATTGCAAGCTTTGTTCGACCCCAAGCTGATTTCGTTCTCGCTTTCGCCATCTACCGCAGAACTAGTTGTAGCCTTGTCGCCCGCGGTTATCAGCGAAGAGGAAAAAGCGAATGTAAAATTGCTAAAACTGCAAAATAAACTTAATTGGAACGGAAAAACGTTTAATTAATGTTATGAAAAGACTGCTTTTACCATCAAACACTTGCAAGATGAAAATAATATCGTAACTTTGTAACGTGTTTTTCATGGTATTAGATTATTAAGGTTAAGAAAGATTGGTTGTCGTGAGACAATCAATTTTTTTTGTATTAGTCCGTGCCTAAGGCCAAAGTCGACTATGAAGACCACACCCCTGCTTTCTTGTTTGTTTATATATGGTGTTAGCAGGCTTGCACACTTGATGCCCACTAGCTTGTTGGTTTTGTGTAAATGCGGCGAAAAGAATGGCATAGGCTGGCATTCCAACGATGCAATATGCTTGTTAAGACCATGTAAACGCAATGGAAAGAAAGGCATTGTCGTTTATTATAATAAGGTGTTTGGAGGGTGTCTGTTTCCAGTAAACAAGCTCCATGCGAAGGGATATTCGCGGTGTTGAGCCACTATCCACTCGCAAACACGTGTTTATGGCTTGGAGGGAGTGTGCGAACTAACAACCATTTGGTTATATTTTCGTAAGGGTAAAATTGCCTTTTAGTGAGGTTAAAAATCGGTTTTACCTACTCGTTTGCCAACTTCTTGTTGGCAACTTGTCTGTACAATGCCGTTTGTAGTGGGGCTACAAGCCGTTTGTAGTCATGCTACAAGATGCTTGTAGTGTCTGTACAAGCCTTTTGTAGTGCCACTACAAGCCCACTTGTATTGTCCAAAGTGACGGCTGTTAATTGTTTTTTCTCGTTTCTCGAAAAGTGCGTTTTGCCTTTCCACTTCGCCCAAAGCTCGGTGTTGGAGATTTCCAATTCTCGCCATGACAATGTTCGAGCAAGCTTGGTGTTGTTCATTTGGCTTAACGAAAACGTTCTTTCTCGTTCCTCGAAAAGTGCGTTTTGCCTTTCCACTTCGCCCAAAGCTCCGTGTTGGCGATTTCCAATTCTCGCCATGACAATGTCCGAGCAAGCTCGACATTGTTCATTTGGCTTAACGAAAACGTTCTTCTATGCAACAAACCCACACCTGCCCCAACGCCCACACAACGGCCTTGGGGCAGGTTTTACATTCAGGCATGTTCTAAATATTTCCCGCAAAGGTTCAATTGTTGTTCCTTGTATTGCTCTACGCAGTCTTTTAGATTCTATCTGGCATCTTTTGTTTTCTCTTTCAGAAAGCATGGTTCACTTTGCTCCTTCAAGAAGTAAGCTAAACATGCTCAGCTAAAAGCTAAAAATACAGCAAAGGTAATTTTTAGAACCTGCCTTAACATTCGGCCAACATTAATCAGGATATACATTTACACATTAGGGCTTAAAAAGTAAGCGCTTGGACTTAGGTACAGGGCCAGCGCACTTGAAACCAGGCGTCAATACACGCCGTAACACAATTACCCCCACAACTTCTCTTCCGATGTCAACCACAGTAAAAGGTTTCCTCAATGCCAGCATTTCGGGCATTACATTCGGGCTAATCCCCCTTTTCGCCATCCCCGTGCTTGCCACGGGCATGCACTCCACTTCGGTTTTGATATACCGTTACGCCTTCGGTTGCCTGGCCATGCTGGGCATGCTGATGTTTCACCGCACGCGCATGAGGCTTGCCTTTGGCGACTTCCTGCGCATTTTGTTGCTCTCTTCGATGTATGCCGTGTCGTCTATCGCGCTTATCGAAGGCTACAACTACATGGCTAGCGGCATCGCCACCACCTTGCTCTTCTCTTACCCCGTGTGGACGTTGCTCCTTTCGGTGCTGTTTCTGCACGAACGGCTGTCGCTTACCACAGCCGTTGCCATCGGCATAGCCGTTGCAGGCGTGTTTTTTCTTTCGGGGATACTCGACGGCAACGGCAGCATGGAGGGGCTAACAGGCCTTTTCCTACTTCTGCTTTCAGGTTTTCTCTATGCCGTTTACATGGTAGTGTTCCCCCGAATGCGCATCAGGCAAATGCCATCGCTGAAACTAACGTTCTACATATTCTTCTTCGCGATGCTCATTCTCACGCTCTACGCCACCTTTACACGAGGGCGCATCGACCAAATAGACACGCGTAGCCAGCTCGTCAACCTCTTTTTGCTGGGTCTTGTGCCCACAGCCGTAAGCAACGTTACGCTTATCATGGCCTTAAAGCAGATAAGCAGCACCCTGGCAGCCGTGCTTGGTGCCTTCGAACCCATGACGGCCATGTGCGTAGGCATACTCCTTTTCGGCGAACCGCTCACCCTGCCCATCGTCATTGGCTTTGTGCTCATCATCACTTCGGTGCTTATCCTTGTGCTAAGCAAACGCAAAACGGGGTAATATAGTCGCAAAACAGCCTTGCACCACACCCTTGCGCCACGCCATGCAAGCATGGCGCAAGGGCGCAAACACTAGACGATAAACGCACAAAAGTGGGCATTAATACTAAATAACTGAAAAAACAACACCGCCCACACCTTATATATAAGGCAAAAACGCTAACTTTGCAAGAGGAATGCAAAGGGCAAGCGCAAAGCTTAGGTAAACAACTGCAAGCCAAAGGTATGGCGGTAGGTTGGCTTTTCGCATCACACTCCCCCCACTGCACACCAACCCAAGCCAACCCAAACGCAGGTTAACAGGCAGAAAAGTAAGTGTATTCACATAACCATCCCAAAAATAAAGGAAACAACGATGATTCTCTTTTTCAAGACGCAGAAAGAAACGGTGATTGCCACAGAGGTGAACCACCAACTGAACGACGACGAAATGGCTAAGCTAGCCTGGCTTTATGGCGACGCAACGCTGATGGACACCCAAGAACTGGAAGGTTTTTACGTGGGGCCGCGCCGCGAAATGGTGACACCTTGGAGCACAAATGCCGTTGAGATTACCCAAAACATGAATCTTAACGGCATTTCGCGTATTGAGGAATTCTTCCCCGTGGCCAGCCGAAACGCCGACCACGACCCCATGCTGCAACGCATGTACGAGGGCATTGGCCAAGAAGTGTTTTGCGTTGACAGGCAACCAGAACCCGTAAGGCACGTGGACAACCTGGAAGAATATAACGAAAAGGAGGGGTTGGCACTCTCTAAGGACGAGATGGCTTACCTGCACGACATCGAAAAGCAATTGGGCCGACCGCTAACCGACTCTGAAATATTCGGGTTTGCCCAAATCAACTCAGAACATTGCCGCCACAAGATATTCGGCGGAACGTTTGTTATCGACGGCGAAGAGAAAGAATCGTCGCTCTTTGCCATGATTAAGCGCACCACGGCCGAAAACCCAGGCAACATTCTCTCGGCTTATAAAGACAATGTTGCCTTTGCACAAGGGCCGGTGGTGGAGCAATTCGCACCCAAAGACCAATCGAAAGCCGACTTTTTCGAGGTGAAGGACATCGAGAGCGTTATCTCGTTGAAAGCCGAAACACACAATTTCCCCACCACCGTAGAACCCTTTAATGGGGCTGCAACGGGCACTGGAGGCGAAATTCGCGACCGTATGGGTGGCGGCGTAGGCTCGTGGCCCATTGCTGGTACGGCCGTTTACATGACGGCTTACCCCCGCTTTGAAGGCGGCCGCGATTGGGAAAAGCTACTTCCCGTACGCGAATGGCTCTACCAATCGCCCGAACAGATACTCATCAAAGCCTCTAACGGCGCGTCCGACTTTGGCAATAAGTTCGGACAACCGCTTATCACGGGTTCTGTACTCACCTTCGAGCATCAAGAGAAAGCCGAAACAGACAACTCTGCCAACGAACCTTTCTATGCTTACGACAAGGTTATCATGTTGGCAGGCGGTGTGGGCTACGGCACAAAGCGCGATTGCTTGAAGGGCGAACCACAAAAAGGCAACAAGGTGGTTGTGGTTGGTGGCGACAACTATCGCATCGGATTGGGCGGCGGTTCGGTTTCGTCGGTAGATACGGGCCGTTATTCTAACGGTATTGAGCTTAACGCCATACAACGCGCTAACCCCGAAATGCAAAAGCGCGCCTATAATCTTGTGCGCGCATTGGTTGAAAGCGACGACAACCCCGTTGTGTCAATACACGACCACGGGTCGGCAGGTCACTTGAATTGTCTGAGCGAACTGGTGGAAGAATGTGGCGGAGAAATTAACATGGACCAACTGCCCATTGGCGACAAAACACTCTCGGCCAAAGAGATTATCGCCAACGAGAGCCAAGAACGAATGGGCCTACTTATCGACGAGCAACATATCGAACGCGTAAGGCAGATTGCCCAACGCGAACGAGCACCGCTCTATGTGGTGGGCGAGACAACGGGCGATGCCCACTTCGCCTTCAAACAAGCCGACGGCACTAAGCCTTTCGATTTGGATGTGGCGCAGATGTTTGGCCATTCGCCCAAGACAGTAATGGTAGACAACACCGTTGAACGCCACTATCAGAATGTTGAATATGAACCAATAGGCAGCGAGGCCGATAAAAACAAGTTGGGCGAAGAGGCACTTACGGCGCACATTGAGCGCGTTTTGCAACTCGAAGCCGTGGCTTGTAAAGACTGGCTCACCAACAAAGCAGACCGTTCGGTGACGGGTAAGGTGGCTCGCCAACAGACACAAGGCGAAATTCAACTGCCATTGAGCGATTGTGGCGTGGTGGCACTCGACTATCGCGGACGTTCTGGCATAGCTACCGCCATCGGACATGCACCGCAAGCGGCCTTAGCATCGGCCGAGAAAGGCTCGGTTTTGGCCGTTAGCGAGTCGTTAACCAACCTTGTATGGGCACCATTAGCCCACGGATTGGGCGGTGTAAGCCTTTCGGCCAACTGGATGTGGCCTTGTAGGTCGCAGGCAGGAGAAGATGCACGCCTTTATAAAGCGGTTGAGGCACTAAGCGACTTCTGCTGTACGCTGGGCATTAACGTGCCAACGGGCAAGGATTCGCTTTCAATGACCCAACAATATCCCAACAGCCAAAAGGTTATCGCACCCGGAACGGTTATCGTTAGCAGTGGTGCCGAGGTGTCGGATGTGCGTAAAGTGGTGTCGCCGGTACTTGTTAACGACAAGAACTCGTCGCTCTACTACATCGACTTCTCGTTCGATGAGCAGCGTTTGGGCGGAAGTGCCTTCGCACAAAGCCTTGGTTTCGTTGGCGACGACGTGCCAACGGTTGCCAATCCCGAATATTTCGCCGACTGTTTCAATGCCATTCAAGAACTGGTTAGGCGCGGATGGATATTGGCTGGCCACGACATTTCGGCTGGCGGACTGATAACCACGTTGCTAGAAATGGCTTTTGCCAACCGAAAGGGCGGCATGCACCTTAACTTACACGACCTGGCGGGCGACGATGTGGTGAAAAATCTCTTTGCAGAGAACCCCGGCGTGGTGATACAGGTAAGCGACGACCATCGAAACGACCTGCGCACATATCTCGAAGGCGAGGGTATCGGCTACACCAAGATTGGCTATTCGGTGCCAAACAGTCGCACGTTGGTTGTAAAGAAGGGAGAAAACGAGTATGTTTTCGACATCGACTCGTTGCGCGAAACATGGTATCGCACCTCTTATCGCCTCGACACGATGCAGAGCCACAACGGCATGGCCAAGAAAAGGTGGCTTAATTATAAGAAACAACCCATTGAACTGAAATTCAACGACGACTTTACTGGCAAGCTAAGTGGCTATGGCATCAGTGCCGACCGCCGCGAGCCGTCGGGTGTTAAGGCTGCCATTATCCGCGAAAAGGGTACTAACGGTGAGCGCGAAATGGCTTATGCCCTCTATCTGGCGGGATTTGACGTGAAGGATGTGGCCATGACCGACCTTATTTCGGGGCGCGAAACGCTGGAAGAGGTGAACATGATTGTGTTCTGCGGCGGGTTCTCAAACTCTGACGTGCTTGGTTCGGCCAAGGGTTGGGCAGGCGCATTTCTCTATAACCCCAAGGCCAAAGAGGCACTCGACAAGTTCTACGCACGTCCCGACACGCTTTCGCTGGGTATCTGCAACGGCTGTCAGCTTATGGCTGAGCTAAACCTCATCAATCCCGAACACGACCACCGCTCGCACCTTACCCACAACACGTCGCGCAAGTTCGAAAGTTCGTTCGTGGGACTAACCATTCCACAGAACAACAGCGTTATGCTAGGCTCGCTCAGCGACAGCAAGCTGGGCATCTGGGTTGCTCATGGCGAGGGTAGGTTCTATATGCCCGAATCAGAAGATAAATACAACATCGTTGCCAAATACAACTATGCCGAATACCCCGGCAACCCCAACGGGTCGGACTACAACGTGGCGGGCATCTGCTCGGCCGACGGCCGACACTTGGCTATGATGCCTCATTTGGAACGCTCCATCTTCCCTTGGCAGAACGCCTACTATCCGCGTAAACGTCAATCAGACGAGGTTACGCCTTGGATTGAGGCCTTCGTGAACGCTAGGAAATGGGTGGAAAAGAAGTTGAAAGCATAAAGAGGAGTTAAGTTAAGGAGTTATGGAGTTAAGGAGTTAAGGAGTTAAGCCAAATGCTTTACCGTTTGTGTTTATAGATGGTGTCAGCCTAATCGGGCCAGTCGGACAAGTCTGGCCAGTCGGACCAGTCGGACTTGTCGGACTTGTCGGACTTGTCGGAAATCTAGGAATCGCTAGGCACCTTTAAACGACGTAGCCATCTTTACCCCTTTCACCCTTAGGAGTTAAGCCATATGTATAGGTGGCGTTAGCCATTTTTTCACCCTTTCACCTTTTCACCCTTTCACCTTTCCACCTTTTCACCCTTTCACCCTTAACAAGGCACATCACCCCCGCTCCTTCTGGAGAGGGGCTGGGGGTGAGGCTTTAATTCATCAACAACATGTCGATATATTGGAACAGTTTTCGCACATTCTTTAAGATAGGGATGTTCACTTTGGGTGGCGGTTACGCCATGATACCCATTATCGAGGCCGAAGTCGTGGACAAGAACAAGTGGATAGAGAAAGAAGAGTTTCTCGATCTCATTGCCATAGCGCAGAGTTGCCCAGGTGTTTTCGCCGTCAACGTCAGCATCTTCATCGGCTACAAGATGCGTAAGTTACGCGGCGCACTATGCACTTGCGTAGGCACAGCCCTGCCTTCGTTTCTCATTATCCTGCTAATCGCGATGTTTTTTCATCAGTTTCAAGACAACAGCGTGGTGGCAGCAGCGTTCCGTGGTATACGTCCGGCCGTGGTGGCACTCATTGCTGCCCCCACATTCAACTTGGCCAAGAGTGCCCACATCACGCTAAGCACCCTTTGGATACCCGTTGTTTGCGCCCTGCTTATATGGGCAATGGGCGTAAACCCCATCTACATCATCATCGGCGCAGGCCTTTGCGGCTTTCTTTATGGGCAGTTCATCAAGCCCACAGAGGGTTCGCCCAACGAGAATTAGAACAATTGCGACGCAAGAACAACGCCAATCGCGCCGCACCCCAGCCTGCCTACATACGCATTCAGCCAACAACAAATAAAACCATCACATGATTTTCTTCGAGCTTTTCTATACGTTTTTCCTCATCGGACTATTTGGTTTCGGTGGCGGTTATGGCATGTTGTCGCTCATACAAACCGAGACGGTTATCCATCATCAATGGCTTTCGTCGGCCGAATTTACCAATATCGTCGCCATTTCACAGATGACCCCAGGCCCCATCGGCATCAATGCGGCCACCTATTGCGGATATACGGCCACCCATAACGCCGGGTTTAACACGTGGATGGCCATGCTGGGCAGTGCCACGGCCACCTTTGCGTTGGTGTTGCCGTCGCTTATCCTAATGATACTTATCTGTAAGACACTTATGAAATATATGGACACGCCCGTTGTTCAGAACATGTTCGCCGGCCTGCGCCCTGCCGTTGTGGGCTTGCTTGCCGCTGCCGCCCTGCTCTTAATGACAGAAGAGAATTTCAGTTCGCCCACCATCAACCCCTGGCAGTTTGGCGTTAGCCTCTTTCTTTTCGCTGCTACATTCGCAGGAACGAAGTTCTTAAAGATTAACCCCATACGTATGATTGGCTATGCAGCCGTTGCTGGGATGCTGTTGTTGTATTAGCCGGGTGAAAAGTTTGGAGGAGTTAACTAGTCAACAAATTGACGAGTTAAGTGGTTAACTCGTCAACTAGTAAGCTTGTCAACTAGTTAACTCATCCACTTATTCAGTTTCCTTTTCTTCCTTCTCGCTTACCTCTTCGCCTTTTTCCTCATTTACTTCTTCTTCGCTTTCTTCTTCCTCATCACCCACATTCTCGTCTTCTTCCTCGTCATCAACACATTGTTTCTCGCGAACATACTTGATGGACTTTACGGCCAAGATAATGCCAACGATGGCCATTAAGGGCATGATGGTGAGTTGCACAGGATTGAATTCGTCGAGCCATTCGAGCATGTGCAGTAGACAGAACAAGGCGAAAAGGCAAGCCAAGATAGCGTGAATCACGCGCCAAGCCTTGTGTTTCCCCCATAAAACGAGAAAGATTGCGAGCACGGGCAGCGTGTAACTGATGCCCATCATTAGGGCGATAAGCTCGCACGAGTTGGCAGAAGTAGGCACCGCCACGATGCTCTCGCCCCAGAATGCGGGCATCACGTCGGCCAAGGTATGGGCAAGAAACCCTAAAACAAGGAGTACCCATAATACAGATAGTTCAATTTGTCTCTTCATAATTACAAGTTGTTAGTTAGAAATGGTGTTTTTAGTTGACAAGTTGACGGGTTGACCAGTTAACCTGTTGACGAGTTAACAAGTAGACAAGTTAACCTGTTGACGAGTTAAGAAGTAGACAAGTTAACCAGTTGACGAGTAGACCTGTTAACAATTTTATCTGTTAACGAGTTGACTAGTTCACAAGTTAATGAGTTAGCAAGTGGCGTTTCTCACGCTACGCGATAAGCCATTTGCCCACCACCGCTCGCCCGAATAAACCGAAACACGAGTTTTGTCGAGCCAAAGTTACAAACTTTCTGTCGTTTTTACAACACCGATGGCCGATATTATACAAGGAATTATTGCCATTCTGCATCAAAAAACATGTATCGTAAAGGAAGGATTGGTGTTAGATACACGTTCTTACACAACAAAGTCGCTGGCAAATGTATCCGTACAAGGCCCTTTGTAGTGGGGCTACAAGCCGCTTGTAGTGCCAGTACAAGCATCTTGTAGTGCCAGTACAAGCACCTTGTAGCGCCAGTACAAGCACCTTGTAGCGCCAGTACAAGCCGGCTTGTACTGCGTTGTTGCTTAGGTTAAATGAGCTGATTGGGTTGCCTACAAACTAACAAAGCCATTAGTTACCCTCCCTACAACACGCAAAAGGGACTCGAAACGCGTTCGAGTCCCATCCAAATAACCACTAATTTCTTTAACAACTAAAAT
>ERZ773035.1955-NODE-1955-length-13993-cov-4.863395_pt1 | contig 13993 bp, 15 predicted proteins | sample MGYA00511487_ERZ773035 | MGnify/ENA primary metagenome ERZ773035 (study PRJEB29015, sample SAMEA2737985) | human oral metagenome | biome: human oral; feature: human-associated habitat; material: dental | place: China | collected 2024 ...
CGTCTCCTTTCGGAGTTCTCTCATTTCTTATCTTCGCTACTTCAGAATAAGGTCTTGCTGTATCAATCTTCATAAATTTCCGTCTCCTTTCGGAGTTCTCTCATTTCTTATCCTTAAACTTGCCTGCGTATTATGATATATGCTATGCGAATTTCCGTCTCCTTTCGGAGTTCTCTCATTTCTTATTTGACTTAGTTATGCTATATGTAGTTAAAGGCTACAAAGGATTTCCGTCTCCTTTCGGAGTTCTCTCATTTCTTATTAAATACACATTTTTATAACTAATGCTTTCAAATATAGGAATAATTTCCGTCTCCTTTCGGAGTTCTCTCATTTCTTATAAAATCACTTTGTGCTATTCCGGATAAGTTTTTAATTTCCGTCTCCTTTCGGAGTTCTCTCATTTCTTATATGAAGAAAATGACTGATGAAGATATAGAAAAGCTTGTATTAATTTCCGTCTCCTTTCGGAGTTCTCTCATTTCTTATTAGCTACTATGGAATATAGAATTATTGATATATCTATGATTTCCGTCTCCTTTCGGAGTTCTCTCATTTCTTATGCAAATCCCCAACCAACACGTGAGTCTGGAACAACTATTTCCGTCTCCTTTCGGAGTTCTCTCATTTCTTATTCATATCTTTAACATTTGTAGCAGCGTAAACAGCTGATTGAATTTCCGTCTCCTTTCGGAGTTCTCTCATTTCTTATGTGCTTCCACTTCTTTGCATAACTTTCTCGCCTTTTCATTTCCGTCTCCTTTCGGAGTTCTCTCATTTCTTATCCTGAGATAAACCCAAATGGTCCTTTAGCTACAGACCAAAGAATTTCCGTCTCCTTTCGGAGTTCTCTCATTTCTTATTCTTCCATTTATAAATCTCTTGAACTTATTTTGGGGTCTATTTCCGTCTCCTTTCGGAGTTCTCTCATTTCTTATCACTACAAAACTAACTGTTATATAATCTCTTGCCATTTTTAATTTCCGTCTCCTTTCGGAGTTCTCTCATTTCTTATTCAATATATATTTTGTCTATACCAACAGCTTCAATCTTTAAATTTCCGTCTCCTTTCGGAGTTCTCTCATTTCTTATAAAAGTCAAGCACAAAATATAGCTGGAAGTTTTGGTGGTGGTTTCCGTCTCCTTTCGGAGTTCTCTCATTTCTTATCTATTTGGAAATGACATTAAAAGGATCGAAAATGTCATGTTAGTTTCCGTCTCCTTTCGGAGTTCTCTCATTTCTTATACTAAATTAATAGAAAATGGAAAGCTTATGATTAAAGTTTCCGTCTCCTTTCGGAGTTCTCTCATTTCTTATACTAATGACAATCAGCAATCGTCTGATTCAGCGGGTAACGCAGAGTTTCCGTCTCCTTTCGGAGTTCTCTCATTTCTTATAGTTATAGGAATAGATTATGTACAAAATCCAGCTAACTGGAAGTTTCCGTCTCCTTTCGGAGTTCTCTCATTTCTTATGGATGATATAGAACCTACTGTAATGCATACTAAATATAAGGGTTTCCGTCTCCTTTCGGAGTTCTCTCATTTCTTATGTGATAACAATGAACATGGTAATCGTTATCATTATCATAAGTTTCCGTCTCCTTTCGGAGTTCTCTCATTTCTTATCCTTGCACGTTTTGTTAAACATAATGAAGATATCTCTAGTTTCCGTCTCCTTTCGGAGTTCTCTCATTTCTTATGAAGTTCAATATATGATAACTATTATAAAGGAAATTCGTTTCCGTCTCCTTTCGGAGTTCTCTCATTTCTTATTTACAAACTTAGCCGCTGAGGAAAAGAAAGATTTAATTACCTTGTTTCCGTCTCCTTTCGGAGTTCTCTCATTTCTTATGAAATATAGTGCATCCGAAGAAGCATATGAATATACATCTTTGTTTCCGTCTCCTTTCGGAGTTCTCTCATTTCTTATTCAACATACGAAACATTCATAAACACCACTTTAGGTTTCCGTCTCCTTTCGGAGTTCTCTCATTTCTTATTGTTAAGAATGTTAAATGTTAGTAATCATGTTATGGGGTGTTTCCGTCTCCTTTCGGAGTTCTCTCATTTCTTATTCGGAGATAGTGTCATGATGAGTTTTAACTACAAGTTTCCGTCTCCTTTCGGAGTTCTCTCATTTCTTATGCACTTTTGATATTTTGAAGTTTTTGAATGTCTGCTTCTGTTTCCGTCTCCTTTCGGAGTTCTCTCATTTCTTATATTTTAATTTTATTATCTTCATCAAAAATAGCAAATGTCATAGTTTCCGTCTCCTTTCGGAGTTCTCTCATTTCTTATATAGTTATAGATGACCTGTCACAAGCTGCTGAAGATGGATTGTTTCCGTCTCCTTTCGGAGTTCTCTCATTTCTTATCAGCAGAAAAAGTAACTGCTACAATAGAAATGATATATGCGTTTCCGTCTCCTTTCGGAGTTCTCTCATTTCTTATAGATATGGCTGAATGGTATGCGGATCAAATTGGTTCGGGTTTCCGTCTCCTTTCGGAGTTCTCTCATTTCTTATTTGGGATAATATCTCCATAGTCAGCAACATTATATGTTACTTGTTTCCGTCTCCTTTCGGAGTTCTCTCATTTCTTATGTTATTCCACTTAATTTCATAGCTATTTTTTCATTAGGTTTCCGTCTCCTTTCGGAGTTCTCTCATTTCTTATATGAAAATCTATTATCCATAGCGTCATAATCCTTTATCTCGTTTCCGTCTCCTTTCGGAGTTCTCTCATTTCTTATTAAAATGAGAGATTTGTTGGGGGTGGTATAGATGGAGTTTCCGTCTCCTTTCGGAGTTCTCTCATTTCTTATCCTATACTCAAAAAAACTTTTGTTTACAATAGATTATAGAGCTGTTATCGTGTGACTTTTCAAAATTTATAAATTTATTTTTAATTTTAGTAAAAATCATATTAAACTCTCCATTTTTAGGATATCGTCTGTTTTATTGTTAAAAAAAGTAATACATTTCATTCTCATTCTCTGATTTTTCTCCATAAATTTGAGTTATTACATTTTGATTTAATCTATAGATTCTTATTAAATCTTCTGGTTTTGCATATCTATCAATCTTTTCAATGAGTAATTTATATTTTTCTCTTGTTAAAAGACATTCAAATGCAGATTTTTGTATTCTAAATCCAAATCCACTTAAAAGTTTAGAGAGTTGTATTCTTCTTTTATTAGATATAATATCATAGATAATAATAACTGTGAAGTTATCTTCAAAAATTTCTTTTTCAAAATCTTCATCTAAAAAATCCCAATTCTCCATAATATCACCTAATTAAAACTGATTTGTATATATCTACATTGTTATTTTCTAAAGCCTTGATTAATAGCATAACTTGATATTCTATAATTCTTCTAAAACTCATCTTATATGGAACTTCAGTTATATATGAAACTTCTTGTCTAAGACGCTTCTCAAATTGTTCAACAAATTTTTCACAAGCTTTTTTATTTAAAAATACTCCCCCACTTTTTTCATCAAAATCAAAATCTTCATAAGCAATTTTATTATTATTTAAAAGTGATATTGCTAAAGAATCAACTAAAATAGCTCTCCATTCTTCCATTAAATCAGAACAAAGTGCTGGATGTTTATGTCTATCTGAATGTAAAAAAGCAGCATAAGGGTTTAATCCTTTAGTAACCAAAGTTGTAAATATCTCATAATGTAAAAGTGTATATCCAAAACTTATTACTGCATTAAACGGATCCTTAGGGGGTCTTTTAGTCCTCGTTTTAAAACTATATTTCTTATCTATGATATGATTTATTCCATTAAAGTATAGTCTTGCTGAATAACCCTCAAGCCCCATAAGTTCCTCTATTGTTTTAGAATCATTTATATTTTTTATCATTCCAAACATATTAGTTATTATATTTGTTAAAATTTCACTTTTTAAATCCTTATTTGCTCGAATAAGCAAAGTTCTTTGATTAGTTATTTTACCTTTAATGAATTTTTTACCTATTGCTAAACAAAATTCTTTGTCATCACTTTTTCTAAACTGTACTCTTTGTCTTTCAATATTTATATTACTGGTAGATTCTAACCTTCCAAAATAAGAGCCTGTTTTAGAGAGAAAAGTGACATGTATTCCTTTAGTAAGTAAATTATGCATACAAGCAGTACTTAATTGTATACCTCCAAATATAACCACATTATCAATATTTTCTATTGGAATAGATTTATAATCTCCATTTGTGTAAGTTATAAGTAGTCTGTTTTCTTTATATCTTAAAACTATTCCTTGCTCATAGATATATAGATTACTCATTATTCTACTTCCTTTATTTTAATAATTTTACTATTTCTTTATTTATATTATCATATATTTCAACCATTTCTTTTTTATAACCAAGTGGAGTATAAAATTTATTGAAAAAATCTAAAATCTTGCTGTTTATTTGTTCAACTGTAGTTTTACTTTCTTTATTAAAATCTTCTCGACTTATTGATTTTAGTTCATGTGCAAGAGTATTTCTAACTGTTTTCATTTTTGCTAATGTCTCAGCTAGATTATTAAAGTATTCAACATTCATATAATTAGCTAAGTTAATGTTATTTTTTAAATAATATTTTATTGTAGACACTAAAACTTGTGCAGAAATGTAAACATTATCTTTTAAAGAATCTCTATTTAAATCTTCTTTTATCATTTCCTCTAAACCATTTTCTAACCTTTTTAATTCTATCTTATAGCCATTTGAATCTCTTTTAAAAAGTTCATCTAAATTTTTTCCCATTAAATCCTTTAAAATTGAAAGATATATTTTAACTATTATTGGTTCTAACATCAATGTATATGTAGAAATATCTTCAGTTTTTTGCTTAATATTTGCTAATGAGAAAAAATCTACTATTTTATACCAATCAGGGATTCTTGTAGTATTCTTATCTTTTGTAAAATAATAAAGTCTATTATATTCTTTATTATTTAAAGAATTTAATTTTTTATTAGATTCTAATCCTTTTAAATTAGTTCTTTCAATAGCAAAATTGACTAAAGTACTTAATTCTAAATTTTTATCAAATATATTCCTCTTTAATAGTTCAGAGATAGCTTCATATTTATATTGTTCTAAAAGTTTTTCTATTTGATTTTTTGTTAATATTCTTGAATACTTTTTTAAATCAGGTTCTACAATACGATAAGTTCTTGTTTTTTCTTCATTATCAAGATTACATATAGCTTCAGCTTCAACATCATAATTTTTATCAACTGTCTTGTTATTTTCTTCACTTTGATTACTTTGTTTTTTATAAGTTTCAACTTGTATTGGAATTAAATTTAAGTCAAGTGAATCTATATAATACATAAGTAAATTTGTTGTCATTTGAGAAGTTCCTGAAGTCATATTCAAGTATATCTCTGCATCTTTTTCATCTTTTTTTATTGTTTCAAAGGTCTCATATATTGAATTAAAATAGATATCAAAATGATGAGCATCTTTAATACCAGTTTTTATAGCAATAATTTTAGGGTTGTAATCTTTTAAATTCTCTTTTATAGCTCTTTCATAGATATTGTATGGCTTCTCATTTCTTTCTTCCATTTCTTTTGTTAAAATTAGATATATTTTATCAGGTTTATAATATCTACATATATGTATAATAGGTCCATCATGTTCTCCCCTTGTTGGATCTGTATTTCCTGCAAATGTTAAAAGAATTTTTTTACTCAACTTTTACCCCTCCCATTCCAAGTGATGTTTTAATTCCAAGTCCAGTATATTCTGACATCAAAATTAAGAAATTTAAAATACTAGCAAGCATTGTATCTTCTCCTTTAATAGCTAAATCCATAGTTCCTATAAAACCTTTTATTTTTATACTTTCAAGATAGAAAAACTTTGTTCGTAAATTATAATCTTTTATATAGACTTTTTCTAAAAGCTCATCTATTATTTTTTTATCTCCTAATTCTATTGAATCTGAGTGTTGATTAATTTTTGTTACCACTCCAGAGATTAATGTTGAAATATTAGGAAATATATGTGTTACTCCATTAGATTTAAATGAAGTTGGGCTTATAAGTTTTATTTTCTTTCTTTCATTACATTCTAAAAATAAATCATCATGAGATTTTTTTTGAATAGAAAAAGATTTTACATTAATTTCTAAATCTTTATTTTTTAAATAAATTGTCTCAGGAATGTTATTAGAGAAACAAGTCATAAGCATATCATAAGCTTTTTGATTAAATGTTGTAATTCTCCAAAAAAATTTATTAGTTTTTATATCTTTAAAAATGCAAGATGTAAAAGGATTTGTTGTATTATAATGAAAATAGTCTGCATAGGCAGAATCTATATTCTCCATTAAATATCCATGAAATAAAGATCCCATATTGGTACTAAGACCATTAGCCTCAAGTTCTATATTAATTTGTGCCAACATTTTTTTCCTCTACTTTCTCTATTTTAACTAAACCTGCTAATTTATTTTTTCCACTTATTTTTATTCTATTAAGAACTCTTGGAGAGAATTTATCATTTAAGTGGTCTTTTATTTTATTATCTTTTTTTAAATGTAAAAGTTTTTTGACAACTTCCAATCTATCTTCTTCTTTTTCAAATAGAGAATAGACAATTGTTTTTTGTAAAAATCCTGTATTAGCTCCCAGTACCAAATTTTCAATTTGAGAGCTATTTTCATCTTTTAATATTTTATTTACCAAAAAATTAGTTGTGTTTTCAAGTGCTTCAATCAAATCATTTATAGTTTTTATTTTGAGTTTACTTTTTTCAATTAGGTCTATATCTAAAGTTATATCAAAATCAAATATTGAATTAGCCATTATATATTCTCTATATACTGGTATAGCTTGCTCTTTTTCTTCTTTTCTTTTATCTCTTTTTTCATCTATGTCTCTATAGAAATTTGTTCTTGTATTTGAATAACTATATGTATCTGATACTGACAAACCAAATCTTTTTGTTTTTTCTAATTCCTTATTATCTCCATAAATAATAGATTTTTCAATCTCATTTATAATTCTTTTTATTTCATTTTTAGCCTTTTTTATATCATAATCATTATTAGCTTTTTTAGCTATTTCTAATATTTTATTTCTTTCAATTTTAAATTTATCTCTATGGTTAATAATATAATTAACTAATAAGAAATTTACTAAAGCTCCTTTTATACTAGTTCCTGGAATATAAGGTTTTCCTTGAAGATTTCTTAACATTAATTTTATATCATTCATCTCTTCAATCTCGGCATCAATTTTAGTTAGAGTTTTTTTTCTAAATTCCTCTATATTTTTATAGATATCCCTACTTTTTAAAAAATCTATTAATTTTATATTTTTATCTTGTTCATGCTTTTTTGAACTTAAATTCTTTTGAATATAGAAGATATAATCATCAAAAAGATTTTTCTTTATTAAAAAACTAATAAATTTTTCACTATCTATTAAGGTTAAAGTTCCTTTATCTTTATCAAATACATATTCCTTTTTATCTAATTTAGATTTATAATCAGCTCCACCTATATGAAGTGGAGTTAAAACTTCAAGTTTCATTTTATACTTTATTATATTACTCATATTTTAACCCCCAATACAATAGGTTTACCCATTCTATATATGCTATGTTTTCCATGAAGATTTAAATCTAACATTTTTCCTTCTGGTTTAAAACTTAATACAGAACCAGATGAAAGCATATATACTTGTTTTCTTTTTTCAGCTTGTTCACTATATAAAGAACTATTTACAAAACCACTTCTTTTTATTAATTGATAGTAATTTTCACTTTCTTTTATTTTTTCTATTTCTTCCATTTTAGGTGAATATGAAGAAAGAGATAAGAATTTTTCTTCATCTGAATACAAAGCTTTATTTATAAAAGAATCAGATTCTGATTCAATAGAAGAAAAGTCATCTCCATCAAAAAACATAGGGTCTTCAGTGAAAAATTGACCAAAACCAGAATTCTTTTTTCCACCAATCCCAGTTAAAGCAAGACTATCTAAAATATTTTGAAATATTTTTAGCCATTTATCATTTTTAGGGAGTTTTATTATAAAGTATAATCCTGATTTTTCATTAAATTTAAAAACTTCAATATTATAGAGTTGAGTATCTTCATTTTCTAAGGAAACTTTATTTTTAGTATATAATTGTTTTCTCCCAAAATTATCATCTATTTCAGGAAAATTTTTACCATTTTTTAGAAAAGAAAAATATTCTTCTAATTTATCTGCAGGAATAAAATTAGTTGCCTTAACTTTTTTCCTATCAACAACTTCTTCATCATTTCTTCTTTCATTTCTTTGTACGCTAATAAAAGGTTTTGGTAGATAAAAATCTGTTGACATATCATCTTTTTCTTTAAATGGTAATAAATCAGATACTAAAAAATCTCCACTTTCAGAAATTTTATATAATTCATCATTATTGTATATTTTCATATATTCATTATATAAAGCACTATAAAAAGTATCAGAGTAAACACTTATCATAGTTTCCTCTAATGTATTTCCAGAAGCTGTTCCAATATGAATACCATTTGGAAATCTTAGTTTATATAGTAAATAAGACATTATTCCACCTTACTTTCTAGCTCTTTTCTAAAATTATTTATTTCTTCTTCTATTATTGTTAATTCCTTTCTATTTTCTTCTGTATACGTTTTTAATTCTAAAGAGAGATTTTTAAATTTTACACGACCATAACCTCTAGTTCCATGTCCTCCAAGATAGTCATCTTCTAAAACATCCATCATTAACAAAATATTTTTCATATCTTCTTTAAAATCTTCTATTTTCTCTACATTATATACAACTTTAAAATCAAATTCTGACCCAGCAGGAACTCTTTCTAATTGTCTAGGATTTGCAACTCCTTTTGTTCTATCAATAGTATTTTCATATTTTATTTCTGTATATGGTAAATCAAATTCAAATTCTTTAAAATCTTCTATACTTTTATCAGATAATAACATATCTTGAAATTGTAATCTTGATATCGTTACAGGTTCTGAACTTCCAAATAGTCTTTTTATAGAATCATGTTCTTCTTTAATATCTTTTAGTTCTAAAGAAGAATTATATTTGGTTCTAGCTAATAGGTATCTCATTTTTCCCTTTAATGATGATCCTGGAATCATTGGTTTATTAGTAACCGAATCTCTTATTACTATTGTATCAACAGCTCCTATTGCTGAAAAGTCTCCTGATGTTCCTATATGTAAACCTGTAATTAATTTAATTGTTCCTTTTATTAATAATTTTCCTTTTAATGTATACATAAATTATCTCCTCTCATATTAAAATTTTTATATAGATTATTTATCAGATTCATAATACTTCATATATGCAACAATTTCTTCAAGATAACGATAGAACTCATTAAATTTTTTTGCTGACTTCCCTATTCCTTTTATTTTTTTTGATATCTCAAATTCATTATCAAAATTTTTTACCTTAGGTTCTCTCCCACATTGATAAATATGCTTTACAAGTAAATATTTTATTTCATTTTCTAATTTTTCAGAAATTTCATCTCCTTTTCTTTTTTCAACCTGTAATTTATTTTTTATAATTACAGCATTAGACAATAGTAGTCTTAATTGAGTTGTTGTTACTGCATTTCTTTTATCATTTTGATATTTTTCAACTTTTTCTTGTATATTTATATTATTCATATTTTATTCTCCCCTTTCTTGATAAATTAATATATTAATAGCAGTAAGAAGTTGTTTAGCTTCTTCTTTATCTTTTAACCACAATAACAGATTTTTCTTAAACTCATAAAAATTATCTTTGTTCTCAGAAGTAAAATTTATTCTTCCTAGAACATATGCAAATCTGGCTATATCTAATTTATTATCATCTTTAGTTAGTCTATTTACTATTAAATCCATTATTTTATACCATTTAGATTTTCCTATAACTATTCTATCTTTATATTTTGCTTTATCTTCTTCTTTTAATATAGTTACAGATTTAATAAACTTATATTTTTCATTTAGTACTTTATCTATAAAAATATTCCAAGTATATATATGATTTAGTCTTTCATTTATTTCACCAAATAAAGCAACTGAGTCTTTAATAATTTTTCCAGTAGAATCTTTATTAGCTTTTGCCAAACTTTCAAGATTACCTGTTTTTTCTGCCATTTGATGTATAGGATAGTTTTCAGAAAAAAATCCAATTCCTGCAGACAATGTGATTTTATCATTAGTAAATTCTTTAAATGCATTTCTTAAATCAATAGAAAATTCTATAATATCATTCCAAGTTCCAATAGCAAAAACATCATCTCCACCTGAATAAACTATGACAATATCTCTTGGATTTGAGTCATTTTCACAGATAATATCACAATATTTTTTAAATATAGTATTACTATCTTTTGCTGCTTCATTCTTTTCAAGAATCAAATTTATTTTTCTTTTAAAGAAATCTGAAAGATATCTTGAAAGTACAACTGATTTTGAAAGTGTTACATTTTTATATGGTTCTTTTGAAGTTTTATCCTCAAATCCTGATTGAAAAAGAGTTCCTAAGTTATCAACATCAGCTCTAAAAACAGCTAATCTTTCAATTCCTTTAGATTTCTTTACTAGATTTTTAAATTCAATAAGGTTTTCTTTTTCATTTTCATCTTTAGCTATTATATTATAATTTCCTACCCAAATATTTTTACAAAGTTTATCTCCAACATAGTTTGAATTTATTGCATAGTATCTGTGTATTTTATCTATATTTTTCAAAATATAATCTTTATTCTTTATTAAAATATTAACATAGCCTTCTTGATATTTTGGAAAGATAAGAGTATTCTTATTTTTCTCACAATTTTCTTCAATTATAAATTCATCATTAGTATGATATAGTTTAGAAATGTCTTTTCCCAAATTAATATAACCTTTACAAGAGTCACATAATTCTATTCCATCTTCATCCCCAAAATATCTAGCATTATTTTCTAGGATTTTTTCATCTTCAGCTTTTTTACAAATCTTACACTCTTTTGTATAACTTTTTATTTTATTTATAGAACTGTTCTCATCAAAAAGATCTTTTAATTGATTTAAGGAATATCTATTTAACTTAGCCTTAGAAACTTTAGCTGAAGTCTTTTTAAATAATTCTCCTAATTTATTTTCTTTTTTAATCTCTTTATTCAATTCATTACCTAATTCTTCTGCAGAAGTTTCAGTATATACCATTTCAAAATAAATAGTTGCTCCTATAGTTTTTAAAATAAAATTATTAATTTTTTCTTTATAGTTCTCTATGACCTCTTTTGATTTTTTTGTGTTAGGTAATAAAAGGTAGAAATGGCTTCCACCTGAATATAGAAGATTTATCCTTGAGAGTTCTAATGCAGATAAAAGTTCATCTATAATATGTTCAGCAAATAATTCTAAATAGAATGATCTTCCTCTTAAAGACTTCATAGCCATTTTTGAAGAAATTGTATAAATAAAATTTTGTATTCCACTAAATTCTCCAGAAACCAAGAGAAATTTTTTTTTATTTCTATCAGTATTTAAAAAATATTCTTTTTTAAAATCTTTAATATTGTTTTCTGTATCATAAAGATAAAAACAAGCTGAAATAGCTGCTGTTAATTTTACATGGTCATAATATGATATATCAGGTGCATCAACATATGAACTTGATGGAAAATAAGAACAACAAGCTTCTAAAATTACTATTAATTTTTCAGGATTTATATTTTCTTTGAAATTATTTAGGTTATCTGTTATGTAATCTATAACCTTTTTATAGTCAGAGTTAGTTAATTTAATACTATTTGATGTGGGCATATTAAAACCATTTTTATAAAAGTCAAAAAGTGTAAAAGTCTTTTTTATATTATTTTTTTCAACCTTAATAACATTAAAGATGGAGTTTAAAGAGTCCATCTCATTACCTCTTATTTTTTCATTTTCATATTTTACACGATCTATTCCCGAAGCAATATTATCAGCCTCATAGACAATATAAGCTAATGAATCTTCTTTTAATTTTGCTAATTTTAAATGTTTATTATGATGGTAATTTATCATATCATATACATCTTTATATTTATTGTCTAATAAATTATTATTTTTCAAATAATTAGAACCTGCTTCTGAATGTTCTTTACTATCTAAGCCAGCTCTCCTAACAATTTTTCCAATATCATGGAGTAATGCTCCTAATTGAAGACAAATTAATTTTTCATCCATTTAACCCCTCCAAAAAATTATTTTTGATTTTCGACTTTTATATTATACTAGTTTTTTATTTATTTTCAAATAGATAAAATTAAAATTCTTAATTAATTTGTTTTTTTATACATACTTTTTTCAAAAATAAAATATATTTTCTATAAACAAAAAAGGGGCTGTTGCAAATTGATGATTTGTACTGACCCCAAAAAGTTGGACAAATTAATTTAACTTACTAATAAGGATTGACTTCTGTAAGAAGCAGGAGTTAATCCTTTTAATTTTTCCTTTATTCTTTTGTTATTGTAATAATATATATAATCTTCTATTGCTTCTTTCAATTCTTCTAATGTCTTGTACTTTTCTTCTTGTTCATAAAACATTTCTGATTTTAATAACCCAAAGAAACATTCCATTAATCCATTATCTAAACTATTTCCTTTTCTTGACATGCTTTGAGTTATCTTTTTCTCTTTCAATCTTTCTTGATATGAAGAATGTTGATACTGCCATCCTTGGTCACTATGAAATATCAAATTTTCATAACTTTCATTTTCTTTAAATGCTAAATTTAACATATGATTTATCTGCTCCAAGTTAGCACTGCGCGAGATATCATATGAAACTATATATCTTCCATAAGCATCTAATATTGGAGATAAGTATAACTTTTCTCCTCTTAAATTAAATTCTGTTACATCTGTAAACCATTTTTGATTTGGAGCTGTTGCTTCAAAATTTCTTTTAATATGGTTATCAGCTATCTTTCCTATTTGACCTTTGTATGAAGAATATTTTCTTTTTTTACGGATAATACTTTGTAAATTGAATTTCTTCATAAGTCTTTGCACTTTTTTATGATTAATATTAAAACCTTGATTTTTTAATTCCAATGTTACTCTACGATAACCATATCTTCCTTTATTCGCATAGTAAATTTCTTTGATTTTTTCAATGATATCTTTATTCTTCTCATCAATATCTTTTTTATCAATATAGTAATAATATACCGATTTTGATATTCCAGCAATCTTTAATAGCATTTTGAAAGGATATTTAGCTCTAAGTTCGGCTATTACTCTTACTTTTTCTTCTCTTTTAGCTCCCTTTCTTGAACTAGAGCTTTCAATTTTTTTAAGTATTCATTCTCAGCTTTAAGATACAAATTTTCTTCTTCTAATTGCTTAATTTTTTCTTGTTCAGATAATACTTTATCATTTTTTTTAAGTTTAGTCATAGATTTAGGTTTCCTTCCTTTTTTCTTTTCTACAACATTATACCCATTTTTTTTAAATTTTGAAAGCCAATTATCTAAAATACCAGAAGATGTCAATCCAATATCAATAGCAACAGAATTAATAGATTCATGATTAATTAAAATTCTATTGATTGTCTGTAGTTTAAAATCTTTAGAATATACCCTATTTTTATCTTCTCTTAAAACATTATATCCATGTTTTTTAATTAAAGCAATTAAATATTTAATATTAGACTCATGAATATTAAAATCTTTAGCTAAGGAAGAAATAGTTTCACCCATTTTTCTTCTTTCAAATATTTTAATTTTCTCTTCTCTTGTTAATTTACCCACAAAAAACTGCACCTCCAATCTTGTGTCCAAGATTATGGGTGCAGTTCACAGTTCAATTTGCAACAGTCCCTTATTTTTTGGGATAAAAAACCTCACAGTTTCTATAAAATTTTGTTGACTAAAAAAATTTTCACAATTGAAATGACAAACTATGTTTTATTTTTCTGTTTTTAAAGCATGGTTTTGAGCAATAATATCTA